>Ga0183260_10000823_pt1 | contig 26443 bp, 23 predicted proteins | sample AntDrymUQ4972206_2_FD_129768 | JGI IMG/M metagenome (GOLD analysis project Ga0183260, IMG submission 129768) | Polar desert sand microbial communities from Dry Valleys, Antarctica - metaG UQ497 (22.06) (version 2) (version 2) | ecosystem: Environmental > Terrestrial > Soil > Desert | place... | reverse complement strand
CTGGAAGGCCCCGGGGCCGACGGCGTCGACGATGACGCGGGCCAGCGGCTCCCACGACATCGTCACCAGCGCGCACGGCACCTGCTCGCGCCGAAGGGCGGCGAGCAGCGCCCGCGCCCCCGGACGCCACGGCATCCGCTGGCGCACGCGCTCCAGCACACCGTCGACGAGCGTGTCGACGATCGTGCGGGCGTCGAGCTCAATGCCGGAACAGGCCCGCAGGTACTCGGCGGCATCCAGAAGGTCGAACCCGACGATGGCGCGGGCGTCGTCATCGGTCCAGACGCCGCCGTGGGCGGTCACGAGTGCGTGCTCGCACTCCATCCAGTAGGGCTCGGTGTCGACGAGTGTGCCGTCCATGTCCCACAGGACGGCGGCCGGCCGGCCGGCGGCGGACGGGCTCACGCGGGCTGGTCGCCGCCGGGGTCGTGTTCAGGATTCTCCTGCACCAGTTCGATCAACGTGCCAAAGCTGCCCTTCGGGTGGACGAAGGCCACGGTGGTGCCGCGGCTGCCCGGCCGCGGCGCGGCGTCGATCGCGGTGGCGCCGGCGGCGACCATCGCCGCCAGGGCCTCGGCGCAATCATCGACGCGGTAGCCGATGTGGTGGAGTCCCTCGCCGCGCTTGTCGATCGACTTGGCGATCGGGCTGTCGGGTCGGGTTGCTGCGGTCAGCTGGATGTAGCTGTCGGCGACCGTGAGCAGCGCCTCCTCGACGCCGTCGGACTCGACGATCTCACGATGGTCGACCGTCGCGCCGAACGCCCGCTCGTAGAAGTCGATGGCGGCCTCCAGGTCGCGCACGGCGATGGCGACATGGTCGATCTCGGTCAGCAGCATCCCGACAGGATGGCAGGCCGAGCATGGTTCCGGCGCTCACCGGTCGCCGAACGCCGGCCGTTCGGGGGCTAGGGTGCGGCCCCGTGTCGATGGGGGTCGATGCCGGGGAACGGCAAGTCGGTGCGCTGGGCCGCATTTTTCTGGCCTACTCCCGCGCCATGGACCGGGTGACCGAGGGGCTCGGCTGGCTGGCCAAGTGGCTCGTGCCCATCTGCGTCGTCGTCGGGTTCGCCAACGTCCTGTTGCGCTACATCGGTCGCTTCCAGAACCGGTCGCTCACCTCCAACCGTTACATCGAGCTGCAGTGGATGCTGTTCGGGGCGATCTTCCTGCTTGTCCTGCCCTACGTCCTCAAGCACGCCATCAACGTGCGGGTCGACTTCCTGCAGTCCCGCTTCTCCCGCCGGATGCAGGCCCTGATCGACTTCATCGGGCATCTCATCGGGCTCATCCCGTTCTGCCTCCTGGCGCTGTGGGCGAACTGGGATTACGTGTGGGGGTCGGTGTTCCAGCGCGGGGAACGCTGGGGCACGTGGCAGGTCTGGGAGGTGTGGGAGCAGTCGCCCGACGCGCGCGGTCTTCCCCGCGGGCCGATCAAGCTCCTGCTCCTCGCCGGTTTCCTGTTCCTCCTCCTCCAGGCGCTGGCCGAGCTCGTCAAGCTCGTCTTCGTGCTTCGCGAGCGCGACGAGGTGATCGCCCCGGCGGAGACCCCGGAAGCACCGTTGAGGGTCGAATGACCCCCGGAAAGGAGCGTTGATGGGCGGCTGGCTGGCGATCGCGATGTTCGCCATCTTTCTCGGGCTGATCCTCGTCGGGTACCCAGTCGCGTTCTCGTTCGCGCTCACGGCCGTCGCGTTCACCGCGATCGGCCTCGGGCTCGAGGAGTTCCAGTCGACGCAGCTGCGGGCGTTACCGAGCCGATGGTTCGGCTACATCTCCGACCAAAACCTGCTCGCCGTGCCGTTCTTCATCTTCATGGGCGCGATCTTCGAGAAATCGGGGCAGGCCGAGCGCCTGCTCACCGCCGTCGGACGGCTGATGGGTCCATTGCGCGGCGGCATCGCCCTGACCGTCGTGTTCGTCGGCACGATGCTCGCCGCCGCCACCGGCGTCGTCGCCGCCACCGTGATCATGATGGGGTTGATCTCGCTGCCGGCGATGGTCCGCTACGGGTACGACCACCGGCTGGCGTCGGGCGTGATCGTGGCGTCGGGCACATTGGCCCAGCTGATTCCGCCCAGCCTCGTGCTGATCGTGCTGGCCAGCCAGACGCGCGGCGTGTCGGTCGGCGCGCTGTTCCGCGGCGCCGTGATCCCCGGGATGATGCTCGCCGGCCTGTACGCCCTCTACGTCATCTACGTCGCCATCCGCTACCCGGAGCGGGCGCCGGCCCTGCCGCTCGAGGAGCGCCGCGCCTTCCGCGGCTGGGCGTTGGTCAAGGAGTCTTTGATCGCCATCGTGCCGCCGATCGCCCTGATCGTGTGCGTACTCGGCGCCATCTTCCAAGGGATCGCCACGCCGAGCGAGGTCGGTTCGGTGGGGGCGGTCGTCGCCGCGCTGCTCGCGCTGCTCAACGGCCGGCTGTCGTGGCAGGTGATCGGCGACGCCGCACGATCGACGGCCAACATCACCGGCCTCGTCATGATGATGCTGCTGGCCTCGAACTTCTTCGCCTTCGTGTTCGACCTGCTCGGTGGGCAGGACCTCGTGACGGACTGGCTGACAGGTCTGCCCGGCGGCTACTGGACGTTCGTCATCATCGCCAACATCGCCGTGTTCCTGCTCGGCATCAACCTCGAGTTCCTCGAGATCAGCTTCATCGTGATGCCGATCTTCACGCCGATCGCCGCCGAGCTGGGCATCGACCTGGTGTGGTTTCTCGTGATGATGGCCGTCAACCTGAACATCGCGTTCATCTCGCCGCCCGTGGGGTTCTCGCTCTTCTACCTGCAGAGCGTCAAACCCGATGAGGTCAAGACGATCGACATCCACAAGGGCGCGCTGCCGTTCATGGTGCTGCAGCTCATCACCCTGCTGGTGGTGATGATCTTCTCACCGACCGTGACCTGGTTGGCGGGTACCTAGGCACTACCCCTCGGCGGCGAAGTTGTTGAACGATGCTTCGGCGATGCCGAACCAGCGGGCCGACGACTCCCGGAACGCGCTGAACGAGTCGAGCAGAGTCTTGAAGTCGGCGTCGGCGCCCCCCAGCTCCTCGTACAGGGCGAAGGACTCGTCGCGGGCGGCCGTCATGACCTCGTCCGGATACGGCAGCACCGTGATCGAGTCGTTGGCCTCGATCTCGGCGAAGGACTCCGGGTTGAGCTTGTCGTAGCGGGCCATCATCGTGGTGTTGGCCACGTGGGCGGCCGCCTTGACGATCTCCTGGTACAGCTCGGGCAGCCCCTCCCACTCGCTGAGGCTGATCTGCACCTCCAGCGTCGGGCCCGGCTCCCACCAACCCGGGTAGTAGTAGAACTGCGCCACTTCAGGGAAGCCCAGGTTGACGTCGTCATACGGCCCGACCCACTCGGCGGCGTCGATGGCGCCGGTCTGCAGAGCCTGGTAGATCTCCCCGCCGGCGATCTGCTGCACGGCCACACCCAAGCGGTCCATGATCCGCCCGCCGAGACCCGGGATGCGCATCTTCAGCCCGGACAGGTCGCCGACCGAGTTGATCTCCTTGTTGAACCACCCACCCATCTGGCAACCGGTGTTGCCGGCCGGGAACTGGATGGCGTTGAAGCGCTCGGCGTACATTCCCTGCAACAACTCCAAGCCGCCGCCCTCGTACAGCCAGGCGTTCTGCTGGCGGGAGTTGAGACCGAAGGGCAAGGACGTGCCGAAGGCGGTCAGCTCGGCTAGGCCGGTGTAGTAGTAGCTCGCCGTGTGGCCGATCGGATAGGCCCCCGACTGCACGTTCTGGAGCACCTCGAGCGGCGGCACCACCTCGCCACCCGGGCGGGGCGTGATGCGGAACCGGTCGCCCGAGAGCTTGCCCACGGTCTCGGCGAAGACGACGGCGCCGCCGTAAATCGTGTCCAGGTTGGGGGGCCAGCTCGTCGGCATCTCCCACTCGATCTCGGGGAGATCGGGGCTGGAGGAAATCTCCACCGCCTCCGCGGTAGCGCCCGTGCCGGCTGAGTCCCCTGCACCGGCCGTGGCGCGGGTCGCGCCCGTAGCGCCGGCGGCGTCGTCCGAGTACGCGGCCAAGCCGAAGCCGGCGGCCGCCCCTCCGCCCACACGTAGGAACTTGCGTCGATCCATGAGATACCCCCGATGTCGAGTTCTTGGACGACGGCACCCAGCCGTCGGCCGGCCCGCACGGTAGCAGGTGGGCGCCGGCCCGGTCACGCCCGCCAGTGGGTGATCTTGTCCTCGCCGATGCGGGCCCGTTTCTCCGGCTCGTCGATGCCGAGACCCTCCTCTGGCGCGAGGCAGAGGATGCCGAGCTTGCCCTCGTGCTCGTTGCGGTGGATCGAGCGGGCGGCCACGCCGACCTCGTTCAGCGTGAACACGGCGGACAGCAACGGCTGGATGCGCCCCTGGGCAATCAGCTTGTTGGCGGCGTACGCCTCGGCGTAGTTGGCGAAGTGGCTGGCGATGAGGCGCTTCAGCTTCATCCAGAAGTGGCGGTTGTCGAACTCGACCATGTAGCCCGAGGTGGCCGCGCACGTGACGACGGTGCCGCCCCGCTTGGCAGCGAAGATCGACGCCCCCATCGTCTGGCGGCCGGGGTGCTCGAACACGATGTCGGGGTCCTCGCCGGCGAGCGTGCGGATCTGCTTGCCGAAGCGCCGCCACTCCGACTCGTCCTGCGTCGTGGCGTCGGACCAGAAGCGGTAGTCCTCCGCCTTGCGGTCGATCACCGCGTCGACGCCGAGGCGATGCAACAGGTCGGCCTTGTCGGGCGACGACACCACGCCGACCGGTGTGCCACCTCCGTTCAGCACGTACTGCACGGCGTAGCCGCCGATGCCGCCGGTGGCGCCCCAGACGAGCACCACGTCGCCCTGCTTCATGCGGGCGCCGTGCTGGCCGACGAGCATGCGGTAGCTCGTCGAGTTGCACAGCGCATTGACCGCCGCCTCCTCCCACGACAGGTGGCTCGGCTTGGGCATCAGCTGGTTGGCCTTGACGACGGTCAGGTCGGCGAGGCCGCCGAAGTTGGTCTCGAAGCCCCAGATGCGCTGGTTGGCGGCGAGCATCGAGTCGTCGTGCGCGGTCGGGTCCTGGTCGTCGACGGAGTTGCAGTGAATCGTGACGCGGTCGCCGGGCTGCCAGTTGCGCACGGCCGAGCCGACGCGCAGCACGACGCCGGAGCCGTCGGAGCCGACGACGTGATAGGGCAAGGCGTGGCGGGCCGACCACGACGATTCGCGGCCGTAGCGGTCGAGGAAGCCGAACGTCGGCAGCGGCTCGAAGATCGACGTCCACACCGTGTTGAAGTTGATGCTCGACGCCATCACCGCGACGTAGGCCTCGTCGGGGGCCAGTTCGGGCGTGGCGACGTCGCCGATGTGGACGCTCTTCGTCGGGTCCTTGTCGGCCGACTCCATGCCGGCGAACATCTCGGCGTCATCGCGGCGGACGAAGGCGGCACGGTAGTGGTCCGGCAGGGGCAGGTTGGCCAGCTCGTCGCCTGACGCCCCGGCCTGGATGGCCTCCAGGATCTCCTGCATCGGGCGATGTTACTCGTGGGTAGTGAGCATCACGAAGTCGCCAACTAGCGTGACGTCATGGCTGGTTCCTACCTCGTTGCCGGTGCCCGGACCCCGATCGGGAAGATGTCCGGCGCCCTCGCCTCGCTCTCGGCCGCCGACCTCGGCGGCGCCGCCATCCAGGCCGCGCTGGAGCGGGCCGGCGTCGCCCCCGACGAGGTCCAGCACGTGATCATGGGCCAGGTGCTGATGGCCGGCCAGGGTCAGGTCCCCAGTCGCCAGGCCGCCGTCAAGGCCGGCATCCCGATGAGCGTCCCGTCGATCAACATCAACAAGGTCTGCCTGTCCGGGCTGAATGCGCTCTATCTCGCCGATCAGATGGTCGCCTCCGGTGAGGCCGACATCGTCGTCGCCGGCGGCATGGAGTCGATGACGAACGCGCCTTACCTCGCCGACGGCGCCCGCGCCGGCTTCCGCTACGGCAACACCGAGCTGCGCGATGCGATCATCGCCGACGGGTTGTGGTGCGCCTTCGACGCCTGTCTGATGGGTCTCGGCACCGAGCGCTACACGGCCGGCAGCATCAGCCGTGACGCGCAGGACGAGTTCGCCGCGCTGTCCCACGAGCGGGCGGCGGCGGCGATCAAGGAGGGCCGACTGGCCGACGAGATCACGCCGGTCTCGATCGCTCAGCGCAAGGGCGAGCCGATCGTCGTCGAGACGGACGAGGGGGTGCGGCCGGGCACGACGGCCGAGAGCCTCGGCGGCCTGCGCGGCGCCTTCGACAAGGACGGCACGATCACGGCCGGCAATGCCAGCCAGCTCAGCGACGGGGCCAGCGCGATCGTTGTGATGTCGAAGGCCGCAGCCGAACGGCGCGGGGTCACGCCACTCGGCGAGTTCGTGTCGTACGGCATGGTCGCCGGACCGGATTCGGCGTCGTTGCTGCTGCAGCCCAGCCGCGCGATCAACGCCGCCCTCGAACGTGGTGGCCTCGCCCTCGGTGACGTCGACCTCTTCGAGATCAACGAGGCGTTCGCCGCCGTCGGCCTGGCGTCGATGGAGGACCTCGGCCTGTCGGCCGACGACGTCAACGTCAACGGCGGCGCCATCGCCCTCGGCCACCCGATCGGGATGAGCGGCAACCGTCTGGCCCTCACCCTGCTGCACGAGCTCGCTCGGCGTGGCGGTGATGTCGGCGCCGCCGCCCTGTGCGGCGGTGGCGGCCAGGGCGACGCCCTCGTCGTCCGCACGGTCTAAATTCCGGGGGCTCCGCCGACCAGCCAAGCTGGATCGGCTGCGCCTGCCGAGTTCGCCGTCTCCGCTTCGCTCCGACGCTCGCCCACCTTGCTCAACACGGCTCTTCACCGGCTGACGGAAAATTCATCGCCTGGGTGTTTCGCTCGCGCGGTGGGCGCGGTAGACATGTTTCGTTGCTCAGGCCACCGAGGGAGTTGATTCCGATCGACCACTCGTTGTAACCTGATCGACATACAACAGATCGGAATCGGCCGACGGACTCCCTCCCGCAATCCGATTCCGCTGCTAGGGCATCATCATCGAGCCGGCCCGTCCGCCCACTACCGGCTCGGAGATGGTGCCCTAGCGCTGTTTTCGGCCGTCGGCCGTCGGCCGTCGGTCGGCGAAGCCCGAGCGGGATCAGTCGATGGAGACGTCGCGGCGACCTTCGAGCGCCCGCCCGAGCGTCAGTTCGTCGGCGTACTCGAGGTCCCCGCCGACGGGGAGGCCGCTGGCCAACCGGGTGACGCGCCGGCCGAGCGGGCGGAGCAACCGGGCGAGGTACATCGCCGTCACCTCGCCCTCGGTGTTCGGGTTCGTACAGATGATGACCTCCTCGATGCCCTCGGGCTCGAGACGGGTCAGCAGCTCACGGATCTTCAGATCCTCCGGCCCGATGCCCTCCAGCGGGCTCATCGCGCCGAGGAGGACGTGGTAGCGACCGTGGAACTCGCCGGTTCGCTCGACGGCGACGATGTCGCGGGACTCTTCGACGACGCACACGATGCGCCCGTCGCGGCGGTCGTCGGTGCAGAACGAGCACAGCTCGGCGTCGGTCACGTTGAAGCAGCGAGCACAGAAGCGCACCTTGGCCTTGGCCTCGTCGATCGCCCCCGACAGCCGCGCGACGTCGTCAGCCGGGATCTTCAGCAGGTGGAAGGCGATGCGCTGAGCCGACTTGGGGCCGATGCCAGGCAGGCGACCGAGCTCGTCGATCAACGCTTGGACGGGTGGGGAGTACGCCGAGGCCACGGACCGGGCCTACTCGGGCCGCTCGACGAGCTGTGACCCGGGGAACACCTCGGCGATCCGATCGAGGGCTGACGGCCCGGTACCGGGGCCGGCGTCGACGAGATCGTCGAGATCGACGTCGTCGTCGGCGGCGGGGTGGCCGGCTGCCGGCGCTGTTGACGGGCTGTCGGAACGAGGCGTGGCCAGCGACGCGCTGTCATCACCGCCGGGGCGTCCGCCGACGACGAGCTCGATCGTCACGTCTCGCCCGGTCTCGGCTCGCCACGCCGCCTCGACCTCGGCGCGGTACTGCTCGCACTTCGCGCGGTGGGTGTCGTTGGGGGCGGCCATCGTCACGGTCGTGGCATCCCCGCCGAGGATGTCGACCGGCGTGAACACCGCCCGCACGAGCCCCTTCAGGACCGGACGCACCCGGATGGTCCACTCCGTCGCCGGATCGCCGCCGGCGGACTCCCCACCAGTCGTGGAAGGTTCGGCGGCCGGTTGATCCTCGACGGCGACGAGCGCGGGCCGGACGGCCTCGGCCGTCGAATCGCCCGTCGTCTCGGGCGCGGCCCGCCGCGCCCGCCCGCCGAGCTGGGCCCGCCCCGTCACCGGGTCGCGTGGCGTGGCCGCCGGCGCCGTCGTCACGGTCGTGGCCGCCTGTTCCAGCTTGGCCACCCGCGCCGCCAGGGCGACGACGTCGTCGGCGGCGGCGGCCGGCTCCGTCGTCAGCTGCACCAAGGCGACCTCAACGAGGACCCGGGGATCGGGGGCGTGGCGCAACTCGACGAGCATCTGACCGAGTCGCTCGATGCCGCGCACGAGGCCGGCGGGGCCGAGGCGCTGCGCCTGGGCCGCCAACTCGTCGACGCGCTGGTGCGACAGCTGGACCAGCTCGGGCGCCATCAGGGCCAGGAAGCCGTTGCGCAGGTGGCGCACGAGCTGCTCGGCGATGGTGCGGGGGTCGTTGCCGTTGGCGACGGTGTGGGCCATCGCCGACAGTGCCCGGCCCGGATCGTGGTCGATCATCGCCTCGACGAACTCGTCGAACGACAGCGTGGCGCCGGTGTCGCCGCCCGAGTTGGCGATCACCTCGAGCGCCGACAGCGTGTCGCGCGCCGACCCTGCCCCCTGGGCGATGGCCTCGTCGATGGCGGCGTCGTCGAGCACCAGCCCGGCGTCGTCGGCGACCCAGCGCACGTGCTCCGTCAGTGTCTCGGCCGCCAGCAGATGGAAGCGGAGGTGCTGGGTTCGGCTGCGAATCGTCTCCGACACCCGCTGCGGGTCGGTCGTCGCGAGGACGAACACGACGTGCGGAGGCGGCTCCTCCAGCGTCTTCAGCAACGCCGCCTCGGCCGGCTTGGAGAGCATGTGGACCTCGTCCAGGATGTACACCTTGTGTCGCCCGGGGGTGCCGAGCGAAGCCCGCTCGATGAGGTCGCGCATGGCGTCGACGCCGTTGTTGCTGGCGGCGTCCAACTCGTGCACGTCGTAGCTGGTGCCGCGCTCGACGGCGACGCAGGCGTCGCAGGCGCAGCACGGCTCGCCGTCCACCGGGGACTCGCAGTTGAGCACCTTGGCCAGGATGCGGGCCGACGTCGTCTTGCCCGTGCCGCGGGGGCCGGAGAAGAGGTAGGCCTGTCCCTCGCGGCCGCCGGCGACGGCGTCGCGCAGGGCGCGGACGACGTGGTCCTGGCCCTTCAGCTCGGCGAACCGGCGGGGCCGGTAGCGGCGGTAGAGCGACGCGGTGGCCACGGGGCCGAGCCTACGAGGTGGGTGCGCGACCGAGGGAGGGGCCGTGCCTCTCCTGCGGTCCAGGTCGCAGCCACTACCTTGTCGCCGTGGTGACGAGACGAACCGGCGTTCCGGGCCGGGCGTTCCGACTGCTGTTGGCGGTGCTGGGGGCGGTCGTCGTCGCCTTGGCCGGGGCCGGCGACCAAACGGTGCGGGCGCAAGGACTGGAGGACTCGTCGCCGTCGGACGGCGCCGTGCTGACCAACCCCCCCGAGACGATCACGGTCACGTTCGACACCGAGATCGAGAACTCCACCAACCCGTTGGTGGCGGTGTGCAACAGCAACCCGTTCGTGCTGCCGGCAGCGGTGCTCTCGTCGGACTCGCGCACGCTCGAAGTGACGATGGACCCCAACAGCCCGATGCCCCTCGGCGCGTGCATCGTCGAGTACAACGTCGTCGCCGACGGTGAGACGCTGAGCGACCGTTTCACGTTCTCGATCCAGAACTCGCCGGTGACGAGTCCCGGCGTCACGGCCCCGCCGACGACCGTCGCCGTCACCGAGACGACAGCGGCTCCGGACGACTCGACCGACACGGATACGCCGGAAGTGGTGGTGGCCACGCCGACGTCGGGGCCGACCTGGCTAGGGCGGCTGTTGTCGACGCTCGGGCTCGCAGTGCTGTTCGGCTCGGTGGTCCTGATCGCCGCCGCCTGGCCCGAGGGGCCGGAGTACGTCGTCGCCGTGCGCTTCTTGCGCACCGTCTGGGTCGTGGCGATGGCCGGCACGCTGCTCTATGTCATCGCCTACGCCGCCGCGGCGCGCGGTTCGTCGCTCGGAGGCGGCGTCTCGCCCGCGGCCTGGCTGGAGCTCACCGACGCCGGCTGGCCGGGTCGTGCCGCGCTCGCCCGCCTCGTGCTGACCGTCCTGACCGGGTGGGTCGTGCTGCGCCCCGAGCGGGTGATCGATCCGACGACGCAGCTGCCGGCGATGGCCCTGCCAACCCTCGCCGTCGCCACCATCGGCCTCTCGCGTACCGGCGGCGACCTGGCCATCGTCGGCGTGATCGCCGGGATCGGCCACGCGCTGGCGATGGCTGTCTGGATCGGCGCCGTCGTGCTGCTGGCCCGCGTCGTGCTGGCCGGGGCGGGCGACGAAGACCTCGTCCACGCCGTGCGTGGCTTCAACCGCATTTCCGGCCCGGCGATCGTGATCACCGTCCTCACCGGGCTGGTGCAGCTGTTCCGGCTGGACGGCGGCGCTCTGTTCACGAGTGGCCACGGGCGCATCGTGCTCGTCAAGACGCTCGCCGTCGCCGTGATGCTGTTCATCGGCATGACCGCCCGCCAGGTCGCCCAGCATCGACTGGCCCGGGCCGCCGATCTGTCCGCTCCGGCCGCGTTCCAACTGCGCCGGGCGTTCGGCACGGAGGCCGTGCTCGGCGGGCTCGTCCTCGCGCTCAGTGCCGGCTTGCTGTCGTTCACCCCGGCCAAGGCCGACGAGCCGGAGAGCGCCGAGTTCGCCATCGAGAAGGTCGTCAACGACGTCGAGTCGGGGCTCAACGTCGTCGTCCGCCTTGACCCCGGCCGCGTCGGCCAGAACCGCCTGCAGGTCGAGGTGGTCGCCCCCGAGACGGGCGTGTCGGGCCTGACCGTCTCGTTCGTCGCCCCCATCGGCACTGGCGCCGAGACGATCGTCCAGCCGATCCTGCTGACCGGCCGCGGCATCGCCGACACGACAGCGGCGGCGGGGCTGCCGTTCGACGTGGCCGGGGCCTGGACGATGCAGATCGACGCGACCACCGCGGAGGGTGCCGTCAGCGGCGCCGGCGGCAGCTTCGACATCCGCAACCAGGACGGCACCCTGCCGGACTCGGACATCGACCCGACGCCGACCGGGGCGCCGGTGACGGCGGCGACGACCACCACGTCGTCATCGACCCCGGCGACCACCGCGCCCTGACGGGTTTCGCACTCGCAACCGGAGGTTGCTCGGCGAGTTGTCGGAGCCGGACCGATCGCCGGGCAGGGGCTCCGGCCAGAGGCCTTTGCCCCCGCACCCCCGCCACCCAGACCCGGTCAGGTACCTTCGAACAGCTCGGAGAAGGCGACGGCTTCGGCCACGTCGAGCTGGTCGTAGCGGCACGAGGCCGGCTCGCGGTCGGGGCGCCAGCGTTGGAACGTCACGCCGTGGCGGAAGCGGCCGTTCTCCAGCTGCCCGAACGTCACCTCGGCCACCCGTTCGGGGCGCAGCGCCCCCCACGACAGGTCCTTACCGGCGTTCCACCGGCTCGTCGCGCCCGGCTGGCGGCCGCCGCCCTGGCTCTGCTCCCACTCCTTCCACTCCCGCCACGGGTGTTCGGCGAGGGCGTCGTGGGTCAACGGATCGAGCTCGGCCAGCAGGTCACGGCGGAACGCCGCCGAGAACGACGCCGCCACGCCGACGTGCTGCAGCCGGCCAGCGTCGTCGTGCAGTCCGAGCAACAGTGAGCCGACGCCGTTGCCGTCCTTGTGGATGCGGTAGCCGGCGACGACGCAATCGGCCGTGCGCTGGTGCTTGACCTTGACAAGGGCGCGCTGGTCGGGGAGGTACGGGTCCTCGAGGCGCTTGGCGACGACGCCGTCGAGCCCGGCCCCTTCGAAGCGCCCGAACCACTCGGCGGCCACGGCCGGGTCGGTGCTGGCCGGGGTCAGGTGCACCGAACCACCGGTGCGCAACACCTCCTGCAACCGAGTCCGCCGATCCGCCAGCGGCCGCTCGAGGAGGACGTCATCGCCGAGGGCGAGGAGGTCGAAGGCGACGTAGGACGCCGGCGTCTCGGCGGCGAGGCGCCGCACCCGCGACTCGGCCGGATGGATCCGCTGTAGCAGGGCGTCGAAGTCGAGCCCGCGGCCGTCGGCGTCGGGAATCACGATCTCCCCGTCGACGACGGCCCGCTCCGGCAGCGCCGACCGCAGCGGGTCGAGCAGCTCGGGGAAGTAGCGGGTGAACGGGCGCTCCTTGCGCGACGTCAACTCGATGTCGTCGCCGTCGCGGAACACGAGGCAACGGAAACCGTCCCACTTCGGCTCGAACAGCCAGCCGTCGCCGTCGGGAATGGTCCGCGACAACTTGGCCAGCATCGGCTTGAGTGGGGGCGTCAGCGGAAGAGCCACGACTCGCATCTTGGCCGACCCGGGAACTCCATCGCGGCGGCGAACGTCGGAGCGATGCCGAACACATCACGCCCCCGCGGGGGCCGGAGAGGGAGACCACATCTCATGCGCCATTGGAAGCATCTCGTCACCGCCGCCGCCGTGGCCGGCGTGACCACGGTCGTCGCGCTGGCCGCCGGTGCCGGCGCCGGCCCGGCGGCGGCGACCACGCCGCCGGACTCGACCGAACCGGCGCCGGCGCCGGGCATTCCCCCGGTCGAGGCCGGTCCGGAGCGCACGATCGTCGTCAACGGTCACGGCGCCGTCTCGGTCGTACCCGACCTCGCCACCGTCTGGATGGGCGTGCAGACGACGGCGGCGACCAGCCAGGAGGCGATGGACGCCCTCGCCGAGAAGTCCAACGCCCTGATCGCCACGCTCACCGCCCTCGGCCTGGCCGAGGAGGACCTGCAGACGTCGGGCCTCAACCTGTGGCCGCAGTACGGCGCCGACGGCACCCGCATCGAGAGCTACCAGGCGTCGACGAACGTCACCGTCAAGATCCGTGACATCGCCCGGGTCGGCGAGGTCATCGACGCCGCCTCCGGGTTCGTCGGCAACGAGATGACGCTCGGCGGCATCTCGTTCTCGGCGTCCGACCCCGAGGCCGTGCTGCAGGAAGCCCGCGTCGCCGCCATCGAGAACGCCCGGACGCGCGCTCAGCAGTACGCCGACGCCGCCGGTGTCGGGGTGGGCGAGGTCGTGCGCATCGTCGAGGCGTCGGCCAGCGATCCGAGCATCTTCCGCGGGATGGACATGGCCGCCGCCGACTCGGTCGAGTCGGTCGCCATCGAGCCGGGCCAGCAGGAGCTGACCGTCGACGTGACCGTCGTCTTCGCCATGGACTGACGCAGGGGTACCGTCGGGTCGTGATCGAGACCCCGCCATGGCGGCAGGGCTACGACGCGCTGGAACGTCAGGTTGCCCCGCGCGTCGAGCGACTCGTGCGCAGCGAGCCGTTCGCCGTCGCCGTCGGGGTGATGGCCCGGCTGCAGCGGGGCGTCGAGGCCGAGTCGAGCCGGTTCACCCGCCGGGTGCTGCATCGCCTGAACCTGCCGGCGGGCACCGACGTCAGCCGGATCCTCAACGAGCTCGGGCAGCTGCGCCGCCAGGTCACCGGGTTGACCACCGAGCTGGAGGACACCAGGGCCGAGCTGGCCACCGCCACTGCCCGCGACCGCGAGCCCGCGTCGAAAGGAAGTGGCCGTGGCTCTCGTACTCGCGCCCGATGAGCTGGTCGCCCGTATCCGCCGGGATACCGAACGCAACGTCCTGCGCGTCCGCAACGGGCTGAAGCACCTCGCCGGCGTCGGGTCCCCGGAGCTCAGTCGCACACCCAAGGACACCGTCTGGCAGTCGGAGAAGGTGCAGCTGTGGCGCTACCAGAGCGACCGCCGGCACATCGCCACCCCACTGCTGTTCGTCCACAGCCTCGTGTCGCGCAGCTACGTCTTCGACCTCGTCCCCGGTAACAGCGTGGTCGAGACGATGCGCGACCGGGGCTTCGACGTCTTCCTCATCGACTGGGGCGTGCCCGACGAGCTGGAGGCCGGCAACACGCTGGAGACCTACGCCGACGACTACCTGCCGGAGATCGTCGACGTCGTCACCGAACTGACCGGACAGCCCGACGTCAACATGTTCGGGTACTGCTTCGGCGGCGTGCTCGCGCTGCTGTCGGTCGCCGGCAACACCGACATGCCGGTGCGCAGCCTGGCGGTGCAGGCCACCCCGGTCGACTTTCGTCACATGGGGCCGATGGCGTCGATGATGCAGGAAGGCCGCGTCGAGCCGAGCGACCTCATCGACGCCACCGGCAACGTGCCCGCCGAGGTGATGCGCAACTCGTTCCGAGTGCTCAAGCCGACCGGCGACATCACCGGCTACGTCAATCTCTGGCAGCACCTGTGGAACGACGACTTCGTCGCCGCCCACCAGACGATGACGCAGTGGGCCAACGACCACATCCCCTTCGCCGGCGCCGCCTTCGTCCAGACTGGCGAGCTGTTCGCTCGCCAGAACCGGCTGGCGACCGGACGGGTACCGCTCGGCGGGCGGATCGTCGACCTGGCTGACATCACCGTGCCGTTCCTCAACATCGTCGGCGAGAAGGACCACATCGTCCCACCGGAGGCGACCGGGGCGCTCACCAAACTCGTCGGGTCGGCCGAAGTCGAGGAGCTGCGGCTGCCGGCCGGCCACGTCGGCCTCGTCGTCGGACGCACGGCGCAGCGTCAGTACCTGCCGGCGATGGCCAACTGGCTCGAGCGCCACTCCGAGCCGGCATGAGTGACGGCCGGAGGCGCACGGAGGTCGAGGTGCGCGCCCTGGCCGCCGGCGACGCCGACGACCTGCGGGCCTTCCTCCAGCAAGTGCCCGAGGGCGACCGCACGTTCTTTCGTGAGGACGTGCTCGCTCCCGGTGTCGTCGAGAAGTGGGTCGACGACCCCGGGCAACACCGCGCCGTCGCTCTCGTCGACGGCGCCATCGTGGGCCACGTCGCCGTGATCCACGGCGTGGGCTGGAGCCGCCACGTCGGTGAAGTCCGCCTCGTCGTCGGTCCCGACCATCGCGGGGAGGGCCTCGGCCGCCTGCTCGCCCAGCGCGCCGTCGTCGAAGCGGTCGAGATGGGCGTGAGCAAGCTCGTCGTCGACGTCGCCGCCGAACAGACGGCAACGGTGGCGATGTTCAGCAAGCTCGGCTTCGAAGCCGAGGCGCTGTTCAAGGACCACGTGCGCGACCAGGCCGGCGCGACCCACGACCTCCTGGTGCTGGCCCACTTCGTCGAGCCGCTGTGGTCAGCGATGGCGACGGCCGGGATCGACGATGTGGTGGACGTAGACGGGGAGGACTGCTGATGGCGTTGTCGCCCGGGGTGCGAGCCCTCCAGGCGATGGCGGCGCTGGCCCGGGCCGGGCTGAGGATCGAGCGTCCCGACCGCCTCCCCCGGGCGCTGGCGGCGCTGGTGCTCACCGGGCCGACGATGGCGGGCGGGGTGGCCGCCGCCGCGGCGCGCTACCCCCGGGCCGCCGCCGTCGCCGACGACGACGGGGAGCTGACCTACGCCGCGCTCTGGCAGCGCTCCGACGCCGTGGCCCGGTCCCTGCGCGACGGCGGCGTCGGCGTCGGGGCCACGATCGGGCTGCTCCACCGCAACCACCGCGGGTTCGTCGTCAGCCTCCTGGCGGCGGCCAAGCTCGGCGCCGACATCGTCTACCTGAACACCGGCTTCGCCGGGCCGCAATTAGCCGACGTCGTCACCAACGAGGGCATCGACGTCGTGCTCCACGACGACGAGGACGGGCCTGATGTGCCGCCGGACCTGCTCGGGTCGTGGTCGCAGTCGCAACTCGACGCCATCGCCGGGAGGCGCTCGCTGGTGCCGTTCGTCGCCTCCCGCCACGTCGGTCGCACGGTCATCCTGACGTCCGGCACGACCGGCCGGCCCAAGGGCGCCCAGCGCAATGGCCTCGGCAGCCCCGACACGCTGGCACCGTTGCTGTCGACGATCCCGCTGCGGGCGCGCGACACCGTCGTCATCGCCGCCCCGCTGTTCCATGCCTGGGGGCTCTCCCACCTCGGGCTCGGGTTGGCGTTGTCGTCGACGGCGGTCGTGCAGCGCCAGTTCGACCCGGTCGGGGTGCTCGCCCTCGTCGACCGCCACCGCCCGGCCGGCCTCGTCGTCGTGCCCGTGATGTTGCAGCGCATCCTCGCCCTTGGCGGCGAGGCGCTGGCTCGTTACGACACGTCGTCGCTGCGTTACATCGCCAGCAGCGGTTCGGCCCTCGGCGCCTCGCTGGCGACGGCCACCATCCAGCGCTTCGGGCCGATCCTCTACAACGTCTACGGCTCGACCGAGGTGTCGCTGGCGACGATCGCCACCCCCGAGGACCTGCGCATGGCCCCGGCCACCGCCGGGCGGGTGGCCCAGGGCAGCATCGTGCGCATCTTCGACGGCGATGGCCAGACGTGTCCCGTGGGCGAGATCGGGCGGGTGTTCGTCGGATCCGGGGCGCGCTTCGAGGGATACACCGGCGGCGGCGGCAAAGAGGACATCGGCGGCCTCCTGTCGAGCGGCGATGTCGGCCACTTCGACGCCGACGGCCTGCTCTACATCGACGGGCGCGACGACGACATGATCGTGTCGGGCGGCGAGAACGTCTTCCCGGCCGAGGTCGAGGATCTCCTGGCCGACCACCCCGCCGTCGCCGAGGCGGCCGTGACCGGGGTGCCCGACGAGCGCTTCGGCCAGCGCCTGAAGGCCGTCATCGTCTGCCTCCCGGGCGCATCGCTGACGGCCCAGGAGGTCAAGGACCACGTGCGCGACCATCTCGCCCGCCACAAGGTGCCCGGCACCGTCGAGTTCGTCGACGAGCTTCCGCGCACGACCACCGGCAAGCTGCGCCGCCGGGACCTCGCGTGACGGCCACGGCCCGGTCCCCGGCCAGTCGGCAGTGGCGGGAGCAGATCGACCCGCGATGGCGGATGGCGGCGGTCCTGTTGCGCTCGATGGAGAGTTCGGGTCTGGCCCGCAGCGGCATGCTGGCGACGGCCGTCGACGCCGGGATCCAGGTCGAGTCGGCCGTACGCGGCCTGGCCGGCCGGGCGGCGGGGCCGGCCGACAGTGACGTCGCGCGGCCGCACGTCCACGTCGACGGCGCCGGGCCGGCGATCGTGTTGCTCAACGGGTGGTCGGCGTCGGGGCTGGTGTGGCCTTCGGCGATGGTCGAGGCGCTGGCTGCGGACCACACCGTCCTCCGCATCGACAACCGGGGGACCGGGTGGAGCCACCGGATGCCTCGGCCGTTCACGATCCGCGATCTCGCCGATGACGTCGTGCGCATGCTCGACGACCGCGGGATCGGCCAGGCGACGGTCGTCGGCCTGTCGATGGGCGGGATGATCGGCCAGGAGCTGGCCCTGCGCCATCCCGATCGGGTCGGCCACCTCGTCGTGCTCGGCACCCGTCCGCCCAACCCCGCCTACGTTCCCCCGAGCGCCGACGTCACCGCTCGCCTGATGAGCCCGCCGCCGCCGGGTCAGGCGCTGCGCGAGTTCATGCTCGAGCGCTGGGCCGGCGTCACCGGCCCCGGCTTCGCCGCCGCCCATCCGGAGGCGATCTCTGAGATGGTCCGGGCGATCGTCACCCGCCCGACGGTGCGGGCCGTCGTGCTCGACCAGGCCCGGGCGATCGCCGCCTGGCACGGCGCCGCCCGGCTGCACCACCTCGACGTCCCGACGACGGTCGTGCACGGTGAGGCCGATCCCCTGCTCCCCGTGATCAACGCCATGCGTCTCGTCCAGCTGATTCCCGGTGCCCGGTACCGGGAGCTGCCCCGGGTCGGCCATCTCGTGCCCTACGAGGCGCCGGCGGCGACGATCGAGGTCGTCAGGGCCGCCACCGGCGCTCGGGGCTAGCGTCGCGGCGTGACCGGCTCGCACTCGATGCAGGACAAGCTCGTCGACCTACGTCGGCGGCGCGAGCAGGCCTACCAGGCGGGTTCGCCGCGGGCGATCGAGCGCCAGCACGCCAAAGGCAAGATGCTGGCCCGCGAACGCATCGAGTATCTTCTCGACGACGGCTCGTTCAACGAGCTCGACCTGCTGGCCCGCCACCGGGCCCACGCGGCCGGCCTGGAGGAGCGGCCCTACACCGACGGTGTGATCACCGGCTGGGGCACCGTCGACGGGCGCAAGGTCTTCGTCTTCTCCCAAGACTTCACCGTGTTCGGCGGGGCGCTCGGTGAGGTCTTCGCCGAGAAGGTCCACAAGCTGATGGACCTGGCGCTGAAGGTCGGGGCACCGCTGGTCGGGCTCAACGACGGCGGTGGGGCGCGCATCCAGGAGGGCGTCGTCAGCCTGGCCAGCTTCGGCGGCATCTTCTACCGCAACGTGCTGTCGTCGGGCGTCGTCCCGCAGATCTCGGTGATCCTCGGGCCGTGCGCCGGCGGGGCCGTCTATAGCCCGGCGATGACCGACTTCATCTTCATGGTGCGCGAGTCGTCGCACATGTTCATCACCGGCCCCGACGTCGTCAAGACGGTGACCGGCGAGGACGTCACGCTCGAGGAACTGGGTGGGGCAATGACCCACGCGTCGAAGTCGGGAGTCGCCACGTTCGTCGCCGACGACGAGAAGTCGTGCCTCGACGAGGTCCGCTTCCTGCTTTCGTTCCTGCCCCAGAACAACATGGAGGAGGCGCCGCTGGTCGAGGGCGAGGACGACCCCGAGCGCCTCTGCCCCGAGCTGAACGACTTGCTGCCGGCCAGCCCGAACCTCCCCTACGACATGCACACCGTGATCCAGGCCGTGCTCGACGACGGCGAGTTCATGGAGTACTTCCCGCACTGGGCCCGCTCGATCGTCTGCGGGTTCGGGCGGGTCGACGGCCGCACCGTGGGTGTGATCGGCAACCAGCCGATGATCCTGGCCGGCGTGCTCGACATCGAGTCGGCCGAGAAGGGCGCCCGCTTCGTACGGACGTGCGACGCCTTCAACATCCCGCTCGTCACGTTCGTCGACGTGCCCGGCTTCCTGCCCGGTGTCGACCAGGAGTACGGCGGGATCATCCGCCACGGGGCCAAGCTGCTGTACGCCTTCTGCGAGGCGACGGTGCCGCGCATCCAGGTGATCACCCGCAAGGCGTACGGCGGCGCCTACGTCGTGATGAACTCGAAATCGATCGGCGCCGACCTGGCGTTCGCCTGGCCGTCGGCCGAGCTGGCGGTGATGGGCCCGCAAGGCGCCGTCGAGATCGTCTACCGCCGCGAGCTGCAGCAGGCCGCCGACCCGGTGGCCCGCCGCGCCGAGCTCGTCGACGAGTACACCGAGAAGTACGCCAACCCGTACGCCGCCGCCGAACGGGGCTACATCGACGACGTCATCGAGCCGGCCGAGACCCGCCGCAAGGTCGTCGCCGGCCTGGCCATGCTCCGCAGCAAGCGCGAGGAGCTCCCCCGCCGCAAACACGGCAACATGCCTCTCTGACCCAGCGGCCGGGCGACTTGACCCGACACGTCATCGACGGGGCGCGGCCGGTCCGTCACGGTGGTCGTCATGAGCACCAGCCCGCTCGACGTGCACCACGACCTCGTGCGCTTCACCTGGGCCGTCGGGCCTGCTGACGGCGAGCCGATCCTCGCCGGTGTCGACATGGCCAATTCGACGCCGACGGCAAGCTCCACCGCATCGTCGGCTTCACGCCGGCCGACGCGCCGAGCGCGTGACGGCCGGTCTACGGTCCTCCCGTCATGTCGACGACAACATCGCACCGGCCGCACCCCCACGGGGTCGGGGCGATGTTGCGTGACTGGCGTGAGGACCGGCGCCGGAGCCAGCTCGACCTGTCCCTCGACGTCGGGGTCTCGACCCGTCACCTCAGCTACGTCGAGACCGGCAAGGCCAAGCCGTCGCCCGAGCTGGTGCTCGCCTTGGCCGAGCATCTCGACGTGCCGCTCCGGGAACGCAACGCCATGCTCCTGGCGGCCGGATATGCCCCCCAGTACCGGCACACGCCGCTCGACGATACGGCCATGGTCAGCGTGCACGCGGCGCTCGCCGGGCTGGTGCGGGCCCACGACCCGTACCCGGCCGTCGTCGTCGACCGCCGTTGGGACGTCGTCCTCGCCAACACCGGGGCGACGGCGATGCTCGACGGCGTCGCCGAGCACCTCCTCACCGACCTCAACTCGTACCGGGTGTCGCTGCACCCCGACGGCATGGCGCCGCGCATCGTCAACCTGTCCGAGTGGGCCCACCATCTGGTGGCGACGCTCGACCGCCAGTTGGCGCTGACCCGCGAGCTGGCCCTGCGTGATCTGATGGCCGAGATCGCCACCTATCCGGCCGTGCGCGACCTCGACGGCTCGTGGCGCACCCGCTCGGGACCACCGACCGTGATCGTGCCGTTGCGCCTGCGCGTCGGCGACGGCGCCGACGCCGTCGAGCTGTCGTGGTTCTCGACGAACACGTCGATCGGCACGCCGGCCGACATCACGCTCGACGAGTTGCACGTGGAGCTGTTCCACCCGGCCGACGAAGCGACGGCAGCGATGGTCGGCGGCCGCACGGCGCGCTGACGCGGGACGGTCCACCTAACCTGACCGGCGTGGAGCCGTCGATCACGCCCGCGCCGACCGACGAGGAGGCGGCCGCCATCACCGCCGCCATCGAGGTGCTGTGGCCGCGGGCCGAGGGTGGTGCGGTCGGCGGCGCCCGGCGCGGGTCGGTCTGGCGCTTCAGCGGCCGGTGGTGGAGCCAGCCGATCCCGCTGCGCCGCGCCCGCCCGTGGGTGTGACTGCACCGTCGGTGGACCGGGTCGAGCTGACGACCGTCGACGACGACGGCGCCGTCTTCCACGTCGCCGACGAGGCGGGCACCGTCACTCCCGACGAGCTGACCGCCCTCGTCCCGGACACCGCGTACGAACATCTCGGCGTCTCTTTTCGCACGTTGCCGCGCCCGTCCGGGCGCCTGCTCACCCGGTTCGGCACGGTCAACGACGTGCACTTCGGCGAGGTCGAGGCCGGCCGCGTCGACGATCATGCCGATGGTCCGATCCTGCGCGTCCCGCCGGGGGCGGACCCGTACCCGGAGGTGATGAACCGGGCCGCCGTCGCCGATCTCGGTGCCGCCGACCTCGACGCCGTGATCGTCAAGGGCGACCTGACGTCAACGGCGGCGCCGGAGGAGTTCGACGCCTTCGCCGCCACCTACGGCGGTGCCTTCGGCGATCACCTCCACGTCGTGCGCGGCAACCACGACGCCGTCGGCGGGCAGACGGCGTACGCCGGCGACCGGTTGATCGAGCTGCCCGGCGTCGCCATCGCGCTCATCGACACCGTGATCCCCGACGCCCCGTCGGGCACCTTGCTCCCCGAGCAGCTCGACTGGCTCGACGACGTCGCCGCCGCGTCCACCGACCCGGTCATCGTCATGGGCCATCACCAGCAATGGCTCACGGGCAAGCGGGAGCCCGGCTACTTCGGGCTCGACCCCGACGCCAGCGACGCCCTGGCGGGTGTCGCCGCCCGGCGACCGGCGATCGTCGCCTACACCGCCGGGCACACCCACCGCCACCGCGTGCGCGCGATGGCCAGCGGTGTCCCGTCGATCGAGGTCGGCTGCGTGAAGGACTTTCCTGGCACCTGGGCCGAGTACCGCGTGTACGAGGGCGGGATCCTCCAGGTCGTCCATCGCCTGTCGTCGCCGGAGGCCCTGGCCTGGAGCGAGGCCTGCCGGGTGCTCTACTCCGACTTCGGCGTCGACTACGTCACCTACGCGCTGGGCCGCCTCGACGAGCGCTGCTTCGTCGTCCCCCTGCGCTGACCCCGACAATGTGCAGACGGCGCGCCTATGGTCGACCCACGTGGGCGAGCACCAATGAGTGAGTTCGAGGCGGCTGAGCGGGCCGTCCAGGCGGCCCTCGATGCTGGCGCGACGTACGCCGACGCTCGGGTGATGCACCGCCGGCACGAGTCGATGACGGCGCGAAACGGCGATGTCGAACGGGTGCATCAGGAAGCGGACTCCGGCATCGGCGTGCGCGCCCTCGTCGGTTCGGGCTGGGGCTTCTTCGCCGCGCCGGGGCTGGACGACCGGGCCGCCCGTTCCGCCGGCACCCGGGCCGCCGAGATCGCCGCCGCCAGCGCGCTCGTGTCGCGTGGCGCGTCCGCGCTGATCCCGGCCGACCCGGCCAGCGGGTCGTGGGCCAGCGCGTGCACGCTCGACCCGTTCAGCGTCTCGCTGGCCGACAAGGGCGACCTGCTCGTGCGGGCCACGAACACCGTCCGCGAGCACGGCGCCGACCTCGCGACGGGGCAGTACCAGGCGTGGGAGACGCGCAAGTGGTTCGTGTCGAGCGAGGGCCACCGCATCGACCAGCACGTGCGGGAGGCGGGCGCCGGCATCGACGGCACGGCCATCGGCGACGGTGAGACTCAGATTCGCTCGTACCCGGCCGCCCGCGGCCAGTACGCCACCCGGGGCTGGGAGTTCGTCGACGAGCTCGATCTCGAGGCGCACGCCGCCCGGGTCGGTGCCGAGTGCCGCGAGCTGCTGTCGGCGCCCACCTGCCCGGCCGGCGAGACGACGCTCATCCTCGGCAGCGAGCAGCTCGCCCTGCAGATCCACGAATCGGTGGGCCACGCCATCGAGCTCGACCGCATTCTCGGCTGGGAGGCGGCCTACGCCGGCACGTCGTGGCTCGACCTGGACCAGCTCGGCTCGCTGAGGTACGGCTCCGAGCTGATGAACATCACCATCGACCCGACGATCCCCGGCGCGCTCGGTTCGTTCGGCTTCGACGACGAGGGCACCCCGGCGGCGCCCCGTGACGCCGTGCGCCAGGGCACCTGGGTCGGCGTGCTCGCCGGACGCGACTCGGCCGCCGTCGCCGGCCTCGACTACGGCGGCAGCGTGCGGGCCGACGGTTGGGCTCGCTTGCCGATGGTGCGGATGACGAACGTCGGGCTGGAGCCGGGGCCGCACACGTTCGACGAGATCGTGGCCGCCACCGACGACGGCATCTACATGGAGACGAACCGGTCGTGGTCGATCGACGACCGTCGCCTCAACTTCCAGTTCGGCACCGAGGTGGCCTACGAGGTCAAGCACGGCGAGCTGGGCCGGCTGTTCAAGAACCCGACCTACACCGGCATCGGTCCGCAGTTCTGGGGGTCGATGGACATGCTGTCCTCCGAGATCGTGGCCTGGGGCACGCCCAACTGCGGCAAGGGTCAGCCCGGTCAGGTCGGTCACACCGGTCACCCGGCGGCCCCGGCCCGCTTCCGCAACGTACGCGTCGGAGTCCGGGCGTGAGGCGGCCAGGAGCAACGCGATGACCGATCTCGAGGCGCTTGCCGGTCAAGCCGTCGACCTGGCCGGCACGGCCCTGGCCGGGGTGGAGGTGGCCGTTCAGGCCGACCGCCATCGGGTCGGGCTGACCCGCTTCGCCAACTCGGTGATCCACCAGAACGTCGCCGAGGACGTCACGACGGTGCACGTACAGCTGCACCACGACGGTCGCACGGCGGCCGGCTCGGCAACCGTGCTCGATGACGACGGCCTGCGCGCGCTGGTGGACCGGATCGTCGACGCCGTGCGGATCGCGCCGCCTGACGTCGGGTGGCCCGGCCTCGCTCCGCCGGCCGGGATGCCGGAGGTCGACGCGCCGGACCCGGCAACGGCCGACGCCGCACCGCAGGCGCGGGCCGAGATCGTCCGCAGCTTCGTCGACGGTGCCGGGGGGCTGGAGGCGGCCGGCTTCTGCCGCACCAGTCACTGGGAGGGGGCCTTCGCCAACTCGGCCGGCCACGCGGCGACGGTGGACGGGGGGGAGTGCGGGCTGTCGGGCATCGCCCGCATCGACGGCGCCGACGGGGTCGCCCGCCACGCGCCACTGCGGCTGGCCGAGCTCGACGGCGCCGCGCTCGGCGCCCGCGCCGCGGCGAAGGCCCGCGCCTGGGCCGACCCCATCGAGTTGCCACCCGACCGCTACGAGGTCGTGCTCGAGCCCACCGCCGTCGCCGATCTCGTCGAGGCGCTCGCCGGGGTCGGTTTCAACGGCAAGTTCGTCAACGAGGGACGGTCGTTCGCCCGCCCCGGCGAGGACCAGCTCGACCCGTCGATCACGATGGTCGACGACCCGCTGGCGCTCGGCCATCGCTACGACGCCGATGGCACGCCGCGACGTCGCCTCACGCTGGTCGACCGGGGGACGACGGCGGCGCTCACCTACGACCGGCGGGCCGCGGCCGAGGCCGGCGTCGAGGCGACCGGGCACGCCGCGATGGGACGGTTCGCGTGGGGGCCGACGGCGCGGCACCTCGGGATCGAGGCGACCGACGCGGCGGTGAGCCCAGATGAGGTCGACGGTCCGATCGCCGACTCGTCCGTCGCCGCCATCGTCGCCGACGTCGAGCGGGGCGTGCTCGTGTCGGACCTCTGGTACACCCGTCTGCTCGATCCGCGCACGCTGGTATTGACCGGACTGACCCGCAACGGTGTCTGGCTGATCGAGGACGGTGCCGTGACGTCGCCACTGCGCAATTTTCGCTTCACCCAGTCCTACGTGCAGGCCCTGATGCCCGGCAGCGTGCTCGCCGTCGGCGGCGCCGCCACCCCGCTCCCCGGCGACACCTACACCGCGACGTCACCGCGCTGGTCCTGCCCGGCGCTGCGCCTGGCCAGTTGGAACTTCACCGGCGGTGCCTCCGGCTGACCGCGCGAGTGGCGACTCGACGGCGACCTCAGGCGGTCGTGTCGTCGAGGTGTTGGAGCAGCTCGTGGGCGGCGAGCTCGACGGCCTTGTGGCGCCACTCACTGGCCCGATACACACAGGCGATCAGCCCGCTGCGATGGACCCGCCGGAGGTCGCCGTACACGAACGCGTAGCGCGCCTTCGTCTCATCGGCGGCGCCCTCGGTCAGCCCGAGGTGCCAGTCGGCGTAGTCGTCCCACGAGTGCCGTTCGAGGTAGGCGTTCTCAGCGTCGGCCCTCGGTTGCGAGTCGCCCCAGTCGCTGTCGAGGACGTACTGGCGAGCGTCGATCATCGCCCGGCAGCGGGTGACGGCCGATTCGTTCAACGTGTAGCGAGCCATGCGCCGAGCGTGCCCCGGCCGGCGCCGGCGAACACCGATCGGCCACCCGAGTACGGAAGTCTGGACAGTCGCGCCGTCGATATTCGGGTGGCGTTCGGTACTCGGGTGGGGCCGGGCTCAGCCGGCCCAGGTGCGCAGGCGGGCGGTCCACCGAGTGTCGTCGGGCAGCGGGCGGCCGTCGAGGGTGTGGATCGGGGCGACACCGCGGCCGGCTGAGACGAGCCACGCGCCATCGACGGCGTACAGGTCAGACACCGCGATCAGGTCGTCGGCCACGTCGACGCCGTCGGCAGCGCCGCGCTCGAAGGCGGCGGCTTGTGTCACCGACGCCAGGATCCCCGTGCCCTCGCGGCGCGTCGTGCGCAGCGCCTCGCCGCGTCGCCACACGAGAGCCGAGCGGGGCGCCTCCAGGGCGAAGCCGTCGCTCGACACGAACAGGGCGTCGTCGGCGCCCCGACGCGCCGCTTCGCGACCGGCGGCGACGTTGACGGCGTACGACAGCGTCTTGACACCACCGAGCAGCCAGGCGACGTCGTTGAAGGCGTCGGCGGCGTGGCCGCGATCAAGCGTGACGACGGTGATGCCGTTCCGTGCCGCGATCGCCGCCGGATCGAGGGGCGCGATCGTGAGCACGCCGGTGACGGGTCCGTTCGGCGTCGCCTCGCGACCACGGGTCAAGATCACTCGGAGGACGGCCTCGCCAGACGTCGCCCACGCCGTCACGGCCTCGTCGATCAGCGCTCGCCATACCCGTTCGTCGACCGCGGGCAGGTCGAGCGCGGCCGCCGACCGGGCGAAGCGGGCGAGATGGGCGTCGAGGTGATCGATGCGGGCCGACCCATCGGGGGCGACGACGAGACGGGTCGCGTCGAAGCAGCCGTCGCCGCGGGTCAGCCCGAGGTCGTCACCCGCGACCACCGCCGCACCGGCCGGGACGACGCCGCGGCCGAGCACGGCGACGAGTCGAGGGGCATCCGGCTCGATCACGGCCGAGAGGGTAAGGGGCGCCGCGGCGTTCGTGACGCCGTGCGCCGCCCATTCCGGGGCGATCCCGTCCCGGAAACCGGGACCAGATGCGCCCAGATCGGACGCGGGACGGAGGTTCCCCAGATCGCGGGCGGACGGGGAAGGTCGGCGAGCGTCGGAGCGGAGCGGAGACGG
>Ga0183260_10000822_pt1 | contig 26459 bp, 20 predicted proteins | sample AntDrymUQ4972206_2_FD_129768 | JGI IMG/M metagenome (GOLD analysis project Ga0183260, IMG submission 129768) | Polar desert sand microbial communities from Dry Valleys, Antarctica - metaG UQ497 (22.06) (version 2) (version 2) | ecosystem: Environmental > Terrestrial > Soil > Desert | place... | reverse complement strand
GTGTTGAACGCCACGATCGATGGTTCATTGAGGACGATACCGCGGCCGCGCGCGAACACACAGGTGTTCGCGGTCCCGAGATCGATCGCCATATCGGTCGCAAAGCTAGAAAAAAATGACATCCAGTTAGTACCAGCGCAGGCACGATCCGTTCCGCGCGGATATTCGAGCGGGATGGACAGAACGGTGTAGTCCGGCCCGTATTGTAACGTGCCGAAGCGCAGCGGCTACATGCTGATTACAGTATTCGCTGCCTTCAAACAGTTCGGTCGGTCGCGACAGAAACTCCACTCTGCGTTTCCGATCCGTCAGCGGATGATCGTCGTATCGTTCTTCGCGGCCCCCGGCGCGGACGACAGGTACGTCCCTGCCGAGAGGACGATCTGATCGATCGACATCCCGTCCTCGCGCTGCTGGATCCGGATTGTCTGTGGACCCGAGGACCCGAAGTAGATGAGCGGGCCGAGCGCGGAATAGCCGTTGTCCTGCCATCCCCAGCCCGACAGTCCGGCGCCGGAGCCTTCCTCGATACTGACAACAGTGGCTGATGTGGTGCCGATCCTGTACTCAGCATCCCCGGCCTGGCTGACGCTCCCGCTGAACTGAACGAAGGTTGAATCGTTGGTCCACGCATTGTTGTCGGCCTTACCGCGGATCCAGAGCCTGTACGGCCGACCGGCTTCGGCCGAGAAGGTCAACTCGAAGTAGCTGCCGGGTGCCGCTGCTGCCGCCAGAAGTTTCGCGGCGCCCTGGTCGGGGTTCCACAACCGCGCGCCACCGGCGGCGTCGCCATCGGCTTCGCGTTGCCAGGCCGTGCCGACCGGCTGCGCGTTGGCGGCGTAGAGGACGATCTCGCTGACGCTGGCGGACGGCTCGGGGGCAGGTCCCGGCACGGGCGCCGGTGCCGGTGCTGACGATCCGGATGAAGCGGTATAGATGGTCGAATCGTTTTTTGAAGCCCCCGGCGCAACCGTCAGGTAGGTGGATGGTGACAGCACCACCTGGTCGATCGAGATGCCATCCTCGCGCTGTTGAATGCGGATCCGCTGAGGACCGGACGAAGCGAAGTAGATCGGCGGTGCCGCGACGCCGTAGCCGCTGTCCTGCCAGCCCCATTCCGAGAGCCCCATGCCGGAGCCTTCTTCGATACTCAGGGACGAAGCCGCCGTGGTGCCGATCCGATTCTCGGGCGTCCCCCACTCCGAGACCGTGCCGCTGAACTGGACGAACACCGAATCATTGGTCCATGCGTTGTTCTCGGCCCGTCCTCGGATCCACAGTCGGTACGGACGCCCGGCTTCGGCGGTGAAGTTCAGCTCGAAGTAGTTCGCCGGGCTCGCCGACGCGGCAGTCAGTTTTGACGCGCCCTGGTCCGGATTCCACAGCCTCGTGCCACCGGCCGCTGAGGAGTCCGAAACCGCGTTCCAGTTTCCAACGATCGTGGCCGCGTCGCGCGCGTGGAGGATCACCTCTTCTCCGCCTGCGGGGGTGGACGTCGGCGGCGGCGGGACTGGCGCAGCGCTGGTGCCGGGCCAGGGGAACTCGGCGATGAGGCCATAGTGATCCGAGGGTGCCGCATCTCCAGGCGTCACCATGCCGAATCGCTGGATCGACACGGGCGTGTAGTGCGACGGCGACCAGACATAGTCAGGTCGTTTCCAGGCATACCCTTCCGGCGTGCCGCACTTGACGCGATTGAGCATCCCGGTGAAGCCCTCGGCTCCGCCATGCAGCAGCGGCCAGGCGTCGACGTAGGCGGCATCACGCAGATAGCTGAGCCCAGCGTTGACCGGCGCCTGCTCACAAATGAACTGGGTCCCCTCCCACGTGTTGAGGTCACCGACCAGGATGTGCGGATCGGCTCCCCCGGCTCTCTGCAGGAACGCGACGGTCTGCATCGCCTGCCGGCTGTAGCTAGCGATCAGCGTCGCGTAGTACTCCTCCATGCCCGGTGTGCGAACCCCCTCGGCATACCAGTGCGCCGAGAACACGTTGATCGATGCGGAGCAGACCGCGTCCAGGCAGACCGGGATTCGCACCACCCACATCGTGTCGCGCGGGCTCACGTTCAGCGACGTATCGAGCTGCACCCACTCTTCCGGACCGGCAAATCCATGGCGCGCCAGCAGCGCCACGCCGTTCCGTTCGCTGCTATGCGCCTTCCATCCGAGCGCCTGACGCAGCGCCGACGGTGTCGCACACGGCCACGCCTCCGAAACGCCGAGCGCAACGATCTGCGGGTCAGCAACAGCGGCGCGTAAGTGCTCCTGGAAAAAGCCGACGCCCCACGCATTCAGCGGTTGCGATGAGTCGGTGCAGTTGGCTGTCGCGAAGAAGTGGATCGGTCGTCCCGGCAAGCCCGAAAGGCCCTTCCCGGACTGCACATTCCAATAAGCGACCTTGAAGGTGGGACTCTGCGCCGCCTGTGCGGGACCCTCGAGAGCGACAACGGCCAGGAGGCAAGACACGAAGGCTCCCGACACCATGGCCCACGTCCGAACGTGCCACCGCGAGCGCGTTGTCATTTCTCGTCCTGCGCAGGCGTCGTTTCATCGAAGCGAGCCTGAAGTTGTCTGCGGTGAAGTGTGGCCGCGGCGACGCCGCGACCGGGCGATATGATGCCAGCACCTGCGGCGCGCTACAAGCTGAGCGATAAACGTTTTCCAGCCGCCGACGATCGGATTGCCTATGACCACGACCCGCCTGTATCTCGTTCGCCACGGCGCCACCCAGATGACCGCAGAGAACCGGTTCTCCGGGGACGTCGGCGCCGAATTGTCAGATGAAGGGCGGCGGCAGGCCGCGCGGCTCGGCGATCGCCTGCAGGACGACGGGATCGCGGCGGTCTACGCGAGCCCGTTGTCGCGCAGCATGGACACCGCGAGGATCATCGCCGGTGCGTGCGGCGTCCAGCCAGTCGTCAATGACGGACTGCGCGAGATCAGTCACGGTTCGTGGGAAGGTCTCACCCGGGGTGAGGTCGAAGAACAGTTCCCGAAGGAGTACGCCGCCTGGGAAGAAGATCCGTTCACATTCGCGCCGTCCGGCGCGGAGTCGGGTGTCGCGGTGCTGGCCCGCGCGCTGCCGGCGATCCGCCAGATCGTCACGGCTCACGAGGGGCAGTCGGTGCTGGTCGTCTCGCACAAGGCCACCATCAGGCTGGTGCTGTGCGGGCTCCTCGGCATCGATGCGCGCGGGTATCGAGATCGCCTCGACCAGTCACCGGCATGCCTCAATGTGCTCGACTTCAAGGATCCCGTCCGCGCCCGGCTCACGCTCTTCAACGACACGTCGCACTACGACGACCGGCCGAGGGAGTCGCGCAACCACCTTTCGAAATGGTGGTGAGAGAAATCGCGGCCGCCCCAGGCCCGGGGCTTTCGACTGTGACGGGCAGGTCCCGCGATGTCGAGTTGCGCTGGCTATCGCGAGCGAAGACGCGAACGACATAGTTACCGGGCGCCAGCTGCCCGGCATCCCACCGTCCCTTCGACGCTACTCCGCCCTGGAACGTGTTGGTCACGGTGAACAGAAAACGTGTCGTCCGTCCGCCGTAGAACGGAATCCCACTCCCCGCCGCGTAGATCAAATGGGCATCGGCGTCAGGTCCGAGCTGGTCCATCCGGATCGTTTCGTGCGGACGCTCGAAGCCGTCGACCGGCGATCCATCCGCGTGCAGCACCTGGTAACCGAGCGCATACGGCGCGAGACGACGGTTTGGGCGATTACCATCTGCCTGGTCCCATGCCTCGACGACGATCTGCACGGGGCCGGTAACGACCAGGCGTCCCCGTATCTTCCGCACCAGCCGTTCGCCGGCATCGTCGAGCAGCGTCACGCCGGTACGGGCAATCGTCGGCGGGATGCGGTCGGCGAACTGCAGCAGCCGGAAGGCGAGTGGATTGAGCTCCTCTCCCGGCCAGCCGACGTTTATATGCACGTGATTGAAGCGATTGACGGAGGCGATGGTGTCGCCGGACGCGAAACGTGCGCCGCGTTTGACGCGGATCCCGACGAGTGTTCCCTCGGTGTCATAGGAGCCGACGAAGCGGCTTGGATCGAGAGGTACTTCATCACGGCCGCGGCCGGCGCGAATATGGACGTAGGTGATGGATCCGATCCGAAGCCATTCGTTAAGGGACCCGAAGTTGCCGGCTGAGACGGGACTCGATACCACCGCTGCGCGCGCTGCGAGCACTGGCGTTCCCTCCTCGATTCGCACATCAACGCCGGCGTGTAACCGCTCGGCATCCGAGCCGCGGGCCTCACCCATGGTGCCGGCGATCTCGTGAGGTCCTTCCATCGGCGCGACCGGCCAGAGCAGCGGCTCTCTGCCGAACGCCTCGGCGTCGAAATGCGGCGCGATGCCCGGCCGCGGCGGCGGACGGAGCTCCAGTTGCGAGGCCGCGGCGACGAGCCGGATCAGGGCGTTCCCGGTATCAGCGACGACGAGCCGTCCAGCGCCGAGGACCGCCACACCGGACGGCCTGCGGAACCGAGCGTCGGCGCCATGACCGTCGGCGAATCCCGGTGAGGCGCCGGCCACGATACGGGTCGAGCCGCGGCCATCGATTTCCACGATGCGGCCGCGCTCGTCGGTGACGTAGACCTCTCCGGCGGCCCCGATCGCGACACTGATGGGGCGTACTAGCTCCTCAGGATAAGGAGTCGGCAGTGTCGTCAAATCGCCGGCGGGATCGAGGACGTGAACGGCTCCCGATCCGGCGTCGGCAATGTAGACGCGGTCGTTGGCGTCGCTCGCCACCCCCGTCGGGGTGTTGAAGATGTGCGAACTTCCTATCGTCGCGACAGTCCCGTCAAGTTCGATGCGTCGGATCCTGTCGTTGTAGGTATCGGCGACGAGCACACGCCCGGTGCGGTCCACCGCAACACCGATCGGTCCGTTGAAACGAGCCTGCCTCGCCGCTCCATCTTGATACCCGGCCACACCGTCGCCCGCGACCGTGGAGACAAGGCCGTCGGGTGCAATCCGGCGGATGGCGTTGTTTCCGGTGTCGGCGACATACAAGGATCCGTCAGGAGCGAGTGCGAGCCCCGAGACGGTCTGGAACTGCGCGGTTTGCCCCGGACCGTCCTCGAAGCCCGGGCGTCCGCCGGCAACATCGGCGATCCTGCCGTTTGGAAAGAGCGCCCGGACGCGCGGCATCTCGAGGCCATCGCTCACGAAGATGGTGCCGTCCGCATGCGCGGCGACGCCGAAGGGGTCCTCGAATCTGGTGCGCTCGCCGCCGCCGGCCAGGACGATGACTTTGGCGTTCCACCCGGGCTCGAGTTGCGGCGTGCGCGGGCGCTGGTTCCACGCCCAGAACAGCAATGTGCCGCCAATGACGCAGAGCATCGCCGTCCACAGGACCCAGTTGCCCCTTGCCGGCCTGCCGCTACCCTCGGACGTCACACCGGAAAGTGTGTCGGAATTCAGCATCCGTGGATAGCCGGATCGACTGACAGCTTGGTCGAATAGAGGTAATGAGAATCATTAATAGGGTAATATGACAAACTCATTACCTCATTAAACATCCCAATGCCCTCTTTGGACCCGGATTATCTGGAGCGTCTTCGCTTCCGAACGACGGAACTCGGTAGCATCCACCGCCTCGGCGAGGCGCGCGGACGCCAGGACCTGTTCGTCCGGCAGTTCCCCGAGCAACTCGAGACGCTCCGCACCCACGCGTTGATTGAATCTGCAGAGTCCTCGAACCGGATCGAGGGCGTTGTTGCGGGACCGGGGCGGGTCGCCGACCTGGTGATCAAGCGAACCGAGCCGCGCAGCCGCTCGGAGCAGGAGATCGCCGGCTATCGCGACGCCCTTCAACTGATCCACCAGACCCACGCGCACATCCCGGTCTCGCCAAACGTCCTGCTGCAGTTCCACCAGATGCTCTATCGCTACCACCCTGGCACCGGCGGGCACTGGAAGGCGACTGACAACCAGATCATCGAACGCGATCCGCGCGGACGGGTCGTGCGGGTGCGGTTCGAACCGACAGCCGCGGTGCACACGCCACAGGCGATGGCGGACCTGACATCCGGCTTTGCGCAGGCGAGCGCCGGAGGGCTGGCGGATCCGCTCGTGCTGACGCCGCTCGCGATCCTCGATTTCCTCTGCATCCATCCGTTCACCGACGGCAACGGCCGCGTCGCGCGACTGCTCTCCCTGCTGCTTCTCTACCGATTCAACTACCGTGTCGGCCGCTACATCAGCATCGAGCGGATCGTTGAGGAGTCGCGCGAAACCTACTACGAAGCGCTCGAACACAGCTCACGTGGATGGCACGAGAACGTTCACGACGCGGCACCGTGGCTGACATATTTCTGGGGCGTGCTGATCCGCGCGTATGGTGAGTTCGAGACCCGCGTCCAGAGTCTGCAGGGGTCCAAGACGACGCAGGTGCGGACGGCGGTACTCAGAAGGCGCGGTCCGTTCAGCATGTCGGAGGTAGAGCACGACTGTCCTGGAGTCAGCCGCGATATGGTCCGGCACGTCCTGCGGCAGATGCGGGCCGAGGGAATGGTGAAGGTTGAGGGCCGTGGCCGCGGCGCCAGGTGGCGCGCACCGCGCTAGCGGGCGTCTCCGTCCCCCGCCTTCAGATCCAGCAGATACTTGGGGGCGCTGATCTTCGGACGCCTCTGCGAGTAGACGATGGCGATGGGGCCGCCTTGCTCGTGCGCGTCCCACGCCTCGGGCGTGACGAGATTACGGCGGCTGCGGTGTCTCTGACCGAACTGGTCCATGTACTCGTAGCGGATCCACGTACTCGTGACTCCCCGACGGCGCGCCTGCCGCTTCTCGGTCACGCGCCCTTTCGATTCCACCCCGAACTGCTGCAGCTCAAACGCCTCCTTCCCCCAGTTCACCGCAACCCGCAGCGTGAGCGCGAACGCAATCGCCATGACGACCACGAAGAGCGGCACAGCGATAAGAAGGATCTGAAGCATTGGTCGTTGGAGGTTGCAGTTGGTCCTGGAGGTTGGTAGTTGGACTTGGAGGTTGGTAGTTGGTAGTCGGTAGTCGGTAGTTGAGAATAGCGCATGCCCCCGACCTTGCTGCTGTGCCTGGCGCACCCGGATGACGAGAGCTTCTCCTGCGCCGGAACGGTGATGAAGTATGTGGAGGCCGGCTCGCGGGCCGTGCTGGTGACCGCGACACTCGGCGAACGCGGCAAGGTTGGTGATCCTGCTGTCTGCTCGGTTGAAGAGTTGCCGGCGTACCGCGAGCGCGAACTGCGGAAGGCTACAGCGATCCTCGGCATCTCGGAGCTGCACCTGCTTGGATACCGGGACCGCGAGCTCGTCGATGCGCCCCCTGACGCGGTGCGTCGCGCGCTTGTGACCGCCATCCGCCGTGAGCGGCCGGCGGTGGTCTTCACCTTTGATCCGAACGGGTTCAACGTCCACCCGGACCACGTCGCCATCAGTCGCTTCACGAGCGATGCGATCGCCGCAGCGGCAGATCCGCGGTGGATCCCCGAGGCTGGTGCGCCCTACGGGGTGCCGCGGCTGCTATGGACGCCCGTGCCGGCGCCGTGGGAACCTGGCGCATTCGATGCCGACACACCGGGCAACGACTTCGTCATCGACATCGCCGCCTGGCGCGACCGCAAGGCCGCCGCGTTGCGCGCGCACGGGAGTCAGCACCTGTCCATCGACCGCTGCTTCTTCAACCAGCCGGAGCTCGATCGGATCCTTTCATCAGAATCGTGGCGGCAGGCGTGGGGGCCGGCGTTGCCGGCGCGCCCGGCAACCGACATCTTCGCCGGGATGTGAAGGCGATCGAGTAAGGTATGGGCATGGCAGCTGGACTCAATCGCAACGTCGGGATGCTTCTCCTCGGACTCTGGCTCGTCCTGTCCGGCCTCTCCGGTCTCATCGGTCTCGGTTTGCCGGCGATGCTTCTCGCCGTCCTCGCGTTGATCGCCGGCGTCCTGATCATCGTCGGCCGCTGATCCTCTGGCGCTCTTACAGAAGCGTAGAACCGCCACAGCTTCTGTCATCGCGCGCGCCTCAGCGCGGCGTAATGGGGCCTGACCCCATTTGCGCTAACCCCCTCTAGTCGCTCGGCTTAGAGCGTCGGGCCTGAACATCTGCGCGTCGCGATCCGCATCGGCGCGCCTGTTGCTCTAAAACCCGCCAACGAGCCCTCCCGCCATGAACTTTCGCGATTACGCCAGCACCGAAACGTCCGCCTTCGTCGACAGGCTGACCACAGCGGCCGACGCGGCTGCACAGACCGTTGCGCAGGAGATCCGAGTCTCTGCGGACGCCGAGCTTCAGCAGGTCCGCGCTGACGTCGAGCGATCCAGGCAGGACGCCGAGGACCTGCGACAGCAGGCCGCCGCACTTGGCGCCGAGGCGCAGCAACTGCGCGCGCAGCTGGACGCCGAGACGGTCCGCGCCGCCGAAGCACTCGCGCAACTGGACGCCGCGGCAAACGAAGCGCAGAACGCGTGGCAGGCGAACGAAGATGTCGTCTGCGATCTTCGCGCGCAGCTCGAAGCGGCACACGCTGCGACCCGCCACGAAACTGACCGCGTCGGCGCCCTCGAAGGACTCCTCCAGGAAGCCCAGTCAGCAGCCTCGTCCCAGCGTGCAGAGACCGATGACGCGAACGCACTGGCGGATGGCCTGCAGAACGGGATGTCAACGTTACGGGCGCAGCGACAGCAGGTCACAGCCCTGCTCGGCGAATCAATCGACGCCTTCGATGCCCTGGCCACCGCGACGACGGTGGACGAGCTGTTCACCAAACTCGTTCAGCAAACGGCCGCGCAGTTCGCGCGCGTCGTCATCTTCCGCCGCAAGGGTCAGCGGCTCGAGGGCGAGCTGGCGACCGGGCTCGACGCTTCGGTGGATCTCGCCGATGTCGGACTCACCATGAGCGCCGATTCCATCATCACCACGGCGGCGACCCAGGGTGTCTACGAGTACGCGACGGCCGAGCAACTGGCAGATGCGCACCGCCTGCCCGGGGACGTCCCCGCGTTCGCGGTGGCGGCGCCGCTCGTGTTCCAGGGTGAGACACTCGCCGTGCTGTATGCCGACACACGCAAGGACGAGAAGGGTGAAGCTCACGCCGCGTTCGCCGGCGTCCTCGCCGCGCACACTAACGTGCTGCTGTCCCGTCTGACGCAGGAGCTGAAGATCGCGCGCGAGCTGCGCGAGTACGCCCAGATGCTGCTGCACGAAGCGGAAGAGATGTTCGTCGCCGACACACGTGAAGGTCGCGTCAGACCGGACCGGTCGAGGCGCCTTCGAGAAACCATCGACTTCGGACGGCAGCTCTACGCGCAGCGCGCCGCACTCGAAGGCCCCGGGGCTGCCGGGCTCCTCGACGAGGAGATCGCGGCGCTGGTTGAAGCCGATCCGGCGACGGATTTCACCGATGCGCTTTGCGATGCGCTCGAGGACATGCCGGTCGCACGAACGGGCGCGTAACCCCGAGGACTATTTCGCCGCGAAGTACTCCTTGCGCGCCCGAACCTTCATCCCGGACTTCTTTACGCGCACTTCGAGCTTGTGCATCTTGTCGTCCAGCTTCTCGGGCACGAACCCGATCAGGTACTGGCGGTGCAGCTCGTCGGCGACGCGCGCGAACGTGGCCGCCAGATCCTGGGCGCGCCGTAGTTCGAAGTAACCGGCGCCGGTCTGCTCCGCGATGGCGGGGAGACCCGGATCGGGGCGGCTGCCGCCGCCGAAGCCACCACCGCCCAGCCCGCCGCCACCCATCGCCGGACGCGACGCACTTTCGAGACCCACCGCATAGACCATCACGTCGGCAACCTGCGCCCGCCGCATGATGTCCATGAACGAGAGATTATTCAGCTTGAAGTTGCCGGGATTGTCGGCGCCGTCGGTGAAGGCAAGGACGACCTTGCGGCCATCCTGTTCCTTCAGTGCCGCGATCGAGGCGTCGACCGCATTCCACAGCGGCGTCGGCCCTTCGTTCTGCAGCTTGGTTCGCAGGATGTTGATCAGCTCCTTCTTCTCGCTGATGAACGCCTCCGGATCGATCTGGACCTTCTCGGCAAAGCTCCCGATGCGAGCGCGATCCGCCGGCAGCATTGCGCGCACGAACGCCTCACCTGCTGCCTCGACCAGCCCGAAGTTCCCGCGCATGCTGCCGCTGCGGTCGAGCATGATGACGACGCTGATCGGCTGGACTTCGTTGGAGAAGACCGCGATCGGCTGCGACTTTCCGCTCTCCTGGATCTCGAAGTCCTCCTTGGTGAGGTCAGGAACGAGCCGGCCGTCCTTGTCGGTGACCGTCGCGTAAACCGCAACCGTTCTCGCCCCACTCTTGAAGGTGGGTTGCTGAAAGGCCGACGTGCTGGCGACGACGATGGCGAGCAGAGATGCGACAGTCAGGAGCCTCATGACTCCATCATGCCAAATCAGCCGGGACTTTGGGGCGGCTTCAGCAGCCGCGGCCGGCGCGCGTCGAGAGGACGATGAGCGGGTTCCGGCCCGACACCGTCAGACCGTGAGAGGTGCCGCGAGGGACGAATAGAAGGGTCCCGGCCTTCAGCTTCTGCGTCGCTCCCTGGACCGAAGCGGATCCTTCGCCCGCCACCACGTAGATGAATTCGTCGGCATCGTCGTGTACATGCGACTGCAGGGGCTGGTTCAGCTGGATCAGGGACGCGGCGCCGTCGGCGCCGCAGGCGAGCGGTGTCGTCTTGCCGGCGCCACGCCCGACGAACTCCTTCTCGATTACACCGGGGACATCGAACATTGCGGGCTTCGCATCGATGGCGGGCTTCCTGGCGGCCGGCTCCGGCGTCGGCGGAGCTGGCGCGGGAAGGGGCGCCGGCAGCGGCTTCAGCGTGACCTTGATCTCGATCGGCTTGCCGGCGGTTGCGGTCAGATCGCGCTCGACCGTGATAAATCCTTCCTGCTCGAAGCGGACCGTGTAGCGGCCGACCGGGAGTTCCTCGAGTGCAATGCGGCCGCCCTCTGTCCTCGTCGAGCGTGACGCCGTACCCTCGACGGTCACCAGGACGTTCGGGATGGGCGTGCCGGAGGGATCCGCAACCGAGATCGCGAGTGTGGCGGTGCGCGCGACTCGACGCTGCGGCTGGGCCGGCTTCGTCGGGGCCGGCTTGGCCGGCGGAGGCTGCGTCTGCGGCGGTGGTTGCGCCGGCGGCGGCTGCGGCGCCTGGCGCGACCCTGCCTGGATGTCGAAGTTACCCGCCAGCATCAGGACGACTACGCCGAGGATCAGATTTCGCATTGTGGGAGCTCGAGCGTGCAACGGCAATGCCGAAGCATGGCGAAAGCGCCGAGCGTTTGCAAGACCTCGGCACGTAGGAGTACCGTTCAGTCCGTGCGCATCCCACGTCATCGGCCACTCATCCCGATCACCGTCGCCGCCGCCCTGGTCGCCGGCTTCACCCTCACGGTCGACGCGTTCGGTTCGGCCGGACACCGCGTCATCGGGACGCTTGCCGAGCTGCACCTGAATGGCACGCGCGCCCTGAAGGAGGTGCGGCGCATCCTGCCGCCCAACCAGACGCTTGCCGACGCCGCGGTCTGGCCCGACACGATCAAGGATCCGATCTACGAGGATGCCGACACCAACATCTACAAGCTGAATCATCCGGCGCACGACACGTATCACTACGCCAATCTCCCTTTCCAGGTGGAGCGCTACGCGCTCGACGTCCCCGGCGCGCGCCCGACCGACATCGTCCAGACAACACGGGAAGCGATCCGCGTGCTGACGAGCGGCAAGGGCATGTTCTCGCAACGCGAAGCGTTGCGCATCGTGGCGCACCTTGTCGGCGACATCCATCAACCGCTGCACGTCGGCACCAGCTTCATCGCGTCGAGCGGCCCACTTGCCTTCGTCGAGCCGAACGGGCCGACCGGCTGGCGACCGACGCTCGGCGGGAATCTTCTCGTCTACGGGCCCGAGAACCGCTTCAACCTGCACTCCTACTGGGACAGTCACGCGGTGAACATCACGATGGAGCGGGAGGACGTGCCCACGTACGCGGCCCGTCTGCACCGGGAGGTGAAGCCCTCGGCAACCTGGACGTCGTCCGGAGACCCCGACAGCTGGCCGGCGCAGTGGGCGACGGAAGGACTGGCTCATTCGAGGGCGGCACACCAAGGGCTCCGGCTGATCTCAGATCTCGGGCCGGATCAGGAGAAGCGGAACGCGCACCGCTGGTCGATCGAACAACCATCTGATTACGACGCACGCGCGCGTCCGGTGATTCGGCAGCAGCTCGCACTGGGCGGATACCGCCTGGCCGCCGTGCTCAAAGCCATCTGGCCCTGAACACGGATTTCCCGGATAGACGGATTTCGAATCACAATCAAGCCGTGGATAGTCCGCGCCTCGCCATCATTTTTCGCAGAAACTTTTTCGCCATCTGGCTGCTGGTCGTGCTGCTTGCGGCGTGTGCGCCTGCTCGCCAGCAGTCGGCAGCGCCGGCATCCGGGCCAGGCTCAGGGCCAGCACAGCGAGGAGCGCTCCCCGGCAGCGGCGGCGTCAATTCTCCCGCGCAGCGGGATAAGCCCTACCTGATCCTCGTCTCGCTCGACGGATTCAAGGCCGAGTATCTCGATCGTTTCGAGCTGCCGAACCTGCGGCGGCTCGCCGGACGCGGCGCACGGGCGAAGGCGATGGTCCCGGTCTTTCCGACGCTCACGTTTCCCAATCACTACTCGCTCGTCACCGGGCTCGACCCGCAGCGCCACGGCATCGTCAACAATCGCTTCTTCGATCCAGCGCGCAAGGACACCTACGTCTACACCGAGCCGCGCACGGTGACGGACGGCTCGTGGTATGGCGGCGAACCGATCTGGGTGACGGCGGAATCGCAGGGGATGGTAGCGGCCTGCTACTTCTGGCCCGGATCCGAAGCGGCGATCAAAGGCATCCGGCCGACCACGTTCAACGCCTACACGTCCGGGATCACAAATGAGGCGCGAGTCAAGACGGTGCTCGCCTGGCTCGACGAACCGATCGAGCGGCGGCCGCACATGATCACACTCTACTTCAGTGAACTGGACGAGACGTCACATGATCATCCCGTGGATTCACCCGAGGTGATCAAGGCGGCCCAATCGCTGGACGGCGCTATCGGGCAGCTCGCCGACGGCATCGACAGGCTGCAGATCCGGGATCAGGTCTACATCGTTGTCACATCGGACCACGGCATGGTCAACACCTCGACGCCGCAGACGGTGCGGCTCGAATCGATTCTCGACCCGACCGAAGTATCCAGCATCACGACCGGCTTCAGTGGACCGGTTGCGAGTCTGCACGTCTCGGGCGGCATCGAGCGCGCACGCGCCATCCGTGACCGGATCAACGCCCGGGTCGCGCGTGGAACCGCCTACCTGCGACAGGACCTGCCGGCGAGATTCAACTACAGAGACAATCCACGCGGTGGTGACGTCGTCGTCGTCATGGACGAGAGTTGGACGATGAGCGCGCCGCGGGCACCAGCGAGGAGCGCGGCGGCCCCGGCGCCAGCGGCGCAGAAACCGGCGGCACCGACAGCCAAACCTGCCGCGCCCGAGCGGGCACCCCGCGAACGGTGGGGTGCTCACGGCTGGGACAACTCGTTCCCCTCGATGCGAGCACTGTTCCTCGTCGGCGGCCCCGGCATCCGCGAAGGCGTCATTGTCGACGAAGTCCGCAACGTGGACGTTTACCCCCTCATGGCCGAACTGCTTCAGCTCCGCGCCGCATCCGGGATCGACGGCGAGGCCGGCCGCATCAGGACGCTCATTTCCAGGTAGGACGCGATGTACGCCGACCGGCAGAATCGCGTCCGCATCGTGCAGGCGCTCGAGGAAGCGGTCAAAGGGTTCCGCACGCGGCGGGAGCTGTGGCCGCTGCGCGTGCCGCGCGAGCCGGTGGTCTTCGACTCGATCGTCGCTCGGGCCATCGGCGGCACCTTCGATCCACTGAGCCTGCGATCACGCACACTTCTCTGGCTCGAGTGGCCGGATGGCGCGACGTGGGAATTGTGGGTGATCGCGCTGCGCTCGGGGCTGAAACTGTATTGCGACACGGGGGGCGGTGAGACGCGCCTGCTGGCGAGCGGACGCCGCGACTCGGAGATCGAAACCGACAGGCACTTCATGGAGCTGCTTTCGGAATCGGCCGGCGAACACTTTGGGATCGAGATGGACGGTGGTCCGCCGTCGCGAGTCCGATCGAACCTCGCTGACGTTGCACTGGTGATCGACTTCTTCGTGAACCTGTTCGAAGTGCTTGGGATGGAGGAGGAAATCCGCGCCGCCGGTAACATCGCCGGGTCCGGCGATTTCCGGCTGGACGTCGAGGGCTGGCTTCGCCAGGCAGGCTTCAGGGTGCCTGGCGCAGCGCCATGACGGGAATCTCGCGGACCCTTACCGCCGGCGCAGGACTCCCCGGCACCGACGCCTGTATCCTCTTGGTGGAGGTCAATCGTGAAAGCCCTGCACTTCGCCACCTTGGTGATCGTCTCTCTTGTTCCCGCGACTGGCGCCGACCTGTTGGCACAGACACCGCCGCCGCAGCACGTCCACTACGACAAGCCGCCCGCATCGGCACAGCCCAAACCGGGGCAGCCGATGGCTCCGCGACTCCAAAATCTCGGCGTCCACACTTTCCCGGTTGCTACGACCAACCGCAAGGCACAGGCCTTCATCAGCCAGGGCGTGAACCTGGCTTACGCGTTCAACCACGCGGAGGCGGCGCGCTCCTTCGCCGAAGCTGTCCGCCTCCAGCCGGATCTTGCGATGGCGTATTGGGGTCACGCACTCGTCCTCGGGCCAAACATCAATGCGCCAATGGCGCCAGAGGACGAGCCGAAGGCATTCGAACTGGTGCGTCAAGCCGTCGCGCTAAAGGCCAAGGCAACTGCTCGGGAACGTGCCTACATCGATGCGCTTGCGAAGCGGTATACCGGGAAGCCCGAAGACCGCGCCGCCGCGGATCGCGCCTATGCCGCCGCGATGCGCGAGCTGGTGGCGAGGTACCCGCAGGACATCGACGCGAGAACGCTGCTCGCCGAATCGTTGATGGACACCCGGCCCTGGAACTACTGGACCCGCGACGGCCTGCCCTACGAAGAAACTAAGGAACTGACGGCCGAACTCGAGAAGGTCCTGGCCCGCAACCGAAACCATCCCGGGGCACTGCACCTGTGGGTTCACCTCTGGGAATCGACCGACACGCCGGAGCGTGCCGAGGCGGAGGCCGACCGGCTCCTGCCGCTGATGCCTGGCGCCGGCCACATCGTCCACATGCCCGCGCATATCTATCAGCGCGTCGGCAGGTACGAGGACGTCATCAAGGTGAACATCCAGGCGGCGAAGGCCGACGAGGACTACATCACCCAGTGTCGCGCGCAGGGAATCTACCCGCTGGCGTACTACCCGCACAACCTGCACTTCATCTGGATGGGCGCGACGGCATCCGGCCAGAGCAAGCTCGCGCTCGATTCAGCGCGCCGGCTGGTCGCGGCCATTCCCCACGCGGCACTAAAGGACGTGCCGATCCTGCAGGGGTTCGTCGTCGTGCCGTATTGGGCGATGGTGCGCTTCGAGAAGTGGGACGAGATCCTGGCCGAACCGGCGCCCCATCACGACACGCCGTTCACACGCGGCGCATGGCACTACGCCCGCGCGATGGCCTCGATCGGCAAAGGACAGCTTGACCTGGCGGAACGGGAACTCGCCCAGCTGCGCAAGTTCGCCGCGGATCCCGCGCTTGACGCTCAGACGACGTTCTCGAGCAACACGGGTGCCGCAATCCTTCGCATTGCTCCCGAAGTGGTGGCGGGCCGCATCGCCGCCGCACGCCAGGATTGGGACAAGGCGACGCTGCACCTCGATCGCGCGATCCGCTACGAAGACGCTCTCATCTACCAGGAACCGCACGACTGGCACGCGCCGGTACGCGTGGAGCTCGGGAATGTGCTGCTCGCCGCCGGACGCCCGGCCGAAGCGGAGGTGGCGTTCTGGGAGGACCTCAAGCGCAATCCCGAGAACGGCTGGGCACTCACCGGCCTGGTGGCCGCACTCAGAGCGCAGAAGAAGGTCGACGACGCCAAGCTCGCCGAGGCACGCCTGCGGAAAGCCTGGAAGTCAGCGGACGGCACAATCGAGTGACAGGGAGCCACGGGCGAGCCCTCAGCACCCGTGGCTCATATAATCTGGTGCATGCAACCGACACTGGGCTTCATCGGTCTTGGCCTCATGGGGAGACCGATGGCCAAGAACCTCCTCGAGGCGGGCTTCCCGCTGGTCGTCCACAACCGGAGTACCGGTGCCGTGGACGACCTCATCGCTCACGGCGCGGAACGCGCCGACTCACCTGCGGATCTTGCCCGCCGCGTAACGCGCATCATCACGATGGTGCCGGACTCGCCTGACGTCGAACGCGTCCTCAGCGGTGAACAGGGCGTCTTCACCACCGTCCAGCCCGGCACCATCATCATCGACTGCAGCAGCATCGCGCCGGCCGCCGCCCGCCATCTCGCGCAGCAGGCAGAGGCACATGGCGCTCGGATGCTCGACGCGCCGGTCAGCGGGGGCGAAATCGGCGCGATCAGCGGAACGCTGTCGATCATGGTCGGCGGTGACGCGCAGGCCTTCACCGACGTGAAGCCGGTTCTCGACGCCATGGGGAACCCGGAGAAGGTCATCCGGGTTGGCGACTCCGGCGCCGGGCAGATCACGAAGGTCTGCAACCAGATGGTGATCGGCGGAACGCTGGCGGTGGTGGCCGAGGCCTTCGCACTCGCGATCAAAGCGGGTGTCGATCCGGCCAGGGTCCGCGAGGCGCTCCTCGGCGGGTTCGCGGCAAGCCGTGTCCTCGAGGTCCACGGCGAACGGATTCTCAAAGAGAACTACACGCCTGGATTTCGCGCGCATCTCTACGGCAAGGACATGCGGATCGCCGCCGACACCCTGAGGACGACTGGCACACCCGCACCCGTATCTGCCGTCGTCCAGGATCTCGTCGCCGCAATGCTGGCCCGCGGCCGCTGCGAGATGGATTACTCGGCACTCGCCACCGTTTTGTTCGATCTGGCTGACGTGAAGATGGGGGAAACGAAGTGAAACACATCCTCGTAGTCGTGACGACGATCGCGGCACTCGCTGCCTTCCCGTCCGCGCAATCGAGCAAGAAGATCTTCATCTCGGCCGACATGGAGGGGATCAGCGGCATCTCCTCACCGGACCAGTTATCGGCAACGGGGGCCGAGTACGGCCGCTCGCGCAAGATGATGGCCGACGATGTGAACGCGGCGGTCCGTGGAGCGCGACGCGCCGGCGCGCAGACGATCGTCGTCAACGACTCGCATGGCAGTATGCGCAATCTCCGCCTCGAGGATCTGGACCCGCAGGTAAGCCTGATCAGTCACAGCTTCAAGCGCTCCGGGATGATGGAGGGCCTCGACGAGACCTTCGATGCCGTCATCTTCATCGGCTACCACGCCAAGGCTGGCAACCCCGCTGGACTCTTCGCGCACACCGGCAGCGGCGTCGTCCGCGACGTGCGCGTGAACGGCGTCTCACTTGGCGAAGGTGGCCTCAACACGATGGTTGCGGCGTGGTACGGCGTCCCGGTCGCACTCGTCACCGGCGACGATGTGGCGGTGAAGCAGGTGGTGGAAGTCGCGACGAGTGCAAAGTCGGTTGCGGTCAAACGTGCGATCAATCCGCGAGCCGTGGAACTGCGCCCGTTCAAGGCGGTGCACGAGGAGATCGAGGAGGCGGCCTTCGCCGGCGTCCGGGACGCTAAGAAATTCCAGGCGAAGCGGCCGCCAAGCTTCAAGGTGGAAGTTCAGTTCCAGGAAGTGACGATCCCGGAAGTAGCCGCTATGGTTCCGACGATGGAGCGTCCGGCGCCCGACACGATTTCCTTCACCACCGACTCGATGCCGAAGGCCTACACGCTGATCCGGCTGCTGTACCGCTACATCAACCCCGATTAGGTAGCCTGCGCCTGGGCGGAAGCACGTTAGAGCGCTGCTTCAGGCGGAAGCGTCCGTAGAGCAGCCGAGGCTTGCGACGCATTCTGCCTTGAGCTCCGCCAATGCAAAGACCCTCGCCTGCCCTGCCGGCGGACGCGATACAGTGAAACGACTGTGCCGCGCATCGAAGACTACGGACTCATCGGCGACACGCAGACCGCAGCCCTGGTTTCGACCGAGGGATCGATCGACTGGCTCTGCTTCCCGCGATTCGACTCGGGGGCGTGCTTCGCCGCCCTGCTCGGTCACCCCAATCACGGCCGGTGGCGGATCACGCCGGGAGCGATCGTTCGCAAAGTCAGCCGCCGTTATCGCGGTCCTTCCCTGATCCTCGAAACGGAATTCACCACCGACGCCGGAACAGTCCGGCTGATCGACTTCATGCCGATTCGCGGCACCGAACCGGACGTCGTCCGCATCGTCGAAGGTGTGAGCGGCGCAGTGGCGATGCAGATGGAACTGATCGTCCGGTTCGATTACGGATCGATCATCCCGTGGGTCCGCCGGGTGGACGGCCTGTGGACCGCCACGGCCGGCCCCGACAGTCTGTCGCTGCGGACGCCAGTGAACCTGGAAGGAGTGAACTTCGCCACCCGGGCGGACTTCACGATCGGACCTGGTGAGCGCGTGCCGTTCGTCCTCACCTGGGCGCCCTCGCACCAGGCGCCGCGCACCCTGGCGGATCCGTTTTGCGCACTCGACGACACGTTAGAGTGGTGGACCGACTGGGCGAAAGCCTTCAACTACGAAGGGCCATGGAAGGAGCAGGTCCTTCGCTCCGCGATCACGCTCAAGGCGCTCACCTTCGCGCCGACCGGCGGCATCGTCGCGGCCGCCACAACGTCGCTGCCGGAAAAAATCGGCGGGGTCCGGAACTGGGACTATCGATTCTGCTGGTTGCGTGACGCGACCTTCACGCTCTACTCGCTCATCAACTGCGGCTTTCTGACCGAGGCCGCGGCGTGGCGCAACTGGCTGCTGCGTGCGGCCGCTGGTGATCCAGCGCGACTGCAGACGATGTACGGTGCGGCCGGGGAGCGACGCCTGCCCGAGCTGACACTGGATTGGCTGCCCGGTTACGAGGACTCGAAGCCGGTGCGGATCGGGAACGCCGCGGTGGACCAGTTCCAGCTGGACGTCTATGGAGAAGTGCTCGACGCCCTTCACGTTGCGCGAAACGCCGGTCTCGAACCGGACGGGTCGGCGTGGTCCATGGAGAAGGTGATCCTCGAGTTCGTCGAGCGTTCATGGCGTGAGCCGGACGAGGGCATCTGGGAAGTTCGCGGACCCCAGCGTCACTTCGTGCATTCGAAGGTCCTCGCCTGGGTCGCGTTCGATCGAACGATCAAGAGCGCCGAGGCCTTCAATCTCGACGGGCCCGTTGACAGATGGCGGAGGATCCGCCAGGAGATCCACGACGACGTGTGTGCGAAGGGTTACAACGAGGCGCTCGGCACGTTCACGCAGTACTACGGCTCCACCGAAGTCGATGCCAGCCTGCTGCAGATACCGCTGCTCGGATTTCTGCCCTGCTCGGACCCGCGTGTTGGCGGCACGATCGCGACCGTCGAACGCGAACTGTATGAAGACGGTTATCTTCATCGCTACCGCACCCGCAAGGATGGCGACGTCGACGGCCTCCCTGAGGGCGAAGGCGCCTTTCTCGCGTGCAGCTTCTGGCTGGCGGACGCCTACTTGCTCCAGGGGCGAGACGAGGAGGCGCGGGCTCTCTTCGAACGTCTGCTGTCGCTGACCAACGATCTCGGCTTGCTGTCGGAGGAAGTTGATGTCAAGAGCGGCCGTCAGCTGGGGAATTTCCCGCAGGCCTTTTCTCACGTCTCGCTGATCAACACGGCGCGCAACCTCACCGACGGGCACGGTCCGGCGCGCGAACGCCCCCGGCGATGACGCTACAATTGAGTTTCTGTTCAGGAGGATAACGTGTCGAACAACGACGGCATCACCGACGACATCCGCCAGCGCGAAGACGAATATTTCCGGCGCCAGGACCGCGAGCTCATCGAGCGCATGCGGCAGCAGGCCGCTGACGCCGCTACCCGCAAGAGCATCGAGAGTGCCACCGGGATCAACGATCCTGAGCAGATTCAAGAGCTGCAGGCGCTCGGTTTCTCCCCGGACACCCTGTCGCTGCTGCCCCTCGTTCCCGTCCTGCAGGTGGCCTGGGCCGAAGGGGGGATCAGCACCGCCGAGCGCACGATGATCGTCAACCTGGCGCGCTCGCGCGACATCGCCGCCGGTTCCCCGGCCGATGTGCAGCTGCAGGAGTGGCTCGACGAGAAGCCGCCGGAGGCCACCTTCCGCAAGGCCGCACGGCTGATCGGCGCGATGCTCGATCATCCGGCCGGCGCGGAGCTGCAGGTCAGCGCCGACGACCTGATCAAGTATTGCGAGCAGATCGCGCATGCCTCGGGCGGACTGTTCGGCATCGGCAAAGTCTCGGCTGAAGAAAAAGCCGCACTCCAGCAGATCGCCGCCCAATTGAAGACCCGTTGACCGCGCTTCGCCTTGGCCACCCATTCGACCTCGTGGACCTCTGATCTCGACACCCGTTACGAGCTGCTCGAAGAAGCGGGCCGCGGCGGGATGGGTGTCGTTTACAAGGCCCGCGACCGGGAGACCGGTGAAATCGTCGCGCTCAAGATCCTCAAGCAGGACATCGCCGTCGATCCGGTCGCCGCCGAGCGCTTCATCAACGAGGTCCGCCTCTCCCGCCGCATCACCCACAAGAACGTCACGCGTGTCTACGAGTTCACGCGGGCCGGGGCGACCGCCTACCTGTCGATGGAATACATCGAGGGGGAGAGCCTGCGCTCGATCGCAGACCGCATGGGCGCGGTTGGTTTGCGCAAGGGCGTCCAGATCGGCCGGCAGATCTGCGCCGCGCTGCACGAGGCACACGCGCAAGGCATCGTCCATCGGGACCTGAAGCCCGAGAACGTGATGCTCGACAAGTCGGGCAACGTAAAAGTGATGGACTTCGGCATCGCGCGGCTGCTCGATGCGTCTGCGACACACACCGCCAGCGGCATCATCGGCACGCCCGCTTACATGGCCCCGGAACAAGCGGAGGGTAAGGCGGTCGATGCGCGCACCGATATCTACGCCGTCGGGCTGATCCTCTACGAGATCTTCACCGGGCGGACGGCGTTCACCGGCGACACACCAATGGTCGTCGCTCTAAAGCAGATCCGCGAAACGCCGGTGGCGCCCCGCACGCTGGAGCCGACGATCCCGTGGCAGCTCGAAGCCACGATCCTGCGGTGCCTCGATAAGGACCCGGCGCAACGCTTCCAGTCCGCCGAGGAAGTGGATGCCGCACTCGCCGCAGTCTCGTCAGGCACGACGACGACCGGATCCATTTCGATCGACACCGACGCGAGGGGCACCGGCGTACCGACGTGGCCGACGGTGTCGCCCGCCCAGACCACACCGATCGCAGAGCCCGTCGTGACGCAGCGCAGGCGGAAGCGCCTGAAGAAAGTGCGCGTTCTGGCGATCGTGGCGCTCGCCCTGGCCGTAGTGTTCGGTCTATTTCGGAGGAACGAGCGCGTACCGCTCGAAACGTTCACGCTCGATAACGGGCTCAAGGTGATCCTCTCCGAGGATCACTCGGCGCCCACCGTCGCGGTCTCGGTCACGTACGACGTTGGCGCCAAGGACGATCCGCCAGGACGTGCCGGACTCGCCCACCTGTTCGAGCACATGCTGTTCAACGGCTCGCTCAACGTGGGATATGGCGAGCACGCCCACCTCATCGCCAGCCAGGGTGGCGTCGCCAACGGGCAGACCCTGATGGACACGACGCGCCTCTGGCAGACGCTGCCGTCCAACCAGCTGGACCTGGCGCTGTTCCTCGAAGCCGACCGGATGCGCTCGCTGCGCCTCGACGAGGCCGCAGTCGAGACGCAGCGGAACACCGTCCTCGCGGAGCGACAACAGCGCGTCGACAATCAGCCCTATGGACGCGTGCTGGATGTGCTGTACGAGACCGCGTACGACATCGCGCCGTACCAGAAGGACTACGTCGGAACTGACGAAGGCCTGCGCGCCGTCACCGCGCAGGAGATCAACGACTTTTTTCGCATCTTCTACGCCCCGAACAACGCGGTCCTCACGGTGGTGGGGGACTTCAAGCCGGGAGACGCACGCGCGAAGATCGAGAACTACTTCAAGCACATTCCCGCGCAGCCGCCGGCTCCCGACATCGATCTGACCGAGCCGGAGCAGACCGGCGAACCGCGCAAGCAGATAACCGACCCCTTCGCGACCGCCCCGAGAACTTACATCGGATACAAGATCGATGCGGGCACGAGCAAAGAGATCGAAGCGGCGACCGTGCTGTTGTCCTTGCTGTCCGAAGGCGCCGCCTCCCGACTCCACCAGCGCCTCATCGGAGAGCTCGAGGTCATCGACACCCTTGGCGGCAGCATCGATCCTCGAAAAGGCCGCGGCCTGATGGCAATCGTCCTGATCCACGCTGCCGGGCGCGATGAAGCGTCCGTGCTGAAGGCGTACGACGAGGTCGTCGAGCGGATCAGGGACGGTGGGATCTCGGATGCGGAGGTGTCCCGCGTCAGGACCAGGCTGCTGCTGGCGCGCGCCGTCGAGATGCAGGAGACAGCGAAGCGCGCGACGCTCCTCGGCGAGTTCGAAACCAAGTTCGGTGATGCCGGCCTGGTCAATAGACGAGACGAATGGCTGCGCGACGTCGACGCCAACGATGTCCGCAAAGCCGCGCAGCGTTTCATGGATCCGTCCCGCCGAACGATCGTGTCCGTCGTGCGTGGGGGGCCACCGGTGCCAACGTTCAAGTCCGCCACCTCGGCGTCCTCGTCACAACCGGTCAAGTCGGAGCGCTTCAACCGGGCGCCGATCTCGAAGGATCTCATCCGCGTGTCGCTGCCGTCGACGCGTGAGACGACACGGCGTAACGGTTTGACCCTGCTCAGCGGCACAGACTCGCGCGTTCCGCTGGTCGTCGCTCGCTTCGAGATCCGCGGCGCCGGCCCACTCTACGCGCCAGCCGACAATCCCGCACTCCCGCTGCTGGCTGCGGCGATGCTGTCGAAAGGCACGCCGTCCCGCTCGAGCCTGCAGACCGCGGAGCAGTTCGACACCCTCGGCGTCTCGGTCGCCGTCGGTCCGTCAGGTGATCCCGGAACGATCACGGTTGTCGCGACCGGCTTGAGCCAGACGTTCGAAGACTGGCTCCCCGCGGTGACGGACGTGGTCCGCAACGCGTCGTTTCCGGCCGATGAACTCACGAGCATGAAGCGCCGGATCGTCGCCGACTGGCAGATGCGCCGCTCCCAGCCATTCGTACTGGCCGGAGAGCTGTTCGACGAGGCAATCTACGGCGCCTCCGCGAGGACGAACCTCTCTGCAGCCGCTGTTGCGGCGGTCACCAGCGAGCAGCTCCGCGCCTGGCACCGCGAGCGCTACGCCCCTCAGAACATCGTCCTCTCCGTGGTCGGTGCGACCGACGATGAGGATGTGGTCGAACTGGTTGAAGAGAGGCTGGACGACTGGACGCGCGGTTCGTTCACGCCGGTCCTGCCACCGACTGCGGCTCCCGAGAGAGCGCGCGTGACGATCGTGGATCGCCCCGGATCCGTGCAGACCAGCCTCATTCTGGGCGTGCCGGCAGTCGATCGTGCGCACCTCGACCTGCTGCCACTGATTGTTGCGAACCGGGTCCTCGGCGGTACGCCGATAGCGCGCCTGTTCACGAAGCTTCGGAACGAACGCGGCCTGACCTTCAGTGCCGGCAGCCTGCTGCAGGCGCACGCTCATGGCGGCGACTGGCGCGCCACCGGCGACATCACGTCTGCCTGCGTCGACGAAGGGATCGAGGCGTTTCTCGCGGAGCTCCGGCGCATCGCCGCGGACCCTGTTCCGTCCCAGGAGCTGGACGAGGCGAAACGATCGATGGTGGCCAGCTTTGCGCTCACGCTCGAGCAGCTCGGACCGGTCGTGACCTACATCTCGTCGCGCCGGGTCTACGGTCTCTCCACCGATTACTGGGAGCGATATCCAGAGAGAGTGATGGCGGTTTCGGCTCACGACGTCCACCGCGTCGCGAAGCAGTACCTGGCCATGGACCGGCTCCAGGTCGTCGCCATCGGCGATGCGACGCAACTCGAGCCGCTCCTCAGTCCTCTTGGCGCAACCAGGGTGGTGCGGTAGTTGGTGCTCGATCAGATCGATCGGGCCGCGCAATACGCGCAGCTCCATCCATCGTTCGAACGCGCGTTCGAGTTCCTGCGTACAACAGACCTCGCCGCGCTCCCTCCCGGTCGACACGAGATCGATGGGGATGCGATCTATCTTTCGGTGGATCACGTCGACGGACGCGGACGCGACGGCGCGCGCCTCGAAGCGCACCGGGAGCACATCGACATTCAGGTGACGATCGACGGCGACGAGCAGATTGGCTGGAGGCCGCTCGCTGGCTGTGAGCAGGCGGACGGCGCCTTCGATGCGAGCCGCGATATCGGCTTCTACCGCGATCGTCCGGAGACGTGGCTCGTGGTCCCGCCGCGGACCTTCGCGATCTTCTTCCCCGAGGATGCGCACGCGCCACTCGCTGGCACTGGCCCGGTCAGGAAAGCGATCGTCAAGATCCGCGTGAGGCGCCCGATCAACGCTCGATAGTCCGGTATTTCTTCAGCAGTTCGCTCTGCCTGGTGGTCTTCGGTATCTCGCGTCCCTTGATGAAGACCCGCTCGGCTGACGTCGTCAGCTCGAATGGATCGCCGGACCAGACCACGACGTCCGCGTCCTTCCCGACTTCCAGCGAACCGGTGCTGGTCGCGACTCCCCAGATCTGTGCCGGCGTCAGGGTAACGGCGCGCAACGCGGCCTCGCGATCGAGTCCGTAAGAGACAGCATTGCCCGCTTCCTGCCTCAGGGTCTGGGCGCGGTGTGTTTCGAACGACGAGAGGGCAACGGTCACGCCGGCACGATGCAGACGGGCGGCGTTCTCCAGCGTCGCGCCGAGCGCATCGAAGGACGGAATGTTGGTGAGCGGCTTGACGATCACCGCCACCTTCGCCGCCGCGATCTGGGGCGCCACTTTCCATCCTTCGGCGGCGCCGACGAGGATCAGCTTCAGCTTGAAGTCGTCGGCGAGGCGGAGCGCGGCGAGCAGGTCGCTGGCGCGATTTGCCGACACGGCGAGCGGCAGCTCTCCGAGGATGACTGGACGCAGCGCCTCGAGGTCGAGCCGGCCACGTGCGTAGTCACGGCGCTGACCGGTGTTCCAGGCGATGCGATTGCGGTTGAAGTCGGCCGCGTCCTGCAGCAGTTCACGCAGACGAAGCATCGCTGAAGCGCGCGACCCGCCCGTCACCCCAGCGCCCGCCTCGCCGAGGACCGCCATCATCGCGGCCGGCGATCTGGTGACGCTCGCCGGCACCTGCTCGCCGAGCAGATCGAAGACGGCCGCCTGGCCGAGCAACAGGTGCCCGGTGCCGCCGGGCACCACGAGCGCGCGCGTAATGCCGTCCACGCGCGTGACCGGGATCGCGGTAGAGAACGGGTTAAAGGCGTCCACCACGTTGAACGCCGCGCCGATCCCCGGGTCCGTGCTGCTCTGGTCCGCCGTGCCTTCTGCAGACAGCGGGATCTCCACGATCCCGAGGTTGGTGTTCGACTCGATGAACCCGGGCGTCACGACTTTGCCCGCCGCGTCGATCACTGTCGCGCCGGCCGGCACCGAGACGTCCCGGCCGACGGCGGTAATCCGTCCACCGCGAATCAGCACCGTCCCCCGCTCGATTGTCGGCCCCACCGCCGTCCGCACCGTCCCGTTCACGATCGCCACAACGGGGCCCGTCGAAATGGGGCCTGACCCCATTCCGCTGGGGGTCGGCGGACTGCGCAAGATGTTGGGCTTTTGCTCGGATGCATTGGACGGCCTGGCCGCGGACAGATTGGCGTCAGGCCCCGGCTGCTGCCCGGTCATGAAGTCACGGGTGTGCTGTCTGGCGGGATCGGCACGGTCGTAGAGCAGGGCGCCGTCGACGAACACCTGCTCCGCCTTGGCATACGCGCTGAACGGATCCCCCGACCAGAGGACGACATCGGCGCTTTTCCCCGCCTCGAGCGATCCCGTGACCTGGTCGATCCCCAGCGCCCGCGCCGGGTTCATCGTCAGCCACCTGATCGCATCGGCGCGATCGATCTTCATGCCGGCCTGCCACCCGGCGTGCATCGCCTTGGCGGCCTCCTGGTTCAGACGCTGCGTGCCGCTGGGATCGTCGGAGTGGACGATCGCGCAGCCCTTCGCCTCATTGACGAGCGCGATGTTCTCCTTGATGCCGTCATAGGCCTCGAGCTTGAAGCCCCACCAGTCGGCCCACATGCTGGCGCAAATGCTGTCCTTCGCGAGCAGGTCGCGGACTTTGTAGGCCTCAACGGCATGGTGAAAGG
>Ga0183260_10000821_pt1 | contig 26468 bp, 26 predicted proteins | sample AntDrymUQ4972206_2_FD_129768 | JGI IMG/M metagenome (GOLD analysis project Ga0183260, IMG submission 129768) | Polar desert sand microbial communities from Dry Valleys, Antarctica - metaG UQ497 (22.06) (version 2) (version 2) | ecosystem: Environmental > Terrestrial > Soil > Desert | place... | reverse complement strand
CGCCCCCCGGCACGGATGTTCCGACGTGTCGGTGGCCAGGGCAGCCGCCTGGTCGGAAGTTCGGTGGCTCGCCGGGCTGGCGGTCGCCCCCCGGCACGGATGTTCCGACGTGTCGGTGGCCAGGGCAGCCGCCTGGTCGGAAGTTCCGTGGCTCGCCGGGCTGGCGGTCGCCCCCCAGCACCGATGTTCCGACGCGTCGGCGGCCATGGCAGCCGCCTGGTCGGAAGATCCGTGCCCCGTCGGGCCGATCTGACACCATCGCGGCATGTCTGTGCCCCGCAAACTGCTCATCGACGGCGAGGACGTCGTGCTGTCGCTGCGTACGCAAACCAAGGCGCTGATCCTGCCCGCAGTCGTGCTCATCGCGGTCGCCGGGATTGCCGGCTATCTGAGCGCGATCGTGGGGGACGGGGACGTGCAGCGGTGGGTGGTGATCGGCATCTGGGTGGCGGCTGCGGGCGCGATCGTCGTGTGGTCGGTGATCCCGTTCCTGCGCTGGCTGAGCACCGAGTACACCGTCACCACCATGCGGGTGCTGGTGACCTCGGGGCTGCTCACCAGGGTGGGCCGGGCCATCCCCCTGCATCGCGTCAACGACGTCCAGTTCGAGATGGGACTGGTCGACCGCGTGCTGGGATGCGGCTCGCTGATCATCAGCGAGGCCAGCGAGCAGGGTGGCATGCGCCTGAACGACGTACCGCGGATCGAGTCGGTGCACCGGCAGCTGACCGACCTGGTGTTCGATCGCGCCGACGGTACCGACGACGACGGAAGCACCGCGCCGGGAGACCACGGGGCCCCGGGCGCTCGTTGAGACGAGCCAGGGGCGGCGCGGGCGTCAGACGACAGGGCCGACGCTCTCGCGCGAGCCGGCGGGGAACACATGGGTGCGGTACGCCCAGAACCTGAACGTCGTGCCCAGCGCCAACCCGACCCCGTTCGCGGAGATGTTGTCGGCCAGCGCGCTGTCGAAGCCCAGCAGGTAGTGCGAGACCGCCAGGCAGGCCAGCGAGATGCCCATTCCGATCCCGTTGAAGCAGAAGAACAGCGCCACCTCGCGCCGAGCTGCCCCACCGCGGCGGTGCCGCCAGGTCCAGTACCGGTTGCCGACGAACGTCACCAGGGTCGCCACGACCACCGAGATGGCCTTGGCCGTCAGCGGCTTGTCTGGCAGCAGACCCGGATCCCCCGCGTACCGCAGCAGGTTGAACAGCCCCACGTCGACGGTGTAGCCGCACAGCCCCACCACGCCGAACGCGGCGACCTCGCGATCCAGTCCACTCATCGCCGGAAGGCTACGGGGACCGCGTCGATAGGCTGAGTCGGTGATCGACACCTCGGCGGTGGGTGGGCCGACGCTCGCCGTCGTGGGGGGAGGGCAGCTGGCGCGGATGCTGCAGCAGGCCGCGACCGGGCTGGGCGTGCCGCTGCGGCTGCTGGCCGAGGGTCCAGACACGTCCGCTGCCCAGGTGGTGCCCGATGTGCTGCTCGGGTCGCCGACCGATCTCACCGCGCTGCGCAAGGTCGCCGACGGGTGCGCGGTGATGACCTTCGACCACGAGCACGTACCCGCGGCGCACCTTGAGGCGCTGCAGGCCGACGGCGTGGCCTGCCGCCCGGCGGCGGCAGCTCTTGTACACGCACAGGACAAGCACGTGATGCGCCGCCGGCTTGCCGAACTGGGCGTCGGGTGTCCCCGCTGGCGGCTGGTCGGCTCCGCCACGGATGTGGACGACGCCGCGTCCGCTTTGGGCGGCTTCCCGCTCGTGCTCAAGACCAGTCGTGGCGGGTACGACGGCAAGGGGGTGTGGACGGTCGCGTCTGGGGCAGACACCCGGCCGGTGTTCGAGGCGGCCGCCGGCAGCGGCGCACAGGTGCTGGCCGAGGAGCGGGTCGACTTCGTCCGTGAGCTCGCGGTCTCGGTTGCCCGATCACCGTCGGGGCAGACCGCGGTCTACCCGGTGGTCGAGTCCGTGCAGCGCGACGGTGTCTGCCACGAGGTCGTGGCGCCTGCCGCGGCCCTCGACGAGGAGCTCGCGCTGGCCGCCCAGAGCATCGCGTTGCGGCTGGCCGGTGGGCTCGACGTGACCGGAATCCTCGCGGTCGAGCTGTTCGAGACCCGCTCCGGCCAGGTGCTCGTCAACGAGCTGGCCATGCGGCCGCACAACACCGGGCACTGGAGCCTCGACGGCGCCGTGACCAGCCAGTTCGAGAACCATCTGCGGGCGGTGCTGGACCTGCCCCTCGGTGCCCCGACCGCGCGCGCGCGATGGACGGTGATGGTCAACGTGCTGGTCAACGCACTGGGCGCGGTCCACCCGCCGTACGCCGGCTACCCGCACGTGCTCGCCCACGACCCGTCGGTACGGGTGCACCTGTACGGCAAGGCACCGCGCCCCGGCCGCAAGATCGGGCACGTCACCGCCTACGGCGACGACCTCGACCTGGTGCGGGCGCGCGCCCGGCACGCGGCGGGGTGGTTCGGGGGCACCGAGCCGGACAAGGACGACCGGTGAGCGACCAGCCCGCGCCTAGGGTCGGCATTGTCATGGGGTCGGACTCCGACTGGGCCACCATGCAGCAGGCCGCCACAGCGCTGGTCGAGTTCGACCTGCCGTACGAGGCGGACGTGGTCTCGGCGCACCGGATGCCCACTGAGATGCTCGACTACGGAGCCCAGGCGCACCAGCGCGGCCTCCAGGTGCTGATCGCCGGGGCTGGCGGGGCAGCGCACCTGCCGGGCATGCTGGCCGCGGTGACCCCGCTGCCGGTGATCGGGGTCCCCGTGCCGCTGCAGCACCTCGATGGGCTCGACTCGTTGCTGTCGATCGTGCAGATGCCGGCCGGCGTTCCGGTGGCGACGGTCGCCGTGGGGGCTGCCCGCAACGCCGGCCTGCTGGCCGTGCGCATCCTGGCGGCGACCGACCCGTCGCTGCAGCAGGCGGTGCGCGACTTCCAGTCCCGCCTCGCCGACACCGCGCGGGCGAAGGGGGAGGCGGTGCGGGCTGCCGGTGCCCGGCTGGCCCGGCCGGACCAGGGCCGGGCCGGCTTCTGAGGGATCGGGCTCAGCCGCGCGCGCGGCGTAGGTAGGAGGCCAGGACCTTGCCGGCAAGCGGGTTGGCGTCGGCGATCTTCACTGCGCGGCGTTGTGCGCGGAACACGGCGCTGCGGACGCCGCTGCGGAGCCGGTCGACCGGCCCGGCGGCGACCTGTGCGTCGTCGGGGCGGCGGTTCCACCAGCTGGTCGCGTAACGCTCGGCGAGCGTCGCGAGCGCGATCATCGCGGTGTCTGCCACCTCGCTGTCGCCGACGTCGTCGGGTCGCCTGCCCGGGCCTGGCCGGGGCACCAGATCCTCGAGGTCGCCGACAACGTCGTAGCCGCCAGCGCTGATGGCGCGGATGTGCCGGCGCGCCTCGCCGGTGACCCAGTCGAGCTCCTCGCCGGGGAGCACGAAGCGCTCGGCGTCGGCGTGGCGCGCCAGGTCCTGTGCCAGCGTCAGCTTCACCACCTTGTCGTACTGGCGCTGGTTGAGGCGATGGTCGAGCAGCTCGTTGAGGCGCCGGACGACCTCGGTGGCCGCCACCCCCATGGTCTCGTTGTTCCACCGCGCCTTCGCGGTGAGCCGGGCGGGATCGACACCGAGCACTCCGCAGAACCGTTGCGTCAGCAGGGCGCCGTCACCACCCCGCGGTGGGACCGTCACCAGGTGGATGCGTTCTGCCGGCACGACGTCGCGCCACGTCTCGAGGATCGCCGGCAGGTCCTGCCGCATCCAGAAGCCGCGGGCGGGGCTTGCGCTGCGGTTGTCCAGGTCACGCAACGCGGCCGCGTATGCCTGCCAGGTGAAGGTGGTGTCGTTCTTGAGCTCTTCCTGCCAGGCTGACACCAGCACGCGGGCCAGGTCGCGGGCGGTGACGATCACGTGGACCTCGGCGTCGGGGAAGCTGCCGACGACCCGGCGGGCCATCTTGGCGGTGGCCAGGCTGAGGCGTTCCTCCGAGATCAGCGTCACCGGCTCGACGCTGGCGTTGACGTGCTGCACCAGTAGCGCCCACTGGCCAGGGATGCGGGCGTCCTTGGACCCGCGCGGGCGGCGACCGATCAGGTCCCAGACGGCGAAGGTCTGCACCAGGTGGTCCTCGCCGCCGGGAAAGTTCACGTGCTGGTCGCGCAGCTGTGCCCGGTTGGCGCGCAACAGGTTCTGCAGGTACGTCGTGCCGGTCTTGTGCAGCCCGATGTGCACGAACAGGCGGCGGGTCATGGCCGGCAGCGTGGCATACCCACCTCGGACCTATCATCTGCGCGTGTCCGAGGCGTCGCAGTCCGCTGTCGTCCGTCCGGGTGGGGCCGGCTCACCGCCAGCGGAGGTGTACCTGCACATCGGTCTGCCGAAGACCGGGACGACGTACCTTCAGGGGGTGCTCTGGGACAGTCGGGAGCGGCTGGCCTCCCATGGGGTGCTGGTCCCCGGCAAGAGGCGGATGGACCAGTCCTTCGCGGTATGGGACCTGCTCGGTCGGCGGCCGCGAGACGCGGATCAACCGGGCGTCGCCGGGTCGTGGGCGACGCTCGTGGACCGGGCGCGCTCGTGGGGTGGGTCGCAGGTGCTGGTGTCCGAGGAGCTGCTGGCGATGGCCAGTCCCCGGCAGGCCGCCCGCGCCGTCAAGGCCTTCGCCCCGGCACCGGTGCACGTTGTGGTCACCGTACGAGACCTCGCCCGCGTCGTGGTCGCCGCCTGGCAGCAGGAGATGGTCAAGGGGCGCACATGGTCGCTGGACGAGTACGTGGCCGCCGTCCGCGACCCGTCAGAGGGCAAGGCGACGGCCGGTGTCGCGTTCTGGCTGCGGCAGGACACCGTCCGGCTGCTCGAGGTGTGGGCCAAGGTCGTGGCTTCCGAGCGCGTGCACCTGGTCACGGTCCCCCAGCCCGGCGCGCCGGCCGAGCTGCTGCTGGACCGCTTCGTCGCCGCAACAGGTCTGCCGCCCGGCGTGGTGTACACCGACCAGGAGCCGGCGAACGAGTCGGTGGGTGTCGCCGAGACGGAAGTGCTCCGAAGGCTGAACCAGCGGCTGGACGGCACGCTCAACGAACGGCAGTACGTCCGGGTGGTCAAGCGGGGCGTCCACCCCGCGCTGCAGGCGCGCCGCTCCAGCAAGATCGAGTTTCCCGCCGAGCACCGTTCGTGGGTGATCGACGCGTCGGCGGCGATGGTGACGTCCCTGCGCGGTAGTGGCTATGCCGTCGCCGGTGACCTGGACGACCTGCTGCCGGTGCTCGGCGACGACACCGCCGCCCGGCAGGGGGAGGCGTCGGACAGCGAGGTGGCCGACGCTGCGCTCGACGCGCTGGCATCGGTCGTGCAGGCTTACGCCACCTCCTGGTGGCAAGGCAAGCGGCGCGAACGCGCCGCGTCGGCTCCGGGCGTGCGGCAACTCGCGAGCTCCCAGCGCGCACTCGCCTACCGCGCGCGGCTGGCGGTGCTCGGGCTGGCCGACCGCAACCGGTTGGCGCGATGGGTGGTCGCTCGCCGCATCCGCCGGTGAGGTCACCACCAGGTGGCCGCCTGCCTCTGGCGTCCTGCTCGGCACAGGTGGGCAGCGCCCGCTGGGCTTTCCGTGGCCCGGCAACACCGGTCTGGCCCTCATGGGCGACGCCTCGGACCCAGGTGCGTTGCAGCGGGGACGACAGGACCCCTACAGACCGCTGGACCGGCACAGGTCGTCGCTGATCTCGTCGGTGCGGTCCTCGGCGATCAGCGCGAACAGCTGCGGCGCGAGCTCAGAGTCCCAAGTGGCGTCGGGGCCGGCGAGCGGCACCGTGCAGGTGAGCCCGCCACCGCTGATCCCGCCCATCGCCCAGGCGAACCTCACCAGGTCGATCGGCCCCACGTCCTCCCCGATCCGCAGCGCGTCACCGCCCGCAGCGGCGACCTGGAAGTAGCGCCAGGGATTGAGCACCGTCCACGGCGACAGTGCCTTGTCGCCGATGGCGCCGACCACCTCGCGCTGGTTCTGCACACGCTGCAGGTCGGCTGTCGCGAAGTCGCGGGTACGCGCGTAGCCGAGGGCGTCCGGCCCGTCCAGCTCCTGGCAGCCGGCCTCGATGTCCAGCCCGGCCAATCGGTCCCGGATCGCCTGGTCGGGGCACACCTCGACGCCGCCCAGCGAGTCGACGATGCTCGCGAAACCCCCGAGGCCGATTTCGATGTAGCCGTCCACCCGGATGCCGGTGCTCGCCTCCACGGTCTCGACGAGCAGCTCGGGACCGCCGATCGAGTACGCCGCGTTGATCTTGTTCGAGCCCTCGCCGGGGATCTCGACCGGCGAGTCCCGCGGCAGCGACAGCAGGACCGTGGCCTCGGAGCCGGTGTGCAGCAACATGATCGTGTCGGTGCGCTGGCCCTCGACGCTGCCGGTGGCCAGCTGCTGGCGCTGGTCGGCGTCCAGGCCCTCGCGGCTGTCGGACCCCACCACGAGGTAAGTGGTGCCGTCCTGGTCGGCGGGGCGGTCACCGTCCGGCTCGGCGTCGACCCGCTCGATCCTCGACCAGGCCCAGATCGGGACCGCGATGAGGAACGCGATCCACACCAGCAGCAGGACGACCAGGACCCGCCGGACCGTACGGCCGCGGCCGCGGCCGCGCGTACGGGTACGTGGTCGCCGGGGCGGACGCTGTCCGGACCGTCTCGAGGTCGAGCCACTCCCGCGGCCCCGCCCAGGCGGGGGGAGCACCGGCGGTGGAAGAGCCGCGGGTGAGTCCGTCGCCTGCGGGATCGTCCGGGTGGCGTCGTCGCTCCGTCCGTCCGACCGGTCCGGGGCCGAGTCGGGCTGGGCGGGTGCCGGGATCGCCTGGGTGGCGTCCGGGTCGGCGCGCTGTCCGGCGTCGCGGCCGGTGCGCCGGGCCGCTTCGCGGTCCGACAACCAGGCGTACTGATCGTCGCCTGGTCGGTCGGACCCGTGGTCAGGTCGGTCGGCAGGTCGGTCGGCCACCCAGCGAGCGTACGACCTGCCTGCGGGTTCCTGGCTCAGCCGCAGTCGGCCCGGCCGGAGTCGAGGACCTCACCGCCGACGGCGACGAACTCCCACCGGTACGAGCCCGGTGCGAGCAGCAGTCGCAGCACCCCGTACCGCTGCGCCTCCCGGAACTCGGTGAGCGGGTGTTCTGGCGCCGCGAACGGTCGCAGCTCCCTGCCGCCGGTGCCCACCACCATCTCGGTCACCCCGTCCGGATCGGCCTGTCCCAGCCCGTCCTGCGGCGCGAACCGCTCGAAGTCGTGGTCGTGCCCGTTCAGCACCAGGTCGACCTCACCGGCCGCGGCGGTCCGCCACAGGGCGTCCGCGGCCTCAATGTCGCGATGCTCGCCGGTGGACCAGCGCGGGTGGTGCCAGTAGGCGATGGTGCACCGCGCGTCGCTTGCGGCCAGGTCGTCGGCGAACCACCGCTGCTGGTCGGACCCGTCGTCGCACGCGACGTGGCGGCACTCGTTATTGGTGTTCAGCGCCACCAGGTGCCAGGCGCCGACGTCGTAGGAGTAGTAGCCGCCGGTCGCTGGACGGGACGTCGCGCCGAAGTAGGCGTAGTAGCCGGCCGCGTCCTCGGTGTAGTACTCATGGTTGCCCGGCACCGGCAGGGTGACGTCGCGCAGCGCGCCCCAGGTCTGGTCGTACTCCGCCGCGAAGTCGGCGAGTGCCCCCGACGGGTACTGCAGGTCTCCGAGGGCCAGCACCACGTCGGGCTGGTACGAGGCGGTCAGCGCGGCGGTTCGGGCCGCGGGGCATCGATCACCCGAGCAGTCCGAGATGTCGCCCACCGCCACCACGCTGACAGCGCCCCGGCCATCGGTCGCGACGATGGTGGGCTCAGCCGGCGTCCCGGACACAGGCGGCCCCTGTTCGCCGCTCGAACCGTCGCACCCAACTCCTGCAGTCAGCAGCGCGACGAGAGCGGCGGCGAGCCGGACGCGGCGGCGGTTGGTCATGAGCACCGGGCAATCCCACCATGCCAGTCGGCCGCTGCGCCGAGCGATCCGGCTGGTGGCGGGCGGCGCGGCGACCCGGCGTTGCCGGCGTGGCTGGCGATACTCGGCAGGTGCCCGCTGACCCTTCCCCGGCGGCGCGTCCCGGCTCGTCCCGGCTGCGTGCCGCCAGCGACCGGATCCGGTTCCGGCGGGCCCTGTCCCTGCTGGCTATGACCGTCCTCGTCCCCGGCTCGGCACAGCTGGTGAGCGGGGACCGCAGGGTGGGTCGGCTTGCGCTGTGGCTGTGGGCCACGCTCGCGGTACTGCTGTCGGGGCTGGCCGCGGCCACCTGGGTCGACCGGAGCATCGCCCTGCGACTGCTCACCGACCCCGCCCTGCTGCTCGCGGTGCGGGTGGCGCTGATCGTCGGCGCTCTGTTCTGGGTGCTGCTGCTGCTCGACGCCTGGCGCCTCGGCAACCCGCCCGCGCTGCCGCACCGACGGCGGCTCGTGCTCGCCGGGGTCAGCGCCGCGCTGACCGCTCTGCTCGCGGGCTCGTTGCTGTTCTCGGCGCACGTCGTCGCCGTCCAGCGGGACGTGCTGCTGGAGGTGTTCGGCGACGGGACCGCGGTCGAGGCTGACAGTGGTCGCTACAACGTGCTGCTGCTCGGCGGCGACTCCGCGGCCACCAGGTTGGGCCTTCGGCCCGACTCGGTGACGGTGGCCAGCATCGACGCCGACACCGGCCGGACGGTCCTGTTCGGGCTCCCGCGCAACCTCGCCGGCGTCCCGTTCCCCGATGGCAGCGTGCTGGACGAACGGTTCCCGGACGGCTTCAACTGCGAGGGCTGCTACCTCAACGCCGTCTACACCTGGGCGCAGAACCACGCCGAGCTGTTCCCCGACGTCGACGACCCGGGGCTCGCGGCGACCACGATGACGGTCGAGGAGATCACCGGGCTGCCGGTCCACTACTACGCCATGGTCAACATGCAGGGCTTCCAGGACCTGGTGGACGCGATGGGCGGGGTGACGCTGCGGGTGCGGACCCCGATCGCCATCGGCGGCGGTGGCGGGCCGATCACCGGCACGATCGAGCCGGGAGTGCACCACCTCGACGGCTACGAGACGCTCTGGTACGCCCGCAGCCGGGCCTACGATGACGACTACTCGCGGATGGGTCGGCAGAAGTGCGTGATGGCGGCGATGCTGGACCAGCTCAGCCCACGTCAGGTGCTGCTCAACGTCAAGGACATCGCCAAGGCCGGAGCCCAGCTGCTCAGCACCGACATCCCCCACACCGAGCTGGGCACCTTCGTCGACCTCGCGCTGAAGGCGCGCGACGAGCCCATCGGGACCATGTCCTTCGTGCCACCGATGATCGACACCGGGGCACCGGACTACGCGCTCATCCGCGCCAAGGTCGACGAGGCTCTCGTCCGGTCGGAGGAGGGGGGCTCGACACCCGGCGGCTCGGAGCCGGGGCGCACGGACCGCACCAACCGGGCGGTCAAGGCCGCCAACTCCTCCGACGATCTCGGCGCGGCCTGCTGACCGAGGGACTGTGATGACCCGAGCGCCGCGCACGGTGGCTGTCGTCGTCACCTGGAACCGGCGCGAGCTGCTGCACACCGCGTTGGCGGCGGTGCTCAGCCAGCAGCCACCGCCGGCGGCGGTCGTGGTGGTCGACAACGCCTCCACCGACGGGACCGCCGCCGCGGTGCGGGCGCGGTTCAAGACCGCCGACCTGGTGGTCGCCGCCACCAACAGCGGCGGCGCCGGTGGGTTCGTCCGGGGCATCGCGCACGCGCTGAGCCGTCATCACCCCGACCTGCTGTGGCTGCTGGACGACGACACCGTGCCGCAGCCGGGCGCGCTGGCCGAGCTGGAGCGTGCGTACGCCACCCACCCAGGTGACGCGCAGGACAGACGGCCGGCGCTGGTGGCCAGCCGGGTGGTGTGGTCCGACGGGCGCGAGCACCCGATGAACACGCCGCGACCGAAGCCCGGAGCGAGCCGGCCCGAACGCCGGAACGCCGCGACGGTCGGTTGTGTCCCGGTGCGGTCGGCCTCGTTCGTGTCGGTGCTGTGCGAGGCCGAAGCGGTGCGCGAGCGTGGCCTGCCGATCGCGGACTACTTCATCTGGAACGACGACTTCGAGTGGACTACCCGGCTGTTGCGCGGCCGGGTCGGCCTGGCCTGCCCGTCCAGCCTGGTGGAGCACCGCACCGCCACCTTCGGCAGCACCGACGCCGACCCTGGAGCACGGTTCCATTACGAGGTCCGCAACAAGATCTGGGTCTTCACCCGCAGCACCGGCCTGGCGCCGTACGAGAAGGCGCTGTACGCCGCCTCGACCCTGCGCCGCTGGGCCCGCACGGTCGCCGCGTCGCGCGACCGGCCAACCCTGTGGCGGGCCCTCCGCAGCGGCCTGGTCGCCGGCCTGCGCGCCGGGCCCAGGCCGAACCGCGAGGTGCTCGTTGACTGACGCGACGAGTGGGCCGACCCGGGAGCCGTTCTCGTTGCTGCTGAGCCTGTGGGCCGGCGACGACCCGGGCTTCCTCACCCAGGCCTGGACCAGCACGGTGGTGGACCAGACCCGGCGTCCGGACGAGGTGGTGGTGGTGCAGGACGGGGGGGTGGGCGAAGCGTTGGCGCAGCGCCTGGCCGAGCTGGTCGCGGCCAGTCCGGTACCGGTGCGGCACCTGGTGCTGGACCACCGGGGACTAGGGCCCGCGCTCGACGCCGGGCTGGCGCAGTGCGCCTACGACGTGGTCGCCCGGATGGACGCCGACGACGTCTCCGTTCCCCAACGCTTCGAGGTGCAGCTGCCGGTGGTCGAGGCGGGTGCGGACATCGTCGGCTCGGCGCTGATGGAGTTCGTGGACTCCATCGACGAGGTGGTGGAGGTCCGCATCCCGCCGACCGACCCGGTCTGGATCCGCTCGGCCGCCCGGTTCCGCGACCCTTTCAACCATCCGACGGTCGTCTACCGGCGCGAGGCCGTCCGTGCGGCCGGCGGCTACCAGGACCTGGCGCTGATGGAGGACTACCTGCTGTTCGCGCGAATGCTCGCCGGGGGCGCCGAGCCGGCCAACGTGGCCGAACCGCTCGTGTACTACCGGATCGGGGCGGGAGCATACTCGCGGCGCGGTGGGCGCGACCTGCTGCGCTCGGAGATCGCGCTGCAGCGGCGGTTCCGCGAGCTCGGGATCACCACTCGCGCCCAGTTCGTCCGAAACGTCGCGATTCGCGGTGGCTACCGGCTGCTGCCGACGCGGGTGCGGCGGCTGGCGTACCGGCGGCTGATCGCGCGCCGCGGCTGGCCGACACCACCTGATCACTAGACTTCCATGCGGCCCGTGCGCCGCCAGACCACAGGCCGCCACACCACAGGGAGACCCACAGCGTGAACACCGACCTCGTCGTCGTCGGCTCCGGCCTGTTCGGCCTCACCGTCGCCGAGCGGTGTGCCCGCGAGCTGGGTCTGAAGGTCCTCGTCCTCGACCGGCGCCCACACATCGGCGGCAACGCATACTCCGCGCCGGACCCCGAGACCGGCATCGAAGTGCACCAATACGGCGCGCACCTGTTCCACACCTCCAACGAGCGGGTGTGGGACTACGTCCGGCGCTTCACCTCGTTCACCGGGTACTCGCACCGGGTGTTCACCACGTACCGGGGACGGGTGTATCCGATGCCGATCAACCTGGCCACCATGTGCGAGTACTTCGGCCGGGCGATGAGCCCGGGCGAGGCGCGTGCGCTCGTCATCGACCAGTCGGGTGAGATCGAGAGCCGGGAGGCGAAGAACCTGGAGGAGAAGGCGATCTCGCTGATCGGGCGTCCGCTGTACGAGGCGTTCATCCGCGGCTACACCGCCAAGCAGTGGCAGACCGACCCGAAGGAGCTCCCGGCCGAGATCATCTCCCGGCTGCCGGTGCGCTATACCTTCGACAACCGCTACTTCAACGACACCCACGAGGGGCTGCCGACCAACGGGTACACCGCGTGGCTGGAGCAGATGGGAGACCACGACAACATCGAGGTCCGGCTCGACACCGACTTCTTCGACCACCGCGACGACATCGTCGGCGCCGTGCCGGTCGTCTACACCGGGCCGGTGGACGCATACTTCGGCAACGAGCTGGGACGGCTGTCGTGGCGCACCATCGACCTGGACACCTCGGTCGAGCCGGTTGGCGACTTCCAGGGCACCTCGGTCATGAACTATGCCGACGAGGACGTCCCGTACACCCGGATCATCGAGCCGCGGCACTTCCACCCCGAGCGGGGCGAACGGTACCCCGACGACCGGACGGTCATACAGCGGGAGTACTCCCGCTTCGCCGGACCGGACGACGAGCCGTACTACCCGGTCAATACCCCAGAGGACCGCTCCCGGCTACTGCAGTACCGCGACCGGGCCAAGAAGGAGCCGGACGTGCTGTTCGGCGGCCGGCTGGGCACCTACAAGTACCTCGACATGCACATGGCCATCGGCGCGGCGATGTCCATGTACGACAATCGGCTAGTCCCGCACTTCACCCGCGGTGAGCGGCTCGAGAGCGGCGGGGTGGACGCGTGACTCAGGCGGCGGTCGGGCCGCCCCAGCCGCTGGGCCCGCTGCGGCCCCCCGGCGACACCACCGGGCTGTTCGGCGTCTTCCGGCGGCGCTACCTGCTCAAGCTGCTGGTGCAGAAGGAGCTGCGGGTCCGCTACCAGGCCTCTCTGCTCGGGCTTGGCTGGTCGTACATGAAGCCGCTGATCCGGTTCTCGATGTACTTCTTCGTCATCGGTGTCCTGCTTCAGCTGCGCGACAACATCCCGCTGTTCGCGCTGCACATCTTCACCGCGATGATCATGGTCCAGTTCTTCACCGAGACGCTGAACGCCGGCACCAAGTCGGTGGTCAAGAACAAGTCCCTGGTTCGCAAGATGAACGTGCCGCGGGAGATGTTCCCGGTGGCATCGGTGATGGTGACGACGTACCACATGGTGCCTCAGTACGCGGTGCTGGTGGTGGCCTGCCTGTTCGTTGGCTGGTCGCCGGACCCGACCGCGATCGCGGCCGCGCTGCTGGGGATTGCCATCATGGTGACGATCTCGCTCGCGGTGGCGCTGACCTTCAGCGCGCTGAACGTGTCGTTCCGCGACATCGGCAACTTCGTGGAGACCATCTCCATGATGGTGCTGTGGTCCGCACCGCAGCTGTACCCGTGGGAGTTCGTCGAGGACCTGCTCGGCGGAACGGTCTGGGAGCAGGTCTACCTCGCCAACCCGGTCGCGATCGCTGTGCTGCTCAACCAGCGCGCGTTCTGGATCCCGTCCGTCGAGGAGGACACCACTGGTTTCATGCCCGACGACCTGATGCTGCGCGGCGGCATCATGCTGGTCTGCTGCATCGCCCTGGTCGGCGTGGCGCAGCTGATCTTCTCGCGGCTCGAGCACGGCTTCGCCGAGAAGCTCTGAGCCGATGAGCGAGTCCGTGGTTGCCGAGCATGTGTCGAAGCACTTCATCATGCAGAACGCGCGCACACTCAAGCAGCGGCTCGTCCGCAGCCGCAAGGGGGCGGTCAACCCGAGGTTCCTGGCTCTGGACGATCTGTCGTTCACCATCAACCAGGGCGAGTCGATCGGGCTCATGGGGCTGAACGGCTCGGGGAAGTCGACCTTGCTCAAGCTGATCTCCGGGGTACTGCGCCCCGACCGGGGCCAGCTGCTGACCCGGGGCAGGATCGCCGGCCTGATCGAGGTCAGCTCCGGCTTTCACCCGCAGCTGACCGGTCGGGAGAACATCTACCTCAACGCCGCCATCCTCGGGATGGGCGAGTCCGAGGTGGCCCGCAAGTTCGACGGCATCGTCGAGTTCGCCGACATCTCGCGGTTCCTGGACACCCCGGTGGGTCGCTACTCGTCGGGCATGTTCGCCCGGCTCGGCTTCTCCGTCGCGGTGTCGGCCGACTCCGACATCTTCATCATCGACGAGGTGCTCGCGGTCGGCGACCCACCGTTCAAGAAGAAGTGCATCCGTCGGATCAAGCAGGTGCGCGACGAGGGGCGCACGATCGTGTTCGTGAGCCACAACACGACCCAGGTGAAGCGTCTGTGCGAACGGGCCCTGGTCCTCGAGGACGGCCGGCTCGGGTTCGACGGGCCGGTGCAGGATGCCGTGCACTACCTCAAGTACGACGCGGACGGCGACAACGACGAGGACGGCGAGGGCGGGGAGCTCTGACCGCTGCCCGGTGTCAAGGGACCGAACGGCTGACCCGGCCGCAACCCAACGGGTGGAGTTGCGGGCGGACCGGCCGCGAAGCGGGGGTGCCGAAGTGACGATCGGTGGGTGTACGTGATCTCCCGCGTGCCTTCGGCCCGTGAGGACCCTCATGCCCCGCTCCGCCTCGTCGCGGTACCCGCGTCTGCTTGTGACGGCAGCTGCCGCCGCGCTGAGCACCGCGCTGAGCACCGGGCTGCTGACTGTTCCCACAGCAGCGGCACCCCCGCCCCCGTCGGAGCCGGCTCGGCAGCGGTCGGCACCTGACGCCCCGGTCGCGCCGACCGTCCGCACCGTACGCATGCCGGGAGTGGACGCGGTCGCCGCGCGGACGCTCCCACCACGCAGCCTCGAGCAGGTGGTGGCACTCTCGCCGCGGTCCCGGTCAGCGGCTACGGCGCGGTTGGCGTCACCTGGGCCGAGAGCGGCGAGGCTGCCGGCCAGCGGTTGCTCGCGCGCACGCGAACGGGAGCCGGCTGGTCGCGTTGGGACGCGCTGGTGACCGAGGCGGAGCACGGCCCGACCCCGGGCAGCGCGGAGGCCGAGGGCGCGGTGCCGGGCACCAACCCGATGATCGTCGGCGATGTCGACGCGGTCCAGGTCAAGGCCACCGCGGTCGGGGGCGCTCCCCCGGACGGGCTGACCCTGTCGGTCATCGATCCGGGCCAGGACCCGGCAGCGGGATCCACCCGACTCGGCGCCCCCGCCTACCCGGCGACCCGCGGAGCCGGTGGCGCCACACCTCGACCAGCCATCTACTCCCGTGCCCAGTGGGGTGCGGACGAGCGGCTGCGCAGCGGCTTCGCCGGCTACGGCGAGGTCCAGGGCTCCTTCGTGCACCACACCGTCAACGCCAACGACTACAGCCGGGCCGAGGTCCCCGCGATCCTGCGGTCGATCTACGCCTACCACACGCAGTCCCAGGGGTGGAGCGACGTCGGCTACAACTACCTGGTCGACCGGTTCGGTCGCGTCTGGGAGGGGCGGTGGGGAGGCATCGGCAGACCGGTGATCGGTGCCCACACGTTGGACTACAACGAGAAGTCGTTCGCCATGTCGGCGATCGGCAACTTCGAGACAGCCCCACCGACTCGGTCACTGCTGCGGTCGTACGCTCGGTTGTTCGCCTGGAAGCTCAGTCTGCACGGCGTCGACGCGAACGCTCGCGCGCGCATCGGCGCCCTGTCGGCGCGGGCGATCAACGGCCACCGCGACGCGGCCTCGACCGCCTGCCCAGGCAGACACCTGTACGCGCGGCTGCACACCATCCGCGAGCGGGCCGCCGAGCTGCAGAAGGCCTGGAACGGGCGACGGCTGGAGCGATCGGTGGCCAGCGGGCCACTGCCGGACCTGCTCGTGCGCGACGGTCGCGACACCACCGTTCTCGCCGGGCGGGCTGGTCCCGACGTTCGCCGGGTGGCCACGGTCGCCGCGGACTGGTCCGGCTACGGCTGGGCTCGGATCGCCGGGGACTGGGACCGCGACGGCCATGACGACGTGCTTGCCCGTGAGGGTGGCCGGATGTGGCTGCTGGCGGGCCGAGGCGGCGGCCGCTTCGCGCCCAGGGTCGGCGGCTGGGGTGGTTGGCGCGACCAGACCAACATCGCCGCGGTCGGCGACTGGGACGGCGACGGGAGACCCGACCTGATTGCCCGGAGCCGGCAGGGTTCGGTGTGGCTGCACCCGGGGCGCGGACGCAACGGGTTCGGCGCCGCATACAAGCTGCGCAACACCATCGGCTCACCGACCGTGATGCTCGGCGTCGGTCGCTGGAACGCCGACGGGGCGCCGGACCTGATGACGCGCAGCCGCGCCGGCGGTCTGCGGCTGTGGCCGGGCAACGGGCCAGGCGGTCTCGGGGACCCGGTCCCGATCGCCTCGGACCTGCGCCGCTACGACCGGCTGATCGGGGTGGGCAACCTCGACCGGGACAGCCATCCCGACCTGGTGGGCCGGTTGGAAGCGACCGGACGGTTGCACCTGCTGCCCGGCCGCCCGCTCCGGCTGGGCGCGGCGGTGCCGGTGGGTGCGCACCCGGTCGTCGGCACCCTCGGCTGACCTTGCCCATCCGCGGCGGAATCTGGATCGCGTCACCGGGTGGACCAGGCCCTCCAGGCACTGGCCATCATCTCGTCGACTGAGTACGACATCCGCCAGCCCAGGTCCCGGGCGGCCGCGGCTCCGGAGGCGACGATCCGGTCCGGGTCTCCCGGCCGACGCGGGGCGATCTCGGGCTCGAAGGTGATCCCGGTGGCCCGCCGGATCGACGCCATGATCTCGGCGACCGACATGCCGTCCCCGCTGCCTAGGTTGTAGGCCGGCTGCAGCGACCGGCCCTCGACCAGCGCCTTCGCCGCGGCCACGTGCGCGTCGGCGAGATCGCCCACATGCAGGTAGTCGCGCACGCACGTTCCGTCGGGGGTGTTGTAGTCGGCGCCGTTGATCCGCGGTCGTCGACCGTCGGAGAGCGACTCCAGCACCAGCGGCACCAGGTTGTGCGGGCTGGTGTCGTACACGTCGTCGTGGGCCGACCCGACCACATTGAAGTAGCGCAGGCTGGTGTGCCGGAGGCCCGTGACCCGGCCGGTCGCCGCCGTCAGCCACTCGCCGACCAGCTTGGACTCGCCGTACGGGGACTCCGGGGCCTTCGCGGTGTCCTCGGTCACGATGTCCACGTCCGGTGTGCCGTAGACGGCCGCACTGCCGGAGAACACGAGACAGCCGACGTCGTGGTCGGTCATTGCCCGCAGCAGCCGGCGGGTCCCCTCGACGTTCTGCTCGTAGGTGTGCAGCGGGCGCTGCACAGAGACGCCGGCGTACTTGAAACCGGCCGTGTGTACCACGCCGGCCACGTCGTGGGCGGCGAAGGTCCGGTCCAGCAGTTCGGTGTCGAGCACCGACCCGCAGGCGAACGGCACCCCGTCGGGAATGAACGACTCGTGCCCGCTGGACAGGTCGTCGAGGACGACGACCGGGATGCCGTCGGCGCGGAACGCACGGACCACATGGGCCCCGATATATCCGGCTCCGCCGGTCACCATCCAGGTCATGGCGTGACCCTAACCACGTCGGGCTGCTCGATGCCGGCCAGCCGGTCAACCGTCGAGGCGTCGTGCGGTCCGGTGAGCAGGACCACCGATCCGGCCACCACCAGCGGCGCCAGCACCACCTCCACCAGGCCGGCGGCGGTGACGGGGGAGGCGTCGGTCAGGAGCCGGTCGCCGGAGCCGAGCCCGATGCGCTCGGCAGCCGTCCGGCCGCTCGCCAGCACGCTGCGCTGGTCCAGGATGGCTGACGCGGTCAGCAAGGCCGCGGACGTGGGTAGTGCGGCTTCGTACGGCACCAGGTGGTCGGGGTGGCCCAGCACCTCGGCGCCCGAATCCAGTGCGCCACTGGACCGGCCGCCGCCCCGCGCCGGCCCGCCGAACGGTGCGAGACCGACCACGACCGGCCGGCCGGTCGTACGCGGGGACCGGTCGTCGCCAAACACCTCGACCTCTGGAGCCATCGTCGTCGACAGGTCGTCGGGCTGGACCACCGCCCCGACGGCCCAGCAGCCCAGCGCCCAGGTCACCGCGAGCCAGTGGGTGGGCAGCGACAGCAGCACCCGGTCACCGGCGGCGACGTCGAGCTCGTCCTGCAGCAGCCCGCCGGTCTTGGCCACCCAGTTGGCCAACGTGGCGACGCTGAGCTCGGTCCGGGCACCCGAACCGGTGTCCAGCCAGGTGAGCGCGGGACGGGACGGGTCGGCTCGGAGTACGTCCGCGAGCAAGGCGGGCACCGTGTCAACGGCACGACCGGCCACGGGCATCGCGCCACCGTAGCCAGGGGGTGCATGCTCGCGGGATGGAGGCCGTGATCCTCGCCGGTGGTCTCGGGTCCCGGCTGCGGCCACTCACCGACCGGCACCCCAAGCACGTGCTCCCGGTGGCCGGCCTGCCGTTCCTCGCCCACCAGCTGGCGCGGCTGGCGGCTGCGGGTGTGGACCATGTCGTGCTCGCGGTGTCTTATCGCGCCGACGAGGTGGCAGCGGTCTTCGGCGACGGCAGCGGGTACGGGGTCCGGCTGACATACGTACGCGAGCCGGAACCCCTTGGGACGGGCGGCGCTATCCGCGCCGCGTCGGACCACCTGGACGGCCGGGCCGACGACCCGGTGATCGTGCTCAACGGTGACCAGCTGTCGGACCACGACTTGGCCGAGCAGGTGGTGGCCTTCGGCGTCAGCGGCGCCGATGTGTCGCTGCAGCTGGCGGTGGTCGCCGACCCGCGCGCGTACGGCTGCGTGCCGACCGACGCCGACGGCCGGGTGACCGGGTTCCAGGAGAAGTCGCCGGACCCGGTCAGTCACCAGGTCAATGCCGGCTGCTACGTGTTCCGCCGGGCCGTGATCGACACCGTCCTTCCAGGAGCGGTGGTGTCGGTCGAGCGGGAGATCTTTCCGCGGCTGCTGCGGGACGGCCGGATCCTGGTCGGCCATCGAACGGACGGCTACTGGACCGATGTCGGAACCCCCGGGGCGCTGGTGCTGACCTCCAGCGACCTGGTGCGCGGCCTGGTCCGGTCGCCCGCACTGCCCAAACCGCCAGGAGAGCGGCTCGTGCACCCGGCCGCCGAGATGCACCCCGGTGCCAGGGTCGTGGGCGGCTCGGTGCTCGGCGAGGGGTGCGTGGTGGGCGACGGCGCCGTCGTCGATGGCAGCATCCTGATGGCCGGAGCAGTGGTGGCACCTGCGTCGACGGTCAGGCAGTCGGCGCTCGGACCCGGTTCGGCGGTGGGCCCGGCATGCGTTGTGCACGCTTCGGTGCTCGGCGACGGGGCCCGCCTCGGCGCCCGCTGCGAGCTGCGCGAAGGTGCCCGGATCGGCTGCGACGTGCGCATCCCCGACGGCGCCGTGCGCTCCGGCCCCGGCTGACCCGAGTGGCGCAAGACCCGTTTCCAGCGCCTGCTGGATGTTGTTGCGCCACTCGCGAGCGGCGCGGACGTAGCGCTACTGCCCGTCGGGCTCCAGCGCGTTGGCCTGCGGGTAGTCCGCCATGAACTGCTCCACGGCTTCCCCGCTGGGCTCCTCGCAGTACTGCCACGCGCCGAGTCCCTGGCCCGCGACCGCGTCGTCGCCCTCGGCAGCCCAACGGGTCATGGCCACGTGCGCTCCGTCGGCGAACGACTCGCCGTCGTCTGCTGTCCAAGGTGCGGCGATGAACTTGTTCGCGTTGTAGGTGTCCAGGTCATCGGCGGTGCCGACGTCGAACTTGGCGGCGACGTCCTCGACCACCTGCATCTGCTCGGCGTCGTCGGCGACGGTCTCGTCGTACCAGAGGATCGTGTAGCCGTGCTCGAGATTGTGCACGAGCTCCTCCACCTCGGGCCGGTCGTCGGCGGTGTAGAGCTTGCGCTGGAAGGCGGCGGGGGTGCCCCAGTGCGCGCCGAACGCCGGCGGGGCGCCGGGGTAGTCGACCTGCTCAGGATCGACGTGCTGGGCGCTCCCGGCGGCCGGCTCGGTGACGGCCTCGAGGCAGCCGGCAGAGTCGGCACTCGCGCCGATGGCGGCCAGGTCGGTGCTCGCGACCTCGTCGGCGCGCTGGCTGTCGGAGTACAGCTTCCAGCCGGTGGCGGCCACGATCGCCAGCGCCACTACGCCGCAGATGCTGACCACGATGAGCGTCCGGCGGCGCTCGGCCCGCGCCGTGGCCCGCCGCATCGCCTCGACCCGTTCGGCGCGGTCGCGGTCCTTACCCGGCTTTGCCACGGTTCTCCCCGTCGGTGGGCGTGCAGGTCAGCGACCAGTGTACGGACGCTGGTGCAGCGTCCAGGCCGACACGGCCCCGTCCGGCGCGGTCGCCGCGACCAGCGTGAGACCGTGCGCCCAGGCGAGCACGCGGAGCCGCTCGGCGACGGCCCCCGCCGCCGGCAGCACGTCGGGGTCGGCCGGCGCGCGACCCTGGCCCGGGCGCACGACCACCGCCAGACCGGTGACCGTCACCGACACCGTGTCATGCTCCTCGGCGGCCAACCTGGCCAACTCGACCAGAAGAACGGCCGGGTCGGCGGGGCGGTCGGCGAACCCCCGCGCGTCGCCGGCCGAGCGGCGCACCGCGGCGTGCACGGCGTCGGTGGCGCCGAGACCGAACAGGTCCTCGTCCTCGGGTCGAACCAGCGCGGCGGCGCCCGGCCCGTGCCGACCCGGCGGCAGCACCAGGCCGGCCAGCCCGGACACCACGGCCACCGGCGTGCCGCCGGCCTTGGCGAGCACCAGTTCGGCTGCCCCGGCCAGCTCGTCGGCGACGGCTGGAGCGGTCACCTCGAGTGGTCGGCCGAAGGCGTCCGGGCGTCCGGTCAGGTCGTGCGCCGGTTCGAGGCCCGCGCAGCCGACCGCGATGTCGGTCTGACCGATCCGCCAGGCCCGGCCCGCGGTGTCGGTGACGATCACCGCGACGTTCAATCCGGCCCGCTCGGCGATCGCGGTACGCAACCGCAGAGCCGAGGCGTCCGGGTCGACCGGTAGCGGCACCACCGTGTGCTCGGCCGTGTTCGAGGCGTCGACACCGGCCGCGGCTAGGACCAGCCCCTGCCAGGTCCGGACGATGCGAAGGGGCCCGCGACTGGCCACCACGCGGTCGGTCTCTGCGGCGACGAGGTCGTCGCGGATCCCGCGCGCGACCCTGCCCTCGACCTTCGCGACCGCCTTGCTGGACACGGTCACCACGTCGCCCTCGACCAGGTGCGGGTCGGACGCCAGCAGCAGGCCGACGAGGTCGGCGCCCGAGGTGAGCTCGGGCAGGCCTGGTACGGCGCGGACGGTGAGGCTCACCGGGCCGTCACGGGCGGGCGAGGTCTAGCGCTGCGCGCGCCATCGACGCGCTCGCCCGCAGGTCACGCATCAGCAGCGGAATGGCGCGGCAGGTGATGCCCGCAGCCTCGACCACCGGCAGCTGGGCCTGGTCCACGGTGTCGATCAGCCACCCGTCGAGCACCCCGCCACGCGCCCGCGCGCCATAGCGCATAGCAACCGCCGACGCCGACACCTCGACGCCGAGGGCCGTGAGCAGCTGGTCGGCCATGCCGCGTACCGCTCCCGCGCCGACGATCGGTGAAACCCCCACGACGGGTGCCGGTGTGGACGTGACCGCCTCGCGCACCCCCGGTACGCCCAGCACCGTGCCGACCGACACCACCGGGTTCGACGGCGGCAGCAACAGCACGTCGCAGTCCGTGATCGCCTCTAGAACGCCGGCAGCCGGTGTCGCATCGGCCTGGCCGACCACCACCACGTCGTACGCGGGCACCTCGGCGTGCAGCCGCACCCAGTACTCCTGGAAGTGCACGGCGCGGCGACCGCCCCCGCCCGGGTCGTCGATCACCACGTGGGTCTCCACCCGATCGTCAGACATCGGCAGCAGCCGTACGGTAGGACGCAGCGCAGACAGCCAGCGGGCGCACAGCGCGGTCGTCACCGCTGACAGCGACCACCCGGCCTGCACCATCTGGGTACGCACCAGGTGGGTGGCCAGGTCGCGGTCACCGAGACCGAACCAGGTCGGCTCGATCCCGTAGGCGGCAAGCTCCTCCTTCGCCCGCCAGCTCTCGTCCTCGCGGCCCCAGCCGCGCTCGTCGTCGATGCCGCCGCCGAGCGTGTACATCACGGTGTCGAGGTCCGGGCAAACCTTGAGCCCGAACAGCCAGATGTCGTCGGCGGTGTTGCCGATCACGGTCACCTCGTCATCGGGGCCCAGCACGTGCAGCAGCCCGCGCAGGAAGCGCGCGCCGCCGATGCCGCCGGACACCGCCGTCACCCGCACCCCGCAAGTGTCCCAGCAGCACGGTTCACCCGGGTCGGCTCTTCGGTCCTAATACCAGGCCAACCCTTGACGCCGCGGTATTGACAGGCATGTAATTCCATACGTGTCGTTCGAAGGCTCGGAACACACCCAGCAGTACCAGCCCGATGGGGTCCGAGTCGGTGCAGTCCGGGGCGCAGACCCGGGGTCGGCACGTGCCGGGGGATTTTCAGGGTCGAGGGAGGCAAGCCGTGCGGGACTTCGTGGTGCTCGTCGGAGAAGCCGAGTCCGAGGAGCTGGACTGGCAGGAGCGGGCGCTGTGCGCCCAGACCGATCCGGAGGCGTTCTTTCCCGAAAAGGGTGGTTCCACCCGGGAGGCCAAGCGGGTCTGCCTCACGTGTGACGTCCAGGCGGAGTGTCTGGAGTACGCACTGCGGCACGACGAGCGGTTTGGCATCTGGGGTGGTCTGTCCGAGCGGGAACGGCGCAAGCTGCGGCAGCGAGCCGTCTGACCCCCACCGTCTGACCCCCACCGTCTGACCCCCACCGTCTGACCTGCCGTCGGCGGCTCAGCGCAGCCGGGGATCCAGCTCGTCGGGGTCGCGACCAACCAGATCGGCCACCTCCTCCACCAGCAGGTCGAGGACGAATGCCACGGTCTCGACCCGACCGCGCACGCGCTCGCTGACCGGCAGCCGGTAGACGACGACGCGGGCCGGGGCCTGCCGGTGTGCTGGGAGGTGGGCGCTCAACGGCACCTCCTGGTCCCAGTCGGCCGGGAGCAGCGGCACCTCCTCGACCCCGATCTCAACGGCGTCCAGAGCCGCGCCGACGTGGCGGCGCAGCCGGTCTGCGGCTACGGCCACACAGGCGTCGAACGCGTCGGCGCGCGACAACGGTGGCGGGGTCCCCCGCGGGGTGAGCGGCCCAGGGGTGGAACGCACCCCGCGCACACCGCGACCACGGCGCTCGCGCGAGCGCCCCCCGCTCTCCGATCGGCCCGCCACCGGCGGATCGGCGGCAGAGCGTGGCGAAGGCACGGCTCGAGCGTAGGGCGGTAGCGTCGGGCCGTGAGGTCGACCCGGCGGTGCTCGCGAACCGCCTGTCCGCGAACGGCGGAGTCCACACTCACCTACGTGTACGGCGACCAGACCGCCGTGCTCGGCCCACTCGCAACCTTCGCCGAGCCGCACAGCTATGACCTGTGCCCGGACCATGCCGAGACGTTGTCCGCCCCGCTGGGCTGGGAGGTCGTCCGGCTGGCCCCGGACCCGACCGCCGGGGGGCCGAGCGGTGACGACCTGCTGGCGCTGGCGGACGCGGTGCGGGAGGCGGCGGTCCCGGTCACCGCCGCCCCGACCGACGTCACCGGTCGGGCGGTCGAGGTGGGCCGCCGCGGGCACCTGCGGGTGCTCCGCTCGCAGCCGGACTGACGCGCACCACCCCCCGCGCCCGCTCGCACCGATCCTCCAACCACCCGGTGGCCGGGGCAGCCGAGACGTCGGAAGATCCGTGCCGCGGCGCGGGGCCATCGACCGGGTGCGGCACCGGCGGCCGGGAAGGGCTGACGGCAGGTACCCCTCTGGTTCAATTCGAGCGTCGAACACCGAGCCGCGTCGCCGCGCCGGGGCGTGCCACCAGGAGGAGCCTGATGAACATCGACAGCGGCCTGCTTGCCATCCTCGCCTGCCCCGCGTGCCGGTCGCCGCTGCGGGTGGACGAGTCGGACGCGGCTGGCCAGGAGCTGGCGTGTACTGGGTGCGGGCTGGCCTACCCGGTTCGCGACGACATCCCGGTGCTGCTCGTCGACGAGGCTCGGCGACCGACCGACACCACCCCGGCTCCTGCCTCGCAGGACGCCGACCAGGGCTGAGCGCCGCGACATGTTCGACGACTCCAGCCTCGACGACGAAACCGCGCTGGCGGCCGCCGACCCGCTGCTGCGACGGCTCGCCGAGTCCGGCGCACGAGTCCGCGTCGAGGTGGACTCGACCCGCGAGGCCGTAGGTTCCCTCTTGCCGGGTGACGGCGCCGACTGGCGGCCGCGGGCGATGGTGGTGGCGGGCGCGGATTCGCGGCTGCTGCGGGCGGTTCTGGAGCCGTGGTGCCCGGTGCCGTTCGTCGCCTGGCCCGGTCCGGGACTGCCCGGCTGGGCCGGGGCGATCGACATGGTGGTGGTGCTGGCCGCTAGCAGCGGTGACGACGCGGCCACGTCCGCGGTGCACGAGGCGGTGCGCCGTGGCTGCACGCTGCTGCTCGCGTGCTCACCGCATGCGGGGCTAGCCGAGGGCGCTGCCAGCCGGTCCACCACGCTGCTGCCGACGGTGTCGACCGACACGCTCGCGATGGCGGTGGTGGTGCTGCAGGCGCTGCACCGCGTCGGGCTGGGACCTGAGGTCGACGCGGAGCAGGTCGCCCGAGCCCTCGACGCGGTGGCGGTGGCCTGCTCGCCGTACGAGGACATCGCCGGCAACCCAGGCAAGGAGCTTGCCATCGTGCTCGCCGACGCCACCCCGCTGGTGTGGGGCGGCTCGGTGCTGGCGGCGCGGGCGGCGCGGCGGGTCGCGGAGACGCTGCGGCGAGCCTCCGGTCGGGCGGCGCTGGCCGCGGACGCGGACCACCTGCTCCCCGTCCTGGCGGTGGCTGGACGGCACGACCTGTTCGCCGACCCGTTCGCCGACCCGTTCGCCAAGCGCGGAGCCGACCGCGGTGCCGACCCCAGTGCCGAGGCCAGTGCTGACCCCTCTGAAGGCCACGGCGCTGACAGTGGTGTGCGTCCGGCGCTGGTGCTGCTCGACGACGACGACGACGGTGCGGTCGTCCGCGAGCAGCGCGGGCGGCTCACTGCAGCTGCCGAGAGCCGGGACGTACGCGTGCATCGCGTGGCCGGCACGCAGGGCCCACCGATCGCCCGCTACGGCGCACTGCTGGCGACCGGTTCGTACGCCGCCGCCTACCTGGCGGTGGGACTGGGCACCACCTCCCGGCTGCTTGCCGACGGCGCCTGACGGCAGCCTCAACCGACGGTCTCGTACGCTGACCGGATGACCACACGCACCCTGCCCCACAAGGTCGCCGACCTCGGCCTTGCCGAGTTCGGCCGGACCGAGATCACCCTGGCCGAGCATGAGATGCCGGGTCTGATGGCGATGCGGGAGCGTTACGGCGGCACCCGGCCGCTGTCCGGGGCCAGGATCACCGGCTCGCTGCACATGACCGTGCAGACCGCCGTGCTCATCGAGACCCTGGTCGCCCTCGGCGCCGACGTGCGGTGGGCCAGCTGCAACATCTTCTCCACGCAGGACCACGCCGCCGCCGCCGTGGTGGTCGGCCCCGGCGGCACGGTCGACGCCCCCGCCGGGGTGCCGGTGTTCGCGTGGAAGGGCGAGACGCTCGCGGAGTACTGGTGGTGCACCGAGCAAGCGCTCACCTGGGCCGGCGACCGGCCACACAGCGGGCCCAACATGATCCTCGACGACGGCGGCGACGCCACCCTTCTCGTCCACCTCGGGGCACAGTACGAGCAGGCGGGCGCGGTGCCGCCGCCGGACAGCACCGACAATGCCGAGCTGAAGGAGGTCCTTGCCCTGCTGGGCCGCTCGCAGAACGAGGACCCGACACGATGGACCAGTCTCGGGGCGTCCGTGCAGGGAGTGACCGAGGAGACCACCACCGGGGTACTGCGGCTGTACGAGCGGGCACGGGACCAGACGCTGCTGTTTCCCGCAATCAACGTCAACGACGCGGTGACGAAGCAGAAGTTCGACAACCGCTACGGCTGCCGGCACTCGCTGATCGACGGGATCAATCGGGCCACCGACGTGCTCATCGGCGGCAAGGTGGCGGTCGTCTGTGGCTACGGCGACGTCGGCAAGGGTTGCGCCGAGTCGTTGCGCGGACAGGGTGCCCGAGTGATCGTCACCGAGATAGACCCGATCTGCGCGTTGCAGGCCGCGATGGACGGATACCAGGTGGCCCGCCTCGACGACATCGTCTCGACGGCCGACATCATCGTCACCGCCACCGGCAACAAGGACATCGTCACCGCCGCGCACATGGCGGCGATGAAGCACCAGGCGATCCTCGGCAACATCGGCCACTTCGACAACGAGATCGACATGGCCGGGCTGGCCTCGACACCTGGCGTCACCCGTACGACGGTCAAGCCACAGGTGGACGTGTGGGCCTTTCCCGACGGGCACACGGTGATCGTGCTCAGCGAGGGCCGGTTGTTGAATCTCGGCAACGCGACCGGGCATCCGTCGTTCGTGATGAGCACCTCGTTCACCAACCAGGTGCTGGCCCAGATCGAGCTTTTCACCCGGGCCGAGGACTACCTCGTCGGCGTGCACGTGCTGCCCAAGCACCTCGACGAGGAGGTCGCCCGGTTGCACCTGGACGCACTCGGGGTGCGGCTCACCGAGCTGACCAAGGACCAGGCCTCCTACCTCGGGGTG
>Ga0183260_10000820_pt1 | contig 26497 bp, 25 predicted proteins | sample AntDrymUQ4972206_2_FD_129768 | JGI IMG/M metagenome (GOLD analysis project Ga0183260, IMG submission 129768) | Polar desert sand microbial communities from Dry Valleys, Antarctica - metaG UQ497 (22.06) (version 2) (version 2) | ecosystem: Environmental > Terrestrial > Soil > Desert | place... | reverse complement strand
CCTGCGCCTCGTGGCCACCCATCCGCAGCGCTTCGCGCGCGTTGTCGCCGCGAACACGTTCCTCCCCACGGGCGACACCGATCCGGGCGAGGCGTTCCTCAACTGGCAACGCTTCAGCCAGGAGACGCCACAGCTCCCCATCGGATGGCTCATCAGCCGTACGTCACAAGGGGCCACCGGCGTCGAGCTCGACCCCGCCGTCGTGGCCGCGTACGACGCGCCTTTCCCCGACGAGACCTACAAGGAAGGAGCGCGCCAGTTCCCCCTGCTCGTGCCGACGTCGCCCGACGATCCCGCGTCCGGGCCGAACCGCGCCGCGTGGGAGGTGCTCGAGGCGTTCGACAAGCCGTTCCTCTGCGCGTTCTCGGACAAGGACCCGATCACGGCAGGCGCCGACCGTGCGTTGCGGGCGCGTATCCCCGGCACGAAGGGTCAGCCCCACACGACGATCACGGGCGGCGGACATTTCCTCCAGGAGGACCGCGGTCCGGAACTCGCCCGCGTCGTCGCCGACTTCGTGCACGCGACCGCGTAAGAGGATGAAGCTCCCGGGACCGCTCGAAGGAGCCCGCAAGGGGCTCGGTGAACTCCGGTTCGCGACGTCGGTCGCGTCGCGCATCGGCGTGGTCGGCCGCGACGGGCTCAAGCTCCTTCCGGCCGTCGTGTCCGCCGGCCGGAAGTGGGGGACTCCGCCGGCGGCGGGGTACGAGGCGGCCGCGGGCGCGTTCGGCGACGTCGTAGGCCTCATCGACGATCGCGGGTCCATGACGTTCGACGAGTTGCGCCGCCAGAGCGACACGCTCGCGGTCGCCCTCGGCGAGCGCGGGATCGCCGAGGGCGACAAGGTGGCGCTGTTGATGCGCAACCATCGGTGGCTGCCTCTCACCACCGCCGCGCTCGGCAAGCTCGGCGCCGACGGCATCTTCCTCAACACCGGATTCTCGGGCCCGCAGGCGGTGGAGGTCAGCGAGCGCGAGGGCGCAGCCGCGGTGATCGCCGATCAGGAGTACGAATCGATCGTCGGCGGCATCGCCGTGCCGCGGTACCTCGCATGGATCGACGACATCGCCGGCCGTCCCGCGAACGTGCCGACGCTCGACGAGCTCTCCGACGAGGCGGCCGGGCGCGTACCGACCAAGCCCGGCCGCGCGGCGCGCACCGTGATCCTCACGTCGGGCACGACCGGAACACCGAAAGGCGCCAGCCGCGGTACGGAGAACTCCACGAGCGCCGCGCTCGGGTTCCTCGATCGCGTCCCGCTCAAGGTGCGCGACACGACCTTCATCGCCGCGCCCGGGTTCCATGCATGGGGCGCCGCGCATCTTGCGTCGAGCCTGCTGCTCGCGTCCACGGTGATCCTGCAGCGACGGTTCGATCCCGAGGCCGTGCTACGCGCGATCACCGAGCACCGCGTCCGCACGCTCGTCGTGGTGCCGGTCATGCTCCAGCGCATCCTCGATCTCCCGGCGAGAACTCGGGCGCAGTACGACACGTCGTCATTGGAGGTCGTTGCGTCCTCGGGTTCTGCTCTGCCCGGGCCGCTCGCGCACCGGTGGATGGATGCTTTCGGCGACAACCTCTACAACTGCTACGGCTCGACCGAGGTCGCGATGGCCGCGATCGCGGTCCCGACGGACTTGCGAGCGGCGCCGGGGACCGCGGGCCGTCCGCCCCACGGAACCACGATCGCCCTGCTCGACGACACCGGCCGCGAGGTCGCCGACGGCGAGACCGGACGGATCTTCGTGGGAAGCGACGCGCTGTTCGAGGGCTACACCGGCGGAGGCAACAAGGAGATCGTCGACGGGTTGATGTCGACCGGCGACGTCGGGCACCTCGATGCCGACGGGCGGCTGTTCGTCGAGGGGCGCGCCGACGACATGATCGTGAGCGGCGGCGAGAACGTCTATCCGGCGGAGATCGAGGACCTGCTCGCCGCACACCCCGACATCGCCGACGTCGCCGTCGTCGGCGTGCCCGACGACAAATTCGGCCAGCGGCTTGCCGCATTCGTCGTCAAGCGGGATGGCGCATCGCTCTCGGCCGACGACGTCAAGGCCGCGGTCAAGTCCGGCCTCGCCAACTACAAGGTCCCGCGCGACGTCACCTTCCTCGACGAGCTGCCCAGAAACGCCACCGGCAAGATCCTCCGCCGCGAACTAGGCCACTAGACGGATCCGGCGAAGCAGGCGAGGGCCCCGGGTTACGCCGGACCGCGGATCGTACCGACGACCGCCCTTCTTATGACGTGCCGTTGCACAAGGCGCAACTGAACGTCACAACAAGGCTCGTCGGCGAAGCTCCGCTTCGCCCACGATCAGGTAATCGCGTCAATTGCCTCGTCGAAGTTGTGGAACAGCGCGGGGCGGCCAGGGCCTTGGCGGAGTTTGAGGGCAAGGCGGCGGCAGCGGAGGACGAGCTCGCGTGCGGTGCGGCCGGGCCAAGGGCGGGGGAGCAGTTCGGGCGGGAGCAACGGGTCGACGTTGAAGACCTCGGCGAACTCGACGCCCATCGCCAGCGCGCCGGGGAGGAACGAGGCGTCCGGGAGACGCTCGCGCCGCGTGCGCATGTCCTCGAGCGCCGGGAGCATCCAGTCGTAGCGGTCGACAAACGTGGTGTAGCGCGCCGCGATGGCGTCGAGCGGCCACAGCCGGGCGGCGATGACCCGGGGATCGCGTTCGCCGCCGACCCCGAGGTCATCGGTCGATATCAACGTGACCGCATCGAAGATGTCAAACTGCTCCGCGGCAACGCGAACGTCTTTGTGCCACTGATGTGGCGAGACGTACAGCCCGCCTTGCACTGGCGCTCCACCGAGTGCCAGCAGCCGGTCGCGAAAGCCGTCGCGCGACCGGCGCGTGCGCTCGGGCACCGCGAACGCGACGAGGTGCCAGTTGCGGTCCCACCCGCGGCCGGCCGCGTCCTGCACGTACGCGAGGCGGGTTCGCTCGATCGTCGCGCCGACGGTGGCGAGGCCTTCCGGGGTCGCGGCATACACCGCCGTCCGCCCCGATCCCGTGCGGCGCTCGACCAGGCCCTCGGCGGCGAGTCGTCGCAGGCAGGAGCGAACCTGGTCGGCGGACTGCCCGCACGCCTCGGCCACGGCGTAGACCTCGGCGGAGACGATCGTGCCGTCGTCGTGCACCATTCCCGTGACCAGCGTTCTGGTCGGAATCGCGACGGTCGTTTGCACCACGACCGAAAGTTACCGCCTCTCGAGGCCCTGACGAACCTCGCGGCCCGCGGCCACGGCTGCTCGCAACTCGTTCTTCGCGTTGCGGACCGCTTCACGTGCGGGCCGCAAGACCTCGTTGTTGGCGTTGTAGTCCGCCGGGGTCAGGTTGATGACCGCGCCGTATACACCGTCCGCCTGATCCTTGGCTGTGGCGATATGGGTGCGCATGCGGGCGAGATCGCTCTCCGGCTCGGAGGTGTCCCGACCCTCAGCCTTCGCCTTGTCGATCTCGGCCTGGAGGTGATCGGCCGCGGTCGTGAGGCGACCGGCGGCGCCGAGCGCCGCGTCCGACGCGAGGACGAGACGGACTCGGGGAATCACGAGCACGAAGACGCGGTGATCGACGACGATGCTGCGGCACTCGGCGCGCAACTCCTCGAAGTTGTCCTCGCCCTGGATGATATCGGCGAGCCGCGAGAGGCTGGACGCAGTGGAGTCGATGTTCTGCACGAGTGCGGCCTCGTGCTGGTCGGTGACGAACCGGGCGCGGGAGAGGCGGCGCTTGACGGCCGTGAGCGCCTCGTGCCGTCGCTCGATCTGATGCAGACAACGGCTCTTCACCTCGTCCATGGCCATGGCGCGCCGCTCGCCGTCGGCCGGCGGCCGCTCGCGGGGCTTGTCGCTCGGCGCGCGCTGCTTGCGCGGCGGGCTCGTCGTCGAGGTGGTCTCCTGCGCGGTGGCCGCGGGGGCCACGAGTACTGCGGTGCCGACGAATGCTGCGACGGCGGCGATCAGGCGTGCGCGACGGGGTGTCGTCATGAGGTGGGGTCTCCTTCGGGGGTGGACGCTTCGCGGTCCGCGGTCTCGAGGTCCTGCTGGACCTCGCGGAGGATCCGGTCGACGTCGTCGAGCGAGGCGTCGGCGGCCGAGGCCGCCGCGGGTGCGGGCGAATTTGCCGCGGGCGCAGCGGGTGACGGGGCGGCCGGGGCCGTCGACGCGGTGGTGGCGTCCGCGAGCGGCGCGGGCGGTGTGCTGGTGACGGTCCGGTCGCCGCACGCTCCGGCGAGGGCGAGCACAATGATCGCTGCGGTCGCAATTCGTGGCGTGGTCACCAGTGCAGCATCCGCCAGACGTGTGGCCAGCGCGTGAGTGTCCTATGAGGGAACTGTTAGGAGCGGCTCAGTTCAGCGAGGGGTCGCGCGGGTAGTTCGCCAGCTGCGCGTACCGTGAGCCCTGCCGGCGCAGGACCGCGGGCCACAGCGCGTTTGGTTCGCGGGTGAACGCGTCGGACACGGTCGCCGGGAACGAGAGCCACGCTTCTGTCTCGAGCTCGCCTTCGAGCTGCCCGGCACCCCACTGCGCGTACCCGCGGAACACCCGCACCGCGTGAACGCCGTCGGGTGCGCTCCGCCGTGGGTCGAGTGAGCCGATCTCGTCGAGGACAGGCGAAAACCCCTCTGTTCCGCGGGCGACAGTGCCCGCTGCGAGGCAGATGATGCCGTCGGGCTCGACGGGTCCCCCGCTGAAGACCACGTCGGGCTCGGTGACGAAATCGAGGTGGGGAAAGACCTCGTTGGTCGGCGTCATGCCCGGTCGATTGAGGACGACGCCGAGCGCGCCGTACCCCGCGTGGGCGAGAACGAGGACCACCGTCCGGTTGAAATTGGCATCGACGAGCGGCGGCAACGCGACGAGCAGCCGCCCCTTCAGCGAGTCGTCGACCACACCGCCGAGCGTAGAACGGCCGCGGATGCGTACTGTCCGGGCCATGAAGTTCGGAATCGTCTTTGCCAACGCCGGCCCCTGGGGGCTGCCCGACAACGCCGCGGCGTTGGGCGAAGCGGCCGAGGAGTTCGGGATCGAGTCGCTGTGGACGGTCGAGCACGTGGTGGTACCCAAGGGGTACCAGTCCGCGTACCCGTACTCGAGCTCGGGCCGCATGCCCGGCGGCGAGGACGCCCCGATTCCGGATCCGCTGGTGTGGCTTGCGTACGTCGCCGCGCGGACGACGACGGTGCGCCTGTGCACCGGCGTGATCATCCTCCCCCAGCGCAACCCGCTGTTGCTGGCCAAGGAGGTTGCGACGCTCGACGTGATGTCGGGCGGCCGAGTGACGCTCGGGGTAGGCGTCGGCTGGTTGGAGGAGGAGTTCGACGCGCTGGGCGTGCCCTTCGCGGAGCGCGCGGCGCGGACCGACGACATCATCGAAGCTCTGCGCGCCGCGTGGACCCAGGACCCAGCGAGCCATGAAAGCGAGTTCCAGCCGTTCAAGGACGTCCACGTGCGGCCGGCTCCGGTGCAGAGCGGTGGGGTTCCCATCGTCGTCGGTGGCCACTCGCCCGCGGCGGCGCGGCGCGCCGGCCGGCTCGGCGACGGATTCTTCCCCGCCCGCGGCGATCTGGACGCGCTGCCGGGACTCCTACGCGAGATGCGCGATACCGCTGCGGCCCACGGCCGCGACCCCGACTCCATCGAGGTCACAACCGGCGGCGCGATGGACCTCGACGGTATCCGCCGTTACGCCGACGCGGGCGTCCACCGCCTCGTCATCCCGCCGCTGGCGTTCGATCCCGCCGGCCTGCGCGACGGTCTCGCCCGATTCCACGACACCGTGATCTCCAAGTTGGACTGACGCGCCGGGACAAGCTGCGCCCCTCTGCCGGAGCAGCTCACGCCCTAACTTCATGGGATGCCGGAGATCATGACCTCGACCGTCGCCGTGAACGGCGTCGAACTGGCGGTGACGGAGGCGGGTGACGGACCGCTCGTCGTGCTGTGTCACGGCTTCCCGGAACTGGCGTTCTCGTGGCGTCACCAGATCCCTGCGCTCGCGGCCGCCGGGTATCGCGTCGTGGCCCCGGACCAGCGTGGGTACGGCGAGTCCTCGCGACCGGAGGCGATCGAGGCGTACGACATCGTCCAACTCACCGATGACCTCGTCGGGCTCATCGACCATTACGGCGAAGACGACGCCGTCGTCGTGGGCCATGACTGGGGAGCCCCGGTGGTGTGGAACCTCGCGCAGCGCGCGCCCGAGCGCGTGCGCGCCGTCGTGGGGATGAGCGTGCCGCACATCCGCCGCGCTCCCGCGCCACCAGTCACGCTGCTCAAGAGCATGTTCGGCGACGTGTTCTTCTACATCCTGTACTTCCAACGTCCCGGTGTCGCCGACGCCGAGCTCGGATCGAACGCCCGGACGACGATGACGCGTTTCCTGTCGGCAATTTCGGGCGACTCGCCCGACGGGTCGTGGCGCGTCCTGCAGAAGGGCGCCGGATTCCTCGACGCGATGGACGATCCGAAGGAGTTGCCGGCCTGGCTGTCGCAGGCCGATCTCGACGTCTTCGTCGAGGCCTTCGAGCGCACCGGTTTCACCGGCGGTCTCAACTGGTATCGCAACATCGATCGCAACTGGGAGTTGAGCGAAGCGTGGTCCGACCGCCCGATCGATCAACCGGCCTTGTTCGTGGGTGGCGAGTTCGATCCCGTGCTGCGGTTCACCTCACTCGACGGGCTGGACACGCTCGTCCCCGGGCTGCGCGGGAAGCACCTGCTCGCCGGAGGTGGCCATTGGATCCAGCAGGAGCGTCCGACCGAGGTCAACCAGCTGCTGGTCGAGTTCCTCGGAGGTCTCTGACATGCGCGCGCTGACGCCGCAGGACTACACCCGTTACGCGATCGTCACCGACCCTCAGATCAGTCCCGACGCCCTGACCGTCGCGTACGTCGTGACGCAGGCGAACGCCGAGGCCGACGTCCAGGAGTCGTCGATCTGGATGGCCACGCTGGGGGGCGCGGCCGAGCCGCGCTGCATCGTCCCGGCACACTCCTCTGCGCCGCGCTTCTCGCCCGACGGCCGCTGGCTGGCGTATCTCGCGGGCCGCGGAGCCGCCCAGCAGCTCTTCGTTGTCCCCCTGTCGGGGGGCGATGCCCGCCAGCTCACGTTCGCACCCCGAGCGGTGACGCAACCGGCGTGGTCGCCCGACAGCGCGCTGCTCGCCTGCGTGACTCGCGACGGAGGGCCAGCGGTGCCCGCCGAGGACGACCCGGTGGCGAAGAACGCTGGACGAGTCGTACGCCACCTGCGCGAGGCGTTCGACGGAACGGGGTGGCTCGACGGCACCGCGCGACTCGTCGTGCTCGACCTCGAAGGCGCGGCGCGGTTCGTCTCCGACGAGCACGCGGATGCCGAGGCGCCGGCGTGGTCGCCCGACGGCAGTGAGATCGCGTACATATCGGACCGTGAACCGGGCGCGCGTGACCGCGCTTATCGCGGCGATGTGTGGGTGGTCCCAGCGGACGGATCGGGCGACGCCCGCAAGCTCACCGCGAGCTCTGGCCCCGTCAGCCACCCGTCCTGGTCGCCAGACGGCCAAGCCATCGCGTACCTCGGCAATGACGCCGGTGACAGCATGTGGGCGGCACCGACCGAGGTGCGAGTTGTCGATGCCGCGGGCGGCCCGATCGAGCGACTCACGATCGAGTGGGATCGCAGCGCGGGCATGCGCGGGGTACTGGAGGGCGCGCAGCTCGCATGGGTGCCGGACGGAACCGCCCTGCTGTTCACCGGCGCCGACCGCGGTTACGCGGGTTTGTGGCAAGTCGGGCGGCGCGGCGGCGCCGTGCAGCCGATCATCTCCGGCGATCGTCACGTGCCGGCCCTCGCGGTCGCGAGCGAGGGGTGCAGCGTGGTGTTCGCGCAGCGCGGCATCGACCGCTGGCCGGCGCTGCACGCGGCGTCGATCGACGGCACCGGTGAGCGCGCGGTCGCACAACCGAACGCCGCACTTGCCGACGAAGTCGAGCTGCGTCCCGCGGAGCGCATCGTCCACGTGGCGAGCGACGGCACGGAGATCGAGTCGTTCGTCATCCGGCCTGCTTCGGGGAGTTCCCGCCCGAAGCTGCTCCTCGACGTGCACGGCGGACCGCACGGCTGGCACCCCTCGCCCGCGGCGCGCGTGTGGGCGTTGCAGCAGGTCGCCGCCTCGGCCGGCTACGCGGTCGTGCTGCCCAACCCACGCGGGTCGCTCGGCTATGGCGCGAAGTTCACCGAAGCGGTGGTGCGTGATTGGGGCGGCGCCGACTTCGACGACATCGTCGGGGCGGTGGACGCAGCGGTCGCCGCGACCGGCGCCGACCCCGAGCAGCAGTATCTGTGGGGGTACTCCTACGGCGGGTACATGGCGTCGTGGGCGGTTGGGCACACCGACCGGTTCCGTGCCGCGGTGATCGGCGCACCCGTCGGCGATCTCGTGTCCATGGCGCTCACGAGCGACATCACCGGCTTCTCCGTTTTCGAGAACGGCCATCCGTTCGAGGACGCCCAACTCCTGCGCGACCGGTCGCCGGTGACGCACCTCGCCAACGCGACGACGCCGTCGCTCGTGTTCGTGCACGACGGCGACCTGCGGTGCCCGCCGAGCCAGGCCCACGAGGTGTTCACGGCGCTGAGGCTGGCCGGCTGCGAGACGGAACTCGTGCGCTACCCCGGCGGCTTCCACGGTGTCGCCGCGCCGAGCCAAGTCGTCGATCAGATCGAGCGCTCGCTCGCCTGGTTCAGAGCGCACTCCGGCTCCGGCTGATCCGGACCCGGATGCTTCCCTTTCGCCGAGGACTTCACTTCGCCGAGTGTGTGGAAACTGCGCGCATAAGCGCCCTGAAACGCGTGTGGCCGGTCAGTTTCCACACACTCGATGCACCGGGCGCGCTCACGGCGCACTGGGCCGCGCTCAGCGGCGCACTCTCCACACACTCGGCGAACTGGGCGCGCTCACGGCGAACTGGGCGCGCTCACGGCGCACTGGGCGCACTGGGCGGTGGTCAGCGGCGACCTTCTGGCGGGAGCATGCTCGGGCCGACGTGTGCGTCTAACCACGCGGTCACGGGCCGCACGTCGCGCCACGCCTCGACGATCTTGTCGGCGCACGCCTTGGCGTGGAGCCACTTCGCGACGCGGAACTGGCGGCCGGCGTAGACGCCTGTGTGGCGCAACAGCTCGACCCGCGGGTGGCCGCGCGGGTAGCCGCGCGGTGCGGTCTTGAGCGCGTCGCCGTGGACGTCGAACCCGGCGGACTCGACCTCGTTGACCGCGGCGACGAGTTCGCCGCCGGCGCGGTCGCCGTCGACGCCGCGCCGATAGCGCTCGAGCTGGTCCTTGGCCATGCGGTAGTACCCGCTGCCGGCGAACAACCCGTCGGCGGACAGCGCGACGTACAGCGACGCTCCGCCGGGCGTGTCACCGGCGGCGGCGATGTTGGTCTTGTACGGCGCCTTGTCCTTCGAGAAACGCACGTCGCGGTACGGCCGGAAGATCTTGAGCTCGCCGAACTCCGCGGCCACGAGCGCCAGGAGCTCCTTCATCGGCGCGAGGACCGCGGCGTCGTAGGTCGCCTTGTGATCGGTCCAGTAGGTCTTCGAGTTGTCAGCCTCCAGACCTTCGTAGAACTCGAGGGCCTCCTCGGGGAACCCCCTGAACGCCATGGCGGCGAAGCTACCAACCACCCGCGCTGCCTACGCTGCGGGCATGGCAACGGTGTACGACGAATGCGCAGCCTGGCTCAAGGCGAACTGGGATCCCGAGACGACGGTGGCCGAGTGGTGGCAGGTACTGGCCGACTCCGGCTGGGCGGCGCCGACGTGGCCCGAGGATTGGCACGGCAAGGGTTTGAGTCGGGGTGAGACGACCGAGGTGCGTCAGGCGTTCGCCGACCTGAAGGTGCTCGGCCCACCGGCCGGTCTCGGCATGATGTTGGCCGGCCCCACGATCCTCACGCACGGCAACGACGAGCAGAAGGCCCGCTACCTGCGCCCGATCGTGTCCGGCGAGATCGCGTGGTGCCAGCTCTTCTCCGAGCCCGGTGCGGGCTCTGACCTGGCCAGCCTCCAGTGCAAGGCGGTCAAGGACGGCGAAGAATGGGTCGTCAACGGACAGAAGGTCTGGACATCGGGCGGCCACGTCGCGGAAATGGGAATGCTCATCGCCCGTACCAACCCGGACGCGCCGAAGCACGAGGGCATCACGTGGTTTGCCATCGAGATGGAGCAGCCCGGCCTCGAGGTCGTTCCTCTGCGGGAGATGACCGGCCGCGCGCTGTTCAACGAGGTGTTCCTCAGCGACGCGCGCGTCGCTGAGGACGCCATCATCGGCGGTCTGAACCAGGGCTGGGCCGTCGCCAACACGACCCTCACGAACGAGCGCATCGGGCTCGGCGGCGGCGGCGGTGCCGCGGGCGCGGCCGCCGGGCCGAAGGGCGGCGCACTCGCGCGCCGCGCCGGGGACCTCATCCGCAGCGGCGGCGGATCCGGAACGTCGCAGGCGCTCGCCGGCCGAGGGTTCGGCACCCTCAAGAAGCTGGCCGAGGAGTTCGGCAAGAACGGCGAGCCGACGATCCGCCAGGATCTCGCGCAGCTCTTCACGCTCGAGCAGATCAGCCGGTACACGCAGCTCCGGGCGAAGTCGGCCAAGCGACCCGGCCCCGAGGTGTCGACCGGCAAGCTCCAGGTGAGCCGCATCACTCGGCTTTCGCGTGACGTTGGCCTGAGCATCCTCGGCCCATACGGCACCCTGCACGGCGAGAGCGCGCCGCACCGGGGGATGATCCAGGAGATGGCGCTGTTCAGCCCGGCCCCGTCGATCTACGGCGGCTCGGACGAGATCCAGAAGAACATCATCGGCGAGCGGGTCCTGGGCCTCCCCAAGGAGCCCAGCGTCGACAAGGGCGTCGCGTTCAAGGATCTCAAGGTCGGCACCCAACGCTGATCAGGGGATCATGGCGAGGGCGGCGCGCGCTGCGGGGCCGAGGTCTTGCCGGAGGAAGTAGAAGGCCCAGACTCCCCGCTTCTCGCTGGCGACGAGGCCGGCCGCCTTCAACTTGGCCAGGTGGTGACTGATCGTCGGCTGCCCCAGGCCGAAGGCGTCGGTGAAGTCGCACACGCACACGGGGTCGGCGGCCAATTTGAGCGCATGGAGGATTTGAACGCGGGTGGGGTCGGCGAGCGCCTTCGCCAGAGCCGCGACTTCTTCCGCCGCCGCCGCCGGCATGGTCGACTCGATCGGCACGCAACACCCACGCACCCGGTCGACGTTGGCGAACGTCAGCCCCGATTCGGCCGTCCGCGATTTCGTCGTCATCTCGTTACCCTAGCCACGCATTGACAGTTATCGATGGATCTCGTAGAGTCCAACTCATCGACGACCGTCGATCTATTATCGAAACGGAGACCCGCCCGATGTCCCGAGTGCAGCTCGCTCTGAATGTCACGGACGTCGACAAGGCGGTCGACTTCTACTCCAAGCTCTTCGCCACCGAGCCGGCGAAGCGCCGCCCCGGCTACGCGAACTTCGCCATCGAGGATCCGCCGCTGAAGCTCGTGCTCATCGAGAACACCGAAGGTGCCACGCTCAATCACCTCGGGGTCGAGGTCTTCTCGCCCGAGGAGGTGCGGACCGCCCAGACCCGTCTCTCGGGCGAGGGCCTTCCGACGACGGCCGAGAGCGGCGAGTGTTGCTACGCCGTGCAGGACAAGGTGTGGGTCAGTGACCCGGATGGTGCACCGTGGGAGGTCTACACGGTGCTCGCCGATGCGCCAGAGGAGACCGCCGACCTCGGCTGCTCCACCGCGTCGCCCTGCTGCTGACCCTTTCCACGGGCACCGGAAATCGTGTTGGTCCGCAGAGGTTTGATCGTCGGAAGTTGCGTCGTACTTCAGACTCGTTCAGGCGGAGGGTTACCGCTCCGCGTCTCGCCTTCAAGCAGCTGTCGTATCGCCGCGATGTCGCGTCGAATGTGAATCAGCATCGAGAAAAGTGCCCAGACAAAGATCAGCGGCAGGATCAGCTGGAGGAGAACAAAGAACGCCACCCCGGCAGTGTTGCACGTAGGTGACCAGGCGCAGCCGACGCACACCTAAGCGGCGGACGGGCATAAGTGAACGACCCCGACTGTGCGCCGTGGGAGCTCTACACCGTCCTCGCAGATGCGCCACAGGAGACCGCCGACCTCGGCTGCTCCACCGCGTCGCCCTGCTGCTGAGCACGTAGCCTTTCGCGGTGGACCCACGCACGACCGCGGCGGCGCGCAACAACGCGAGCTGGTGCGATCTCGTTTGCCGAGCGAACGGCGGTGCCACCGAGCTCGACCAGAAGGTCTGGGTCAACACCGTGCGCTCGCCGCGGCTCTACCCGAACATCGTCTCGGTGTCGCCCGACCCCCGCCCGGTGAAGGCAGCCGTCGAGCGCCTCGGTAAGGCGGGGCTCGGTGACGGCTGGAGCGTGAAGGACAGCTTCGCGACCGCCGATCTCTCAGAGCTCGGGTTCTCCGAGCTGTTCGAGGCCGCGTGGATCTACCGCGAACCACGCCCGGAAGACGCGGACGACTCGGTCCGGGCCGTCGAGCACATCGAGGACCTGCACGCCTGGGAGAAGGCGTGGACCGACGAGCCCGGCGCGGACCCGGTTTTTGCCCCCGCACTCCTGGCCGAGAAGGCCGTGAGGGTCCTCGCATTGCGCGACGGCGCGGACATCGTCGCCGGCGCCGTCACCCACTGCAGCGACGACGTCCTAGGCATTAGCAACGTGTTCGGTGTCCACCGCTACTACCCGACCCTCCTGCGCGCCGCCGGTGCGGCGTGGCCCGGCCTGCCGCTCGTCGGCTACGAGTCGGGCGAGATGCTGCGCGATGCCGAGGCGGAGGGGTTCGAGGCAATCGGCCGGCTGCGGGTCTGGACGCGTAGGTGACAACTGCCCAGCGATCGCCGTCGGCTACGTGTCGATGTCATCGCGCTGCAACCTCCCTACGCGTGACGCATCGGCGGTGGGCGTCACGTCAATGCCAGAGGGCACCTCGATCGAAACGCGCTGCGTGCCGACCTCCTTCTCCCACCGCACGACGTTGAGCACTGCGGCATAGACGCTCAGGCGGCCGAAGAACAGGAGCCATGCGAGGACCGCGAACACCACGCCGAGTGACCCGTAGAGCTCGGACGAGTGCGCGACCGCGCGTGGGACGTAGATACCGCCAACGACCTTCAATATTTCCATGCCGACCGCACCGAGCAGCGCGCCCGGCAGTAACGCTCGCCACGGGAGGTTGCGGTTCGGCAGGACTTTGAAGGTCCACACCCAGAGGCCGACGTTGACCAGCAGGCCGACGGCGATGCCGAGCGGAGCGACGACGCCCGGGAGCCAGTTCAGCACGGTGGTGATCGCCGCCGTCCCGACGAAGAGCACTGCAGCTCCGCAGAGCCACAGGACGCCGACGGCTTTGTCCTTTATGCCGCGCTCGTCGACCTGCCACACCTGATTGAAGGCGAACTGGAACGCGTTCACCAGCCCGAGCCCCGACCACACGAGCGCCAAGATCGCGACGGGTGCGGTGGCGGCACGGTTCTCCTCCGCAGTCGCGACTGCGTTGGAGATCGCCTCCGCGCTCTCGCCTTGCAACCCGAGCGCGCGGACGATGCTGCCGGTCACATCGGTGTCACTGCCGGCGGCGACGAAGCCGACGATGGCCACCACCACGAGCATCAGCGGGAACAACGACACGAACGCCTGGAACGTGACCGCCGAGGCGAGGTTGTTCCCGCGCAACTCGCTGTAACGCTGCTGGACTTCGAGCGCAGGACCGATCACGCGGACTCGCTCGAGCCGAGCCTTGAGACGGGCGACCACCCCGCCGATCCCGGTAGGCGCAGGCTTCGCGGCCGGCCTGCCGCGGGGCGACAGTCCTGCGGTGGCCGCCAGCGGGCGCATGGAGGCACGGCGGTCGAGGACGCTCTGCACGAGTGCGACCACGAACAGCACCGACGCAACGAGGGGCGCGACGGTGCGATCGGCCGCGCTCTGCCGGCGGGGGACAAGGGTCGGTTTCCGCACGATGACGTTTTACCCGCCCCGGCTTCGTTCAAGCGGCCCCGCGTCTGGAAAACTGCCGGAGCGGGCCAGAAGGGCCTAGCGATCGGAGCTCACGTTGCGCGTTTGGATTGATCAGGACCTCTGCACCGGCGACGGCATCTGCGCCGAGATCGCCCCCAAGGTGTTCGAGATGGACGACGACGGACTGGCCTATGTGAAGGAAGTGGACTGGCCGAACCGCTTCGGCGCCGGTGGGTCCGGCTCCGATCCCGCGCTCAAGGGTGCCGAGGGAACCGCGGCAGTGCCCGACGCGATGCTCGACGACGCCATCGAGGCTGCCGAGGAATGCCCCGGCGAGTGCATTTTCTTCGACGTCGACTGACTGACGGACTTCACCGGCGAGGCGGGCGCCGCTGCAGGACGACCTCCTAGCATTGCGACGTGGCGCAGGCAGGCACCGTGACCGTGCTGTTCACCGACCTGGTCGGGTCGACGGCGCTGCGCCAGTCGCTGGGTGATGATCGCGCCGACGCGCTCCGTCGCCAGCACGACCGGGTCCTTCGCGAGGCGATCGCGGCACACAGCGGCAACGAGGTCAAGAACACCGGCGACGGACTGATGGTGGTCTTCGGCTCGTCGGCCGACGCGGTGTCGGCTGCGGTCGAGATGCAGCAGGGCGTCGCTCGCTTCAACCGTCGGGCTACGGCGCCGATGGGGTTGCGCATCGGTGTCAGCGCGGGCGACGTCGTCTGGGAGGACGACGACTGCTTCGGCACGCCCGTCGTGGAGGCCAGCCGGTTGTGCAACGCCGCCGACGGCGGTCAGATTCTCACCGCCGAGGTGGTGCGCCTGCTGGCCGGGTCGCGTGGCGGTCACCGGTTCGAACCCGTGGGACCGTTGGAGCTCAAAGGCCTCACGCAACCACTGCCCGCCTGCGCCGTGTCCTGGGATGCCGAAGATGCTCACGGCACGCCGCTTCCAGGCCCCTTGATCGTCGACGATTCGATCGGCTTCGTCGGGCGGACCGACGAGCGCCGCCGTCTCGAGTTCGCGTGGAAGGAGGCGGCTGGCGGCGGGTCGCGCGTCGTGCTTGTCTCGGGCGAGCCCGGGATCGGCAAGACCCGGCTCGTGTCGGAGGTCGCCCGCGCCGCGCACCGGGAGGGTGCGACGGTCCTGTTCGGTCGCTGCGACGAGGACCCGGCGATTCCGTACCAGCCTTTCGTAGAAGCGCTCGACGGGTACGTCACGCACACGGCGCCCGATCGTCTGCTCGCGCACGCCGGCCGTCACGGTGGCGACCTCGCGCGGATGCTGCCCCGGTTAGCCGAGCGCGTGCCCGGCCTGCCCGAAGCGATGAAGGCCGAGGCCGACGTCGAGCGGCACCACCTGTTCGAAGCGGTGCGCGCCTTCCTGGCCGCGATCGCACAGGACGCGCCCGTGGTGTTCGTGATCGACGATTTGCATTGGGCGGCGAAGCCGACGCTGCTGCTGCTGCGCCACCTCACCCGCGACGACGCCGACGTCCGCGGCGTGCTGATGCTGGCCACGTACCGCGACACCGACCTGGGCCGGGGTCATCCGCTCGCGGATGCATTGGGAGACCTGCGCCGGTCGAGCGATGTCGAGCGCCTTGATCTCCAAGGACTCGACGCCGGCGAGGTCGGCGCGGTCATCGAACTTGCCGCCGGGCACGAGCTCGATGACGCGACAGCGTCACTCGTCCACGACCTCTACGAGGAGACCGAAGGCAATCCGTTCTTCCTCGGCCAAACCCTTCGGCACCTCGTCGAGACCGGCGTGATCGTGTCCGCCGAAGGGCGGTGGGTGCGTCGGCCCTCGCCGAGCGGATTCGGCATACCGGAAGGGGTCCGCGAGGTCATCGGGCGCCGCCTCAGCCGGCTTTCTGACGAGACGAACGAGGTGCTGTCGACCGCGGCGGTCATCGGCCGCGAGTTCGACGTCGACGTCCTCACCGCGGCGAGCGCGCTCGACAAGGAGGTGGTGCTGGATGCCCTCGAGGTCGCCGAGCAAGGGCGGCTCGTGCTACCGGTTCCGCAACGGCGCCGCCGTTACAGCTTTGTCCACGCGCTCGTGCGCTCGACGCTCTACGAGGAGCTCGCGACGACGCGAAGGCTGCGGATGCATCGCCGGGTGGGACTTGTCCTCGAGGAGCGGAACGCCGACGACCGTTACGTCGACGATCTGGCCCGTCACTTCGGCGAGGCCGCGGCTCTTGGCGAAACCGAGCGGGCGCTCGAATACGGGTCGCGGGCCGCTCGGCGGGCGCTCGAGCGACTCGCGTACGAGGAAGCGGCGAGCTCGTATGAGCGCGTGCTCGCCGTCCTCGATCCCGACGAGGTTGGGGCCGCTGTCCGGGCACGTCTGAATATCGATCTCGGCAGCGCCGTGTGGTCCTCGGGCGACCGCGCCTCGGCGCGACGCGCCTTCGACGTCGCCGCCGAGCTCGCCCGGCAAGCCGACGACGCCGAGTTGCTCGCGCTTGCGGCGATCGGGCGCGGTGGTCGCCGCGGGTGGACGGACGCGGGCGCGGTCGACGATGCGCTCATCTCACTGCTCGAAGAGGCGCTCGATCGCCTGCCCGTCGAGGATTCACCGTTGCGAGCCATGGTCATCGGGCGTCTCGCAACTGAGTTGTATTTCGCTCCGGGATCGCACGAGCGCCGGCTCAGGCTCACGAACGAAGCGCTCACCATGGCGAGAGGATTCGACGACCAGGCGGCGCTGGCCGCCGTGCTCATGTGTGCCCACTTCGGTCTGTGGGTCCCGGGCAACGAGGACATTCGGTTGGCGATCGCGAAGGAGATGGTCGCGGTCGGCGAAGCCCTCGGGGATGTCGAGGTCCAAATGGGCGCCTGGGGGTGGCTGGCAACGAACCTGTGGGAACACGGGGACGCCGACGGCGCCCGCGCCGCCGTGGCGCGCCTGACCGAGCTGGCTCATCGCTTGCGGATGCCCGACAGCCTCTGGATGGCCGGAGTGAGCAACACGTGCATCGCGCTGTTCGAGGGACGCCTCGACGACGCGCTGGCGATGATGGACGAGACGCTGGCGTGGGGCGAGCGGACGCAGACGGCGACCGCGATTCAGATGTACGGAATCCAGCTGTTCGCCGTGTACCGATCGCGCGGCGGCCTCGAGGCGCTCGAGCCGATGTTCCTGGCGATGGTCGACGACTTCCCACTGGTGCCGGCGTGGCGCTGCGGGATGATCTACCTCTACGCCGAGCTGGGCTGGTTGGACAAGGCACGCGTGGAGTTCGAGCGGCTGGCCGAGGAGGACTTCGCGCTGCCGTTCGACTCGAACTGGGGGATCGCGATGTCAATCCTGTGCTTCGCCGCCTTTCTGCTGGACGACCGAGAGCGTGCCGCGGTCCTGTACGAACGGTTCCGCTCGTTCGAGGACAAGTTCGTCACCGTCGGCATGCCCGCGGAAGTGATCGGACCGGCGCGGCATCCGCTCGCGCTGGTGCTCGCGACGCTCGACCGCTGGGAAGAGGCCGAGACGCATATGACCACCGCGCTGACGTGGCTGGACTCCGCCGGCGCCCGGAAATGGGCGGCACGCGTGCGCGTTGACTTCGCGGCGTTGTTGCGGCGACGCGGCCGACCCGAGGACGAGGGCCGCATCGAGGCCCTCCTGGCGGACGCGCGGCTGACGTCGGAAGAGCTCGGCTTCGCGAGGTTGCTCGAGCGCATCGACGCGTTCTCCTCGCCGAGCCGCTGACCGAGCCGTCTCATCCGTCTGCCGTGGGCGACGATTGGAAGCCCATGCCCCCGGGTACCGTCGGCGCCGTGACCACGACGACGCCGCTCGACGCCGTCGTGGCAAGGCCTTTGCTGCGGGGGTGGCTGCACTTCATTTGTTTTTTCCTCGCCATACCGACTGGTGCAGTGGTGATCGCAACGGCGTCGTCGTCGACGGCCCGCATCGGTGCTGCTGTCTATGCCACCGCGCTCGTGGCGCTCTTCGGCGTGAGCGGCTTCTACCACCGCCTGCGCTGGTCGCCGAAGTGGCGGTTGCGCATGAAGCGCCTTGACCACTCGACCATCTTCGTGATGATCGCGGCGAGCTACACGCCGATCTGCCTCGTGGTTCTCGACGGCTGGACCGCAGTCGCGATGCTGACCGTCGCCTGGGTCGGCGCCGCAGTCGGCGCCGTTCTCGCGTGGGTGCCAGGCTCCCGCAGTCGTGTCGCTTGCAGCGCGCTGTACATCGTGCTGGGTTGGGCCGTCTTGTTGGCTGGCCCACAACTCGTCGCCGCGTTGCGTTTCGATCAGCTCGTGCTCATCGGCGCGGGCGGGCTGCTCTTCACCGGCGGCGCCATCACGCTCGCGCTGCACAGGCCGGACCCGATTCCCCACATCTTCGGGTACCACGAGGTGTGGCACGTGCTGGTCACGTGCGCGGTCGTGTGTCAGCTGATCGCGATTGCCTCACTCGTGAGCAGCGCGCCGTCCGCCTGAGGGTCCCCGCGTCTGTTGCGGCCCGCTACGGGGAACATGCGGCCTATGGCTGACGACGATCCGATGGATGTCGAGGGTGCACTCGAAACCCTCAACCGCGCCCTGCCCCTGCAGTTCCGTTCTGCATTGCACTACGCGACGACCGCAGGTTCGGTTGGAGGGCTCGAGTACATCGGGCTCGCGGAGCGGTTTTGGTCGTACGCCGAGCATGAGCTCGTAGACGCGCGGCGCCTCGTCGAGAAGATCCTTGCCCTGGGCGGCACGCCGTCGCTCGAAGTCGCATCCTGGCCGTTCGAGATGGACGCCACCAAGGCCGTGCGCGGTCTCGTGGAGTGTGAGCGAGAAGTGATCGCCGCCCTCCACAAGGTGATCCCGACGACCGGCCAGGAGCCGCGGTCCGAGGCGCTGGAGCACCTCATCGAGCACCTCATCATCCGCAAGCAGGAGCAGGCCGACACGCTGCTGCGCGCGCTAGGCGACACCGAGTAGACGACCGACCGTGAGCCCGCCGGGTCGAGGGCGGGACCGATGAGCTCGGTTACGGGCGCTTCATCTTGAACGTGTAGGAGCCGCTGCCGCTGTAGGACCTGATCTCCCAGTAGTAGTACCCGGCGGTGCCGCTGTAGTTGAGGCTCTCGGTGGAAGTAGCGCTCTCGGCCCGGGCGACCTTCACCCATGACGAGCCGCTCCACTTGACGAGATACAGGTCGAAGTCAGCCGTCGACGGACCCGAGGCATTCACTGTGAACGCCCGAAACACTCGAGTAGTAGTAGTTGCCGTTCGGGTGGTAGTCGTAGTCGTTGGTGCCGGAGAGCGTCCCGGTGAAGGACTCGGGCAGCGTGCAACCACTCGGGGCAGTCGTGGTCGTCGTGGCCGGCGCGGTTGTAGTCGTGGTGGCCGGCGCGGTGGTCGTGGTGGCCGGCGCGGTTGTCGTGGTGGTCGTGGTGGCCGGCGCGGTTGTCGTGGTCGTGGCCGGCGCGGTCGTGGTGGTCGTGGGCGTCGGCGTGCCCGACAGCAGCGAGTACGCGAGCACGTTCGGCGAGCCGCTGCCCGCGCTCGACACGACGTTCGCCGTAGCCGCGGCCACGATCGCGTTGCGGACCGTTGCCGGCGCCGCTGCCGTGTTCGTCTCGAGGTAGAGCGCCGCGATCCCGGCGAGGTGTGGTGACGCCATCGAGGTGCCGCTCATCGTCGCCGTGCCGGTGTCACTCGCGTACGACGCCGAGACGATGTTCGACCCGGGGGCGAAAAGATCGAGGCACGTGCCGTAGTTGGAGAACGAAGACCGAGCATCGTTCGACGTGGTCGAGCCCACGGTGATAGCGGCGGCTATGCGGGCGGGCGAGTAGTTGCACGCCACGGCGCCGTCGTTCCCGGCGGCAACGGCATAGGTCACGCCGTCGTTGATCGAGTTGTTGATCGCGGTGTCAAGCGAGGAGGAAGTCGGTCCGCCGAGGCTCATGTTCGCCGCGGCGGGAGCGCCGGCGGCGTGGTTCCCAGTGACCCAGTCGACCCCGGCGATGACCCCGGAGTACGAGCCGTTCCCCGAGCAGTCGAGCACGCGCACGCCAACGAGTCGCGCGGCCTTGGCCACGCCGTAGGTGCTGCCGCCGACCGTGCCGGCGACATGCGTGCCGTGGCCGTTGCAGTCGTCGGCCGAACCGCCGTCGATCGCGTCGTACCCGGTGACGGCGCGGCCGCCCGCGAACTGCGAGTGGCTGAAGCGGATGCCGGAGTCGATCACGTACACCGTGACGCCCGATCCCGTGGGCGTGTAGTTATAGGCGTTGTTCAGCGGAAGAGCGCGCTGATCGATCCGGTCGAGACCCCACGTGGCTGGTGACTGCGTGGTCGTCAACGAGACCGTCGCGTCGGCCTCGATGTAATCGACGTGGCGATTACGACTGAGCCCCTCGAGCGCCTTGGGCGGGAGCGTCGCCGCGAAGCCCTTGAGGGCGGTCTCGTAGTCGTAGTGGATCTGAGCGCCGTCGCGGCTCGCTTGGGCCCGCGCCTGCTGACGGTCGGTGCGACTGGACACGGTGTCGAACACGACGATGTAACGGTCTCGGATCACGCCGGGCCGGTCGGCGCCGACCACGGGAGCGTCGGACGGGGTGTTGCGCGGCGTGGCCACTCCGGGCGCAGCCAGTGCTGCAACGAGCACCGTTGCCGCGAAAGGTCCAGCGGCGACGCGGCCCCACAGGCGAATATTCATTGGCTGGTTGTCCCGACCTCTTGGGTTCGTCGAACCCGCAATGGCCATTGGACCTGAAAGACGACTTATTTACAAGGGCCATACCGGAAATAGTCTCGGAGGACCATGAATCCAACTGGCCCGCCGCCGCTGGCGGGCACGCGTGTGTACCGGCATCACCACCTCGACTCCACCCGCTGGAAGCACCTGCCCCTGCGCGACGACGACATCGTGGTGACGACGCCGTACAAGTGCGGCACCACGTGGACGCAGCGCATCCTCGCCGCCTTGGTGCACGGTGCCGACACCAAGCTCAGCCGCGAGTTGAGTCCGTGGGTCGATGCACGGTTCTGGGGGCCGATCGAGCCGATCGCGGCGGCGTTGGCGGCGCAAACGCACCGCCGGTTCATGAAGAGCCACCTGCCGCTCGACGGCACCACCTGGGACGACCGCGTCAGCTTCATCGTCGTGGGCCGCGACCCGCGCGACGTGTTCATGTCGCTGGTCAACCACTACGGCGCGTACGGTGAGGTCGCCCTCGGCCGGGTCAATGATCCCGGCAACCCCGGCGAGCCGATCCCTCCGTTCGACGGCGACGTTCACGCTCTCTGGCGCCGCTGGATCAGTGAGGGCTGGTTCGAATGGGAGCAGGACGGGTGGCCGTTCTGGTCGGCGTTCCACCACCTCGAGACATGGTGGACCGCGCGTCACTGCCCGAACGTTTTGTTGCTGCATTACGCCGACCTGCTCACCGACCCGTCGGCCGAGGTCGAGCGCTTAGCCACGTTCCTCGCCGTGGACCGCACGCCCGAGGAACTTCAGCGGGTGGTCGACGTCTCGTCGTTCACGAACATGCGCAACGAGCTCATCGAGTCCGAAGCCGCGGCCGGCGGACCGGCGGGGAGCTTCTTCGAAGGCGGCGCGGCCACCTTCATGAACAAGGGGACCAACGGGCGTTGGCGCGACGTCCTGACGCCTCACGAGCTCGCGGCCTACGACAAGCGCGCCGCCACGCTCGACCCTGCGCTGCGCCTATGGCTCGAGAACGGCCGGCACGCGGACGAACCGGAAACCGCCTCGTCGCTGTAGCCGCGTCGGGAGGTGTCGATCATCCGGCCTCGACGATCGCGTCGAAGCACCATGTCGGGTGGTCCGATATCAGTCGGTGCAATCGGTACGGGCTTTCGAACAGGGCGAGCAGCGTGCCGTCGCGGCGCGCGAGCACTCTGATCCCGAGCGTGCCCTTGAGCCGCTCGGCGGTCTCCGCGTCGGTTTTGCGGGCGAGCGTGTACGGGGTCGGTGAAAGGTCGACTGCGGCGCCGAACTCGTGCTCGAGGCGGTGGGCGAACACCTCGAACTGCATCTGGCCGACCGCCGCGAGCACCGGCGTCGGATCGCCCTCGGGGTCGCGCAGCACCTGCACCACGCCTTCCTGTTCGAGCTGGTCCATGCCGCGGCGGAACTGCTTGAACCGCCCGGTGTCGCGGGCGCGTGCCGAGGAGAAGAGCTCCGGCGCGAACGTCGGGATCTTGGGATATATCACCGCGTCGCCTTCGTAGAGCGTGTCGCCGATGCGTAGATCGGTGGCGTTGACCAGCCCGATGACATCGCCCGGGTAGGCGGTGTCGATCGTGTCGCGGCCCGAGCCGAACACCGAGGCCGCGTACTTCGTCGAGAACGGACGCCCCGAGGGCTGGTGCACGAGCGTCATGCCGCGGTCGAAGCGACCTGAGCACACGCGCACGAACGCGACGTGGTCGCGATGCGCCGGGTCCATGTTCGCTTGGATCTTGAACACGAAGCCGGAGAACGGCGCGTCGAGCGCCCGCGGGATCCCTTGGGCGTCCGAGCGCGCCGTCGGCGCTGGCGCGTAGTCCACCACCGCGTCGAGCAAATGGCGCACGCCGAAGTTCGTGAGCGCCGATCCGACGAACAAAGGACTCGTCTCGCCAGCCAGGAACGACGGCAGGTCGAAATCCGCGCCGACCTCGGTGAGAAGCTCGGAGTCGTCCGCTGCGTGCTGCCATGCCGGACCTTCCTGGTCGGCAGCCGCCGCGGCTTCGACACGCTCCTCGAGCGCGGCCGTCGCGCCGTGCGCCGTGCGAGTGAAGCGCACGAAGCCGCCGTCGCGGCGGTCGACGACACCCCGGAAGTCGCCCGGTATCCCCACGGGCCACGTCACGGGAGTCGGTCGCACGTGGATCTGCTGCTCGATCTCGTCGAGCAACTCGAGCGGGTCGCGCCCGGGGCGGTCGTACTTGTTGAGAAAGGTCAGGATCGGGACATTGCGCGCCCGGCACACCTCGAACAGCTTCAGCGTCTGGGCCTCGATGCCTTTCGCGACGTCGAGCACCATCACCGCGGCATCGGCCGCGGCCAGCACCCGGTACGTGTCTTCGGAGAAGTCTCGGTGACCGGGCGTGTCGAGCAGGTTGATCACATGGTCGCGGTAGGTGAACTGCAGGACGGTCGACGTGATCGAGATACCGCGCTGCTGTTCCATCGCCATCCAGTCCGATGTCGCCGTTCGGCGCGCGCCGCGCGCCTTCACCGCGCCGGCTTCGGCGACCGCACCCGCATACAGGAGGAATTTCTCCGTGAGCGTGGTCTTGCCGGCGTCGGGGTGGCTGATGATGGCGAATGTGCGCCGACGGGCCGCCTCGGCCGCGATCCCCGTGACTGCCCGTCCGGACGCGCGGCGCGATTCGACGGTTGGCTCGGCGGTGCTCACCCCACAACTGTGGCCGCGATCGGCGGGCGCGCCCGCCAGCTACCGTGGCGGGGCGCTACTGGAGGAACCGGAGGGGCGATGCCGCAACAGGTGCCGTTGGTCGACTACCTCGTGCTCGACCACCCGCCCCGCCTCCGCGCCCACGAGTGCACGAGCTGCGGCGCTCGGTTCTTCGACCGGCGCAACGCGTGCGCCGCGTGCGAGAACGATGCGTTCGTCGACGTCGACATCGCGAGCGAGGGGACGCTCCGCGCCTTCACGATCGTGTCGCTCGCCGCGCCTGGTGTGAAGGTGCCGTTTATTGCCGGTGTCGTCGACTGCGGCGGCACCAGCGTGCGCGGCAACGTCGTCAACGTCGAGCCCGACCCCGAGCACGTCACCCTCGGGATGCCGGTGAAGCTCGTTACCTACCCGATCGGAACCGATGACGACGGCACCGAGGCCGTCGCCTTCGGATTCGAGCCGCTCTGAGTCGGAAGGGAAGACCATGGCTGCAAGCGATGACATCTGGATCCTCGGGATCCACATGACCAAGTTCGGCAAGCACCCCGACAAGGACGTCGTCGACCTCGCCGCCGAGGCCACTCGTGGAGCGCTCGCCGATGCGGGCGTGTCGATGAAGCAAATGGGGATCCTCGCCGCCGGCAATCTCATGGGCAGTGGCGGCATCGGCCAGCAGTTGCAAAAGCAGGTCGGTCAGACCGGCATCCCCGTGTACAACGTCGCCAACGCGTGCGCCACCGGGGCCACCGCGTTGCGCACCGCGATCATGTCGGTGAAGGCAGGGGAGTCCGACTTCGGGCTCGCCGTGGGCGTCGAGAAGCTCGCCGGAGCCGGACTGCTCGGTGGCGGCGGCAAGCCCAAGCCCGAGCGCCAGGTCTACGAGCCGAAGGGTCGCTACGGCGCAGTCGCCGGCGTCGACGGACGCATCGGCACCGAGACCATGCCCGGCGTGTTCGCGCAGATCGGCATGGAGTACGGGCACAAGTACGGCGGGACAAGCTTCGAGCTGTTCGCCAAAATCAGTGAGAAGAACCATGCCCACTCGACGCTCAATCCGAAGGCGGCGTACACGAAGCGCATGAGCCTCGACGAGATCATGAACGACGTGATGATCGCCTACCCGAACACCCGCCCGATGTGCTCGGCCAACTGCGACGGCGCCGCCGCCGCCGTCGTCGTGAACGGATCGACGCTTAAGTCGCTGTCGGGTGAACAGCAGCGGCGAGCGGTGAAGGTGAGCGCGTCGGTGTTAACGAGCGATCCGTGGCAGGAGTCGTGCCAGGTCCTGCCCGACGTCAACACGCTCACCCGTAACGCGGCGACGCAGGCCTACGAGCAGGCCGGCGTGTCGCCCGGCGATCTCGACCTTGTCGAGCTGCACGACTGCTTCGCCACCGCCGAGCTCGTGCATTACGACAACCTCATGCTCTGTGAAGAGGGGGGCGCCGTCGACTTCTTCAACTCGGGCGCGCCGTGGCGCGACGGCGCCACGCCCGTGAACGTTTCGGGGGGCCTGGAGTCGAAGGGCCACCCGATCTCGGCGACGGGCATCGCCAACGTCTGGGAGGTGTGTCACCACTTGCGCGGCGAGGCCGGCGACCGCCAGATCGACGGCGCTCGTGTCGGCCTCGCGCACGTCATCGGGCTCGGCTCCGCATGCGGTGTGCACATCTTGGAGGCATCCCACGCGTAGCCCGGCGCGCCGCGCTTACGAGAGCGACGTGAGGAACAGCGTGTCGTACGCGAGGCCCCACGGGGGGCGCAGGAACCCGAGCGCGCGCACGTCCTCGTACCAGGCGCTGAACGGCGAGCGGCGGGAGAACGTGCCGCCGCCGAGCACGCGCACTAGCCGGGAAAGCGTGGCCTCCGCGATCTCGGCGATGCCCTGCTTCGCCCGCAGCGCCGCGTACAGCCCGCGCATCTGGTCGCCGGACTCGACCTCGCGCAGCGCTCCTTCGAAGGCCTGCACGGCCATCCAGTGGTCGAGCTCGGCCCGGCTCCACTCGACCTGCTCGTAGGCGCGCATGCCCGCGGCCTTGCCGCGCAGTTGCGTCCTCGCCGTTTCGACGGCCTCGTCGAGTACGCCGAGGATGACCGACGTGAACAGATTGGCCACGAGCGGCCCCGCGGCCAGGGTGATCGCCTCGATCGGCCCGGGCCACGCCATACGCACGGCAGGGCAGCCGTCAAGGCGCATCGCGTGGCTCTGCGTGGCCGCCATCCCGATGCCGTCCCACTCGGCCAACAGCTCGAGACCTGCGCTCCCATCCCAGGGGCGGTCGCGGAAGTCGAGCACGAACACCGCCGGCGCGTCCTCGCCTTGGGCGACAGCCGTCGTGAGCATGAAATCGTTCATGCCCGACCCGCTGCCGAAATGCTTGTTGCCGGAGACGCGGTAAGCGGCGCCCGGGAGGAACGGTTCGGCGGCGTTGTCGGGCGTCGCGACGGATGTCGTGCGGGCGATGTCTCCACCGCTGCCCGGCTCCGACGTGATGGTGCCCCACCGCGCTCCGCCGGCCGCGCTCGCGGTGACCGCGTCGCGTTGCTCGACCCACGACGACTCGTCGTAGTCGGGCTGCGAGAGCCAGAAGCCGATGACTGCGGGATGCATCGCCGAGACCAGCGCAACCGACGGATCGCTGCGCGCCAGCGTGCGCAATGCCGCGCAGATCGGGCGCGTCGACTCGGCCACGCTGCGCCACAGCCCACCCTCGGTTTCGGGCACCGCCGCGTGCAGAAAGCCGGCGTCGCGCAGCCCGTCGAAGTCGGCCGCTTCGAGGTGTCGCCGCGCCTGGCGGGCCGGACGCTCCGCCTTCCACTCCGCGGCCAGTGACTCGATGCTCGCGGCCACGTCCGCCCACGCCATGACCATGGTGGGCACGGTAGCCCGCCGCCTCGCGACGCTTTACCTATGTGTTCTCGGCAAGGTTGTCGTCGATATTCGACGGCGGCCTCAAGGGATCACTGCAAGGTGGTCGTCGGTCGGGTGATGGTGCTGGCCTGATCAGGAGGCTGCCTGATGGGCAAGCGCAAGTGGAAGTACATGCCGCCGGAGGT
>Ga0183260_10000819_pt1 | contig 26498 bp, 27 predicted proteins | sample AntDrymUQ4972206_2_FD_129768 | JGI IMG/M metagenome (GOLD analysis project Ga0183260, IMG submission 129768) | Polar desert sand microbial communities from Dry Valleys, Antarctica - metaG UQ497 (22.06) (version 2) (version 2) | ecosystem: Environmental > Terrestrial > Soil > Desert | place... | reverse complement strand
TTCCCCGGGCTTTTCGCGGTGTGCAGTGCCCGGCTCCCGACTTGGAAGCACCGTCCCTCGAATGCGAGTTGGAGGAGCAGCTGGCACTCCGGAACGCGCAACTTGAAACTACTCGAAAGCGAGCACTGGTAACTGGAAACTGGTGACTGGTAACTGACTCGTGAGTTCTCTGTGAAACCCACCGTTCTCATTGTGGACGACGAAGCCGGCGTGCGGAGTGCGCTGAGCGGTGTCCTGCGGGATGAAGGCTACCAGGTGGATGCGGTGGAGAGCGGCGAGGCCTGTCTCGAGCGGACGGCGCGCGCCGCGTACGACGTCATCGTGCTCGATATCTGGCTCCCCGGAATCGACGGCCTCATCACCCTGGAACGGTTGCGTCAGCGGCACGTGGACGTCCCGATCGTCATGATCTCCGGCCACGGCAACATCGAGTCGGCGGTGCGGGCCATCAAAGTGGGGGCGTTCGACTTCATCGAAAAGCCGCTGTCGCTCGAGAAGACGGTGCTCGTCGTGGGCAACGCGCTCAGGCAGCGCCGGCTCGAGGCAGAGAACCGCGTCCTCCGCGCGCATGTGGACCGCCGGTTCACGATGGTGGGGGACAGCTATGTGATGCGGCAGCTGCGCGAGCAGGTGGCGATGGCAGCGCCGACCAACGGGCGGGTGTTGATCTACGGGGAGAACGGCACCGGAAAGGAGCTCGTTGCGCGAAGCGTGCACGCGCTCAGCCGGCGGCGCGCGGGGCCCTTCGTGGAGGTGAACTGCGCCGCAATCCCGGAGGAGCTCATCGAAAGCGAGCTGTTCGGCCATATGCGGGGAGCTTTCACCGGGGCCACCGCCGACCGTCGCGGCAAGTTCGAGCTGGCGGACGGCGGAACGCTGTTCCTGGACGAGATCGGCGACATGAGCCTGAAGACCCAGGCGAAGGTCTTGCGCGCTCTGCAGGAGCAGGTGGTGGAGCCGGTCGGCGGGGCCACGAGCGTGCGTGTCGATGTCCGGGTGCTGGCCGCTACGAACAAGGAGTTGCCGGCCGAGATCCGCCTCGGCCGCTTCCGGGAGGATCTGTACTTCCGGTTGAACGTGATCCCCATCTTCGTTCCGCCGCTGCGTGATCGGCCCGACGACATCCTGCTCCTGGCCGACCACTTCATGGCAGAGCTCGCCCGGGAATACGGGCGCCGGCCCAAGAAGCTGGATTCCGGGACCGCGGCCGGGCTGGGAAGCTACCGGTGGCCCGGGAACGTCCGCGAGCTCCGGAACGTTATCGAGCGGCTGCTGATCATGGTCCAGGGAGACACCATCACCCTGGCGGATCTCTCGTTTCTCGAGGGAACGGCGGCAGCTCCCGGCGAAATGCCCAGGGGAGCGGCGCTGCCCCTGCACCAGGCCCGCGACCAGTTCGAACGGGGCTACATCCTCGAGGCGCTCGCCGCCCAGCACGGGAACATCTCCAGGACCGCCGAGGCGCTGGGGGTCGAGCGAAGCAACCTCTATCGGAAGATGCGGGCCTTCGGCATCGCTCCTTCGCGGCGTGCGGAGGGGGAAGAGGAGCTCGTCTAATAAATACGCCGGGGCGGGTTACCGCATCCAACGCATTGGAATGTCCTCGGAGGCCAACCGGCGCCAAGACTCAGGAACTCCTGCCAGCGTAGGGCCTACCCAAGCCCTGCCACACCATCCAGTGACGGCCCAAAAACTGCATTCGGTCACGTGCGGGCTGCAATTGGGCCCAATTACCTTGCAAGTCGGAGGGAGGGTGCGATGGTTCGTTTGAAAGCGCTGGTTCTGTCTGCCGGGGTGGTCCTCATGGCCGCCTCACTACTACCAGCTGTCAGTTCTGCCCAGATGACGCGCGGCAGCGTCTCGGGCACGGTGCGGGATACGTCGGGTGCGGTGGTGCCCGGCGCCACGGTCACGGTGGTGAACGTCGACACCAACGCCACACAGGTCGTCACGTCCGATGCCCAGGGCTTCTACCGGGTGCCAGCGCTGGAGCCCGGTCCCTATACAGCCCTCATCGAGCTGCAGGGGTTCCGCTCGGTTCAGCAGAAGGAGGTCCAGGTCCGCAGCGCCCTCGAAACGCCGTTGGACGTGCGCCTCGAACCGGCCGGCATCGGCGAGACGGTGCAGGTCACGTCGGAGCTTCCGAGCGCCACGCTCAATCGGAGCAATGCGACGATCTCCACGACCATCACCGGCCGGGCAATCGAGAACCTGCCGCTGTCGGGCGGCCGCAACATCAACAACCTCGTCCTGACGGTGCCGAACTCATCGAGCACCACCGGGCAGGGCACGTATGCGATCAACGGCAACCGGCCGCGCAACAACAACTACATGGTGGATGGATCCGACAACAACGACATTTCGGTCACGATCGCGACGTCGCAGATCGTGCCCGAAGCGGTTGCCGAGTTCCAGGTGATGCAGAACCCGTACAGCGTGGAGTTCGGGCGCAACTCGGGTGGCCAGATCAACGTGATCACCAAGTCCGGGACGAACCGGTTCACTGGCGATGTCTTCGACTACTACCAGGCGAGCGGCCTGAATTCACGGACCAACGTTGAAAAGCGCAACAATCTGAGCACTCCGCCGAAGAACATCCGGCACCAGCTCGGGTTCGACCTCGGGGGCCCCGTGTTCCGCGACAGGCTGTTTTTCTTCGGACTCTACCAGCGGGACTCGCAGAACACCGCGACCCGTCCGAGCCCGACCTCGGTCAACATCCCGACCCAGGCTGGTTTTGCGGCCCTCAGCGGGGTTCCTCTTCGGCAGGGACAGTCCGCGGCTAGCCGGCAGGCTGTGTTGCAGCGTTTGAACTTTCTGCAGGATGTGCTCGGGGCGAACCCGACGTTCACCAACCTCCGGACAACAGTTGTCAATGGCGTGCCCATCGAGATTGGCCAGACGAACGCGAACATTGCCGACCCCAGCCTGTACCATACCTTCCTTGGCCGCGCGGATTACCGACCGTGGTCGAGCGACACGTTCACGTTCCGACACTCCGTCAACGATCGCGAGGACGAGAATGTGGTGAGCAATCTGGGCTTCGGCGGTCTGTTCGCGGGCAATCAGGACATTCTGGACACGAACGCGGCGCTCAGCAACGCGCACATCTTTTCCCCGCGGCTGCTCAACGAATTCCGCTTCTCGCTCGTGCGCCGCGACCTCGCGTTCCCCGAGAACGATCCCGAGAGCCCGACCGCCGCGATCACGGGTCTCTTCACCCTCGGGGGTGCGAGCAACTTCCCGCAGGGGCGCATCAGCAACGCCTACCAGTTCTCGAACACGTCCACGTGGAGCCTGGGACGGCACACGCTGAAGCTCGGCGCCGATGTCCGCTACAACGACGTGCAGAATCAGGCGGCATTCAATTCGAAGGGGACCTTCACCTTCGACAACCTGCAGGACTACGTGAACAACAATGCCTTCCGTGTTCAGCAGGCGCTGCAGACATCCAGCTGGGAGGCGCAGCAGTGGCAGTCGTTTTTCTTTGTGCAGGACGACTTCCGGTTGACTTCCGACCTCACGCTCAACCTCGGGCTCCGGTACGAGCTGTCGGACGTTCCGCTGGGCCTGTTCGGCGCGACGGATCCGGAAAGCCTCGGCGCGATGGTCCCGGGGCCCGTGAGGAAAGACAGGAACAACTGGGCGCCACGCGCCGGATTCGCCTGGAGCCCGGGGATGCAGACCTGGCTCTTCGGTGACCGCCAGACGGTGGTGCGCGGCGGCTTTGGCGTCGGCTATGACGTGCTGTTCTACAACCTGCTCGTGGTGAACGGCTCGAACTTTCCCCGGGTGGTCACCCTGGATCAGAACAACATCCTGGATCTCTACCCAAACCGGCTAACAGGCAGCGCCACTCCTGTTTTCAACCCGCTGGCGACCTATGTCAACTCGGCCGAGAACACCGAGAACCCGGAGAGCCGGTTCTACAGCCTGACCATGCAGCGTGAAGTCGGGAACTACCTGTTCGAGGTCGGGTACTCCGGCAGCCGCGGCGCAAAGGGGATCAACCAGATCGAGATGAATCCGGCGATCCTGACGCCGGAGCAGGCGGCTGCCGTCCGGGCCGGCGGCTCCATCCCATCGGTCCAGGCCCGCCGTCTGTTCCCGCAGTACTCCGGTCGCGTGCTCATCCCCGCGTCCACGGGGCCTGCCGGCAATGACGTGGAAGCGCGGTCCGAGTACAACGCTCTCTTCGTCTCCGCGCACCGGCGCCTTTCCCGAGGACTCATGGTTCAGACCTCATACACGTTCAGCAGGTGGATGAGCAACAACGATGCGTCGCTCGGTGAGGGAGGGACGGATGCGTCCAGCCAGAGGCCGCAGAGCATGTTCGATTACGAAGCAGAGTGGAGCCGCTCGAACTTCGATCGGCCGCACCGTCTGGTGGTCAGCTATCTCTGGGAAATCCCCGGACCTCGGACGGGGTTCCTGGGACAGGTGATCGGCGGCTGGCAGCTGTCGGGTGTATCGTCAGGCCAGTCGGGGCGGCCGTTCACGATCCTCACCGGGGTGGACTCGAGCGGCGACGCAAACACCGGTTCGGACCGGCCGAACATCGATTCCGCCGGCAGCTTCGTGTGGGACAAAGACCGCAAGACGTTTATCAACAACGGCTACTACGTCGTGCCGCTTGGTTCGAATAACCTGCCGCTCGCCAACAGCCTCGGCAACGGCAACGCGCCGCGGAACTCCGAGCGGGGGGCGCCGTTCTGGAATACCGACCTGGCGTTGATGAAGCGCTTCCTCCTGCCGGGCACCGTCACGTTCACGGCCCGCATCGATGCCTTCAACGCGTTCAACCAGGACAACTACGGCATCCCGGTCAACAGCATGTCGTCCCCGACCTTCGGGCAGAACACGACGAATTTCGGCCGCCGCATCCTGCAGCTCGGCGGGAAGTTCTCCTTCTAGCCGCTCGGGCTGATCGTTCACGTTTCTTGATGGGGACCCGCGCCACCCGGCGGGTCCCCTTTTTTTGCGGAACGGGAACGGGCTTCAACGCCCAATTCCCAATTCCCAATTCCCAATTCCCGACGCCCAACTTCCAATTCCCAACGGGCAACACTTAGGGCCAGCCCTCTACGCCAACCTCCAACGCCAACCTCCAACGCCCGATCCCTAATCCATTGCTGAGGCCCCAACTCCAGAGTTGGATTGGAATTAGAGTTTGGGGTCGAAAGTTGGGCGTTGGGAATTAGGAGTTGAAGGTTGGGCGTTGGTAGTTGGAGGTTGGGAGTTGGGATTTGGAAGTTGGGCGTTGGGAATTGGAAGTTGGAGGTTGGGAATTGGAGGTTGGAAGTCGTGGTCTTCTCGCTTCAATCTCTCTTCAAGAATTTGTCCCCGGCTGGCGGGCCCGAGCTGGAGGTAGTGTTCCGCCGCACCAATCAGGGCGGCGGAAGGGACCAGACCGATGATTTCACTCTCGAGCACGTGCACACCGTGCCGCGCGGCCTCCCGGGTGACCATGTCGAACACCCGGTGAAGAGGGGTCTCCTGGTAGTTGGTGAGGTTGGTGGATACCTGGACAATGCCGCGATCCTTCAGGGGCACGCCGATGGCTTTCACATTTCGCAAGCCGCCGCTGCTGTGACGGATTGCCGCGGCAACCTTCCGGGCCACATCCAGGCGGTCGGTGTTCAGGTTGATGTTGTAGGCAATGAGCGGCATGCGTGCGCCGATCGCGCAGGCCCCTGCGGTCGGGTGCGGAGTGGGCGGCCCGAAGTCGGGCGCCCCTCCCGGTCGCGCCATCTTGTCCGCGAGCCCCTCGAAGCCTCCCCGCCTGATGTCCTCCAGGTTCTTCCGCGCGGGGTTCTTTGATGCCTCCTCGTAGAGGAAGATCGGGATTCCCAACCGGCCGCCGACGGCAGCCGCCACCTCTCGCGCCAGCGCCACACACTCGGCCATGGTCACCCCTTCGAGCGGCACGAACGGCACGACGTCCACGGCCCCCATCCGCGGGTGTGCTCCGGTGTGACGGCGAAGGTCGATTGCGGGCACGGCGGCGGCGAAGAGTGCCAGCACGGCGACCGCAAGTGGATGGGAATCGCCGACCATGGTGAGCACGGAGCGGTTGTGGGATGGGTCCGACGAGTAGTCCAGGAGGCGTACGCCCGGCGTCTGGCGCACCGCCGTCAGCAGTGCGCTGACGACCTCCAGGCGCCGTCCTTCGCTGATGTTCGGGATGCAGGCAATCAGCGGCATCCCGGTGTTGTACTACGAACGGGCGCACTGGCGGATGAGGCAGCAGAACAAAGCAGAACCTGCGACAGGGTCCCGTAGAAGCGCTATAATCGCCGGCAGTTTGCCGCCCTTGCGAGTTCGCCACCCCCATGACAGACCCGCTTCGATCTGATCGACCCGCCGCCTCCCGGGACGCATCGGAGCGGGATCGCGACGCGCGCGTCGAAGCGCTGCTCCTCACGGGTCTGGACCACTACTTCTCGGGGCAGTACGAGCGTGCCATCAACGTGTGGACGCGCGTGCTCTTCCTCGACCGCGGACACGTCAAGGCGCGCGCCTATATCGAGCGGGCTCGCGCGGCGCTGGCGGAAGGGGACCGTGAAGCGGACGAACTGTTCCATACCGGCGCCGACGCGTTGAACCGGGGGGATCGCGAGGCGGCACGTCAGCTCCTGACCTCTGCGCTTGATCGCGGGGTGAGCGGAGAGGATGCGCTCGCGCTTCTCTATCGGATGGATCGCATCGAGGTCGCGAGCGCCGATCTGGACGTCCCGTCGACCAGAGCGACAGGGAGCAGCCTGCCGATCGAATCCAGGCGTGATCCGCGGGTCCTCTGGGCAGGGGCGGGGATACTGGCCGGGGTCGTTCTTGCGAGCGTTGCCGCCGGATACCTGTGGATGGTCTCTGAGCCGTTCGAAGCTCGAGCTGGCGGCAGGGCCGGACCTGTGCTCCAGGAGTCGCTTCCGGTACCCACTCCCGGGGAGATCCGGCTGCAGCGTGCCCGCTATCTCATGGCAACGGGGCGCCTGTACGAGGCGCTGCGGGTGCTCGAGGCGGAACCTGTCGATGAGCAGTATCGTGTCCGGGTGGACGATCTGCGGGCCGGCATTCAGCGGCGCCTGCTGGAGCAGGCGAAGCGCCCCGAGGCTGCTTCGAGATGAGGTGTCCGAAGTGCCAGTACATCGGCTTCGACAGCAGCGACCGTTGCCGTAACTGCGGTTACGAGTTCGCGTTCGCTGTCGAGGAGGACCCGCCGATCGAGGTCACGATCCGGCGCGACGAGCCGGGGCCTGGTCGGCTGGAGGACATGTCACTCTCCGCCTTCGACACCCCGCTGTCACACGAATCCACTCCGACGCCCGGCGGCTCGCGGGGAGGGCGCCGGGGCGCCGCAGCGGGCGACCTCCCGCTCTTCACCGACCCTGTGGCCGACGACGAGGCGCCCCTCGTTTCAGCGCCCGCTGTGCCGCGCCCGCCTCTCTCCGTGCGGCGGGCGAACCCGTCCGGACGGCACCGCGGCCGCTCGCCGCTGACTGAGGAACCCCTCGAACTGACGCTCGATGCGGCGGAGCAGGATGGGGAGTCTGAGGAGTTCGGCGATCAGGCACCGGCTACGGATGCCGCCGGGCTTCTGCGCCGCTTCGCCGCCGGCTTCGTGGACCTCTCCCTCCTCGGTTCCCTGGCACTCGCCGTCGTCTATTTGACCCTGCACGTGTCGGAACTGACCACGGCCCAGTGGCGAGTGCTGCCGGTTGCGCCAATGGCAGCATTCCTGCTGCTCTTGTACGGCGGGTACTTCGTGCTGTTCACGGCGGCCGGCGGACAGACGATCGGCAAGATGATCGCAGGCATCCGCGTGGTCGCTGGCGCGGACATGTCCGCCGGCGCGCATCGGGTCTCCTTCAATACCGCGGTGGTCCGGGCGGTCGTCTTGCTGGGCTCAGCCCTCCCGCTTGGCGCCGGGTTCCTTCCTGTCCTTTTCAGCACCGACCGGAGAGCGTTTCACGATCGCATAGCCGAGACGCGCGTGATTCCCGCGTGACCCGACTCGCTGTCTTTCTCGCGACGTTCGGCTACTGCGGCTATTTCCCGTTTGCGCCCGGAACAATCGGCTCAGCGGCCGGCCTCGTCGTGTATCTGCTGGTCTGGTGGGCGCAAACACCCCTGGTCGAAGTCGGGCTCATTGTGGTGCTCTTCTTTACCGGAGTCTGGGCGGGCACGACGGCGGAGCGCTACTTCGGCGGCATCGATCCAGGGCCCATCGTCATCGATGAAGTGGTCGGCATGCTCATCACGCTGGCCTTCATCCCCGTCGGGCTGTCGGGCGCGCTCGCAGGATTCCTCCTGTTCCGCATCTTCGACATCATCAAACCGTATCCCGCCGCCCGGCTCGAGAGCCTGCACGGCGGACTCGGCGTGATGGCCGACGACGCGATGGCGGCCGTTTACGCGAACCTCGCGCTTCGACTCCTCATCTGGGCGACGCCGGAATGGATCCGGTGAAACCGTGGAGCGTGCAGCGCGGGGCTTCGTTACCCGTCATGCTGATGGTCCGACTGTGACGACACCGCTACGGATCGCGGAAGTGATTGCGGTGGGATCCGAGCTGCTCGGATCCCACCGGGTCGACACCAACTCCCTCTTCATTGCCGAGCGGTTGTCAGGCATCGGGATCGATTTGCGGGCCAAGGCCGTGGTGGGGGACGAGCAGGGGCGGATTGCAGATCTGTGCCGGCAGGCAATGTCGCGCGCGGATCTGGTCGTGCTTACCGGAGGCCTGGGCCCGACAGATGACGACCTCACTCGCGAAGCCGTTGCGCAGGTGCTGCAGCTGCCTCTCGTTGAAGATGCGGCCATCAGCGCGGCCATCGAGCGCCGATTCGCACGGCGCGGGCTGCAGATGCCGGCAATCAACCGGCGCCAGGCGAATGTGCTGGAAGGGGCGACCGTCCTCGACAATCTTCACGGCACCGCCCCGGGACAGGTGGTCGAGCGTGGCGGCAAGGTGATCGTGCTCCTGCCCGGCCCCCCGCGCGAGCTGCAGCCGATGCTCCACGCGCTCTGCGATGGGATGCTCGGCGCCAGGGCAGGGAAGGAGCGGACGTTTCGGGCAACGCTCTTCATCACGGGCCGCAGCGAGTCACACGTGGAAGAAGCCGTCCAGCCGATCTACTCGGCCTGGCGCGTCTCGGATCCTCCCCTCGAAACGACGATCCTGGCGACTCCCGGCCAGATCGAACTGCACCTGTCTCTCAAATCTGCCGACCCGTCGGCTGCCGGGACGATGCTGAACGATGCGAGAGATCGCCTCGCGAGCGTGCTTGGCGCGGACGTCTTCAGCACGGACGGTCGCTTCATGGAGCAGATCGTGGGCGACCTGCTGCGGACGCGTCACCTCACGCTTGCAGCCGCCGAATCCTGCACCGGCGGGCTCCTGCTCTCGCGCCTGACCGATGTGCCTGGCAGCTCGAGCTATGTGCGTGGTGGCGCGGTCCTGTACAGCAACGAGATGAAGACGTCGGTGGCCGGAGTCCCCGGTGCGCTGATTGCGGCCCACGGAGCTGTGAGCGAGCCTGTGGCAATCGCGATGGCGGAGGGCATCCGCGAGCGCACGGGCGCGGACGTCGCGGTGGGGATCACAGGGATCGCGGGTCCTGGCGGCGGCACTCCACAGAAGCCGGTGGGCACGGTGGCCGTGGCGGTCGTGGCGCCCGGGGGATCCGTCCGCGTCCGGACGTTCTCCTTCCCTGGCGGGCGGGCGCAGGTCAAGTTCCACGCGACACAAGGTGCGATGGACATGGTGCGCCGGGCTCTCCAGGGCCTCTGATCCGCACCCGCCGATGAGGGTATTTCTTGGCGTCGACATCGAGGAGCACGTCAAGGCTGCGGCGCCTACCCGTCCTCGGGAGCGCCTCGTGTGTTCTGGATCGGCGTGACGCACGGCGGCGCGGCCATGACGGCGCTCCACGCGCAGGCCGCCGCACGGCTGGCGGCGCTCGGGTTCCTCCCCGAGGGGCGCGGTTACACCGCCCACCTGACGATCGGCCGGGTGAAGGATCCCGGCCGCGCGAAACCTCGCGGACTGCGCGAGCCCCTGCACGCAGTGCCCGCTGACTGCGGAACGTCCCGCATCTCAGCGCTCACACTCTTCCGGAGCCGGCTGTCTCCCCGCGGGGCGGCCTACGAGCCCCTCCTGCGAGTACCATTGAGAGAGTGAGCGTAGTCAATGTGGTCCATTGTCAACTCCCAACTTCCAACTCCCAACGCCCAACTCCCAACAGCCAACTCCCAACGCCAATTCCCGCTTGCGCTGCTACCCGCTCCCTGATGCGAGTTCAGCTTCTGGTTGGCCGTCGTTGGGAATTGGGCGTTGGGCGTTGGGAGTTGGCTGTTGGGCGTTGGGCGTTGGGAATTGGGAGTTGGCTGTTGGGGTTGGGAGTTGGGAGTTGGGAGTTGGGAGTTGGGAGTTGGGAGTTGGGAGTTGAAATTGGGAGTTGAGCTTGCTGACCCCCAGGTGATCTGATGTGGCAGATCGTGCTCGGCTATCTTGCCGGATCCGTCCCGTTCGCCTATCTGCTCGCGCGGCGGGCCGGCATCGACGTCCGCCGGGCGGGGAGTGGAAACGTTGGCGCGGCAAACGTGTTGCGGACGACCGGCCCTTGGCGCGGCGTGGTGGTGATGAGCCTCGATGTGGCCAAGGGGGTGCTCGCGGTGGTGCTGGCGACCGTGACGAACGCGGGCGCAACGCTCACCGCCCTTGCGGCCGCCGCGGCCATCGTCGGGCACATCTATCCGGTCTGGCTGCGCTTTCACGGTGGTAAAGGGGTGGCTGTTGCGGCCGGCGTGTTTGCCGTACTGATGCCGCTGGCGACGGCTCTGGCGGCAACCCTCTTCCTGGTAATCGTCATGGCCACCCGCTACGTGTCGCTTGGCTCGATTGCCGCCACTGTCGCGCTCCCCCCCGCTGCGTGGCTCACAGGAGAGCCCGCAGCCGTGGTGGCCGCGGCGGCAGGCACCGGGCTGCTGATTCTGTTCCGGCACCGTGGGAACATCCGCCGCCTCCGTGCAGGAACCGAGCGGCGCATGGGCGTCCGCGCATGACATCGCCCGTGCGCTGCGCGGTTCTGGGGGCGGGCAGCTGGGGCACGGCCCTGGCCATTCACCTGGCGCGGGTCGGCCACGACGTGGCCCTCTGGGCCCGAGACGCGATGCTCGTGGACGACATGAACGGGATGAGGATGAACCCGCGATACCTCACCACGTCTCCACTGCCAGCGCTCGTCCGCCCGACGGCATCCCTGCCCGCGGCGCTCGAGGGAGCAGCGTTCGTGGTTTTTGCGGTGCCCTCCCACGGAATGCGCCGTGTAGTCCAGGACGCAACCCCGCTGCTGGTTCCCGACGCCGTGCTGGTCAGCGCCGCGAAAGGGCTGGAGTCCGGCTCGCTCGCCCGGATGTCGCAGGTGGTCGCGGAAGAAAGCGGCCGGTTGCACCCCGTGGTCGTGCTCTCCGGTCCCAGCTTCGCGCTGGAGGTGGCTCGGGGCCTGCCTACCGCCGTCCTCGTGGCGTCGGACGACGCCCTGGCCGCGACGGCCGTGCAGGAACGCTTCCGCGGTCCGACTTTCCGGCTGTACGCCAGCGATGACGTCACGGGAGTCGAGGTAGGCGCTGCTCTGAAGAACGTCATTGCCATCGCTGCCGGTGTGGTGGAGGGGACCGGCCTTGGCAACAACGCCATGTCGGCGCTGATCACGCGGGGGCTCGTGGAGATCTCGCGACTGGCCTGCGCCGAAGGTGGACGGCGCGACACCCTGGCGGGGCTCAGCGGACTCGGGGACCTGGTGCTGACGTGCACGGGGGACCTGAGTCGCAATCGCCACGTGGGCATCGAGCTCGGCCGGGGCCGTTCTCTGGACGAGATCCTGAACGAGTTGCGAATGGTGGCCGAGGGGGTGCGGACGACGGGCGCGGCGCTTGCGCTTGGGCAGCGGCACGGAATCGAGCTGCCGATTACGGCGCAGATGGCCGCTGTGCTCGAAGGCCGCCGCACGCCTCGTGAAGCCGTTGAAGCCCTGATGGTGCGCCCCCAACGGCAGGAAAGCGAAGTGCGGTAACGCGGGGAGGATGATGGGGTTTTTCGAGAGAATCAAGGACTCGCTTGCGCGGACCACGCAACAATTCGCGGAGCGGTTCGAAGAGGTCGTCAAGGGGGCGGATTCGCCGGAGGGGCGGACGCGGCCGGTTGACGTCGATACGATCGAGGCGCTCGAGGAGGCGCTGATTTCAGCCGACGTTGGGGTGGCGGCTGCCGCGCGGATCGTCGAAGCGGTCAGCGCGAAGAAGGACCGCGGGCAATCGCTTCGGGCGCTGGTCCGCACCGAGATCCTGGCAATCCTCCAGCGTGCGGCCAGCCCCCCGCCCGATGGTCAGCGCCCGCACGTCGTGCTCGTCGTCGGGGTCAACGGCACGGGAAAGACCACAACGGTGGGGAAGCTCGCCCGCCTGAGTAAGGATTCGGGCCTGACACCGCTCATCTGCGCGGCCGATACGTTCCGCGCCGCGGCTGTCGAGCAGCTGGAGGTCTGGGCCACGCGAGCCGGCGTCGACTTCATTCGCGCGCGCGCGGGAGCCGATCCGGCCGCCGTGGTGTTCGATGCCATTGCCGCCGGGAAGGCCCGCGGCCGTGACCTCGTCCTCGTAGATACCGCCGGCAGGCTGCACACGCGGACGAACCTGATGACAGAGCTCGACAAGATCCGCCGGGTGGCGGCCCGGGAAGTCGAGGGTGCGCCGCATGAGGTGCTCCTGGTCCTTGACGCGACGGTGGGTCAGAACGGGTTGAACCAGGCACGGGAGTTCATGAGCGTCGCCGGCGTGAACGGGATCATCCTGACGAAGCTGGACGGCACGGCAAAGGGGGGGATTGCCGTGGCCATCGCGCACGACCTGCAGCTCCCAATCCGCTACGTGGGCGTGGGCGAAGGGATCGACGATCTGATCCCGTTCTCGCCCCAGGAATACGTGGACGCGCTGTTCGAGGAGAAGTGGTAGCGCGCGACGCCTTCTACATGTCCCAGGCGCTCGCCCTGGCGCAGCGGGGGCGCGGGCGCACCAGTCCGAATCCGATGGTGGGAGCGGTGGTCGTCGATGGCGAAGGGGTGGTCGTCGGCCGCGGGCTGCACCACGTCGCAGGCGGTCCCCACGCGGAGGTCTACGCCCTGCAGGATGCAGGGGAGCGGGCCCGCGGAAGCACTCTCTACTGCACGCTCGAGCCCTGCTGCCATACCGGGAAAACGGGGCCCTGTGCGCCGCTCGTCGTGCGGGCAGGCATTGCACGGGCCGTAATCGCCGTGGGTGACCCGAACCCGCTGGTGGCGGGTCGCGGCCTGGCGCATCTGCGCGCGCATGGTGTGGATGTGACCGTGGGCGTGCTCGCACATGCGGCCGAGCGTCTGAACGGGCCGTTCTTCACGGTCATTCGCCGGCGGCGTCCGCTGGTCACCCTCAAGGTCGCACTCAGCCTGGACCGGAAGGTCGCCGCCGGGCCGGGCCAGAGAACCCCGCTGACAGGTGCCGCCGCAAACCGCCTGATCCACCGCGATCGGGCAGAAGTGGACGCCATTGCCGTGGGATCCGGTACGGTTCGCGCTGACGATCCGCTTCTCACCGCGCGTGGGGCCTTTCGCGCCAGGCCGCTCACACGCGTCGTCTTCGATCGCTCTCTTCGCACGCCCCCCGCAGCCCGGCTCCTGTCAACCCTCGAGGCAGGTCCGGTAATATTCGTCTGTACGGCTCTTCCGGACCCGGATCGGCGTCTTAGAAGAGAGGCTCTTCGGGCTGCCGGTGCGATCGTCGAGGTTGTGGATGCCGCAGGCGGGCAGTTCCTTGAGGAAGCTCTGTCGCGAATGGTGGCTCGTGGCGTGACGTCGCTCGTTCTCGAGGGAGGCCCTACGGTGCACAGGGCCGCGTGGCAGGCCGGCGTTGTGGATCGCCTGCAGGTCTTCACGACGCCGCGGCGGCTCGGTCCTGAAGGTGTGCCGTGGTTCGCGGAGTCGGAACTCCGTCTGGCCGACCTCGTTGACGTCCGGATTGTGCGGCTGGGAGAGGATCTGATGACCGAAGGCTATGTTCACGGGACTGGTTGAGTCGCTCGGCGAGGTCACCGAGGTGAACCGGACGGCCGGAGGGCTCCGCCTGGGGCTGAGCACCGAGCTGGCGACCCAGCTCGGGGACGGCGACAGCCTGGCCGTCAATGGCGTCTGCCTGACCGTCGTATCCACGAACGGGCGCGGGATCTACGCCGACGTGTCACCGGAGACGTCCCGCGTCACGACCTTCGGCTCCATTGCGGACGGAGCAATCGTGAACCTGGAGCGTCCCCTGCGTGCGGACGCCCGGCTTGGAGGCCATTTCGTGCAGGGGCATGTCGATGGCACCGGCGTGATCGAGGACCTGCGGCAGGACGGGGACTCCTACTGGCTGACCGTGACGTTTCCACCCGCGTTGGCACCAGCAATCGTCCGGAAGGGATCGATCGCCGTGGACGGCATCAGTCTGACCGTCGCCAGTGTCGATGAGCGGCGCTTCGACGTGCAGATCATTCCGTACACGTGGGCGGAGACGAACCTCCACACTCGCGAAGCGGGGCAGGCCGTCAATCTGGAGTGCGACATTCTGGGCAAGTACGTCACGCGCGCGCTCGAACTCACCGGCCTCGGAGCGAAGACAGGCCCGCAATAACCCATGCCGAGCAAAGGGAGCACTCGCCGCAAATCGGTGTTCGCGCCGATTGAGGACGCCATCGCAGCCATCCGCCACGGCGAGATGATCGTCGTCGTCGACGACGAGGATCGTGAAAACGAGGGGGACCTCACCATCGCCGCTGACAAGATCACCCCCGAGGCGATCAATTTCATGGCGAAGTACGGTCGCGGGCTGATTTGCATGCCCATGACCGAGGAGCGTCTCGCCGAGCTCGACATCCCGCAGATGGTGGCGCAGAACACGGCCCAGTTTCATACCGCCTTCTGTGTGTCGATCGAAGCCAAGGGAGTGACGAGCACCGGGATTTCCGCAGGCGACCGCGCCGCGACGGTTCTCGCGGCTATCGATCCCGGCACCCGGCCGTCAGACCTGGCGCGCCCCGGCCACATGTTCCCGCTGAAGGCCCGCACCGGAGGCGTGCTGGTTCGAGCCGGGCAGACCGAAGCCGCCGTGGACCTCGCGCGCATTGCGGGGCTCTACCCGGCGGGTGTCATCTGCGAAATCATGAATGACGACGGGACCATGGCACGTGTGCCTGAGCTGACGCGCTTCGCGAAGCGGCACAAGCTGCTCATGATCACCATCGCAGACCTCATTCAGTACCGCATGCGTACCGAAGCGCTCGTGAAGCGAGTGGCTGCCGCATCGCTGCCGACGACCCACGGGGACTTCCGGGTCATCGCTTACGAGAGCGTCATCGACCGGGAGACGCATGTCGCGCTGGTGAAGGGGGACATCGGCGTGGGGGACAACGTCCTGGTCCGCGTCCACTCCCGGTGCCTGACCGGAGATGTCTTCGGGTCCATGCGCTGCGACTGCGGGCCGCAGTTCGACATTGCCATGCAGCGGATTGCCGAAGAGGGCAGAGGCGTCCTGCTCTACCTGAACCAGGAAGGGCGGGGTATTGGCCTGGCCAATAAGATCCGGGCCTACGAGCTGCAGGATCAGGGGTTCGACACCGTGGAGGCCAACGAACGCCTCGGCTTCAAGGCCGACCAGCGGGATTATGGCATCGGAGTCCAGATCCTGCGGGATCTCGGGGTCCGGTCGATGCGCCTGCTGTCGAACAATCCACGCAAGCTCGTCGGTATCGAAGGCTATCAGCTCTCTGTCGTCGAATGGGTCCCGCTCGAGATTCCTCCTTCGGTGCATACGCGGGCCTACCTGAAGACCAAGCGCGACAAGCTCGGGCACAAGCTGACTTTCGCCGAGGATCTGCCGGAACTGCCATGAGCGGGCCGGGGCGTTTCGCATTTGACGCACCCGGCGCCGCTCGGCTACCATAACCGTTTGCAGATGAACCGGTTAGCGCCGTGATCCGCCATGTCGGCCGGTCCGCACGGAAGACGACGATTGAGCCATGTTTGATTCACTGAGCGACCGCCTCCAAGGCGTGTTCCGCTCGCTTCGCGGCGAAGGACGCCTCACCGAAGTGACCGTCGAGGCAGCCCTGCGTGAGATTCGCATGGCGCTGCTCGAGGCGGACGTGAACTTCAAGGTCGTGAAGGCCTTCATCGACCGGGTGCGCGACAGAGCGGTCGATCAGGAGGTTCTGAAGAGCCTCACGCCCGCGCAGCAGGTCGTGCGGATCGTCCGCGACGAGATGCTGGCGTTGTTCGGCGACACCCAGGGGGGGCTGCCGACGGTTCAGGCGCGTCCGCGGGTGATCCTCCTTCTCGGTCTGCAGGGGTCGGGGAAGACGACCACCACCGGCAAGCTCGGGCGATGGCTGGCGAAGCAGGGACGCCACCCGCTGGTCGTGTCGACCGACGTCCGCCGGCCGGCCGCCATCGAGCAGCTCTCGGTGGTCGGCAAGCAGGCCGGCGTCCGTGTGTACGATCCGGCGGGCGAGATGGATCCGGTGGCGCGCGCAAGCGGCGCGCTTGCCGACGCCAGGAACAGCGGCTTCGATGTCCTCATCGTGGACACCGCCGGCCGGCTGCACATTGATGACGGTCTGATGGACGAGCTTCATGCCATCAAGGCCGCCGTCGACCCCTCGGACCTGCTCTACGTGGCGGATGCGATGACCGGGCAGGACGCCATCAAGAGCGCCGGGGAGTTCAACAGGCGGATCGGGATCACCGGCGTCGTGCTCTCGAAGATGGACGGCGACGCCCGGGGGGGCGCGGCACTCTCGGTCGTCGGCGTCGTGGGCGTGCCCATCGCCTTCGTCGGCAGCGGCGAGCGCCTGCAGGATCTCGAGCCCTTTCACCCCGATCGCGTCGTATCCCGCGTGCTGGGCATGGGTGACGTGCTGTCGCTCATCGAGAAGGCGGAGGAGGCGGTCTCCCAGGAGGACGCCGAGAAGCTGGAACGCAAGATCCGGAATAACGAGTTCACGCTCGAGGATTTCCGCGATCAGCTGCGCACGATCAAGAAGATGGGCCCGCTCGAGCAGATTCTCGGGATGATCCCCGGCTTGGGGAACCTGAAGGAGCTCACCGCCAATCGCGAGAAGGTCGACGAAGGCCAGCTCTCGCGAGTGGAGGCGATCATCAATTCGATGACGGTGAAGGAGCGGCGGAACCACCAGCTTCTGAACGGCAGCCGCCGGAAGCGGATTGCGAAGGGGAGCGGTACGTCGGTGGAGGAAGTGAACCGCCTCCTCAAGCAGTTCGTGCAGATGCAGAAGATGCTGAAGCAGCTTGGCGGGATGGCGGGACTCGGCGGCGGCGGAAAGAAGAAGATGCGCGGCCTCGCAGGGATGAAGGGGCTGATGAACAGATAACCGGGGCACTGCCACCGGGGATGGGAAGACTGAGCTGCGAGCGGGAAGCTCGTAGCTGGTAGCGGGAAGCTGGAAGCTGGGAGTTGGGAGTTGAGATGGTAGCAATTCGTCTGAGACGTACGGGTTCGAAGAAGCGGCCGTTCTACCGCATCGTGGTCACCGATTCGCGCGCGGCGCGTGACAGCAGCTTCGTCGAAGTGCTGGGGTACTACAATCCACGCACCAATCCCGAGACGCTGAGCGTGAAACGGGATCGGCTGGAACACTGGATCAAGGCAGGCGCACAGCCCTCCGACACGGTCCGTACGCTGGTGGCCCGCATGCCCGCAGCCCCCCCTGCCGAGGATGCGCCGGTCACTGCAGAGCCCGTGGCGCCGCAGCCGTCCGCCTCGTGAGCCGCGCAGGGAAGGTCGTCGAGGTCGTTGCCCGGGCGCTGGCCGATAGTCCGGAGGCCGTGAAGGTGACCGAAGGCACCCACCAAGGCCAGACAGTTCTGGAGCTGTTCATGGCCCCTGGCGACCTGGGGCGTGTGATCGGCCGGCAGGGACGGACGGCAGCCGCTGTGAGGACACTGGTCTCTGCGACGGCGGAGCTCGAAGATATGAAGGTGACGCTGGAGTTCAGGGACCGCCCCTGAGCCGGCGAATTCGCGGCCGGCGCCGCCACGTACCACCCATCCATGGAAGATCTCGTCCTCGTTGGGCGCATCGCGCGGGCTCATGGGAACAAAGGGCAGGTGATCGTCAACACTGACACCGACTTCCCGGACGAGCGGTTCCGACCAGGTGAGGTGATGCTCGTGGGGGCGGCAGCCACCCCGCGCACGATCCGTGATGTCCGTTTTCAACAGGGGCGTCCGATCGTGACGTTCGACGGCGTCGAATCGATGGACGACGCGGAGGCGCTGGCCGGCTCGGAGCTGTGGATTCCCTCTGACCGGCAGGAGCCGCTGCCGCCGGGCACCTTTTACCACCACGACCTGATTGGCTGTGAGGTGCGCGATTCGAAGGCAGGGGTGATCGGCCGGGTGACGGCAGTCGAGGGGACGATGGAGATGAGCCGGCTCGTCGTCGAGGGTCCGGACCTGGAGGTGCTGATTCCTCTGGTGGCGGAGATCTGCACCTCCATCGACACGACCGCACGTGAGGTCAGCGTCACCGTGCCGGACGGGCTCATCGAGTTGAACGAGACGGCGAAGAAGCCCGGGCGCCGGTGAAGCTCGACATCGTGACCATCTTCCCGAAGATGGTCGAAGGGCCACTGGCTGAGGGCATTGTCGGGCGAGCGATGGCACGAGGGGTCCTGGACCTGCGCGTGCACGACCTGCGGGAGTTCACGACGGATCGGCACCGGGTGGTAGACGACGTGCCGTTTGGCGGCGGCCCGGGGATGGTGCTGAAGCCGGAGCCGCTGTTCAGGGCCGTCGAGAGCATTCGCATCGGGCGAGGTGAGCCGTCGGCGGTGATCCTGACCTCGCCTGATGGTCGGCGATTCTCGAACGAGGACGCCAGAAGGCTGAGCCGGCTGCCGCACGTGGTCATCCTCTGCGGACGCTACGAGGGGGTGGACGAGCGCGTCCGGCTGCACCTGGCGTCGGAGGAGATCTCGATCGGGGATTACGTCGTGTCAGGTGGTGAACTGCCGGCGCTGGTCATCGTCGATGCTGTGGCGCGGTTCGTTCCTGGCGTGGTCGGGGACGAGGAGTCGGTCTCGCGCGACTCGTTTGCGCGCGGCCTGCTCGACTACGCGCAGTACACCCGGCCGGCGGAATTCCGCGGGTGGCGCGTGCCGCCGGTGCTGCTCTCGGGGCACCATGCGGAGATTGCCCGGTGGCGCCGTCGCGACGCGGTGGCGCGGACACTCGCGCTGCGGCCGGATCTGGTAGCGGATCCGTCCGGCTTGGAGCCGGAGGATCGAGAAGTGTTGCAGGAACTGCTGGAAGATCGTGAGAAGGGAGCATCGTAATGACTGCCGTTGAAACCGTCGAGCAGGGACAGCTCGTCGCCCGCCCGGACATCAGGCCCGGCGATACCGTCCGCGTCCACGTTAAGGTCCGGGAAGGGGACAAGGAGCGGATCCAGATATACGAGGGCATGGTGATCGGCATGCACCGGGGGGGCGCCCGGGCGACCTTCACCGTGCGGAAGGTGTCGTTTGGCCAGGGTGTGGAGCGCATTTTTCCGCTGCACTCGCCGGTCATCGACAAGATCGATGTCGTTCGTACGGCACGCGTGCGGCGCGCAAAGCTGTACTTCCTGCGGGCGCTGAAGGGCAAGGCGGCACGCATGAAGGAACAGAAGCGCCAGCCCGCCTCCTGAGCCACGGCCCCTCGCAGGACGTCGGTTCGGAAGGCGCGCATGGCCAAGGTAAGGGCGTTCAGAACGCTCGAGAACTCGTACCGCCGCATGGGGTTCAACCACGTGGCCGGGGTGGACGAGGTCGGGCGTGGCTGTCTGGCGGGCCCGGTTGTCGCCGCCGCCGTGGTCCTGAATCCGGCGAGGTACGTGCCCCGGGTCTGTGACTCGAAAACTGTCACCTCGCTGGAGCGCGAGACACTGTACGACCGGATCACCCGGACGGCGATTGCCTGGGCGGTCGCCGCTGCGGAGCCCGAAGAGATCGATGAGGTCAACATCCACCAGGCCTCGCTCCGTGCGATGGGGCGGGCGGTGCTGGCCCTCTGTCCGATGCCGGACTGTGTGCTCGTGGATGCCTTCCGGATTCCTCATCTGCTGATGGCCCAACGTGCCGTCCTCCACGGAGACGCGCGGTGTACGGCGATTGCGGCAGCATCCATCGTGGCCAAGGTGACACGCGACCGCATCATGCGTGTGCTGCACAGCCAGGACCCTCGATACGGGTTCGACCGGCACAAGGGCTACGCGACACGCGACCATCTCCAGGCGGTGGCTGAACACGGCTACTCGGGCGTGCATCGCCAGTCCTTCCGGCCGCTCGCGCTCCTGAACCGCGGAGACGCAGCGCCACCCGCGCCCCCCGGCGAAGTCTCGGACGACATCGAGGGGCTCGCGCGCAGCGAGGCGGGAGGCTGACATTTCGTTTGCGACACGCCTCCTGTTTGCGACCTATTTCCTCGAGGCCGGGCTGATCCTGCTGATCGCTCCCTGGTCGGCCTTCTGGGATCGGAACTACTTTGCCCTCATACCGGCCCTCCAGGGGGTGCTGGCGAGTCCTTACACACGTGGAGCGGTCTCGGGCCTTGGGTTCATCACCGTGCTCGCAGGGCTTGCGGAGCTCGCGTCGGCCTTCAGCGCCCGCAGGCGGGCATCTACCGTGCCGCCGGCCCCCGGCGTGACCTCCGACCGCTAGTGCGACAGCCTCTGGAACTTCCGCTCGTCTGTCTGGTAACGGACCGGCGCCGCCTGGCAGGCTCTGGCGACGAGGGCATCGTGCGTCTGGCCCGTGCTGCCGCGCGTGCTGGCGCACATGTCGTTCAGATTCGCGAATCGGACCTGGACGACCGGACTCTGGCAGGGCTGACACGGCGGGTGGTGGACGCGGTGAGCGATACCCCGGCGCTCGTCCTGGTGAACGAACGCACGGACGTAGCGCTGGCAGCGGGGGCTCACGGTGTGCACCTGCGGGCCGACTCGATCAGTGCGCGCAGGGTGCGGGCGATCACGCCTGAAGGCTTCGCGATTGGACGCTCGGTCCATTCGGCCGAGGAAGCGCTGCGTGAGGAAGAAGGAGCGGACTACCTGATCATGGGAACGATCTATGCGACGCCCAGCAAGCCACCAACCGCGCCTCTGGCGGGCATCGAGGGCCTGCGGGAAGTCTGCGCCCGGGTACGGGTGCCGGTGCTGGCGATTGGCGGAGTCACCCCCGACAGGTTCCGCCCTATCGCGGGGGCTGGCGCCTCGGGCCTTGCCGCCATCCGCCTTTTCAGCGATCCGATGATGACCTCCTCACCGGATGAACTCGAGAAGACCCTCACCGGGCTCGTTGCCGAGATTCGCGACGCATGGGCTCACGTGACGCCGCTCCGTGCTGCGGGCGGACGGCAGGCCTGATCGGCCATACCCATGGATTCCGGTTACCGATCCCCAATCGTCGACCTGTTCAGGCGTGGTGACGTCGCACGCGACTTGCGGATACTGGCGGCGCAGGGTGCGCTGTCGGCGGCGGCGCACGAGCAGCTGGCCCTTCTGATGCTGCTGGCCGATGACAGCGATCCGGAGATCGCACCGCTGGCCGAGGCAACCCTGCGGGCGTTGCCCGAGGACCCCTTGCGGGCGTTCCTGGCGCGCCAGGATGCGCCAGCCGAAATGCGCGCCTTCTTCGCGGCGCGTGGTATCGCACCGGCCGACGTGCCGGCGACGGATGTCGCGCAGCCCTTGATCGATACGGTCGACGATGGGGACGAGGAGCTTCAGGGAAGCCCCGAAACCCCGATGCTGCTGGCCGGCCTGCCCATCAAGAAGAAAATCAAGCTGGCCTTCAAGGGCACACGCGAGCAGCGCGCGCAGCTCATTCGTGACCCCAACAAACTTGTCGCGGCGGCCGTGTTGAGCAGTCCGAAGCTGACGGATGCGGAGGTCGAGTCGTTCGCGAAGATGACAAACGTCACTGAAGAGGTTTTGCGGGTCATCGGGACGAAGCGCGGCTGGGTGAAGAACTACGGCGTGGCGCTCGGGCTGGTCAGGAATGCGAAGACTCCGCTGGCGATCTCGATGCAGCTCCTTGCGCGTATTTCGGAGCGCGACATCAAGCTGCTCGTGGTGGACCGGAACGTTCCCGAGGCGCTCAGGCTGGCCGCGCGCAAGCGCCTGGTGAAGTCCGTCAAATAGGCTGCCGGGGGTCATCGGCGCCGCCGCTTCCACTCCTTCCGCATCTCCGCCAGCCCCTCCATGTAAACGGTTGCGCGCTGTCGATCTTCCGGCATGGGGATGGTCTTCAACAAATCGATTGCGCGGTCGAAATCGCGTTCGATGGTCTGCGCGGTGGCCTTGAAGTAGATCGCGCGGATCTCGCCCAGCACCGCAGCGGCCTGGCGATCGTCCGGCACCTCGTTCAGGAGGATCTTTCTCGCCATCCGTCAGTGCCTAGGAAGTGCCAGCCGGTCCGCAGGGCTCATGGCCGCCAGCCCTTCCGGATGATGCGCGACCGTCTCCGAGGCGGTGCGGTACGCACGAATCTTGAACGGGTTCTCGTTCTTGATCTCGAGGAGGTCGCCAATCTAAGCGAGCACGCGTGCGATAGCGAGATTGTCCATGCGCGCGTCGAATTATCCCTCACGACCGTCCAAGAACTCAGGTGCTGCAGCGCAACCGGGAGGACCCTCGCGGCCGAGCTGATCCCCTCGTCTTCCAGGTGCCTGTCGCTATAATGATCGGCTATGTCCCTCCGCGACGTGCGCCGGCATGCAGGCCAGCTTGCGATCGCCGGCTTCGCCGGTGGCTCGATTCCAGCGGACTTGCGCGCCCTCGCCAGGGAATTCGACCTCGGCGGCATCATCCTGTTTACACGCAACGTCGAGTCACCCGAGGGGGTGGCCGAGCTCGCCCGCGAGGCACAGACGCTCGCGAGGGACACGCCGCTGTGGGTGAGCGTGGACCAGGAGGGCGGACGGGTAGCGCGGCTGCGGGCGCCTTTCACAGTCTGGCCGCCGATGATGACGCTGGGGCGGGCGGGCGATGTAGGTCTCGTGGCTCGTTTCGCCGAAAGTCTCGCGGCTGAGCTGACCGCCGTCGGAATCAATTTCGATTACGCACCGGTGCTCGACATCCTGACCAACCCGGCGAACCCGGTTATTGGCGATCGCGCCTTGAGCGACCGGGCCGAGGATGTCGCACGGCTTGGCCGGGTCCTGATCGAGAGACTGCAGGCGGCAGGGATTGCCGCGTGCGGCAAACACTTCCCGGGCCATGGCGACACGGCCACCGACTCTCATTTCGAGCTGCCGCTCGTCGAGCATCCACCGGACCGTCTGGAGGCGGTGGAGTTTGTCCCTTTCCGGGCGGCTATCGATGCCGGCGTCGCCTCTATCATGACCGCGCACATCCTGGTGCCGCCGCTCGACGAAGAGCGCCCCGCAACGATGTCGCCCGCCATCGTGGACGGCCTCCTCAAGAAGGCGCTCGGGTTCGACGGCGTGGTCGTCAGTGACGATCTCGACATGAAGGCGATCAGCGCGCGCTACTCGACAGAGGAAGGGGCGGTCGGCGCAATCGCGGCAGGATGTGATGTGGTGCTCCTGTGCGGGACCTCGCACGACCAGCAGTTCGCGGCCCTGGAGGCGATCGTCTATGCAGTGGAGAAGGGTGAACTCCCGCTCACGCGCGTCGAGGACGCGTTTACCCGCCATCGCCGGATGAAGGAGCGTTTCCTGGCGGCGCCGCGTCCGCGGCCGCTGGACGGCCGTGCCCTTCGCGCGCTGCTCGGACGCGAAGAGCATCGGGCGGTCGCTGCCGAGATGGCTCGTTACGCCTGATCGTGCTGAAGCCCCGCGCCCTGCAGTCGGGCGACCGCGTCGCGATCGTCGCCCCGGCAAGCTCCCTCCCGGCCGAAGAGCTCCAGGCCGGCGTGTCGGAGCTGCGCGCGCTCGGATTCGAACCCCTCTACACGGAGGCCGTTCTCGCGCGGGACCGGTACACGGCCGGTCCGGCGGATCTGCGCGCCGCCGACCTGATCCAGGCCTGGACGGACCCTTCCGTTCGGGCAGTAATTGCCGCGCGGGGCGGTTATGGAACCGTGCACCTCCTGCCCTTCCTCGATCCTGCGGGTTTCAGAGAACGGCCAAAGGCATTCGTGGGGTTCAGCGACACGACGACGCTGCTCACCTGGCTGCGACAGTCGTGCGGGCTCGTGGCGTTTCACGGCCCGATGATCGAGCACCGTCTCTCGCGCGGCGAGGACGGATACGATCGCGACACGTTTCTGCGGTGTCTCTGCCGGGCGGAGGCGCCAGGCGAGATCAGCCACGACGGGCTGGAGGTGCTTGCGGCTGGAGAAGTATCGGGGGAGCTCGTGGGCGGTACCCTGACTCTCCTGACGTCCTCTCTGGGCACGCCGTACGCGTTTTCACCGCCGCGCGGGTGCGTGCTGTTCCTGGACGAGGTTGCCGAGCGGCCGTACAAGCTGGACCGGATGCTGACGCAGATGCGGCTTGCCGGGCTGCTGCAGAATGTTGCTGCCCTCGTGTTCAACGAGCTGCCGCGTTGCGGCGAACCCGGGGAGCCAGGTGAGCATCCGGCAGCACGTGAGACTGTGCGCCGCGTGCTCGAGGGCTTTCCGGGGCCCATCCTGTACGGCCTGCGATCGGGGCACACGGAGGGGCCTACGCTGACCCTGCCGTTCGGCGTTCGTGCGCGCGTGGTCGCGGGAAGCCGTCCTGCACTCGTGATTGAAGAGGGAGCGGTGTGCTGAGGGCAACCTGGCGCGCCCACGATCAGGCATGACACGCATTCACCTCATTGGCATCTGCGGCACCGCGATGGGCACCCTGGCCGCCCTCCTCAGGAGCCGTGGGTACGACGTCAGGGGCTCCGACCAGAACGTCTACCCGCCGATGAGTGACTTCCTGGAGTCGCAGGGGATTGTCACGCTGCGCGGGTACGCGGCAGAACACATCACCCCTGACATCGACCTGGTCGTCGTCGGCAACGCCATCTCGCGCGGGAACACCGAGCTCGAGGAGGTGTTGAACCGCAAGATCCGCTACTGCTCGCTGCCTGAAGCCGTGCGCGATCACTATCTCTGGGGCGCACGCTCCGTCGTCATCGCCGGGACACATGGGAAAACGACGACGACGTCGCTGGCGGGCTGGCTGCTCACGCACGGCGGAGCCGATCCCAGCGTGTTCATCGGCGGGATCGCGGAGAACTTCGAGAGCAGTTACCGCGTGGGCGGCGGCCGCGAGTTCGTCATCGAGGGGGACGAATACGACAGCGCCTTCTTCGACAAGACAGCCAAGTTCCTGAAGTATCTCCCCGATATCGCCGTCGTGAACAACATCGAGTTCGACCACGCCGATATCTACGCGGACCTCGACGCCATCCGGCTGGCCTTCGCCAGGTTCGTGAACCTCGTTCCGCGACGCGGCCTGCTGCTCCTCGGGGCAGACGATGCGGAAGCGATGAAGCTGCGGGAGCGTGCGCCCTGTCCAGTCGAGACGTTTGGCCTTTCCCCCGGCGCAGACTGGCAGGGCCACGACGTCAAAATGTCGGGGACGTCCACCTCGTTCAGCGTCCGGCGCCGCGGGGAGCCGATAGGCAGGTTCGAACTGCCGCTGCTGGGCACGTATAACGTCCGCAATGCGCTCGCCGCGATCGCAGTGGGGGCCGCCGTCGGGCTGAGCACCCACACGCTTGCAGAGGGGCTGCGCGCCTTCAAGGGAGTGCGGCGCCGGATGCAGCTGCGTGGAACGGTGAACGACATCGCGGTCTACGACGATTTCGCCCATCACCCGACTGCGATTCAGGAGACGCTGGCCGGCGTACGCTCGGCTTTTCAGGGCCGGCGCGTATGGGGGGTGTTCGAGCCGCGGTCCGCCACCTCCTGCCGGCGTATCTTCCAGTCGGACTTCGCGCGGGCTCTCTCGAGCGCCGACATCGTGGTGCTGCCAGCCGTGTTCCGGTCCTCGCTGCCGGAGGACGAGCGCCTGTCGGTGGAGACGCTGGTCTCCGAGCTCCGCACAGCCGGCGTGGATGCGCGCTACGTACCCCAGGTCGACGAGATCGTCCGGGTGCTCGCTCAGGAGTGCCGCCGGGGGGACGTCGTGGTGATCATGTCGAACGGCGGTTTCGATGACATCCACCAGAGACTGCTCACGGCGCTCGAGGCGCGCGGCCGCCGGTGAGCGTGCCTGACGAGGCACGGGTGGCTCCCGCGGGGGACGCGGCGCTGGTCGTGCAATTTACTCAACGTATAGATCCCGGGATCAACGCGCGTGCAATGGCACTGGCCCGGGCCCTGCAGAATCGGTGGGGCGCGATTCTGCGCGATGTCGTTGTCGCGTACTGCAGCGTGACAGTGTATTTCGATCCGATCCGGGTGGATGGCCGCTGGCTCGAGTCTGAGC
>Ga0183260_10000817_pt1 | contig 26513 bp, 29 predicted proteins | sample AntDrymUQ4972206_2_FD_129768 | JGI IMG/M metagenome (GOLD analysis project Ga0183260, IMG submission 129768) | Polar desert sand microbial communities from Dry Valleys, Antarctica - metaG UQ497 (22.06) (version 2) (version 2) | ecosystem: Environmental > Terrestrial > Soil > Desert | place... | reverse complement strand
TTCCTCGACGTGCGCGCCGCGGTGGCGCGCGGGCGCGAGATGTTCGGAGAGGGCGCGGACATTGTCGACGTGGGTGGTGAGTCGACGCGGCCGCGCGCGACGGAGGTCTCGGCGACCGAAGAACTCGGCCGCGTCGTCCCGGTCGTCGAAGCGCTTGCCCAAGACGGGCGCGTGTCCGTGGACACGACAAAGGCGGTGGTCGCCCGGGCGGCCGTTGCCGCAGGAGCCGGCATCGTCAACGACGTGTCCGCGTCGTTGGGCGCCGTCGCCGGTGAGCTCGGCGTGGGGTTCGTCGCAATGCACCGTCAGGGCACGCCGGCCACGATGCAGGCCGACCCGCATTACGACGACGTCGTCGCGGAAGTCGAGCGCTTCCTGGCGTCGAAAGGGGCCGAGGCCGTCGCCGCCGGCGCCAGCGAGGTATGGATCGACCCCGGCATCGGGTTCGGCAAGACCGTCACGCACAATCTGGCGCTGCTGGCGGCCACCCGCCGTCTGTCCGATTTGGGGCATTCCCTGACCGTCGGCGTCAGCCGCAAGAGTTTTCTGGGCGCGCTCACGCGCGCGGCCTCGGGCGACCTTCCGACCCCCCAAAACCGGCGTGAAGCGTCGCTGGCGGCCGGTTTGTGGGCCGTCGAACACGGCGCATCCATGCTCCGGGTGCACGACGTGACCGCTACCGTGCAGGCTTTACGAATACTGAGCGAGCGGGTGGCGTTTTGAAGGGCAAGTGGGCAGCGGGGATCCAGCCTCGAAATTTCGTCTGGGTGATCCAGGATCGCCTTGCGCTGAGCGAGCGACCCGGCGGATACGGGCGGAACCATCGTCGCGTGCGGCGCCAGGAGGAGATGGTCTGGCTCCGGGAGCAGGGCTTCACCCGCGTCGTGTCGCTGCTCCACTCGCCGCACAACCTCTCGGCGTACGAAGAGTTCGGTATGCCGTCGGCCCATCTGCCGTTCGGCGTTCACGACGACCCCCACGAGGCGCTGCCCCCGATCTTCGAGGCGCTGCGCGGCTGGGTGGCCGCTGGAGAACGCGTGCTCATGCACGCGGAGGAGGTCGGTGACCGGATCCTGGGCGTGACCGCTGGGTATCTGCTGTGGGCTGGGGTGCTCGATTCGGGACCGCAGGCAGTCACGATCGTCGAGCGGCTCGCCCACCGCGAACTATCAGCGATCGGTCGCGAGGTCGTCTCCGCCGTGCTCGAGGCCGGTCCCGCCGCGAGTGCCTGATCTCGGCCTCGCCCACGTCGAGCTGCGCGGCCTGCGCGTGCTCGGCCGCCACGGCGTTCTCGCTGAGGAGCGTCTTCGGGCGCAGCCGTTCGAGCTCGATGTCGATCTCGTCCTCGACATCGCCGCCGCGGCCGAGTCCGACGACCTGGCCGACACCATCGACTACGCAGCAGTTGTGGCCGCGGCGACGCGCGCCGTCGAGGGCGAGCACTGCCGGCTGCTCGAACGGCTCGCCGTCCGCGTCGCCGACGCGATCCTCGAGCTCGACATTCGCGTCGCCGAGGTAACGGTCGTGCTGCGCAAGCTTCGACCCCCTGTCCCGGAGGATCTCGCCAGCGCAGGCGTGCGGACGACGCTTTCGCGCTGAGCGTGACGTCCGTGCCTGTAAGCGCCTACATCGCACTCGGATCGAACGTCGGCGACCGCCGCACCCACCTTCGCCGGGCGGTGCAGTCCATGCCCGATCTCGTGGCCGCGTCACATGTGTACGAGACCGACCCGGTCGGCGGGCCGGCAGGACAGCGGCCCTACCTCAACATGGTCGTCGCGCTCAACACCGACCTGACGCCTCGCGAGCTCCTCGAGCTCTGCGAACGTCTCGAAACAGCCGCGGGACGCGTGCGCGCCGAGCGATGGGGACCGCGCACGCTCGACGCCGACGTGCTCATGGTCGGCGAGGAGGTGGTTGACGAGCCCGACCTAGTCGTGCCTCACCCGAGGCTCTGGGAGCGCGCCTTCGTCGTTGTACCACTCGCCGACGTGGCCCCGTCGTTGACCGAGCACGCACATGGTCTCGACACCGCCGGCGTGCGGCGGGTGGAGGATCTCGGCACGGGCCGCGGTTGATTGGCCAGGCGCGTTCCAGCGCGACCCACGCGATGAGGCGGAAGCGCTGTGCGCTGGTACCGTTTGCGTTGCGAACGGCACCCGACCGGGGCCGGAACGTAGGGAACCATGACAGAACGACGCTTTCGCGTGATCGGGCCCGGACGGGCCGGAGGGGCGTTCCGCCTCGCCTTGGAAAAGGTCGGATGGGTTGCCGCGCCCGAGTTGGCGCGGCTCGACGACCTCACCGGCGCCGCCGCCGGCGTCGACCTCGTGCTGGTGACCGTCCCGGACGCCGTCGTCGCCGCGGTGGCGTCTTCGGTTGCTCCGGCGCCCAGCGTGGTCGTCGCGCACGTTGCCGGGTCGCTGGGCCTCGACGCGCTCGCCCCCCATCCGCGCCGGGCGGTCATCCACCCGCTGGTCACGCTGCCCGAGCCGGAGATCGGCGCCGAACGTCTGCTCGACTCGGCCTGGTTCGCGTTGACGGAAGGGGGTGATCCGCTCGCGGAGGAGGTCGTCAACGTCCTACGCGGTCGGTCCGTGACCATCGGCGACGACGCCGAGACGCGCGCAATCCACCACGCAGCCTGCTGCGTCGCCGCCAACCACGTCGTCGCTCTGCTTGCGCAGGTCGAACGCCTGGCGGCAGTAGCGGGCGTGCCCCGTGACGCCTACCTTGCGCTCGCTCGGGGCGCGCTCGACAACATCGCCGCGCTCGGCGCGTCCGCCGCGCTCACGGGGCCGGTTGCTCGCGGCGACCACGGCACGATCGCGCGGCACCGCGCCGCGCTCGACGCGGTCGCTCCCCGTGAACGGGCTTTGTACGACGCGTTGGTCGCGGCGATCGAGGGAGACCTCGCGTGCAGGTGATCGACTCCATCGCCCGGTTCCGCAAGGCGCTGGACAACGAGCGGATGCACGGCCGATCCGTTGGCCTGGTGCCGACGATGGGCGCGCTGCACGAGGGCCACGCGTCACTGATCGACTCCGCGATGCGCCGGTGTGACGTCGTCGCCGTGACCGTGTTCGTCAATCCGCTGCAGTTCGGCGCCGGCGAAGACCTCAGCCGTTATCCGCGTCCATTCGAGTCCGACCTCGCGCTCGCCTCCGGCCAGGGAGCGTCCTACGTCTTCGCGCCGTCCGTCGATGAGATGTACCCCGGCGGCGTGCGCACGACGGTCCACGTGGATGAGCTCGCCGACGTCATGGAGGCGGCGACGCGTCCCGGCCACTTCGATGGCGTGGCCACCGTGGTGGCAAAGGTCTTCAACGCCGCCGGACCGACCATCGCGTTCTTCGGCGAAAAGGACTGGCAGCAGTTGCAGGTCATTCGCCGCATGACCGTCGACCTGTCCTTCCCGGTGGAGGTGGTCGCGTGCCCGACGGTGCGCGCCGACGACGGCTTGGCGCTCTCATCGCGCAACGCCTACCTCGACGGACCAGAGCGCGCTGCGGCGGCGGTGCTCTACCGCGGGCTGTGCGCCGCCGCCGCGCTCGCCAGTAGCGGAGAGCGCCAGCTTGCCCGGCTGCGAGACACGGTCGCATCGACCGTTGCAGCCGAGCCGCTCGTTCAGCTCGAGTACGCCGAAGCTCTTCGCCGGCACGACGAGATCCGTCTCCTCGTCGCCGCGCGCGTCGGACCCGCCCGACTCATTGACAACCTAGGAGTACCTCTCTGATGCGCCGCCGCATGATGAAGTCCAAAATCCACCGGGCGACGGTCTCCGACGCCAACCTCAACTACGTCGGGTCGATCACGCTCGACACCCGGCTCATGGAGCTCGCCGATATCCGCGAGTGGGAGCAGGTCGCCGTGGTGAACATCAATACCGGAGCGCGGTTCGAGACCTACGCCATCCCCGGGACGAGCGGCGACGTCTGCCTCAACGGCGCCGCCGCCCGCCTCGTTCACCCGGGCGACCTCGTGATCGTCATCAGCTACGCGGACTACGACGAGGAAGAGCTCGCGCGCTTCGATCCCCGGATCGTTCACGTCGACGCCGCCAACCAACCCGTCCCGCACGTCGAGCTCGAAATCGCGGGGGAATAGCCTCCGCGGCGCGAGGGTGGGAGGCTGGTGACCGTGGCCGACCTCGACCTACTCGTTCTCGGCTCGGGCGTAGCGGGTCTCTCAGCTGCGGTGCGCGGCGCCACGGCGGGCCTGCGCGTCGGCGTGCTTACAAAAGGTGAGCTCGAGCAGTCGGCAACGCGGTGGGCGCAGGGTGGCGTCGCCGCCGTGCTCGGCGACGACGAGGACTCGACGGACCTCCACCTCGCGGACACGCTTGCCGCCGGTGCAGGCCTCTGCGACGTCGACGCCGTCCGCGTGCTCGTGGACGAAGGCCCGGCACGGGTAACAGAGTTGATCGCGCTTGGTGCGGTGTTCGACCGCAACACCGAAGGCCAGCTCCTGCTGGCGCGAGAAGGCGGCCACTCTGTTGCCCGTGTCGTGCACGCCGGCGGCGCCGCGACCGGGGCCGAAATCGAGCGCGCGCTGGTTGCGGCGACAAAGGCCACCGCCGCGTCGATGCTGGAACGAACGCTCGCCGTCGACCTGATCGTCGAGCACGGGCGTTGCCGCGGTGTCACCGCGCAAACGTCGGACGGCGAGATCGTTTCGGTCCGCGCCGACCACACGCTTCTGGCGACAGGCGGCGCCGGTCAACTCTTCGCGGTCACGACGAACCCGGAGCAGGCGACGGGAGACGGGATTGCGATGGCGTTGCGGGCGAACGTCGCCGTCGCCGACATCGAGTTCGTGCAGTTCCACCCGACCGCGCTCCACCATCCCGCGATGCCGCGCCCACTGCTCTCCGAGGCCTTGCGGGGACACGGTGCCATCCTGCGCGACACGAACGGTCACCAGTTCGTCGACGAGCTTGCGCCGCGCGACGTCGTCTCGCGAGCGATGACGAGCCGGATGCTCGAACTCGGTGTCCAGCATCTGTGGCTCGACGCGACGCAACTCGAACGCTTCGCCGAGCGGTTCCCCACCATCGCCGCGTCCCTCGCGGCCGCGGGCCTCGATCCTGCGTCGGACTGGTTGCCGATCGCCCCAGCGGCGCATTATCTGTCGGGCGGCGTACTCACCGACCTCGACGGCCGCGCAACGATGCCCGGTTTGTGGGCCGCCGGTGAGGCTGCCTGCGCGGGCGTCCACGGGGCGAACCGGCTGGCCTCAAATTCGCTTCTCGACGGCATGGTCTTCGCTGCTCGCGTGGTCGAGGCCATCGAGGATGGCCGCCACGACGTCGAGCCGACCGGCGCGATGCGGGCCGCGCTTGACGGCGAAGGCGGAATCCCGGGGCGCCGGCTCGAGCGTCCCGAGCCACTGCGAGCCATCGCCGCGGCGCCTGTCGACACGGACAAGGTCCGCGACGCGTTGCAGCGGGCGATGACGGTCGGCGCCGGTGTCATCCGCAGCGCGGCGTCGCTCGAAGCCACGGACGCCGAGGTGCTCGGCCTGCATGCGGCGCTGCCCGCAGCCGTCCGCGACGGTGATCCCGAGCTCGCGAATCTCTTCACGGTTGCGTACGCGGTGCTCGACTCGGCCCTCGCGCGCGAGGAGAGCCGCGGCGCCCACACGCGTCTCGACTTCCCCGAGACGCGTCCCGAGTTCAAGTGTCGTCTGGTGTTGGCGTGAGCGACGCGCCGACCGTACATCCGCCCGCGTTCGCCGTGCGGGACGCGGTAGCGCGCGCGATCGCGGAAGACCTCACACCGCTCGGCGACCTCACCGCGTCCCTCGTCGACCCGACGGCCTCTGTGCGCGCCGCCATCGTCGCCCGGTCCGCCGGTGTGATCGCCGGGCGAGCGTGCGCGACCGAAGCGTTTGCACAGATCGACGCGACGATCGCGGTCGATTGGCGCGTCGACGACGGCGTCCGCGCCGAGCAAGGGGGGGTCGTGGGCGTGGTCGCCGGCTCGCTTAGCGCGGTGCTGACCGCCGAGCGCACCGCACTGAACTTTCTCGGCCACTTGTCCGGCATCGCGACGCTCACGAGGCGGTATGTCGACGCGGTGGCGGGCACCGACGTTCGCATTCTCGACACGCGCAAGACGACGCCGGGGCTGCGCGCGCTGGAGAAGGCGGCCGTGCGGGCGGGTGGCGGGCACAACCATCGCGGCTCGCTGTCGGAGATGGTGCTCGTGAAGGACAACCACCGTGCGGGGTTGGACATCGCGGAGGCGGTGAAGCGTGCCGTCGCGGCGTGGCCGGGGCGCACGATAGAAGTCGAGTGCGACTCGTTGACGCAGGTGTCCGAGGCTGTCGGCGCCGGAGCGCACATCGTCATGCTCGACAACTTCGCTCCAGGCGACGTTTCGGCCGCAGTTGCCGCGGTGGGCGGACGCGCGTTGGTCGAGGTCTCCGGCCGGGTCTCACTCGACACGGTCGGCGAATACGCCGCGGCCGGGCCCGACCTCATCAGCGTCGGAGCGTTGACGCACTCGGCACCCGTCCTCGACCTCGGTCTCGATCTCGATCTCGAGGTCTGACGATGCTGCTCGCGATCGACGCCGGGAACACCAACACGGTGATCGGCCTGTACGACGACCGCGAGTTGCTTCGGCCGTGGCGGGTCGCCACCAACGTCGAGCGCACGAGTGACGAGTTCGCGCTGCTCATCACGCAATTTTTGAGCATGCACAAGATCGCCTTCGATGAGCACATCCAGGGCGTAGTGATCTCGTCCGGCGTCCCTCGGGTAACCGCTGCTCTCCGCGAGATGACGCGTCGCTATGCGCCCGACTCGCGTCTCGTGATCCTGGAGCCCGGGACGAAGTCCGGGATGCCGATCCTCTACGACAACCCGCGTGAGGTGGGTGCCGATCGCGTCGCGAACGCGGTCGGCGCGTACGACCTCTACGGAGGGCCGACGATCGTCGTCGACTTCGGGACGGCGAACACGATCGAAGCGGTGAGCGCAGCCGGTGAGTACCTCGGGGGCGCGATCTTTCCGGGCATCGAGATCAGCCTCGACGCCCTCTTCGCCCGGGCCGCGGCCTTGCGCCGCGTCGAGCTCGTCGAGCCCCGCAACGTCATCGGCAAGACGACCGTCGAGTCCATTCAGTCCGGCGCGATCTACGGGTTCGTGGCCCAGACCGACGGCCTCGTGCGGCGATTCCTCGACGAGCTCGGAGAGGCCACAGTCATCGCCACCGGAGGGCTGTCGGGGCCGATCGTGGCTCTCTCGGAGACGATCGAGCACCACGAGCCGTGGCTCACACTGCACGGGCTGCGAATCATCTACGACCGCAACGCCGAGTCGGCCTGACGATCCGGGATATCGCGCATCGGCGCTTCTACGCTGAGTCCGTGCAACTCCGTCGGTGCGCCCAATCGGCACTACTGGCGGCTGTGATCGCTGTCGGCACCCCGGCATGTCGAGGTGACAACAACGCGACGGTGGACGCGGCTGCCGAACGGACCACGACGACCTCGCCGGAGGGCGCGACCAGTGGTAGCGCAACGACGTCCGCAGGCGCCCGGTCGCCGACGACCGGAGCCGGGGCGAACGTGGGGGGACCGCCGACGAGCCTGGCGTCCATCCCGTTCCGCGTCCCGGCGCCTGGCGCGTACCAGTACCACGAACGCGTCCAGCCGCAATCCGGGGACCCGTCGGAGCGAACCGTGCGCTACGAGGTCTCGACGGTGAAGCGCCGGCCCGGCGTCATCCGGTGGGACGAGGCCGACCCGACAACGGGAACGGTAGGGAAGACTGGCGACCATTTCGAAGAGGTCCACGATCGCGACGGGCTGTTCCTGCTCGCCAGCATTCTCGCCGGCACCGATGAGTGCCGATGGTCTCCTCGTTCGGTGTTGCTGCCGCGCACGGTGATCGAGGGCGGTGAGATCGAGACGACGTCCACCTGCACCGTCCCCATCCAGAACAAGCTGACGCAGCTCACCCTCCGGACCAAGCTGGCGTTCCTCCGGACCCATGACATCACCGTCGCCGGCGCCACAAGGCCGGCCATCGACGTCTCGCGTCTGCGTGTTCTGTCCGGTGAGTCTGACGGAGCGTTCACGGTGACCTCGCAGGCGGTCGACACCTTCGCGTTCGACCTCGGGGTGCGCGTCCGCACGGAGGACCACAGTTCGAACAAGCGCGCCGGGAAGCCGGCTGCGGAGTCGACCCGCATCCTGACGCTGACCTCCGCGCCCTAGAGGCCACCTCGTAGCGCAGCCAGCGCCCGCGAGAAGAAGCGCCGAGCCTCGACCGTCACACCGGTAGCGTTCCGCGGTGGCCGACACCCCTTATCGCTACGAGCCGACGCACACCGCGGCACAGCTCATCGAGGAGTTCGGCGAGATCGAGCCGGGCGCAGAGACGGGCGCGACCGTCACCGTCGCCGGGCGGCTCATGCTCCGGCGCGAGCAGGGCAAGCTCGCGTTCGGCACGCTGGACGACGCCAGTGCACGCATCCAGCTGTTCGCTGGGAGCGCGTGGACCGCGGCGTTCGACGAGTTCTCGCGGCTGTCGCTGGGCGACTGGATCGGCGCCACCGGCGACGTCGTCAAGACCAAGCGCGGCGAGTTGTCGGTCAAGGTCGTCTCGTGGGACCTGCTCGCCGAGGCGCGCCGCCAGTTCCCCGACAAGTGGCACGGTCTCACCGACGTCGACACCCGTTACCGCCAGCGCTACGTCGACCTGTGGGTTACCGACGCCGCTCGCCGAACGCTGCTGACGCGCAGCCGGGTGATCTCGCTGATGCGGCGCTACCTCGAGGACCGCGGGTACATCGAAGTGGAGACGCCGTTGCTGCACAACGTCGCCGGGGGGGCGACGGCCAAGACGTTCTCGACGCATTTCAACGCGCTCGGCAACGACTTCACCTTGCGCATAGCCATTGAGCTGCACCTGAAGCGACTCGTCGTCGGCGGGTTCACGAAGGTGTTCGAGATCGGTCGCGTCTTCAGGAATGAAGGGATGAGCCCGCGTCACAATCCGGAGTTCACGATGCTCGAGCTCTATGAGGCATACGCCGACTACGGCGACATGATGCGGCTCACCGAGGAGCTCGTCGCGTACCTCGCTACCGAGGTGTGCGGTACGACCGAGCTGACCTACGGCGGGCGGCCGCTCGACCTCACGCCGCCGTGGCGCCGCCTGACGATGGCCGAAGCGGTGCGGGAAGTCGCGGGCCTCGACATCAGCGTCGAGACGCCGGTCGACGAGCTGCGGGCCGTCGCCGAGAAGGTCGGCGTCGAGGTCGACGAGGCGTGGGGTCCAGGCAAGATCTTCGTCGAGATCTACGAGAAGACCACCGAGTCCGAGCTGTGGGGGCCGATCTTCGTCACGGACCATCCGAAGGAAACGTCACCGCTGGCGCGCGACCACCGGGAGAGCCCGAACCTCGTCGAGCGCTTCGAGCCCATCGTCGCGGGCCGAGAGCTCGGCAACGCCTTCAGCGAGTTGACCGATCCCGTCGAACAGCTCGCGACATTCACTGCGCAGGCGGCGGCGAAGGCGGCGGGCGACGACGAGGCGATGGACGTCGACACCGACTACGTCCGCGCGCTGGAGTACGGCCTCCCCCCCACGGGCGGGCTCGGCATCGGCGTCGACCGCCTCGTGATGCTCCTCACGGATACACAGAACATCCGCGACGTGCTCGCGTTCCCTGCGCTGCGCCCCGAGCAGACGTAACTCTCGAATCAATAACGGCTTCGGGCAGCGGTTGCTCTACGCGGGTTTGAAGATCATGAGCACGAGTAGCACCGCGAACAGCAGATGCAGGATCCCACCGTTGCGCGCCGCCGCCTTGCCGCGCCCCTCCATCTCCGCCACCTGCGGCGGCGGGCCGCCGCCCGTAGCGCCCGCCGGTGGGCCTCCGGCCATCTGCTGCGCGAGCGCATTGAGACGGTGCAGGTTCGGGAGGTGCACGAAAAGGGAGAACGCCATGGAGACGAAGAACACGGCGATCGCCGCTTGGATCCAAAGCGCGTCGAAGTCGAACGGCCCGGCGAGCACCAACGCGAACCCGAAGAGCCCCGCACCCCAGATGAACGGGCCGGTGATGATTTTGCCGGTGGACTCCGCCACGTCGGTGATCGCCGCACCTTCGGCACCCTTGCGCTTGGCCGCTTGGGCGCCGAGGAACGGGTAGACGAACGTCGAGCCGAAGCCAACGATCACGCACAACAGATGACCGAGCAAAAGGAGGCGGTAGCCGGTCGAGACGGGGCTGAGAGCAGCGAGCATCCGCAGAAGCTAGGCACCTGCTCGCCATTGCCGCACGAGTTCGTGCGCGGACCGAACGCGCTGGAGACCGATCAGGGCTCGGGCAGCGCGTCGACGAGCGCGAATCCCAGCTTGGCCAGTGCCTCGCGTTCGTCGGACTGCGGGAGCAGCGCGACAGCCTCGGCCGCCTCCGCCGCGTACGCCCACGCGACCTGTTTCGCTTGCGCGACCCCTTCGCTCGAGCGAACGAGAGCCCGCGCCTTGTCCCGAGCCGGCTCGTCGACCGGGCCACCGAGCAGCGATCGCAACTCGTCGCCGACCGAGGGCGAGGCCAGCGCACGCAGGACCGGCAGCGTGTACACGCCTTCGGCGAGGTCGTTGCCGGCGGGCTTGCCCAGCTCTGCCTCGGTGCCGACGACGTCGAGGATGTCGTCGGCGACCTGAAACGCCATGCCGAAGCGGTCGCCGAAGACGGTGACGGCTTCGACGGCATCGCGGTCGAGCCCGGCCGTCAGCGCGCCGATCCGGCACGCCGTGGACAGCAGCGACGCCGTCTTGCCGTTGATCGAGGTGAAGTAGTCGTCTTCCGAGCGATCGACGGAGAACGTGGTCTTCAGCTCACCGACCTGGCCTTCGCACAACCGGCCGATTGTCGCCGCCAGGAGCCCCGCCACCTCGGTGCCCAGGCCGGCGGCGATCTCCGACGCGCGCGCGAGAAGGAAGTCGCCCGCGAGGATCGCGACGAGGTTGCCCCAGCGGTGGTTCACCGATTCCACGCCGCGTCGCACGTCGGCTCCGTCCATGACGTCGTCGTGGTAAAGCGATCCAAGATGCACCAGCTCTACGGAGACACTGCCGAAGATGACGTCGTCACCCACCGCGCCGCCACCGCCCCCGGCGCTCGCCGCGCACATGGCGATCGCGGGCCGAACGCGCTTGCCGCCCGCCTTGGCGAGGTGTCCAGCGATGTCGGTGAGATACGGGTCGCTGGCAGCCGTGGCGTCGCGCAGCTTCCCCTCCACGTCGTCCAAGGCTTTTGCGAGCCAGGGAAGGTTCAGGGCGGTCACGACGTTGACCATGAAGCTCAGGAGGCTAGGCCCAAAGGGCGATGAGAAAGCAATCGCAAACGGGCGTTTTCCGGAAGGTCCGGAACACGACGACCCGCACCGGGGCGGGACACCCCAAGACGTAGACTGACCCACCAACACCGCCAGCATTGGCAGGGAGGCTGTTTTGTTCGAGCGTTTCACTGACCGGGCCCGGCGGGTTCTCGTCTTGGCACAAGAAGAGGCCCGGCTGCTCAACCACAATTTCATCGGGACCGAGCACATCTTGCTCGGGCTCATCCACGAGGGCGAGGGCGTCGCTGCCAAAGCCCTGGAATCGCTCGGGATCACCCTCGAGGCCGTCCGCGAGAAGGTCGAGGAGACGATCGGCCCCGCCGGTGCCGCGACCACTGGGTCGCCACCGTTCACGCCGCGGGCAAAGAAGGTGCTCGAGCTCTCGCTCCGCGAGGCGCTCCAACTCGGTCACAACTACATCGGCACGGAGCACATGCTTCTCGGTGTCGTGCGCGAAGGCGAAGGCGTTGCCGCCACAGTGCTTCAGAGTCTTGGAGCCGATCTGAGCCGCGTGCGCCAGCAGGTCATCCAGCTGCTGTCGTCGGGAGGCCTCGGAGGCAAGGAAACGGCTGCCGGAGGCACCGGCCAACAGCCGCAGGAGAGCTCGTCCGGTTCGCCGGTGCTCGAGCAGTTCGGGCGGAACCTCACGACCCTCGCCCGTGACAAGAAGCTCGATCCCGTGATCGGGCGCGATCGCGAGATCGAGCGCGTCATGCAGGTGCTGAGCCGGCGGACCAAGAACAACCCGGTCCTCATCGGCGAGCCCGGCGTCGGCAAGACCGCGATCGTCGAGGGGCTCGCGCAGCGCATCGTGGCCGACGACGTTCCCGACACGCTCACCGGCAAGCAGCTGTACACACTCGACCTCGGCGCGCTGGTCGCCGGGTCGCGCTACCGCGGTGACTTCGAGGAGCGCCTGAAGAAGGTCCTCAAGGAGATCAAGACGCGCGGCGACATCATCCTGTTCATCGACGAGCTGCACACGCTCGTCGGGGCAGGGGCCGCCGAAGGCGCCATCGACGCGGCGTCGATCCTCAAGCCGATGCTCGCTCGCGGCGAGTTGCAGACGATCGGCGCGACGACGCTCGACGAGTACCGCAAGCACCTCGAGAAGGACGCTGCGCTGGAGCGTCGCTTCCAGCCGATCAAGGTCGAGGAGCCCGGCCTCGGGCACACGATCGAAATCCTCAAGGGCCTTCGCGACCGCTACGAGACGCACCACCAGGTCACGATCACCGACCAGGCGCTCGTGGCCGCGGCCAACCTCGCCGACCGCTACATCGCCGACCGGTACCTGCCCGACAAGGCGATCGACCTCATCGACGAGGCGGGCAGCCGTCTGCGCATCCGGCGGATGAAGGCCAAGCCCGCCGCCGGCACGGAGGTCGAGCTGAACCAGGTCCGCAAGGACAAGGACACCGCGATCGAGAACCAGCAGTACGAGAAGGCCAAGGAGCTCGCCGCGCGGGAGAAGGAGCTGCGTGAGTCGCTCGCCACCGCGCAGGCCGCCGGCGTCCCGAGCACCGAATGGGCACCCACCGACGCTCCGCCGGAAGACCTGTTCCAGGTCGTCGACGAGGAGGTCATCGCCGAGGTCCTCTCGCACTGGACCGGCATCCCGGTCTACAAGCTCACCGAGGAGGAGACCGCAAAGCTTCTCCGCATGGAGGAAGAGCTCCACAAGCGGGTCATCGGCCAGGAGGACTCGATCAGCGCGGTCTCCCAGGCCATCCGCAGGACGCGGGCAGGCCTCAAGGATCCGAAGCGACCGAGCGGCTCGTTCATCTTCCTGGGCCCGTCCGGCGTCGGCAAGACCGAGCTGGCCCGCACGCTCGCGGAGTTCCTGTTCGGCGACGAGTCGGCGCTCATCCGCCTCGACATGTCCGAGTACATGGAGAAGCACACGGTCAGCCGCCTTGTCGGATCGCCCCCGGGCTACGTGGGCTACGAGGAGGGTGGTCAGCTCACCGAAGCCGTGCGCCGCAAGCCGTTCTCGGTGGTGCTGTTCGACGAGATCGAGAAAGCCCACCCCGACGTGTTCAACACCCTCCTCCAGATTCTGGAGGACGGCCGTCTCACCGACAGCCAGGGCCGCACGGTCGACTTCAAGAACACCGTGCTGATCATGACCTCGAACCTCGGAACCGCCGATCTGCGCAAGGCGTCGATGGGTTTCGCCAAGTCTTCGGAGTCGGCGAGCTACGAGAGGATGAAGGAAAAGGTCAACGAGGCGCTGAAGGCGCACTTCCGGCCCGAGTTCCTGAACCGCATCGACGAGATCATCGTGTTCCACGAGCTGTCGAAGGAAGAGGTCACGCAGATCGTCGACCTGATGATCGTGCGCATCCGCGAGCAGCTCGAGGGGCAGGGTTTGCACTTCGAGCTCACGGTCGACGCCAAGCTTCTCCTGGCTGAGAAGGGATGGGACCCGTCCATGGGCGCCCGCCCGTTGCGCCGCGCGATCCAGCGGTTCATCGAGCAGCCCCTGTCGGAAAAGATCCTTCAGAAGGTCTACAACGCGGGCGAGACCATCCTCGTCGAGGCGGAGGACGGAGAGATCGTGTTCCGCACTATCGAGGCCATCCGCGACGAGCCGCCGGTCGAACTCGCCGGCTCGGGCACCGCCGAGTAGGAGATCTCCGCACACCCAGACCGGGCATGGTGCGCGCTACTCATCGTCCGCTCCAGTTGAGCGTGCTGCGCGTATGGGCACCGCGGGTCGTGGCCGCGACACTCCTGCTGTCGCTCGGAGGGTGCAAAGTCGCGCTCCGGGTTGGCGTGGACGCCGGGCCACAGGGCGACGGCGAGGTTCGCGCGGTCGTCACCCTTGACCGGGACGCGCAACGATTCGTCGGTGATCTCCGGGGCAAGCTCCGGGTCGACGATCTCACGCGCGCCGGGTGGAAGGTCGTGGGACCCGAGAGGGCCGCGGGCGGCGGGGTCCGTGTCACTGCGACCAAGCGCTTCGCTCGGTCTGGTGACCTCGGTGCGATCGTTCGCGAGCTCGATGGCGGCAAGGGGCTTTTCGCCCGATTCACGTTGCGCCAGGACCGGTCGTTCCTGAAGACGACGTCGCGGTTCGCTGGGCGGGTCGACCTCAGCGAGGGTGTCGAGTCGTTCAGCGACGACACCCTGCGCGCCGAGCTCGGCTCGCCCCTGGGAGCCTCCCCCGAGGAGCTCTCACAGCGCATCGGATCTTCAGTTGCGGACGCGATCCCGATCACTGTTGGTGTCCGCCTCGCGGGTTCGATCGGCTCCAACGCGCCGCAGAACGCCGGTGGGGCGGCGGCCTGGCACCCGCGCCTCGGCGAGGACGTGCGCCTAACCGCGTCGGCGACACATTGGAACGTGCGCGGTATCGGCTTCGCCGCGCTGTCGGTCGTAGCCGGCGCCCTTGGGTTGGTGAGCGCCCTGCGGTATCGCCGCGGGCGCATAACACCCCGTCCGTAGGATCGCCTCCATGCCCCGCGCCCGCACGCTGTTCCGCTGCACCGACTGCGGTGTCGACGCGCCGAAGTGGACTGGCCAGTGTGCGAGCTGCGGCGAGTGGAACACGCTGGTCGAAGAGATCGATCGGCCCGGCGCGCCGGCGGCGTGGACCGGTCCGGCGGCGACGCCCGTGCCGCTCGGCGCAGTGGGCGGTGCCATCGCCCCGGCCCGGGCCACGGGGATCGACGAGCTCGACCGCGTGCTCGGAGGCGGCTTCGTGGCCGGCTCGGTCACCTTGCTCGGCGGCGAGCCCGGCATAGGCAAGTCAACGCTCACGCTCCAGCTGCTCGCGTCTGTCGCGGCCGGCGGCGGTCGCGGTCTGCTGGTGTCAGCGGAGGAGTCGCTGCACCAGGTACAGCTGCGCGCCCAACGACTCGGCGCGCTGAGCGACGGGATCTTCGTCGTGTCGGAGAACTCGCTGCCGGCGATACTCGGTGCGTCGGCGGAGTTGAAGCCCGACGTCCTCGTGGTCGACTCCATCCAGACGGTCTTCGACCCCGAAAACGGATCCGCTCCGGGCTCGGTGGCTCAGGTGCGCGAGTGCGCGCACGCGTTGGTGGTTGCCGCGAAAGCGGGCGGACCGGCCACCGTGCTCGTCGGCCACGTCACGAAGGAGGGAGCGCTCGCGGGCCCACGTGTACTCGAGCACGTCGTAGACACCGTTCTCTCCTTCGACGGTGATCGCCACCACGCGCTGCGCATGCTCCGAGCCGTCAAGCACCGCTTCGGCGCCACGGGCGAGCTCGGGTTGTTCGAGATGGTCGAGGCGGGCCTGGTTGCGGTGGCCGATCCAGGCGCTCTCTTTCTCGGCGACCGCCAAATCGGTGCCACGGGCTCGGCGGTCGTGCCGGTCATGGAGGGCCAGCGCACGCTGCTGCTCGAGGTACAGGGCCTGGTCGCCCATACTCAGGCGCCGATGCCGCGTCGCTCGGCGCAGGGCCTCGACTCCAACCGTCTCGCAGTGTTGCTCGCCGTGCTCGAAGACAACGCGAAGGTCCGCCTGGCTGACAGGGAGGTCTACGCGTCAGCGGTGGGGGGAGTACGCGTCAGCGAGCCGGCGGCGGATCTCGCGATCGCGCTCGCGATCGCGTCCGCCCGCACGGGTGCGCCTGTTCCCGCCGATCTCGTAGCCGTCGGGGAGGTCGGCCTCGGCGGGGAGCTGCGCCAGGTGAACCACCTGGAGCGCCGCCTCACGGAGGCTGCCCGCCTCGGGTTCAGGCGTGCGATCGTGCCGGTGTCGTCGCCCGCGGTCGCCGGTATCGAACTGGTGCGGGCACGGACGCTCGCCGATGCGGTGCGCGTGCTAACTGAGCGCGAGCGCCGGCAGTAACGCAGTCCGACCCGCCGGTACGCTTGGATGCGATGCACCCTCGGCAATCAACGGCGATGATCGAGGCGCTTGCCGCTATTGCGCCCGGCAATCCTCTGCGCGAAGGCCTCGACCGGATCCTCCAAGCGAATATGGGAGCGCTCGTCGTTGTCGGCGATGGCCCCGAAGTGCTCGCCATATCGACCGGCGGGTTCCTCCTCGACGCGGAGTACACGCCGCAGCGGCTTTCGGAGCTCGCGAAGATGGACGGAGCGATCGTGCTCGAAGCCGGCGCCACGCGCATCGCGCGGGCAAATGTTCACCTGCTTCCCGACCCTTCGGTGCCGACGAGCGAAACCGGGACGAGGCACCGGACCGCCGAGCGCGTGGCCCGCCACCTCGACGTGCCCGTGATCTCGGTGTCCGAGGACATGTCGATCATCACCGTGTACCGCGGCGCACACCGCCATCGCGTCGAGCCGATCCCGCAACTGCTCGCTCGGGCCGCCCAGGCTCTCGCGACGCTCGAGCGCTACAAGCACCGGCTGGATCAGGTGAGCGGCGCGCTCACGCACCTCGAAGCCGCCGACCAGGTCACGCTGCGCGACGTGGCCACGGTGCTGCAGCGCTCCGAGATGGTCCGCCGCGTCGCCGAGGAGATCGAAGCGCGCATCGTCGAGCTCGGGACCGAGGGTCGCCTCGTCATGCTGCAGCTCGACGAGCTCACGATGGGCGTCGACGACGACCTCCGTCTAGTGGCACGCGACTACGCAGCAGGATCTCCAGGCGCGGCGCTGAAGAGCCTCGCCGGGCTGAGCGACGATGACTTGGTGGATCTCGGCCAGGTCGCGTCGGTTCTCCGGCTGGGCTCGGCCGTCGAGCTCGACACCGCGGTGCAGGCCCGCGGCTACCGCCTCTTGTCGCGCCTGCCCCGCCTGCCCGATGTGGTCGTCGACAAGGTCGTCGACCAGTTCGGCACCCTGGCGAAGCTCCTCGCAGCCACGGTCGACGACCTCGACTCGGTGGCGGGCGTTGGAGCGGTGCGGGCGAAGGCGATCAGTGAGGGACTGTCACGCCAGGCGGAATCGACGGCCCTCCAGCAATAGCCTCGAACGATGCGCACAACCCTGCCGTCCGGACGCCCCGTCGAGCTCGTCCGTCCGCCCGACGACACCGTCCGGGGTGTCGTGCTCGTTCCGGACGTCTACGGGCTCCGACCGATCGTCGATGATCTCTCGTTGCGGCTCGCGCAAGAGCACGGCTGGGCGGTATGTGCGGTCGAGCCGTTCCCCGGGAACGAGCACGTCGAGCAGCCTGAACGCCTTGCGCTCATCGCGGCCAACGACGACGAGCTGATTCTCGCCGAGCTTTCCTCGGCGGCCGACATGCTCGGCACCGAGCGCACCGCGGTCATCGGTTTCTGTCAGGGCGGGATGTGGGCGTTCAAGGCCGCAGCCACCGGGAGGTTCGACCGCTCCGTCGCGTTTTACGGCATGGTCACGATTCCCTGGGCGCGCGACGGCCACGATCAGCCCACGGGCTACCTCACACGTCCTGAGCGCTGCCCGGTCCTGTCGATCATGGGCGGGCTCGACAAGTGGACGCCCGAAGCCGACATCGAGTTCCTGCGCGGCCTGCCGGACGTCGAGATCGCGCTCTACCCCGAGGCCGACCACGCGTTTGCCCATGACCCCGCACGCGCTACCTACCGCAAGGATGACGCCGAAGACGCCTGGGCCCGCGCCATCGCGTTCCTGGCGTAGGGGGGCTTTAGGGGACAACGGGCTAACCCGGAAAAGCCCCCTACTGCGGTTAAAGCGCGCGCTGCGAGAGTTGGGGGCGGTCGAGGATGCGGTACCGGCGGTCGGCCTGGTCGAGCCATCCCAGCCGGATGAATGCCGACAGCGCCTTGTTAACGCGCTCTCGCGACGCGCCGACCATGCCGGCGAGCTCTTCCTGGGTCACGGGCAGCACGAACTCGTCGTTGGAGCCGGCGAGCTCGAGGAGGCGCTTCGCGGTGCGCCCGGTGACGTCGAGGAACATCGAGTCGGCGAGCGCACTGTCTGTCTGCCGGAGACGGAGCGCGAGCAGCTCGACGACGCCCCAGAGGAGCTTGGGCTTCACTTCGAGAATGTCGCGAACAGCCGGGTACGGCACGACCACGAGCTCGGTCGGCTCGAGCGATCTCGCCTCGGCCGAGCGGGGCTGGCCGTCGAAGAGCGGCATCTCGCCGAAGAGATCGCCCTCCTCCATGAGCGCGACGACGGATTCGCGGCCGTCGAACGCGCGCTTGGCGATGGCGATGCGGCCAGAGCGGACGACATAGAGCCGTTCGGCGGTGGCTCCCTCGGTGAAAACGATCTCGTTGCGCTCGTATCGGATCGGCAGCGTGTGCGCGGCGAGGTCATCGAGTGACGCGGTGTCGAAGAAGCGAAAGAGCTCTGCCCGCCCTAGAAGTTCCAGTGCCTCCATCCGTGCGCACCATAACGGAGACATTCCGCTGCTCGTCGCGTTACCCGAGTGTCCGGTCGCGGCCAACTACCTGTACCCTGGGCAGCGTTCCCCCGCTGTACGAGCCTTGGGAGAGGTATGCCCACCTTCGATGTCGGTGACAAAGTCGTCTATCCCCATCACGGCGCCGCCGTGATCGAACGGCGCGAAAAGCGCGAAGCGTTCGGGGAGAAGCGTGAGTATCTCGTCCTGAAGGTCGCGTACGGCGATCTCACGCTCATGGTGCCCGCCGACAACACCGACGAGGTCGGGCTGCGCGAGGTCATCAACGACGAGGAAGTCGAAGAAGTCTTCGCCGTCCTTCGCAAGAAGGAAGCGCGGATGCCCACCAACTGGTCGCGCCGGTACAAGAACCATGTAGAGAAGCTGAAGTCCGGCGACATCTACCAGGTGGCCGAGGTCGTCCGGAACCTCTCCATCCGCGACAAGGACAAGGGCCTTTCGGCTGGCGAGAAGCGGATGTTGCAGAAGGCGCGCCAGATCCTGGTGTCGGAGCTCACGTTCGCGATCGGTGTGTCCGAGGAAGAGGCCGAAGTCCGCTTGGACAGCGAGCTTCCGTAGTCAAACGGTGGCGGTCTGGGGCGTCGTCGTCGCCGCCGGGTCCGGCACCCGCTTCGGAGCACCCAAGCAGTACGAGACCCTCGCCGGAACACGGATGGTCGATCACGCTTTGGCCGCCGCGCGCGCGTCTTGCGACGGCGTCGTCCTCGTCGTGCCCGCTCAGGACGTGTCGAGCGCCCAGCAACTGGGCAATCCGGCCGACATCGTGGTCGCCGGCGGGTCGGTGCGGTCGGAATCGGTGCGCAACGGTCTTGCCGCGGTTCCCGACGACGCCGACATCGTGGTGGTGCACGACGCCGCGCGACCGTTGGCCCCGCCGGCGCTGTTCGGCGCCGTGATCGCCGCGGTTCGCGACGGGGCCGACGCGGCTGTCCCAGGGCTGCCGGTCGCCGACACGGTCAAGGAGGTCGACGGGACCCGCGTGGTCGCGACGCTCGACCGCCGCCGCCTCGTACTCGTTCAGACCCCCCAGGCGTTCCGCGCAGGGGCACTCCGCGCCGCGCACGAGCACGGCTGGGACGCTACTGACGACGCCGCACTCGTCGAGCGCAACGGCGGCAAGGTCGTCGTCGTCCCCGGGAGTGAAGCGGCGGCAAAAGTCACGACACCGGAAGACCTCGCCCGACTGGGGGCGCACGCATCGTGATGGACGGTCTCCCCCGGGTCGGGATCGGCTTCGACGTGCACCCCTTCAGTGACGACCCGGCGCGCCCCCTGGTGCTCGGCGGCGTCACGTTCTCGGGTGAGCGCGGTCTCGAGGGTCACTCCGACGCGGACGCGGTATGTCACGCCGCGGCCGACGCCCTCCTCGGCTCGGCCGGCCTCGGTGACCTCGGGCAACTCTTCCCGGACACGGATCCGGCGTGGAAGGACGCGGACAGCGTGTCGTTGCTCGCGGAGGTTGCCGGCCGCGTCCGCGCGGCGGGGTTCGGCATCGGGAATGTCGACTGCACCGTGCTCTCGGAGACGCCCAAGATCGCGCCTGCTCGCTCAGAGATGGAGCGCAACCTCTCGACTGCGATCGGCGCCGCCGTGTCGATCAAAGCGACCCGGCCCGAAGGTCTGGGCTCTCTCGGCCGCAGCGAAGGCGTCGCCTGCCTCGCCGTGGCCGTGGTGATCGCGACCGGCACGTAGGTTTCCCCACCATGGCCCGTCCGCCCGCATCCGGCCGTCCCCGCCCCGGCCGTCGCGGGACGGGACGCGCCGCCGCCGGTGCCGGAGGGATCCCCGGTGCGGGAACCCGCCCGGGCGTCGTCGAGCGCGGCCTCGGCGGGCAAGTGGTCGCGGGCCGCCAAGCCGTTCGGGAGCTACTCGCCGCGGGACGCCGGCCCGCACGCGAGGTCTGGTTCAGCGACGGCGTCGATGCCGCGCCGATCCTGGACGAGATTGCTGCGCTCGCCGCGCGTGCGGGCGTGCCCGTGCGGCGTGTCCCTCGGGCCCGGCTCGAGCGACTCGCCGACACCGAAGCGCCGCAGGGCGTGGTCGCCCGCGCTGCGCCGCTCCCCGAAGCCGATCTGGCAGATCTGGCCACGGGTCGATCCGGGGCGGCGCCGCCGTTCCTGGTGGCGCTCGACGGCGTCACCGACCCACACAACCTCGGCGCGGTGCTTCGCTCCGCCGAGTCCGCCGGCGCGACCGGAGTCGTTCTCGCGCGGCATCGCGCCGCCCATGTGACCCCGACCGTCACCAAGACCGCCGCCGGCGCCATCGAGCACCTGCCCATCGCCGTGGTGCCGGGGCTCCCCACGGCGCTCGCCGAGCTGGCGCGGCGCGGGGTGTGGACGGTGGGGCTCGCAGGTGACGCGAAGGCATCGATCTTCGACCTGACCATCGCCGACGGCCCGATCTGCCTCGTGCTGGGGGCCGAAGGCGCCGGCATGAGCCGGCTCGTGCGCCAGCGGTGCGAACTCGTCGTGGCCGTCCCCCGGATCGGTAAAACCGAGTCGCTTAACGTCTCGGCTGCGGCAGCCGTCGCCTGTTTCGAGATCGCCCGGCGGCGCGGCTTGTCCGGTTCGGCTTGATTTGTCGAATGAAATCGCCTGCTGCCAGGAGAAACCTTATTGACTTTCCCCTCAACCGCCCGTACAACGACCTGTGCGGCACTTGCTGGGGAGCATGGTCCGAGCACGTCACACCACACGATGGAGAACCCCCAACTTGGCGATAGCAGGAGCACCGTCTCTTTCGGAGATGGCTGACGCCGACCTGTGTGCCCGGTTTCAGGCCGGTGACACGCAAGCGCTCGACACGCTTCTGACGAGGTACCGCCGGTTCGCCCGCGCTAAGGCGCGGGGGTATTTCCTCGTCGGCGCCGACGCCGACGACCTCGAGCAGGAAGGTCTCATCGGCCTGTTCAAGGCCGTACGCGACTTCCGCCCCGATCGCCAGTCGAGCTTCCGGGCGTTCGCGGACCTGTGCGTGAAGCGCCAGGTCATCACGGCGATCAAGACGGCTACCCGCCACAAGCACAAGCCCCTCAACGGTTACGTGTCGATATCGCCCGGAGCGATCGCGCCCGGCAACGACGCCGACGAGTCATCGATCGAGGAGCTCCTGCGTGACCACTGGACCGCCGACCCCGCGGACGAGGTTGTCAACGGCGACCGCCTATCGGAAGTGCGCCGGTCGATCGTCGGACTCCTGTCGAGCCTCGAGGTCGAAGTGCTCCAGCTGTACGCGGGGGGTGCCAGCTACGCCGAGATCAGCGAACAGCTCAACCGTCACACGAAGGCGGTCGACAACGCAATCCAGCGCATCAAGCGCAAGGTCGAGGGGCTCATAGCGGAGCGCGACCTCTCCGATCAGCTCGCTGAGGCCGCACTCCTCGCCTCCTGAGCCGTAACGTCCAGGCCGTGAAGCTCTGCCCGTACTGCGCCGAGGAGATCCAGGAGGCCGCGCTGATCTGCCGGCACTGCAACCGCGACGTGCGCACGGGTTCGACCGGCGAACCCCTCGGCGAGCAGCTAACGGGAGCAGCGTCGCGGACCAACACGATGGCGATCGTGTCCCTCGTGTGCTCCGTAAGTTCGTTCGTCTTGCTGCCCGTCATCGGCTCGATCCTCGGCGTCGTGTTCGGCTACCGGGCCAGGCGCGAGATCGCCGATTCGGGCGGAGCGGAGGGTGGCGGCGCGCTCGCAACCGCGGGGATCATCGTGGGATGGATCGGCCTCGCGTTGCTGATCATCTGGGTGCTGGCGTTCTGCTCGTCTCGGAACGCGCTGAGCCTCCTTTAGCTTGGACAGCGCGCCGGGTTAGCTCAGTTGGTAGAGCACCGCTCTTGTAAAGCGGATGTCGTCGGTTCGATCCCGACACCCGGCTCTCGGCAATCGGTTGGAGGGTTGTAGCGCCGGGGATCGCCGACGTGGCAGGCTCTGCCTCCGTGGAACTCGCACCGGAAGACGTCGCGCTGCTGGCGTTCGAAGAGTCGTGGTGGACCACGCCAGGGGCCAAGGTAGAGCGCATCCGCAGCGAGCTCGGGATGCCCCCTTCGCGTTACTACAAGCGCCTCGGTGAGCTGATCGATTCGGCGGACGCACTAGCGCATTCGCCGCTCCTTATTCGCCGGCTGCGGCGCCGCCGCGGTCACGACGACGAGTTCGGCGCGCCCGCGTCCGGCCGGCGCCACCACTGATGGCCCGCGCCGGTGCCGGCGGCCTGAACGTCGGCCGCGCTGCTCTTCTGATTGTCGTCGGCCTCCTCATCGGCGTCTACGTCCTGAACCAGGGTGATGACACGCCGTCGGCGGCGTCGTTCGACCGGTCGACGGTGTCGACCATCGACATCACCGACCTCACTGCGGCGCCCACCACCACCGTGCGCAAGGCGGCCACGCCGACCACGGTCGCGCTGCGGGCGCCGGCGTCGTTCACCAGCGTCGCGGTCAACGCCACGAACACGGGCGGCGTGGGGGCCAAAGCGACCGCAAAGCTCCAGGCCGCCGGGTACAACGCGATCGCCCCCGGGGATGCAACTAGGTCGGTGAAGGCGCAGACCAAGACCTCCGCCATCCTGTTCGCGCCGGGCTTCGAGCGTGAGGCGGCCGCGGTCGCGGCGCTTTTTCAACTGCCGTCCACCGCGCTGCGCCCGTTCACCTCACCGCCGCCGTCGCCGTCGGTGAAGTCGGCGAGCATCGTGGTGCTCGTCGGTCCAGACATCAAGATTTAACTTCGGCCTCCCGCGCTAGCGCGGCCAGCAACGCCACTGCTTCGGTCGGTCCGGCCACGCGCAGATCGGCGATGTCGCGCATGGCTGCGGGGGTTTCGGCGCTGTCGACGCAGATGACCACGCCGGCCGCGTGCGTAGCAGCGGCGTACGAACGCACCGCTTGGCCCGCAGGTACGTCGCCGGTGTCGTCGCCGAGGAACACGACTGCGCGGGGGCGATGGCGGACGAGGAATTCTGCGGTGGCGTGGCCCTTGTCCCGATCGATCGGCGGCCGCAGCTCGACCGCCAGGCGACCGGTCAGCAGGGCAACGCCATGAACCTGCACCTGCTCGCGCGCCCACGACATGACCGCCGGTTCGTCGTCTGGCTTCGCCCGGTAGTGGAGCCCGACACTGAGCCCCTTCGGCTCGACGAGCACGGATGCCGGCATCGAAGCGATCGCCGCGGCCGTGATGCCGTCGATGACCGCCCGCCAGGGGACGGCTTCGTCGACGGCCACCGCCGCGGCACCGTGCCAGGTTTCAAGGCCGTACATCCCGTGCAGCTCGATCGGAGCGTCGGCGATCGGTGCGAGCTGTTGTGCGAGCCACGCCACCGGTCGACCCGAGACGACGGCTACCGACCCGATGCGCTGCGCCAGCGCGCCTAGCGCGTCGAGCGCGCCGGGCAGCGGAACGGCGTCGGCGGGATCAGCCACGATGGCCGAGATCGTCCCGTCGAAGTCACACACCACGCTCGCCCCGCGAGGATCGGTGACGACCGGTAGCAGCAGCTCGGGAACGATCATGACCCCCGGTAGCTTTCCATCCGTGCTCCGCCCGCCCGTTCATCGCCGTGGCATTGCCGCGATCGCCGCGGCGGCGATAGGGCTTGCCGGGCTTGCGGCCTGTGAGGAGCGCGCGGTTCGCCTCGAGTACCGGCCCGAGGACGGCGAACGCGACACCTACGCGCTCGAGGTGACCACGGTGACCACGACCGCGCTGAAAGGGGAGTCGTCGCGAACTGAGAAGGACGCGTTCTCACTGCGCGTCGCGCATCGCGTCCTGAACGACGGGACGCGTGTCGCCGTCCGGCTCACGGGCCCGGGTGACACTCCCCGCGATTTCGTCGTGCGACTCGACCGCGCCGGTCAGCTCACGTCGGTCGAGACGGTCGAGGGTCTGCCCGCACAAGCGCTCGGTCCGCTCGGGCTCTCGGAGGTGTTCCCCGCCTCGGTCACTGCGCCACCGGCGCGCCCCCTCCGCCCTGGCGACCGCTGGACCGTCGACTCCTCGGTGCTCTTGGCGGGAGCGCCGCCGGCCCGTCTCGTCGGTCGCGGTCGCCTCGCGGGCGTAGGCGTCTCCGGCGGCGACGAGCTGGCGACCGTCGAGACCGACGTGAGCCTGCCGGTCAACCGCCTCACGCCGACCGACAGCGGCGGTACTGCCCACCTCGTCGGCACCCAGCGCTCCCGCGTGCGCTCGACTCACCGGCTGCGTGACGGCGTGCTGCGCAGCGCACGTGCCCAGACGACTGGCCGATTCGATCTCACGTTGTCACCGGCCACGCCCGACGGAGGGCCTCCCGTGACCGGGACACTCACCGTCGTCGTCACGTCGACGACCAAGTACGTCTGAGCAGCGGTCATCGCTCCGCGCGGGCCGCGGCGATCTGGTCGTTCAGCCAGTCCGCGGGGCTGCGCTCGCCCGCCGCGGCGCGGAGGTTCGCCGCGGTCCTTTCTCGCTCCTCCGCAGGGGCGCTCAGCGCGGCGTGGAGCGCGTCGGCGGTTGCAGTGACGTCGAATGGATTGATGCCGATCGCGTGTGGCCCAAGCGTGTCCCACGCGCCCGCTTCGTGCGACAGCACAAGCGGCGCGTCGCGCTCGTTGACCGCCGGCCCCTCGTAAGCGACGAGGTTCAGCCCGTCGCGTACCGGGTTGACGAGCAGAACGTCGGCGCGTCGCAGCGCGGCAACCGAACGCGGGAAGCAGTCGCTTGTGTCGAGGATGACCGGCGTCCAGTCGGCGGTGCCGTACGCGCGGTTGATCGCGTCGGCCGCGCCTTCGACCTCGACGCGGTGGCCCTGGTACTCCGCCAGGCCTTCCCTGCTCGGGTAGGTCACGGCGACGAGGTGCACGCGCCCGCGCCATTCGGGGTGCAGTTCGAGGAGCTCCGCGAACGCCCAGAACCCGCGCAGGAGGTTCTTGGACAGCTCGATGCGGTCGACGCGGACGATGCACCGCCGGTCGCCGACGACCGCGTCGAGGGCGGCGCGTTCGCGGTCGCACTCCTCGGACCGCGCGACGCGGTCGACTTCGGAGCGATCGGGCGCGGCCGGAGCGACAAAGGTGCGCGGCGGGATCGTCGGGGCGCAAACCTCGTCCCAGACGCCGAGGAATGCGTCGCGCCACCGCGTCGAGTGGAACCCGCAGGCGTCCGCGCCGGCGAGACCGGCGAGGAGCTCTTCGACCATCCACCGCGGGAGCATTCCCGCGAACCCGCGATCGGCGAAGGCCGTGTGGCTGAAGTGCACGATCTTCACGTCGGCGCGCCGCCCACGAAGCATCTGTGGCACGAGGCTCAGGTGATAGTCGTGGACCAGAACGGTTGCGCCCTCAGCCGCGGCCTCGTCGGCGGCCGCGGCCATCGCCGCATTGACGGCCCGGAACGACGCCCAGGCGGCGTTCGTGCGACGGTCGAGCCGCGGTCGGCGGGCCGGGTCGAAGAGATGGTGATGCCAGAACCACAGCGTCTGGTTGGCGACGACGTCGTAGTACGCGCGGTACTCGCCCTCGTCGACGACGACGAACCGCACGTTGTAACCCTCGGCTGTCAACACGTTGGCAGTTCCTGCGGTGCCGGCCGCCATCCGGTCACCCTCGCTCATCGCGGCTGCCACCCACACTGCGTCTGCGTCGCGGACGCCGCCTCCGAGCGTTGCCGCGAGTCCTCCCCCGGCACGGTGCGCCACGAGCGAACCTGCCTCGGTTGCGAAGGCAATCGGTCCGCGATTCGACACGACGACGAGACTGGCGCTCACGGGTCGGCAACGATAACGAGCGTGTTGCTCGTGGCCGCGCCCGACAAGTTTCGTGGATCGGCCACGGCCGCGGACGTGGCCGCAGCCGCGGCCGACG
>Ga0183260_10000816_pt1 | contig 26527 bp, 16 predicted proteins | sample AntDrymUQ4972206_2_FD_129768 | JGI IMG/M metagenome (GOLD analysis project Ga0183260, IMG submission 129768) | Polar desert sand microbial communities from Dry Valleys, Antarctica - metaG UQ497 (22.06) (version 2) (version 2) | ecosystem: Environmental > Terrestrial > Soil > Desert | place... | reverse complement strand
TCGACAGCGTGTAGAGCAACCACCGGCCTTCGGGGCTCGGAGCCTGCGAGCTGACCTGCCGCAGTTGTTGCATGTCGAGAAACGTCATCGGGCGCGACGCGCCAGCGGTCTGCGCGCTGGCCACTGCAGGCGCTCCGGTAGACCCGGCGATGAGAACCAGCTCGAACATTGCGAGCGGTGCCCGCCCAAGGTGCCGAAGTGAAATGGACATGTGGCCTCCCAGAGTGCCGTGGCTGCGGCAATCCTACCGGAATCTGCCGTGTGTGGATCTGGACCACGTTATCGGGTTCGACTCCCTGCCTCTTGGCCGCGGTCGAATGCGTCGGCGACGATGGGCGAGCCGGCCATCCAGAGCGTGTTCCCCGGGTCCTCCAGCCACTGGCGGTAGAGAGCCCGATACATCGGCGTGCGGAAGGCACTCGATGCGCTCAAGTAACGCTCGTTGGCAGGTCCAGCACTAGGTTCGGCGAGTCGTTTCCGCTCGGGGAAGACCCACTCCAGTGTCTCGACGACGGATGGATGAAGCGGCGTTGCCAGGTGCTCACGAGCCGCGTGTTGATAGGCCAGTTTGGCCCTCCAGAGTTTGCGGGGGAAGAGCAGCCGGACGGTCCATCGGAACACGACCCGGAGCAGGGCAGTGTGCCGCAGAAGGAAGAGCCGGAAGTCCATCGGCGAGGGCCGTGTCACGAGGTAAACGAACACATGCGGGTGCGCGTACGGCTGCACACCGATCGGCAGCTTGTCCGGGAAATACCGGACTGCCTTCGTGGGTCCATCGCCAAACAGCAGCTGCGGGTAATCCCGGGTCTCGAGACGATCCTCGAGATGGCGCATGAAGTGGCGGCGCTTGTCAGTCGACGGGCCGAGCCATGTGAAGTCGCGATCGTCGAGCACGGCGTCGAGCAGCATGACGCGCTCGATCATCCGTCCCTGAGCGGTCGGCTTGCGGAACCGGTTGTCTGGCTCGTCGATGGCTGCCCAGAGCGGCTTGTAGTGGACGTGGAACATTCGCCCGCGATGGAGCTTGCCAGTGGCGATCGGCGTCGCGAATCGTCGCTCGATGAGCGTCTTGATGAAGTCGGTGCTCTTCTGGCCGTGGACGAGGCCGGCGGAGCTGCAGTACTGGCGCTCGATGAAGACGCCCGAGTGCAGCAGCACGTTCAGCAGGAATCGCGCCTGACGCTCGGTGAAGCCGAAGGCGGCGATGGCTTCGACGCGCTCGGCGTTCGCCAGCTCGATGGTCCAACGGTCGGGCGGGGGCGGCAGGGTCATCGGATCAACTCCTCGGCGATTCGCGGATGCGCCGTCCGACGACCGCCGCCACCGCGCCCGCCGACCATCCCGCCGATCACCACGTAGCAGGTGAACCCTGACCTGGCTGCGGCTCCGGCGTGGGCGCCGCGGTAGTGGGCGGTGACGACCTCGATGTCCTCATGCCGCGATCGACCGTCCCGGTCCTCGTACTCGATGCGGGCATCCGGGAATCTGACGTGCCCATCGTCGTACGGCAGCTCGTGCTCGCGCGCCCATCGCGCGATCTCGGCGGGCTCGCGGTCCGGTCGGCCGTCGCAGTCCTTCTTCCCGCGATTGCGCTCGTGGAGGAACCGCTGATAGTCGCGCTTGAGCTCGTAGTCGAGAACGACTCGGCGAACCCGTCCACCTTGGCCTCGCAGGCGTTCGTCGGCGCGTTCGTAGGCTCGATAGACCTTGGTGTCGTGCGTCAGCTCGCGGGGCTTTCTCACGCCGGCATAGAAGGCCTGGCGGGGCTGGTGGCTCCTGGCATCGCGCTCGTAGCGATTGGCTTCGAGGAGGTCGCGCCCGCGGTCGGTCAGCGTCACGGCACGGTCGTCGGCACTGAGCGGAGACGTGCGAATCAGCCCTTCGTTCTCGAGGTGCTTGAGGCTTCGCCGAGAACTCTGCGCGTCGTCGCGGAGGTCGTCAAGGTCGCTTTCGGCGACAACACGGAACGCGCGGATGGTCGCCAGCGTGCGGCTCTCGGCTCCATTGATCTCGTAGACGCGATTACGCTCGCGGACTGGCCGCCACTCGCGCCCACGTGGCAGGTCGAGATCCTTCGTGAACACGTCGCACGGGTGTCGGTCCTCGTGTCGATCGCGATCGCCGGTGCTTCCCCGGCTACCGACACTGCGGTCCCGCAGGGGGTTTCGATCGCGGTCATCGCTTCGCGCGTCAGATCTGTCCCACATGGACGCCCCCTTCCAGCCACCACTCCGTCGGCACGTGCCCGGCGACGGACGAGTGTTCGAGAAGGGATTGTGCACCATGCTCCCCTCGGCGGCGGCGCTCCCTCGGGTGCCTTCGGGTCTCTTCTGGTCGGGACGGTTCTTGAAGCAGCGCAGGATCAGGGCGCGAGGTGCTTCGTTGCGCTTAGCGCACACACTATCGCGCTATTCGTGAGCAGAAGCCGGTCAAACCGGCAGCGCGGATGCTCGAGGACGACCACAAACGCGAGGCTGGCGGCACCGATGCCGACCCCACTTCAGTTGCTCGCTATACTGGCAGACCATGAACCACAAAGACTACGCCAAAGACATCCTGGCAATCTTGCCGGAACGACCGGCAACGTTGGCTCCTTTGGCGATGGACGATGGAAAGCGAGGGAACGCCGGACGGTGCATGGCAGCGATGGTACGCCATCGACTGGCCCAGAATGGCGCACAAGCTCAGCATGTGCGTCACTCGCTGGTTGAATGGAACGGCGGCGTGATCGGCCTTCGCAATTCTCGGCATGCGCAGAGATTCTGGACAAACATCAATACGTCAGTTGCGGACCAACTGCGATCATTGGCCGAGCGGCAGGCGACGGTATACCTATTCGTCTATTGGCAAGTGGAAGACGGCATATTCCACGCCTGGGCCGTTCCAGAAGACATTGCGTTCGACGCCATTCGAAGGGTCCCAAGGACTAAAGTGCATGACCTGTGGTCAATCGAGATCTCGCCCGAGGACCATCAGGTAAAGAACGCTCCGGGTGCGCCGAGCTTTGCTCCATTCTACGCCCGAGCAGATCTGACCGAAGCGGAACGGGCGAAGCTGCTAGAAGCGATCAAGACGGATGACAGCATAAAGCAAGAAAGGCAAGCAGCGGCCGGCGAGGACGAGAGCGGCGATGAGACCACGGACGACGAGCCTCTCCCTGGCTTTACGAACGAGACGGTAGCGTTTCTTCTCGAATTGCCCGAGCACGTTAACGATGGACCTTGGCATGAAGAGAACAAGCAACGCTACGAGCGCGTCCTGCGCGACCCTAGTCAAGCGGTTGTCGATCAGTTGCGAACGCGTTACATCCAGAGGATTAGCCCCGTCGTGGCAGGCGGTAAGCGGCATTTGTCGATCTTGAATAAGAACGATTTCGGCAAAGGTGGGTACCACGACCACTACTGGTTCGCGTTTTATGATCCTGCGGCCGGTAGCAAGACCAAGTCGGTGCAGTTGTACGTTCGGTTCCTCGGGGCCGAGCGAATCTGGGGATACGGATTCTCGATGGGCAACTATTGCGAACAGTACATGGATCGGTTGATGTTGGCGATGGTTGGCAGTTCGAAGTCCGTCGCCGACTATGTCAGCCATGCGCCACAGGGCACCGTGGTTCGCATGATCGCGGACGAAGTCTCAGCAGCGTTCTCGCCTGAGGAGTTCGCCAATCAACTAGCGACTGCCCCAGGCACGACTTTCGGAATGGAGGGACCGTTAACCAACGTCCAAATCGTCCGTGAGTTTCCGCTCGGCACACTGCCCGACCACGCCGAAACGCTCGTGGATGAGATCGGGGAATACTTCACATGGTGCTGGCCCTTCTTCGACGCCGCCACAACAGGCGCGTGGAAATCTGGGCCGATTCTGCCGCCAAAGCCGAACGATGACGAGGTCGGCGACGTTGACGAAAGGGCCCCTCAGACGATTCCCGAACTCGCCGAACTGACGGCGTTGTCCGAGGAGTTCCTAGAACAGTTGGAGGACGCTCTGTTGGCCAAGCAACAGGCGATTCTGGTCGGCCCTCCTGGCACGTCCAAGACCTACATCGCTCGGCAATTCGCCCGTTACTTTGTCCGTCAGCGGCTCGGTCGGCCTCAAGGGAGCTTTGACGTCCTGTACATGCACGCCAACTGGGCCTACGAGGACTTCTTCGAGGGGCTGAAGCCCACTTCTAGAGACGGGACGCTAACGTTCGAGCCACGCTTGGGATTCTTCCTGAAATGGGTTGAGGGACTGAAGGCGTACAGCCCCAAGGCCGTCCACGTGCTGGTGCTGGACGAGATCAACCGTTGCGACACGGCAGCCGTGTTGGGGGAGCTTCTGCAATTACTGGAGTACCGTGGAACGACGGTGCAGCTATTGTCGGGTCGCAGCTTTGTCTTTCCCAGCAACGTCTTCATCATTGGCACGATGAACAGCGCCGACCGCTCGATCGGCCGGTTGGACCTGGCAATGCGTCGGCGGTTCCTCTGGCTCGATCTGCACCCGAAGCCGGACACGCTCAACCGGTGGTTGCAACGGGCTGGGAACAATCCGTTGGGCTTCAAGGCGGATTCGCTAGTACGTTGCAACGAGCTTCTGGCTGAGCATGGCATCCCTGCCGAGCAACAGATTGGCCACGCATTGTTCATGCTGCAACGCACGCCGGAGGACGACGAGGCGTCCCCGAAGCTGGACACTCCACTGAACGAAAAACATTTGAGGCAAGTAGTCCAGTTCAGCGTCCTGCCCTATGTCCGTGAACTGCTGACCATGCAATTCGGTCAGGCTGACGCGGGTTTGCTGCGACAGATTTCCGATCACCTGTTGGATTGCGTCAATGGCCGGGCCGCCGGATCGGAACAGGAGCGGACTGATGACCAGCCGCCGACCTGATGATATCGAATGCTTCGAGGTGGGCAGCGGGCACCAGCTCCCGTGGAATGGATCACGACGGGCGTTGGGGGACGATTGGACGACGATCGAATCGCTGGCGAATCGCGGCGTGATCCAAATCGAGACGCGGGACGATCGAGTCGTCATCAGCGGAGCAACTCGGGTCGGCTTGATTGTACTCCCCAGTGGGCGGCGACTCGTCATTCGCTCGAAGATTCCGAGCCTGACTTTGCTGGAATGGCTGGCATATCTTGGCGAGTTTCCGTCGCTGTCCTCGTGGCTACCCGACCCCGGCGTCGCCGCACAAGCGACAGAGCAGGCCGACTGGCATCGCTGTATCGGAAGGCTGTTCTTGTACGCACTGGAACAGGTAACGCGATCGCACTTGCAGAAGGACTACGTGGCGATCGCGTCAGATCCGCCAGAGATCCGTGGGCGGATTGACACGACGGCGTTCGCGCGACGTCTACATCGCCTTCCGCGCGTTCCACAAATCCAACGTCGGCGAACGCTAGACACATCGTTCAATATCGTGTTGGCATTGGCGTTGGACCGGCTGCCCGTCTTGCTGGCCGATGGCCGCGCGAGCGATCATCGACGAGTCGCACGGCTGCGTGAGCAGTGGGCATGGATCAGCCGGGGTGTCACCAACCCAGTGGCCGAGGTCACCGCCGCACAATGGGCCAGTCCACCCGGGTACCGTGCGGCACTCCAATTGGCGCGGCTGATTCTGATCGGTGCCGTGCTGGATCCCATATCGACCATGGGCGGTCAGGCGTTTACGTTGCCGCTGGCCGCTATGTGGGAACGGGCGTTGCGGAGGATGTTGGGCGACCTGGCCGATGAAACCGGATGGCACCCCGTGCCGGACGGTCAGCGGATACGCAATTGGGACGATCCGGTTGGCCGCGACGATCCGAAACGCCGGCTGATGGCCGACGTGATCGCCGAGCGCGCCGGCGCACGATGGGTGCTGGACACGAAGTACAAGATGGAATACCGGGATGAGAGTCGCTTGGACCGATTTCAGATGTGCGCCTACGCAGTCGCCTTCGATGCTGACCGCGTGTCACTCGTGTACCCAACTGGGTCAAGCCCTGGGCTCGTGCGCGATCTGCTTCGCGCGACCATCGGCAACAGGACGCTCTGCATCGACTCACTGGCGCTACCTATGGCTGCCGGCCCCGAGACCTGCCGCGCGGCGTTGGCAGCCGTTGCATACTTCCCACATTCCTCCAGAGCAGATGCACCGCCCCACCCGGATACCAGAACGATTCCGACGAGCCAACTCTGAATCCTTTGCAATTCTGGAATATCGGAAGCGAGCGCGAGGTCGGGCTTGAGGAGCCTCCACAGGTCGCGCCCGCGGCACCAACGCCGAAGCTTTGACGTGCAGCACTGCTAGCAGGCCGATGAAAAAGTGACTCGTGAGACCATTTCCTTCTCCGTCGTCGTCGATGTTCGTCGGTGAGCGCCCCGCGTCCGGCTATTGGTCGTCGCGCGACCGCGTCGGACCCGCGTCCCGATCACGTCGCCCTCGCCAAGAGGGTCCGCAGGCGAATCAGGTTGTACGCCGCCGCGGTAAAGGTCACGATCCAATCGACGAGTTCGCAGCCCCGACGTCTCAGCTTCCGCAACCCGCCGACCGTTTTCATCCAGCCGAAGACTTGCTCGATCAGCTTCCGTTTCTGTTGGCTGATGGCATACCCGGCATGACGGGTGGTGCGGCCATCGATCGCCGTGCCGACGGCTTTCTGCGCCACATGCGGCGTGATCGCGAGCGCCCGCAGGGCCGCCACGAACGCGGCGACATCGAAGTTCTTGTCGCCGCCGACGGTGCTGCCGCGGGGCGCACTGGTCGCGAGCAGCAGCTGGGCAGCGTCGCGTTCAGCCGTGCCCGTCGCGGCCGTCGCGCAGACGTTGGCGACCAAGCCGTGCCGATTGTCGAGCAGGACATGGCCCGCGTACGAGAGCTTCGCCTCGCGGCCGGCACCCTTACGCGCCAGGCGGGCATCAGGGTCCGTCGTGGACTGATGCGTGTCGTTCCGGCGCGATTCGCCATGGAAATTCACCGTCGGATTGCCGGGATCGTCGGGCGGCGGCTGCGGCCCTTCGTCCTTGCGGCGGAAGCTCTTCAGACTCGCCCAGGCGTCGAGCAACGTGCCATCGACGGTGAAGTGGTCGTCCGAGAGCAGCCCGGCGGCGCGCGCCTGCGCGAGGACCGCGTCAAAGAACGCCCCGGCGATGTCGCTCTCCAGCAGGCGGTCGCGATTCTTGCTAAAGGTCGTCGGCGACCAGATTGGGTCATCCATGCTCAGCCCGACAAACCAGCGATACAGGACGCTGTAGTCGATCTCCTCCATCAGGAGCCGCTCGCTGCGGACCGTGTACAACGACTGGAGCACGAGCGCTCGCAGCAGTTGCTCGGGCGGAATCGACGGCCGACCAATGTCCGAATACATCTTCGTCAAGCGCGGCGACAGGTCGGCGAACACGCGGTCGGTCATCGCTCGAACCGCCCGCAGCGGATGGTCCGCGCGTACGCGTTGCTCGGGCGACAGATAACTGAACATGTGATTCGTCTGCTCGTCGGGTCCACGCATGCGGTCGCTCCCTTCAGAAACGTCCGGAGCATGGTAGTACAGCGGGATCATGAAGTCGATCCCTCACGAGTCACTTTTTCAGCACCCTGCTAGTCAGGCAAATTGAGGCATGAATATGGTAATGTTCGCGAAATATGCTATGTTCACGATGATGTGGACATGGCTTCCAACGCGAACATAAATCGCAGGTACGATTCTGCTCTCGAACGCGACCTTGCCCGCGTCCTCACCGAGCTGCTGGGCAGCGCGTCCTGGCTCCAACGCTGGCGCATTGAGCCCGGAGTGTCACGAGATCCGGAATGGGACCTGCTGGTCTCCGGCCCGGTTCCGGGTGGCGGCAAAGCCGTTCTCTGCGTTGAATGCAAGGGCATCAACTTCCAGCCGAGCCAGTTCGCCAGCTTGGTGGGCCGGTCCTGCTCGGCCGGCAAGAACGTGGCGTCTGGGAAGGTGCTCGCGATGCCACGAGTGTCTCCCCGGATGGCGGAGCTCTGCCACGAACACGGCTGGAACTGGTACGACCTCGCCGGCAACTGTCGGCTCGAGATCCCGGGCGTCCTCTTAATCGAGCGCTCCGGTAAGGAGCCGGTCAAGGCGCAGCCGCGCAGCGGGGCCAACCTCAGTACGCCCGAAGCCGCGCGCGTCGTTCGCGCGCTGCTCGCGCCAGAGAATACCGGGCAGCGCTGGACGCAGCGGGAGATGGTTGCTCATTTCGCGGACTTGGTACCGCGAGTTCCAGCGCCGAGCCTTGCACTCGTGAACAAGGTTATACAGCACCTCCGCGATCAGGCGTTTCTGGAACAGCTCCCGAATCGCGGCTTCCGCGTTCGGGACTTCGAAGGGCTGCTCCTAGCGTGGCGAGCAGCATATCGATTCGACCGTCACAGCCGTCGTCCGTACTTCACGCTCCTGCAAGGGCGCGCTCTCCAGGACAGGCTCCGCGCGCTTGATCCGGACGGTGATGGTCGTCTCGCGTACGCTGCATTCTCCGCCGCCGACCTTCAGGCTCCGGCCGTGCGCCAACCCCGCACGTGGCTCTACCTCGATCCGAACATCGAGCAGGAGTTCCAGTCGGCCGTTGAAGCGAAGTCAGTCGATTCTGGCGAGAATCTCGTCGTGCTGATTCCCGACGACCGCGGGGTGTTCTATCGACTGGAGGCGGGCAGCAACCGGGCGCCATGTACGAACGTCGTGCAAACGTACGTGGACCTCGCGCATTCAGGCGGTCGCGGCGAGGAGGCCGCGGACGCGATCCTCCAGCAACGTCTCAAGCCGGCGTGGTCCGCCGCTGCGAAGTGAATCCCGAACCACGTCATGAAGGCGACTACACCGACCGCCAGGTCGTTGCCGCCCGCCGTGTGCTCGTCGATGTCGCCCAGGTCCTCGCCGCCTTCCGTGACGCAATGGTGGTCGTCGGTGGCTGGGTGCCCGACCTCCTTTTTCCTGCCGCGGATCCCAAGCACGTAGGAAGCATCGACGTCGATCTGGCGCTCGATGCAGCCAAGCTCGGTGACGGTCGGTACGCGGAACTCCTGAAGCTCCTGCTCGACACCGGCCGATACGGCAAGGGTGACAAGGACTTTCAGCTGGTGACGATCGTGGACCTCGGCGACGGCGAAGTGCCGGTGAGGGTTGAAGTCGAGTTTCTGGCGCCTTCCGACGTGAAATTGAGGAAGAACCACCCGAAGCTTATCGAGGGTTTTCGCGTGCTGCGATTTCCGGCCTGCGCCGCCGCATTCGACCACCCGGAGAGCATCGAGTTCGAGGGACAGATGATCTCCGGCGCGACGAACACAGTGCGCCTTCAAGTGGCGTCGCTCCCGGACTTCATCATCATGAAAGTTCACGCACTGGAGGGACGGGACAAGCCGAAGGACGTCTACGACCTCTGCTATTGTCTCGACGAGCATCCAGACGCCATCGCGGTGGTGGCAGGGGACTGGCGGTCACGCCGCGAGGATCCGCTCGTTGCCGCGGCGATCGAAATTCTGAGGCAAAAGTTCAAGGCCGTGGATCACTATGGTCCGCAGCAGCTCGCGATCTTTCACGATTCGAGCGATGACAATGAACGCGCCATGCACGCACGACGTGCGTTTGAGCTTGTCCAGAAGCTGTTGAGTCTCCTGGCCCAGTCCCCATTGCGGCAATGAGAGGAATTGCGTCAGGTCGTATTTGAGGAACTGCTGAATAGCGTCGGATCGGACGTCTATGAGAAGGATTGACAAGGACGTAGAAGGACGTATAAACTCCTTCTTGGTCCTTGCTGAGTTCGTGGCGCGACCAGCTCGGTCGGTGACCCGGCAAATAGGAATATCAATCTGAACATCGCGCCGGAGGGTCCGTTATGAGTGCAGCATCAGCCCAGTGCCCGGTGTGCGGCACGCCGATTTCCGAGACGCGGTATGCGGAGATCCAAGAGCAGATTCGACAGGAGGAGCAGGCGAAGCTGGCGATCCACGCCGAGCACCTGCGCGTCCAGCACGAAGCCGCGATGAAGGTCGCGACGGAAGAAGCGGCGCGAAAAGCTAGGCAGGAGGCCGAGCAAAAGCTTGCGCAAGCGCACCTCAAAGAGACGCAGCAAGCCGACCGGATTGCGAAGCTTCAGGCGAACGAAGTGTCACTGCGAGCGGATGCCACACGCGCCCAAGAGCAGCTCAGGGTGCAGTTCGCCGAGGACCTGAAAGCCGCTACCGACAAGGCGGCCAGGGAGGCGCGGCAGCATGTCGAGCAAAAGCTCGCGGAGGCCCAGGTCAAGGAAACGCAGCAGGCCGAGCTGATCGCGAAGCTCGAAGCGAATGCGGCAACGCAGCGAGCGAACGCGTCGCATGCGCAGGAACAGATGAAAGTCCAGTTCGCGGCGGACCTCAAGGCTGCGACGGACAAGGCGACGAATGACGCTCGGCGCGAAGTCGAACAGAAGCTCTCGGACGCTCAGCTCAAGGAAACGCGCCAGGCCGAACGGATCGCCAAACTAGAGGCGGACGAGGCGACGCTTCGGGCCAACGCGTCACGCGCGCAAGAACAACTCCGCACCCAGTTTGCCAACGATTTGAAAATGGCTGCCGAGAAGGCCACAAATGACGCGCGGGCAGCGATGGTCGCTGAGCTGACTGCGAAGGACGCTGAGGTCCGGACGTTGAAGGACACGCACGCGCAGGAGCTGAAGCAGCAACGCGAGGCCCTCGACGAGCACCGCGACCTCGAAATCCAGAAGATCAACAACTTGCATACGCGAGATAGCGAGGCGCTGCAGAAGAAGGTTCAGGAGCTGAGCCGAAAGCTGGAGCAGAAGACCGCGCATGAGCTCGGCGAGGTTCCAGAGATCGACCTGCACCGAGCGCTGTGCGAGGCGTTCCATGGCGATAACATCCGGCGCGTCAAGAAGGGCGAGTCGGGTGCGGATATCATCCACGAGGTCATGCACAACGGCCAGCACTGCCAGACGATCGTCTATGACTCGAAAAACCGCCGGATCTTTCAGACCGGTTTTGTGCAGAAGCTCCTGGTCGACAAGGCGAACGCCAAAGCGGAACACGCGGTCCTCGTAACGTCAATGTTCCCGAGCGGCCAGCGCGATCTCTGCATCGTCGATGGCGTGATCGTCGCGAAGCTGTCGCAGGTCGTGACTGTCGCCGCCATGCTTCGGGACAGCATCGTCACTGACCATTTGCGGAACCTGAGCTTCAAGGACCGGACGGACAAAAAAGAGCGGCTCTACAATCTGATGACGTCCGAGATGTTCCGCCAGCGAATGGGGGCGATCGAGCGGGCCGTCCGCGAACTGGAGAAAATCGACGCCAAAGAGATGGAAGATCACCGGCGGGTGTGGACGGCGCGCACCGTTCACTACAAGACGGCCGACAAGTCGGTGCGCGACCTCGTCACCGAGGTTAACGTCATCCTGCAGAATCCAGGCTCCGGGGTCGCCGTCGAATTCGCAGTCCGCTCGGCGAATCCCGCGGCGACCGGAACCGATGACTCTATTCCATTCTAGTTTCTAGAGCGACCAACGCTGGGTGCCGCCATTGCTGCCGGCAGCACCCAGCAATAGACTGACATATGGCCCTACACGCCGTGGAATCACACTCGTGGCACGAGCGACACCTTGGGCGGTCGTTGCTCCGGACCTACCGCACGACGGTCGACGTCGATGACGTGTTGCCGAATCCGAATCAGCCCCGTAGTGGTCCGAAGGAGGACGTCGAGCTGCAACGGCAGATCGAAGCCAACGAGGGTGTCTTCGAACCACTGCTTCTCGAGCCGCACCCGGAGTTCCAGAACAAGTTTCGTATCATCGACGGTGACCGACGTTGGACAAACTCGAAGATCCTCGTCGAGTCTCACAAGAAAGAGCAGTATCGGAAGTTGCCGGCGGAGGTGACAGACCGAACGCTCAGCGATGAAGAGCGCCTACGAGTCTGGATCTACATCCACCGCCAACGGCGGGAGTGGGACGCCAAAGAAAAGGAGATGGTGGCATATCGGCTCGTCGATATCATGGGCCGCGCCAGCGCCGCGAACATCCTCGGCATCACGGTCCGCGAGCTCGACAAGCTAGTCGAAACGTTTGAGCTGTCCGAGAAGCTCACGAATCTTCGGGAGCCAGGCGCCTCGATCACGTGGGCAAGAGAGATCAAGAACATCAACAAGTCGCTGCTCGCTCCCGACGTCTTGGACACGATCGTCCGCAAGATCAACAACCAAGAGATCACCAGCTCGAAAGACGTCCGGCAACTTCGCCAGGTTCTTCGCGACCCGGTGGCCAAGAAGGAATTCATGTCGCCGACGGGCTCAGTCGATTCCGCCATTCTCAAGATCCCGGCTACATCCGCCAAGCGACCTCAAGGTCTCGCCGGAGACCTTGACGAGCTTACGCAGGCTATCCGTCGCTATCCGTGGACGGCACTGACCGCGATGAAGGGCGATCCGGAAGTCGTCAAGAAGGTCGAAGAAGCTGAGAAACTATTGAAGGAACTGCGCAAGGCGCTCAAGTGACCGCAACCGGATGACAACCCGATTTAGACCTGCTTGAACGCCGCGGGCTCGTCTTTTCTCCTGTCACACCCGTCTCCAAAATGTCTCCAAAACTCCGGTAGAATACCGAGGACTCACGGGGACTCACGAGGACGACGAGAAGCTCGCAAGTGATTGGAACTCGAATCCTTAGCACCAGAAGTCGCGCACCATCACCACGTTAGAAACAGGCCCTGCTCGGGGTTCGAATCCCTGCCTCCCAGCCAGATCAAGTCTCTTTTTCAAGCACTTACCTCCATTAGCTGTAAATGATCGGCGCGTCTATTGGGCCACGTGGCTCGGCGGCGGTTGCCTCGGCTGAAGTCCTTCAGCAGCAAAGACTTGCGGTCGATCATGACCGAGCCCGCGCCCGCCAGAAGACCCGACTGCGAGACGATGAGACATTCTGTCCGCCGCGCAGACCGCATTAGCAGCAGAGCAAATGATGGTTGGAGACCGGCGTCGGGGGCAATCAGCGAAGGAACGAATGGTGCAACACGTTGTCCGAGTCGTCTCGCGCTCACCGGGTAGGGCGCTGCATCGAGGCCGTGCCAGTCAACAGTCCACCGTCAATGATACCGGCAGACCGGACACGGCGTTTCTGCCCGGTGTTTCGTCTGGCCCCGTGCAAAGGAGTAGTATCTGGGGCCGGGGCGATGAATATTGACGGAGCACAGTCAGTCGAGAGACTACGCGAGCAGAACAAAAGCGATCCGAGCAGCATCGTTGAGACACCACGGCTTCACCTTCCGCTCGACAAAAGAAGGCGAGCTGCTTACGCAAGAAGAGCTTCTCGGCTGCCAGGCGGTTGTGGGAAACAGGCCAGCGCCTCGAAGTGCAGCAAATCACGAACGAGGAGGAGCGCTGTGCCAATCATCCGCCCGGTCGATGACACCACCATCTTGGGTAAGGCGTTCTGCCGGGTCTTCGCGTGCGGCTCCGTTCAAAGGACTTCTACATGCGGCCCGCACTGAGTATTTGCGGACCACAGCCGGCACTCCGCGCTTTGGACCCTGCTGTTGCCTGGTGCGGGCGGCGCATCGCTGGCAGTCGCCGGTGTGTTCGGCGCCGCTCGGATCGGGCGTACCCGCGCCGAGCGGCGCCGCCGTTAGCGCCGTGGCGTCGCCGTGGCCGCGATCCATTCCGCCGCGGCCGCATCCGATGGACGCTGTGTGCCGGCCGGCGCGATCGTCAGCTGCTGCGAGGCCCCCGCAGCGCGATACGCGGCGAGCACGAGCGACAGGGTCCCGCGGTGCTCGCCGGCAACCCACAGGCGCCCGGGCGCGCCGAGGGCGAGCAACGCCGGCACGTCGCCGTACTTCACTGCCCCTGGCAGAAGCGAGGGATCGTTGAGGGCGGCGACCCTCGCGAACCTGAAGCCTTCGGTGTCGATTGCGGCCGATCCCACGGCGTCGCCCGCCTGGGCGCGCGCGGCGGCGGCAATCTGGCCCCCTCCCGCCACGCCGATCAGATCGACGCCGGACACTTGGTCCGCCCCGTCGAGCGCCCGGAGAAAAGCAATCGCCGACAGCACGTCGTGCACGCGCTGGGCGAACAGTGGGTGGTTGTAGCCAAGCGTGAAGCCCACGAACTCGCGCGGGTTCTCCACGCGTCGAGCGGTCACGGGCGCCCGCTCCTCTTCGAGGAACTCTCCCTGATACAGCAGGTCGACGCCGAGGACGGTCACGCCTGCCGCCAGCAGCCGGCGGACGGCGTCGATGGGAGCGCCGGCGGCGTCGAAAAGGAACCCCTTCCCGCGCCCCGTGACCCACACCACGGCCCGCCCAGGCGTGCCCGCGGGCCGACGCTGACGGGGGACGAGCAGGATGGCCGGCAGCTCTTCCCGATCCGTGTTCCTGATCAGCAGGCGCCGCTCGCGATAGCCGTCGCGCGCCTGTTCGGCAACCGTTTCTGCGGACACGCCGTCCGCTGCGATCCGACGGCCGATGATCGTGTCCACGGCCCCTCCGACCACGTCGCGGAAAGTGACGAGCGACGGCGGATCGGCCGGGGTCAACGCCGCCAGCTGCCGGTCCGAGTCCTGCGCGATCGCCGCAAGCAGCGTGCGCTCGTATTCCTCCCCGCCGGCGGGCTTCGGATGCGCTGCGTTCCACACGCTCGCCTCGGCGATGGTGAGCGGCGTGAAATCGGGCTCTATGACCGGCTCCGGCAGCCCGAGCTTCAGATGCGTGTTCAACCAGCCGTACATGACCGCACGGCTGACATAGTTGTAGTTGTGCGGGAAGTGGGTGAGCGGCTTCAGCATCACCTTGTCGGGCGCGCCGAGCATCGCAAAATGCCGCTGCAGGTCCGGGAACCCCTTGGTCGCGAACTCCTTCGTCCAGTCGTCAGCCGAGGTCATGCCGAGCGGGCGCGGCGCGATGAGCGCGGCGAGCTCCACGTTGCCCGTCCCGAGGCGCAGGTATGGCGCGTTCTCGCACGTGCAGCCTCCCTGCATGGCGGTCGACACCATGACGGCGGGAAACGCCACGGCGATGCGCGGATCGATCGCGCTCAACACGAAGGTCTGGGTGGCACCGCCGCTCTCCCCTGTCATCGCGATGCGGGCGGGGTCGACGTCGGGGAGCTCGCTGAGCCAGTCGAGGGCGCGGAGCGAATTGTAGGTCTGCAGCCCCATGATGTCCTGCAGCCGCAGCTCGGCCTGCGGGCTGAAGAAGCCCCAGGCGTCGGGCCGCTCCATATGGGGGCGCGCCTTCGCGAAGCGGTGCGCGATCTCCGCCGGAATCTGCACGCTGTCCGCGTACCCCACCATGTCGTAGAAGAACGTTACGAGCCCCATGCGCGCCAGCTGCGCCGCCCGCGCCTGCAGCGGAAAGCGCGCGCTCGACTCGAACCGCTCGGCGCCGCTGACGAGATCCTGCTGCCAGTCCTTGGGCGGCTTCTCCTGAAAACGCCCGTCCGGCCAGTGCCCGTGCGGCGACAGCACGGCGGGCAGCCGGCCGGATCTGCCCTTCGGCCGGTAGAGGTTGCCCGTGACGAAGTGCCCCGGGAAGCTCTCAAAGTACACCTTCTCCACCGTGTAGCCATCGCGATCCACACGCCCATGGATCACCGCACGGGGCGCGGTGCGGGCGGGCATCGGCCAGAGGCCGTTCGCGACGAGGAGCTGCCGGCGCAGCTGTGCCGCGCGCGGCTCCCACGCCTCGCGCGACGCGCTCGGGGTAAAGGGGAAATAGCCGTTCAGATCCTTGAGGGGACCGAGGCGGGTGTCCCGCGGCAGCGTGCCCTCCGGCAGCACGCGCGGGCCAGCGGCCGCCGCACCGAGCGCCGTGCCGCACGCAAGAAGGACAATCAGACCAGTCCGGCTGTTCATAGTTCCTGCAATTCCCTTGATGGGTTCTCGTCCGGCCAGCAGCACGAGTGTGTTGTCGCCGGAGTTGTTATGAGGCCCGTTTCGGCGCCCGTTGTTGCGAAATGCACCAGCCGGAACGGCAGTGCCGTTTCGACTGGTGCGCGACCTGCGGCGTCGATTTAAAACAGCACTTTCAGACCGAACTGCAGAATGCGGCCGTCCAGGGCGGACGTGATCCGACCGAACTGGGCCGACGACACGTTGTTGTTGGGCAGGTTGAAGTTCACATTGTTGAAGACGTTGAAGGCCTCGGCGCGGAACTGCACGTCGGCCCTCGATACCTTGGTGACCTTCAACAGGGCAACGTCGGTGTTGAAATACCCCGGACCCCGCAGCATGTTCTTGGGGGAATTACCGAAGGTGCCGATCGCGTTCGGGGTGAACTTCGACGTGTCGAAGTAGCGCGCGACCATCTCGCCGTGGGATCGGCCGGATCCGAGGCTTGCGTCGCCGCCCGTGAAATCGGCGCGGTCGCGATTGATGCCTGTGAACGAATTGTCCCGGCCGCTCACGATCGAGAACGGAAAGCCGCTTTGCCAGGTCACAATCGAGTTCACCATCCAGCCATTGAGGACCGCGCTCAACGCGGGATGAACCGCCATTTGCGGGATCTCCCAGACGTTCGAGAACTTGAAATTGTGCGGCACGTCTTCGCGAGACACGCCCTGGTCGAAGGCGAGGTCGTCCGGCGTCGTCCAGCCGTAGTCATCTTCCTTTCTCGAGAACGTGTAGTTGACCAGCAGCGACAACCCCTGGCTGAACCGCCTCTCGCCATTCAACTGCAGCGAGTTGTATGTGCTGGTGTTCACCGACTCATACAGGCCGATGCGGCTGAAATCCTGATGAACGCGCCTGGCCTGGGTGTTTGCCAGCGTCGAGGCGCCCGGCACGAATATCGCGGGATTGATCTCCCGGCTGTTCTCCGCGGCGCCGAAGAAGTAGCGGCCCTTGTTGCCGATGTAGGCGCCACGCACCACCCAGGCGTCGCCGAGCTGGCGCTCCAGCGACACGTTCCACGAGGCGAGGAGCGGTGTCCGGAAATCTCTCGCGAAGACGGCCCGCACCTCCGTTGGCGTCACGAACGTGGCTTCGGGTCCTGGAACGCGCGGCCCGAACTGCTCCGGGAACGGGTTGCGCACACCAGGGCTGCCGAACGGGTCCTCGAACGAGACGTCGTTGAACGAGAAGCCCGGCGCGAAGGGCGCGATGTTCGTGAAGGGATTGAACGCGCTAGCCTGGATCGGTGTGTAGAAATGGCCGTAGCCGCCCCGCAGGCTCGTCTTGCCATCCTGCGTCAGCCGGTACGCAACGCCGAGTCTCGGCGCGATGTTCCAGATGTTGGCCTCCGAACCGCCGATGGGACAGCCCGGATCGTGATCGTCGCCACCATACAGGAGGCCGGCGGGCGCGTCCGGGTATCGCTGTGACTTCGCACCCGGCTCGAAGCACACCACGCGGCCTTCGCGATCGTAGTAGGGAAAATACGGATCCCACCGGACCCCCAGGTTCAGCGTGAGCTTCTGGGTGGCGCGCCAGTTGTCCTGGGCGAAGGCGCCCCAGCGGGTGCCCTTGAGGTTCTTGAACTCACCTCCGCCCTGCACGAAGCTCGAGGCGCGCCCGAGCAGGAAATCTGCCAAGCCGTCACCCGACAGCTGCCCGTTGAACGCGAAGTTCCCATCCATGCGGAAGGTGTTGGTGATGTGGTTCGAGAGCCGAACCGCTTCGCCGCCGAGGTGGAGCTCGTGGGATCCCTGGACTTTTGTGAGCTGCTCACGGATCGTGAAATCACCCCGATCGAAGTCCCCGAGATGGTTCGTGTTGATGCTGAATGCGCCGGTCACGCTCATGACGATCTCCGGCGGCGCCTTCAGCGCCGATGAGGCCGCTGAAGAGATGCGAACGCCTGCATCGGGATAGCCGAACGGCGCGCTCGACAGCGAGCCTCCACGCTGGCGGTTGAATCCGAACGTGCTGTTCAAGAGCAGCGTCGGGCGCAGGGCCCACGTATGGTTGACCGACACGTTCTGCACCCGGACGGCGTTGCCGGCGCTGCTGGCCGCCAGGATGTTGTCGGCCGGGATGACCGCGGGACGGTCGTAGTCGGTGAAGAAGTAGCGGCCGCTGAGCTGGTGCTGCCCGCGGCTGTAGTTCGCCTTGATCATGAACTGGTTTTCGATCTCACGCTGCTCGGTCCCGGTGAAGCTCAGTTCACGGCCGCCGCGGTTGGGCAGCGGGATCGAATTCAGGAAAAATTTCGAGACGGGACTGATCCGGTCCTGGGGGATCTGATTGTTCGGGAACGGCTGCCGCGTGAGCGGATCCACGAGCTGCCGGGGCAGCGCCGAGAAATCCCCGGCGCGCTCCGCGGCCGTCGGCACGAATGCGACCCGGCCCGCAGCCTCGCTGCGGATGCGCGTTCCCTGATACGTGCCGAAGTAAAACAGCCTGTCCCTGACGATTGGCCCTCCCACGCTGCCGCCGAACTGGTGCCGCTTCAGCGTGTCCTTCTCGGGCGCGAAGAAATTGCGCGCATTGAACTTCCCGTCGCGCGCGAAGTCGAACATCGATCCGCGGATCTGGTTCGTCCCCGAACGGGTGACAATGTTGACGATGCCGCCGGCCGCATTTCCGTATTCCGCTGTGAAATTGCTCGACTGGAGATTGAATTCCTGGACGGCGTCGGGATTCGGAAAGGGAACGTTGACGTTCAGATACGTGTCGTTGTGCCCCGCGCCATCCAGCTGGTAGTTGACCTGGGCCATGCCGGCACCGTTCACCCCGGCCGTCTGCTCGCCTGGATAGACGCCGCCGTGGCCGCAGATGCGGCAGCCGTTGCGCCCGAGGTCCACCGTCCCCGCTGCCAGGAACACCAGCGACTGCGCCATCCGGCCGTTGAGCGGCAATTCGACGATGCGCTTCTCATCGATCAGCTGCCCCAGGGTGCCGGACCGCGTGATCACCAGTTCCGCGCCACGCTCGACGGTGATCTCATCCGTCAACTGGCCAATCTGCAGGACGATTGTCACACTCGCCGCCTGATTGACGGCCAGGGTGATGCCGGTTTGCCGATACGTGGTGAACCCGGGAAGTTCAACGCGCAGCTCGTAACTCCCGACCGGAAGCCTGGGAAACAGGAAGGCCCCGCTCCGGTCCGCCACGGTGTTCTGCGTAAATCCCGTCTCCACCTGGATGACGGTCACCTGCGATCCGGGCAGGATTCCGCCCTGTGCATCAGTGACAGTCCCGGCAAGACTGGCGGTCGTAGACTGCGCCTCCGCTGGCGACATCCACAGGGCCAGCACTCCGGCGGCGATCAGCGTCCACGGTGAGACTCGCAACACGATATCCTCCTTCGGGGTCATCCTCTTCTGATCAGAAGCCTCCTGATCCGACGTCGCCCCGCACTATCAATGCCCTCCGGGGCTGTCCCTGGAGCACCCAAGAAGGTATCCACTCGCCGATTCGCTTGTACCGTGGCCAGATTATTCGGGCAGGCGTGAAGGCAAGTCAATGTGAAACGGTATTTTTATGGTTGAGATGCATCCCTTCGTGCGCTCATGCCTTGGGTGGAACGCGTGGCGCACGGGCGCCGGATACAATGGGCTTTCCGTGCGAGCGAAACTCGTCGTGATTTGGCTGGTCGTCGGTTGCGCCCTCCTAGCGCACGGCCGCGCCTTCGCGCAGCCGGCGAGTGGAGATGTGCCCTCTCGGCTCACTGAAGAGGGTCTCCGTCTTCTGGAGCTCGGAGATTTGCAGGAAGCGACGGAGAAGTTCTCCCAGGCGATCGCGGCCGATCCGAACCATATTTCTGCATACAGCAATCTCGGCGTCGCCCTGCGAAGGCAGAAGCGCTTCGCCGAGGCGGTGGAAATCCTCCAGGCCGCGGTGAAGCTTCGGCCGGATGACGCGCGGCTTCGGAGCAATCTTGGCTTGGCCCTGCGCGGCGCCGGTCGGCTGGGCGAGGCCCAGACGGCCATGCGTCAGGCCTGTGCTCTCGATCCCGGCAACGCCGTTCTGCGGCGGCATCTCGGCATTCTGCTGCTCGAGGGGGCGCGCGGGGACGAGGCCGAAACTGAATTGCGCGCGGCCCTCCGGATCGACGCCGCTGACGCCGAGACGCACACGGCGCTCGCCCGGCTACTGGCACGATCGGAGCGGAGGCAGGACGCCATCGAGCACTACACGACTTCCCTCCGGCTTGAGCCACGGCAGGCGAGCCTGCGCCGGGAGCTGGGTAGCGTGTACGAGGGACACGGCGAACTCAAGGAGGCCGCGGAGCAGTATCGAGCCGCTCTGGCACTCGACCCCGCGGACGCCGCGGCGCATCAGGCGCTCGGCTCCGTGTCGCTTCAGCTGGGCGACCTCGGCACCGCAGAGGCCGAACTGCGAAGGGCGCTGGCGCTCGGACCCGCCTCCGGTGAAGCTTACCGGGATCTCGGCATTCTCCTCGGACGCACCGGCCGCGTTGAGCAGGGCATCGAGTCGCTTCGCCGCGCGACGCAGTTGCTTCCGCAAGACAGCCGCAGCCGCTGGAATCTGGCGACGCTGCTGCGCAAGGCGGGACGATCAGGCGACGCGGAGCGGGAATTGCGGCTGGCCCGTGAATTGAACGAACGGGCAGAGCACCTGATGCTCGCCAGGACCTATCACAATCAGGGCACCGAGCTGCTCAAGGATGGCCGGCTGGCGGAAGCCGCGGCCAAATTGACGCAGGCCATTCAGCTCGACCCCCAGGATCCGCTCGCCCGCTACAACCATGGCATCGCCCTGCTGTTCCAGCAGCGCGTGGATGAGGCGATCGCCGAATTCGAAGAGGCGCGCAGACTCGGCATCGCCAATCCAAACGTGTACCACTACCTCGGGAGGGCGCTTCTCCTGAAGGACCGACCGGAGGAGGCCGTCGCGCACCTCACCGAGGCCGTGCAGTACATGCCGGCTGATGCCGCCTCCCGCAACGCCTTGGCGGTCGCCCTCGCCGCGCTGCGGAACTATCCACAGGCAATCGCGCAGCTCGAAGAAGCGAAGCAGCTGGCCCCGGGAAACCGGCGGATCGAGGCCAATCTCACCTGCCTGCTGAACGGCCCGAAAGGTTGCGAGCTCCAGCCGTAGGTGCGGGCTCGCTGACGACCAGAATCCGATTCGGTTGTTGATTGGTCAGCGTCTGGACCACGCCGCTCGGCCACCGGATCTCGATCGTCCTGATGCGCCGGTCGTTCCCGAGGCCGAAATGCACCCGTTTGTCACTTGCCGACAGGTAGCTCGACGCCGTCGAGACCATCCGGTACTGCTCGATGCCGGATTCGCCGACGACCCGCACGAGCGCACCGATTCCATCGCGATTGCTCGTCGTTCCGACGGTGTCTACCTGGATCCAGTTCTGCCCGCGACCCTCGTTGCGGAGCAGGGCAGCAGGGCCGTCGTTGTTGGTGAGCGCCACGTCCACGGAGCCGTCTCTGTTGAAATCCCCGAACGCGGCGCCGCGCGCCGCGCGAGGCGCCTCGAACACCGGCCCGCTCCGTGCGGACACATCGGCGAAGCTGCCGCGCGCGTTGCGCAGCAGCAATAACGGCTGCCGGTAAGGGATGGCTGGAAAATCTGTCGAGATGCTGTCCAGGACGTGCCCCTGGGCAACGAAGATGTCTTTCCACCCGTCATTGTCGTAATCGAGGAACTTCATCCCCCAGCCGCTGTGCGGCATGGTTGCTCTCGAGAGTCCCGTCCGCTCCGAGACGTCCTCGAAATCACGCCCCTGGATGTTGCGGAACAGCGCATACCCCTGCAGCGACAGTGCATTGACGAGCAGATCGGGCGCGCCATCGTTGTCGTAATCGTCGAAAGCGATTCCCATGCCGGCGAACGCCTGCCCCTGTTCGTTGTAAGCCACTCCCCATTCCAGTCCGACCTCGTCGAAGCCGCCTTTCCCGTTGTTGCGGAAGAGCTGCTGCGCTACCGAATCATTTGCGACGGCGATGTCGGGCCAGCCGTCGCGGTTGTAGTCATGAATCGCGATACCCAGCCCTTTTCCGGGACGAGTGGCGATTCCGGCCTGCTTGCTGACGTCGGCGAACCGGCCGTCGCCGAGGTTGCGGTAGAGCACGTGAGCTACCGACTTGAATGCATTCGGATGACAGTAGTCCCTGAGCTTCCGGCGTTCGGAGCCGCACCACGGGTTATTGTCGAAGTTCCACGCCACGTACCGTACCACCATCAGATCGAGAAAGCCGTCGCGGTCGTAGTCCACGAAGGCCGCGCCGGTGGACCATCCTTCGCCCCTCACACCGGCGCGCTCCGTGACATCGGCAAACGTGCCGTCCCCATTGTTGCGATAGAGGGTGTTCCCCCCGACGTTCGTGACGTAGATGTCCGGCCTGCCGTCGTTGTCGAAATCCGCCACAGCGGCACCCATACCGTAGCCGTTGCCCTTCAGGCCCGCCGATGCCGTGACATCGACGAAGGTCTCGTCGCCGGTGTTCCTGTACAAGCGGTTCCAGTACTGGGGAGCGGATTTCTCCGGTCGCGCCCCTGCAGGCATCGGATCGCCCAGGCGCGCCGCATTGACGAAGAACAGATCGAGCCAGCCGTCACCGTCGAAATCGAGGAATGCCACCCCTGCGCCCATCGGCTCGATGAGGTACTTCTGGGACGTCCGGGATGCGTGGTGACGGAACCGGATACCCGCCGATGCGGTGATGTCGGAAAACACGGGCACGCCCGCGCCCGAGTTTCGCTGCGCCGGTACAGCCGGTTCGCGGCGGCCGCGGTCGAGCCCGCCCGCAGCAGCAAGGCCGGCGCCCGCGGCGGCCAGAATCAAAAGCGCTATCAGAGCGTGGTGCTGCAATGGCAACCAACGGTCCTCAAAAAAAGCGCAGACACATGAAGACCTGCCGGGCATCCCCGAGCATACTACTTCCGACGCGGCCAGCCCGCACGCCGTGCGTCCCTGGTGCGATGCCGTCGCTGAGGTCTTACCCCCTCGAGTTCCTGCGCCCCGCGGCGCTTCATGCTGACTGCGATGGCTGCCGCGCACACCGCGCCGATCGGGCCCCACGGCCCCCAGGGGATTCTGTGCTCGAAGCCGCGCCACCTGATGTACTTCGCCGATTTCTATGCGTCGCCGTTCAACTCCCGCACGCAGAACGCGGCCGCGCCCCTCATCCTTGACGCGGGCGAGCCGTGCACGCTCGTGACCGACAACATGCTCGGGAGTCTTCGCGACAAGGGCGCACGTTGAGGAGCGTGTGGTTGGGACCGTCGGCACCGGCTCCGCGCCCGAGCGTGCAGAGCGTCATGGTGGAGGCGGTCAGTGCGCGATGCAGAAGCGGTGCGCGTCATTGGTGCGGGACGACGGGCGGCCTGTACTTCGACGCGGCGGGCAGTGGCCGACGCTCATGCGCACGCGGGTCCGCGGGTCGTGAGCGATGCACCAGCTGCGCCAGTGCGGCCGCGAGAACAATCGCGGCTGCGCGACAGGAACCGGTCGACCGAATGCCCTGCTGCAGCTCCACGGCGAGGACACCGCCGCACCCTTCGGGTATCAGCAACGGGACGACGAGGGCGCCGCTGGTGTGCGGCGTGCTGGCAACTTCACACGTCGTCTTCGACCGAAACGCCGCGGCGGTTGCATCGTCTGCGTCCCGCTTGACCGTCGGCAGGTGCGCTAGGAGTTTGTCGGAGTAGCCGTGCACCAGCGCCAGTCTCAATTCTTCAGAGGACTGCTCCCAGAGCCAGACAATCAGGCCTGTGGCATCGAAGGCGCCGGCTGCCTTCTGCAGCAGCCGCTGGACTTCGCTTCTGTCCACCACTTGACGAAGCTCGGTGCAGAGATGTGCGAGGGCCTCGAGGATTGCGTCGTGCGAGGTCTGGGTTTCCGTTGGGGTGGCCTCGGCGGTCACTTCTTTGGTGCGCTCGAGGTCAACCGCTTCGCTACCCACGGCCGCGCGGTCTGGCGGTGGTGGCGCATCAACCGCAGTACCGGTCGGGTCGTTCGCGTGGTCGACCGGGATTGGAGTCGCCGCTGGCTGTGGAGCGTGGGCGACGACAGGGTCAGGCAGTACCACGACGCGCGGTGGAGCGCCGGCGGGCGCCGGATCTTCAGCCGCACCCGGTCGACGCAGCTTGTTGAGTGATCCAATCGCCGAGTAGACAATGGTGCGAAGCCGCACGGATGGCGCCGCATTCTTTGCTGCCGCCTCCTCCTCGGCCGCAGCCTCGGCGGCGGTGGTCGCCACGAAGATGTCCCCGGGGTCGGGATGCGCCTCCAGGAACTCACGGACGACGACGTCGGGATCGAGACCAATGAACTGCGCGTAGGTGCGGATGTAGGCACGGCGGAAAATGCCTGACGGCCAGTGCGACACGTCGTCTCGTTCGAGCGCTTGGAGCAGCGAGAGCTTGAGCTTGGTCTGGTCGGCGATGGCGATCAGACGAATGTGCCGTTCTTCACGCCGCTGGCGCAGGCGGGCGCCGAAGCTCTGATCGCCCGGGACGTTATCCACGGGTTCAGTCTACCGGAGCCGAGCCGCGGCGGTAGCCCACTCCACACTCTTCACCAAGGTCATTGATAGCAGCTGCCCTGCCCCGTCTGGTGCGTGGAGGGCAGCCAGCGCGGACCTCCAGTGGGAGGCTCGCGGCGGGCGGCGGGTGCGCGTGCCTCTCGCGACGCATACCGGGAGGAGGGTGGGTAGCCGCGGGCCGGTTCAGCCGCTGCGCCGTATATCCTGAGCGCCGACGCCTCCGGCGCTACCGCTTGAGCGCTCCGGCGACGAACGCGAACAATTCCGACGTCACGGGATCATTTGCCGCGCCGAGGTTGTCGTTGATGCTCGTGTGCGTTGTCTCGCGCCCGGCGACGACCTTGGCGGAAATCCCTGCTGCCTCGAGCACGGCGGCCAGGCGTCGTGCCTGCGCGCCCGTGTCGGGATGGCCGGCGATGTGCAGGATGAGGAACGGAGGAATGCCCTTGTCCCTCGCGACGTGCGTGACGGCGGAGAAGTCGCGGTGCTTCGCGGGGTCATCGCCGAACTTCTGGCGATGCCCATAGGTCGGCAGCGGCAGATGGTGCACCCTGGCGCGCGTTTCGGCCATCTCGATGATCGCGGGGATGTCGAAGGTGTCGGCATCCACGGGCACGCAGCCCTTGATCATCGTCAGTGAGAAGCCCTCCGCTTTCGCGTAGCGGTCGTCCGTGCACATCAGCGCGGCGAGCTGTCCGCCCGACGAGTGGCCCATGACCAGCAGTCTGGCCGGGTCACCGCCGTGCGCCGCGATGTTCTTGTGCACCCAGCCGAGCGCGCTCGCCACGTCGCGGGTGAGGGTGCCCATGTCCACGGTCGGCAGCAGGCGGTGGTTGATCGACACGAAGACGAAGCCCGCGTCCATGAAGGCCTTCGGCTTGAGTGCCACCAGCTTCTTGTCCCCCGTCTGCCAGCCGCCGCCGTGAATCCAGAAAACCACAGGCAGGTTGTTCGCGCCCGCGGGCGCATGCACATCGAGCACCTGCCGTTCGTGCGCCGTGGCGTACGGGATATCGCGTGTCACACGTTGCGCGTACGCCTCGGGGACACACGCGGCGGCGACGAAGAGGAGGCAGGTGACGTGTTTCATCCCCTGCATCCTACTTCAGGCTGCATCCTAGTTCAGTCGGACGGCAGGTCTGCCGTCGCCGAGCCTCGATACACGATAAGCGGTACCTCCGATCGACCGGTTCCTGTCCCGTTCGTCCTGTCGGTCGGCCCTTTCCCCGGACCTTCGGTCCGGCGCTGATGTAAGGTGCTCCAGTGCGGCCTTCTCCAGACCACAATTTCTCTGTAAAGCACTGAATCTACATACGTATCCGTCTATTCACCGGATCTCCACCCAACTGACTTATAGAGCGCCGCACGAGTTTATAGAGCGCCGCACGAGTGCGCAGGTTTCTTCCCGCTCGATCAGCCCGTCGGCGGCCTCTGACCAGTCGACAAAGGTAGGTCGATGAGCGATGTGAGCTCCACGCAGGATGCGAGCGTGAACTGGTCCGAGCGGCTGACACGCGTCGTCCTGGCGCGGGGGAGACCACGTCGGGCAGGATCTCACGAGCGGGGTCGCCCCGGCCCGTCCGATATTGCGGTCGGAATTGGTGTATCGTGCCGCGCGTGGGAGAGATCACGCGAAGGCAGCTCCTCGCCCGAGCAGGTGCCTTCGGGGGACCCGCGCTGCTTCTCGGCCGCTCGGGACCCGACGGCTTCACATCCATTGACGACACCGGTGTCCAGGGCGGAGCGCCGATCGGCCGCGTGGTCGTCCACGCAACCCCCGGCGGCTGCGCCGATCCATTCGCCGGCGGCGTCTTGCTCGGCTCCGTTCCTTTCACGGGAGAGGGCGGACCGCTCAACGTGGCCTTCGGCTCGGGCCTGAACGGCCGCCTCTACACCGACCTGTCTACGCTCGCGCCGACCCACCTCGTCACCCCGAACGATCGCTACTACATCCGAACGCGCTACCCGGACCTCCTCAGCCCGAGCGCGCGGTGGAGAATCGCGGTCGACGGTCATGTGAAGACCCCCGTCAGTCTCACGCTCGAAATGCTCGCTCCGAAGGTGAATTCGTCGCTCGGACCCTACGTGATGGAATGCTCGGGGAACGGCGCGTTTGCGGCGTTCGGCATGCTCTCGGCGGCGCGCTGGTCCGGCGT
>Ga0183260_10000815_pt1 | contig 26534 bp, 27 predicted proteins | sample AntDrymUQ4972206_2_FD_129768 | JGI IMG/M metagenome (GOLD analysis project Ga0183260, IMG submission 129768) | Polar desert sand microbial communities from Dry Valleys, Antarctica - metaG UQ497 (22.06) (version 2) (version 2) | ecosystem: Environmental > Terrestrial > Soil > Desert | place... | reverse complement strand
TGTCCACGTCGCCGACCTGCGCATCTCCCCGGCCGCGGTGACGCGCCACGTCCTCAAGACCCAGGGCCTCCAGGCCGGTGTTCACGTCGGCCGCTCGAGCGCCGATCCCGAGGTGATCCAGGTACGGGTCTTCGAGTGGCCCGGCAACCAGATGACGGGCGGGCTTCAGAAGGAGGTCGAGAAGCACTTCGGTCGCCAGGAGCTGCGTCGCGCGACGTTCGCCGAGGTGGGGGAGACGACGTATCCCGCCCGCGTGCGGGAGAGCTACGCACAAGACATTCTCGACGCCGTCGACGTGGAGGCGATCCGGACGCGTCGCTTCCGAGTCGCGATCGACTACGGGCACTCCCCCGCAGCGTTCACGCTGCCTCTCGTTCTCGGCCCGCTCGGGGTCGAGGCGATCGGGGCGCGCGGGTCGTACACGGAGGACGACGTCGCGCAGCTCGAGCCCCTCGACGCGAGCCGAATCGTGATCGGCGTCGGGGCCGACCTCGGCGTCGTCCTCGACAGGGCGGCAGAGCGGCTCCTCCTCGTCGACGAGCGCGGCGAGGTCGTCCCATCGGACGTCAGCCTGCTGCTCCTCGTCCGCCTTCTCGCGCTCGCCGGCCGGAGCGGGCGGATCGCGGTGCCGATCACCGCGACCGATCTGGTGGACGAGCTCGTCGACGGGACAGCGCTGAGCGTCATCCGCACCGCCCACTCGGTAAGCGAGCTCACCCGCGCCTCGACCGAGGAGGGCGTCGTCCTCGCCGCCGCTCCGACCGGGGGCTTCGTGTTCCCCGACGTCGTCCCGGGCTACGACGCCGCCACGGCCCTGTGCAAGCTCCTCGAGCTGCTCGCCGGAGAGGAGCGAACGGTCTCCGAGCTCGTCGAGGAGCTGCCACGGCCGCGCCTCGTCCGGCGGGCGCTCTCCTGTCCGTGGAGCCGGAAGGGACTCGTCATGCGCGTTCTCAACGAGCGCCTCGCGTCGTGGCAGCTCGATCTGCGAGACGGCGTCAAGGCGTACGACGACCGCGGCTGGGTGCAGGTGCTCCCCGACCCCGACGAGCCCCTCGTCCACGTCTTCGCGGAGGGATCGACCGAGGAGCTGACGGCAGAGCTCGCCGCCGAGATCACGGAGCTTGTCGAAGAGATCGTGCAGGGAGACGCGCGGCAGGAGCGAACAGTCGAGCAAACCTCAAGTTGAGGTTGACCCCTCTGCCACGAGGCTGCTTCAATCCGAGACCGGGACTAATGCCAATGGACGCGCTGCCTGCCCTCGACACCCTGACCGACGACGACCTGGAAGGTCTCCTTCGCGAGACCGAGGACGGGGAGGAGCGGATCTCCGTTCGTCGGCGGGCGCTGCACGAGCAGATCGACGTCTTGCGCGCAGAGCGCGTGAAGCGCCTGCGGAGCCAGGTCGAGTCGGGCACGCTCGACGTCACCCCTGCGGAAGATGCGACCTTCGACCGGCCCATCTTCCACGGCACGGGTGACGAGCCGGTCGACGAGCAGGAGCAGCCAGACGCGGATCCGTCTGCCCTCTCGGACGACGACCTCCGCGCGCGCGTCGTCGAGCTCGAACGCGAGGAGGACGACATCTCGCTTCGCCGTCGGATGCTGCACGGCCGGATCGACATTCTCCGGGCGGAGCGCGAGCGGCGCCGACGTGGCCTCCACGTCGACCCGGGGGATCTCGGCCCGATTCTCGGGGGCTCGACGGGATGAGCCACGTCTACTGCCCCGAGTGCGGCTTCCAGAACCCAGAGGCAGCGAACTACTGCGCGCGGTGCGGCTCCTACCTGCGTCGCGACGACCACGGCGAGACGACGCTCAGCCTCGGCCCGGAGGAACTCGGTGACGAGGGCACCCACACGCTCGAGCTCCGGGTGCCGACGCTCGTGGTGCGCGCCGGCGGCGGCCGGGCGGGGGAGAGCTTCAAGACGGCCGGGCTTCGAACGCTGATCGGCCGCTCGCCCGACTGCCACGTGTTCCTCGACGACGTCACGGTCTCGCGGAAGCATGCGGAGATCGTCCGCGAGAGCGACGCCTACGTGATCCGCGACCTCGGAAGCCTCAACGGGACGTTCGTCAACAGGCACCGGATCGAGAATGTCGAGCTCCAGGTGGACGACGAGGTGCAGGTCGGCAAGTACCGGATGACCTTCCTCGTGCCGTGACTACCGCCGCCGAAGCCACCCCTAGCACGACACGGCTGCACACGATCGGGGCGGTCTGCGAGCGCCTGCGCGGCGAGTTCGCCGACATCTCGATCTCGAAGATCCGCTACCTCGAGGATCAGGGGCTGCTCCGGCCACGCCGGACACGCGGCGGCTACCGGCTCTTCTCGGAGAGCGACGTCGAGCGCCTCGAGACGATCCTGCGACTCCAGCGCGACGAGTTTCTCCCGCTGCGGGTGATCAAGGACTCGCTCGACACGCGCGGGATCAAACGGGCGCCACGGCGCGCACCGGCGCTCAGCGAGCACGGCACCGAGCTCGACCTCCCCTCGCTCTGCGAGCAGGCCGGGATCGGCGCCGACTTTGCGCGCCGCCTCGAGGAGTACGACCTGGTGACGACACGGATCGAGGCGGGCGAGCGCTACTACCGCGAGAGCGACGTCGAGATCGCTGCCGCCTGCGGACGTCTCCATCGGCACGGCCTGGATGCCCGCCACCTGCGGGCCTTCCGCACGGCCGCGGGAAGGCAGTCCGCGCTTCTCGAGCAGCTCGTCGCGAGCGGCCTGCGCTCTCGCGACCCGGAGCGGCGGGGCGCAGCGCTCGCGGATCTGGAGACGCTTGCCACGATCGCGACCGAGCTCGCCCAGCACCTCCTCGTGCGCGACCTCCGCGACGCCGCGCGATAGGAGAGCCCGGCGTCCGACTTCGGTCGGACACCCGCTCCGGTCAGTCAGTGAACAGCGGCAGGTGCCCCAGCGAGACGATGCCGTCGACCTGGTCGGCGTCGCCCTCAGTGAACACCGCGGCCTCGGCGGAGATCCGTCCACCTGCCTCGCGGACGACCGCGCGCATCCCGTCGAGCGTGCTGCCCGTGCTGATCACGTCGTCGACGAGGACGACCGACTTGCCCTCGACGAGCGTCCTGTCCTTCTCGTCGAGGTGGAGCGTCTGTGGGTGCCCGGTCGTGATCGACACGGTCTCCGCGGTGACCGTCGAGCCCATGTAGGGCTTGTAGGCCTTGCGGAGGATCACCCAGGGGATTCCGGTGCGACGGGCCAGCTCATAGACGAGCGGCACGCTCTTCGTCTCGGCGGTGACGTAGACGTCGGTCTCGACGTCCTCGAGGCGACGCGCGAGCCCGGCTGCTGCGGCCTCGACGATCTCGGTGTCGCCGAGGAGGTTGAAGACGGCGATCCGGACACCCGGAGCGACCTCGAAGAGCGGCAGGTCGCGGGTGACGCCTTCGATCTCCACCGTGTGTGTGGCGCGCGCGGAAGTCGTCATCCGCGGGTGAGCGTACAGACCGTGTTCTGCCGATGTCCGGGGGGTTGGCGCCGTCCGACGGACGGACTACACCTAGTCCATGAGCGGTGCCGACGCGCTCACCGGCACATACCGGCTTCCGTGCCCCCGGCTGGGGGAGACGCGCGTGCGACTCTCTTCGTTCCGGGAGCTCGAGCGGTTGCCCGGGACGGCTCATCCGGCCGTGTATCGCGTGACGTTCGCCTGCGGGTGCGACGATGACCACGTCGCGCTCGTCGGTCACGACGCGCTCGACTGGGCGCCGCTCGGCCTCGACCCGGGCACGACGTACGTCAACCTGATGACTGCCCGCAGCGACGATCTCGCCGACGAGCTCGTCGCCCTCGCGTCGGCGCGAATCGACCGCGGCGAGTGGCCGTGGAGCTTCTTCTGCTACCTCGAGGACGTCCCGCGAGCCGTGACGCCGTCGTCGTTCCGTGTGCTCGACGGCTCCGCCGACGGGGTGGCTGTCGCGGTCAGCTGCCCGACCTGCACATCCACGTCGGTCAACCTCGTCTCGCGTCCGCACGTCGACGTTCCCTTCCACACGGACGAGTCCGTCGGCGTCGTGACGACCGTGTTCGCGGAGGAGGCACTTCGCACGATCGACGGCCTCAGGGCTGAGCTCATGACTGCGACCGTCGACGAGAGGAGGCTCACGCCGCATGCCTGAGACGGGTTTCACTCCCGGGAGGGATCACGCGCGACGGGGAGGGAGGCCGATGCCAGAGATCATGAGCTCGGCTGTCACCCGTAACGCCGCGGAGACCCGCGCGTCCGACATGCACCTGCTCCGGGACTGCCTCGCGCTCGGCCGGCCGCAACGGCGCAGGCCACCCGCGAAGGTGCGTCTCGAGGCGGCCCTCGGCCCGGAGCTCGCCCGGAAGCTCGTCCGCAGCCTCAGCGAGCGCCGCCCGACGCGCTCGTAGCGCGCGACCGCCTCTACGCAGCGTCGCGCGGGTCGTCGTCGCCGCGCGTGCGCACAAAGAGGAAGACAAGGAACGCCGAGACGAGCGAGACGACGAGCGCCGTGCCCTTCGTGATCGCGATCGCGACCATTCCGAAGTAGAGGAAGAGGAAGATCACAACCGCCCAGATGAAGCTCTGGACGCCGCGGTCGATCGACGGCATGCGCAGGTGCACGAGGAGCGATGGTAGTCGAGCGGGCGGCGGCCGGGCGCCTGTCAGTCGTCGTCGGAAAGGGCGAGCTCGAGCCAGCTCCCGGCCTCGCGGTACAGCACCGGGTTCGTCTCGGGCGTGTAGTACGCGAGCGCCGCGACGGCCTGCGACACCACCCAGCCGCGCGCTCGCTCCCACGTTGCGTCGTCGGTCGGCAGGGCGTCGCGGAACGCGTCGCGCGCCTCGCGCGAGTGCAGCTTCCACGCGACCATCACGTCGCACGCCGGGTCGCCGACGCCCATCGAGCCCCAGTCGATCACGCCGCGGATGCGACCGTCCCGGACGAGCCAGTTGCGCATGTCGAGGTCACCGTGATGCCAGACCGGAGGCCCGTTCCATGGCGGGGCGGCAAGCGCGCGCTCCCACAACGCCGTCGCCCTCGGATCACCGTCGAAACGCGCGAACCAGTACCGCGTGCCGTGGTCTCGCTCCTGCAGCGAGACGCCGCGCCCAGGCGGCCCGCCGGTCGGATCCACCTCCTGCAACGCCGAGACGAACGCCGCGAGATCGTGGGCCGCCTCGGTCGCGTCGATCTCGGCCACCGGCACGACGTCGCCTGCGACCCAGGTGTACATGTCCCAGTACCAGGGGTACCCCTCCGTCGGACAGCCTTGCTCGACAGGAGTCGGGAGCTCCAGAGGGAGGAGCCGCGCAAGTCTCGGCAACCATTCAAGCTCCGTGCCGCCGGGTTCGGTCGGTCCTTCGCGACGCGCGAGCCGCACCGACAGCTCGTCGCCGAGGCGGAAGATCGCGTTCACCGTTCCCTCCGGCTCGACGCGACGGAGCGAGAGCTCCGCCCACCGGGGGAACTGCTCGCTGAGCAGCCGGCGGACGAGCGCCTCGTCGAGCTCGATCTCGTCCGCGTGCATCCTCGCCATCAGCCGCCCACCGGATGGCCGGCGAGGTGGGCCAGATACGCGCTCAGGTCGAGAGGGTTCGGTGTCGACCGCGCTCGGGTCGGCGGGTCACCCTCCACCGGCTGGTAGCCCGCGAAGCTCGACTCGAGAACGCCCTCGCCGCGGGTCAGCCCTGCGAGCTGACGCTGGACGTCGCGCACCCTGGCTGTGGGCAGCAGCGTCTCGATGGTCGCAATGTCTCCGTGGAGCGACGGAGTCGCGCCCGTCGCTCCGAGGCGTGCCAGCGCAGCGAGAACAGCGCCGACCACGTCTGAGGGAACCTCGAGGACGGTGCGTGCCATGGGCTCACAGACGGCCGTGCCTGCGCGCTCGAGCGCCTGCATGAGCACGATCGGCGTCAGCTTGCGGAAGTCGGCGGCGGTGCTCGGCGGCCCACGGCGCGACGGCGGCCCGTCCGGGATGCTGTAGACGCACCGGGTCATCGTCACCCCGCAGTCGGTGACCCGCCAGCCATGGACGCCCTCGGTCAGCGCCGTCTCGACATACTCGGCCATCCGCTGGGAGAACGCCTCGTGGGTCTTGTAGAGATAGAGCGGGACGGATCGCGGATCGACCTCGAGCCGGAAGCCCGGACCCGATCCCGGTGGCACGGGATCGATGCGAAGGCCGATCGTGGCGAGAAACGGATTCGATTCTGCATGCAGAATCTCGACCGCCTCACCCGCCGCGAGCGGCCGCTCGACGTAGATGGGCGTCGTCTCGTGGAAGGCGACCTCGATCCCGTAGTCGCGCACGAGCGTCGCCTCGACCACTTCCTTCTGCACCTCGCCGTAGAGCGAGATCGCGATCTCCCGGCGCCTGTCGTCCTGACGGACGTCGATCAGCGGATCCTGCTCCGCGAGCTGCGCGAGCGCGCTCCGAAGCCGGTGCCGGTCGTCGGGGTCGAGCGGCTCGACGACCGACTCGAGTGTCGGCGGCGGGAACTCACGAGTCGTCGGCCGAAGCGAGGCACTGCCGATGCTGTCGCCGATCCGAACCTCGCCGAGACCCCAGACCTTGGCGATCTGCCCGGCTTCCACCGACGGCCGCTGGACGGTGACACCGTCCTCGAAGACCCTGATCGCCGTGACCTTTGCGTCGGCCCCGGGGCCGGTGCGTACGCGGTCGCGCACTCGAAGCGTGCCCGCGGTGATGCGGAGATAGGCGATCCGGTCGCCTCCAGGCCCGCGCTCGATCTTGAAGACGGCACCCGCCACGAGGCCATCGGCGTCGCCAGAGCGAGCGGGGAGGAGCTCGACGATGCCGGCCATCAGAAGGTCGACGCCAACCCCTGCGAGCGCGGAGCCGTGGAAGACCGGGTGTGACTGCGCCTTACGCGTCTGAGCGGCGAGGGCCTCCATCAGCCGGCATGTCGAGACGCCCGACTCGCCGAGATAGCGCTCGAGCAACGTGTCGTCGTGTTCGTCGAGTACCTCGACCAGCGACGCCTCGAGAGGGGCGTCGTTCGGACGCCGGGCGACTTCGACCCCGCGCGTGCCTTCGCCGGTGACCGCCGTGAGCGCCACAGCAGCAGGCGTCAGCTTGCGGTGGATCTCGACCAGCACGCGCTCGACGTCGGCACCCGGGCGATCGATCTTGTTCACGAAGATCACGGTCGGGAGGCGCAACCGGTCGAGCGCACGCATCAAGACCCGGGTCTGCGACTGGACGCCCTCGACGGCCGAGACGACGAGCACGACGCCGTCCAGCACCCCGAGCACGCGCTCGACCTCGGCGATGAAGTCCGGATGCCCTGGCGTGTCGACGAGGTTCACGGTCGTCTCGCCGATCGCGAACGACACCACGGCTGCCTTGATCGTGATGCCGCGTTGCCGCTCGAGGGCGAGCGAGTCGGTCTGGGTCGTGCCCTTGTCGACGCTGCCGAGCTCGTCGATGACGCCGGCGGCGTAGAGAAGCCGCTCGGTGAGCGTCGTCTTACCGGCGTCTACATGCGCCAGGATCCCGAGATTGAGCGTTCTGCGCTGCACGATTCATACCCTCCGAATAGGTCACAAAGGCCCTTTCGATGGACATGAACGCTCGGCGCATCTCTAGCTCCTCGGTCGATCGGCGCGTGAAGGCACCAGCATATCGCTCCCGCCGCGGCGGGGATTCGTCCGCAACGGGTCGTCGACGGACGCGCGGACTACGATGCGCGACGTGCGCCGCACCGTCGTCTACGCCTGCGCGGGCGCGGCGCTCTCGCTTGCCGTCCTGCTCACGCTGCTCGGAGTGGGGGACGACCCGGAGAAGCTCGCAAACTGGCAGGCGCTCGTGCTCGGGCTCGTGCAGGGTGCCACCGAGCTCCTGCCGATCTCCTCGTCCGGCCACCTGATCCTCGTCCCGTGGCTCTTCGAGTGGGAGTACCTGGTCGAGAACGACGACTTCAACCAGACGTTCGACGTCTCGCTCCACCTGGGGACGCTCGTCGCGGTGGGGGCGTACTTCTGGAACGATCTCAGGGCGCTCGTCGCCGCCTGGCTCGGGACGCTGCGGCGCCGCTCGATCTCGACGAGGGACGAGCGAATCGCCTGGGTCGTCGTCGCCGCGACGATTCCGGCCGGGCTGATCGGGTTCGCGCTCGAGGACGTGATCGCGGGGAACCTCGGCGAGCCCTGGCAGATCGCGATCCTGCTCGCGACGTTCGGGCTCCTGCTCTATTGGGCCGACCGGCGTCTGGCGACCCGGAAGATCGGCGATCTGACCCTCCGGCAGGGCGTCGCGGTCGGCCTCGCCCAGAGCCTCTCGCTGATGCCGGGTGTCTCGCGGTCGGGGATCACGATCACGGTCGGCCGCCTCCTCGGGCTCGACCGCGACTCCGCGGCGCGCTTCTCGTTCCTCCTGCTCCTGCCGATCACGTTCGCCGCGGTCGTCTTCAAGGGACTCACGGATGTGATCCTCGCCGACCTGCCGAGCGGGCTGGGCGGGCCGTTCGTGGTGGGCGTGCTCGCGTCACTCGGCAGCGGGCTGCTCGCGATCGTGTTCCTGCTCGACTACGTGCGCCGGCACAACTACGACGTGTTCGTCGTCTACCGCCTGCTGATCGCCGCCGCGATTCTGCTCCTGATCGCCACGGGCGTGCGCTCGGCCGGGTTCTGAGGGTGGGGCAGCGCGAGGGCGAGCTGAATCTCGCCTCTACGAGTCGGCTTTTGCCGACTTGACATAACAAGGATTATCGTGCATTGGAGTCAACGAGCATCGGGCTCGAGACGGCGGTCGAGCACGCAGAGGCCGCAGTGGGCCTGTAGCTGACCGAGCTCGTCCGTGTAGAAACGCCATCCTTTCTGCTCGGCGCTCGCCTCGTCCTCGACGCTTGCACCGCACTCGACGCAGCGAACGAACCACTGGAGCATCTGGAGCGCCGACGCGCAACGAAGGCAATACGTCCCGGGTACGGCCGCGGTGACCGGGCTCACGGCCCAGCCCTGCGCGTTCATACCCGCAGCGTCGGCGCTGCGACCACAGCCGTCGCAGCGTGCCGGCGACTGACGGCGCTCCAGGTGTTCATCGTCATGCACGTCTCCCGTCCCCCTGTGACTCACTCTACGAACCCCCGGGCGATCTGCCAGCCTGCACGCGGAAGGTTGCCAAGCACCCACGGACTGTGGGAACCTCGTGGGCACACCCGCCGCATCGCACTGCGACTCCTCTCGAACCCTCCATGACAACCGTCGACATCGAGACCCTGCTCGCCCAGGACGACCTGCGAGCACTCCTCGATTCGTGCGAGCAGTCCGGATCGATCCGCGCCCCCGAGGTGACGGAGATCGTCGAGACGCACGAGCTGAACGGAATCGAGCACGAGGCGCTCGTTCGCGAGCTCGACAAGCGCGGAATCGAGATCGTCGAGGCGCAGCCGGTCGAGCGGGCACCGGTTGCACCGGCGCCCGTCGAGTCGACCACCGACTCGCTTCAGCTCTTTCTCCGCGAGGCGGGCAGGCACAGGCTTCTGACAGCGGCACAGGAGGTCGCGCTCGCGAAGCGGTTCGAGGCCGGCGACCAGCAGGCAAAGGCCGACATGATCCAGGCGAACCTCCGCCTCGTCGTCTCGATCGCGAAGAACTACCGCAACCAGGGCCTTCCGTTCCTCGACCTGATCCAGGAGGGAACGCTCGGTCTCATCCGGGCCGTGGAGAAGTTCGACTGGCGGCGCGGCTTCAAGTTCTCGACGTACGCGACCTGGTGGATTCGCCAGGCGGTGGCGCGGGCTCTCGCCGACAAGGCGCGGACGATCCGGATGCCGGTGCACATCGTCGAGCGGCTCCAGAAGATCAACCGCGCCGAGCGCTCGCTCTGGACCCAGCTGGGGCGTGAGCCGACGATCGAGGAGATCGCCGAGGAAGCCTCCGTGACACCCGAGCAGATCGCCGAGGTCAGGACAGCTGCCCGCGCGTCAGCGAGCCTCGACGCCCCGGTCGGCGACGACGACGCGGTGCTCGGCGACTTCGTCGCCGGCGACGAGGCGCTCCCGGAGGACGAGGTCGACGTCCAGCTCCGACGCGAGACGCTCCAACACGCCCTCCTCTCTCTCCCCGAGCGAGAGCGGCAGGTCGTGATCCTGCGGTACGGGCTCGAGGGTGTCGAGCCGCAGACCCTCGAGGAGATCGGGCGCACGCTCGGACTCACACGCGAGCGCGTCCGACAGATCGAGCTCGACTCGCTCCGCCGCCTCGCGCTCCTCCGCGAGATGCAGGCCGTACGCGACTAGCGTGGTTCAGTTCGTGAGGTCGAGCTTGAGCGGCGCGACGTTCCGGAGCCCTGGCCTGGATCAGGTCCTGAGGTAGAGCTCGAGCGCCGGCGCGACGTGCCGGAGCTCACGGAGAGCGCGGGTTTCGAGCTGGCGCACCCTCTCGCGCGTGATCCCGAGCTCGACACCGACCTGCTCGAGCGTCCGCCCGTTCGACCCATCGAGCCCGTAGCGCAGGACGAGCACGCGCTGGAGCCGAGGCTTGAGCTGCGCGAGCGCCTCCGCGAGCTCGCGGGAGCGAAGCCGCAGAGCGGTCTCCGCCTCCGGCTCGTGCGCGTTGACGTCCTCGATCATGTCGCTCATCACGCTTTCACCGTCGCCGACGGGGGTCTCGAGGCTCACGTGATCCTGGATCAGCTCGAGCAGCTCGTGGACGCGCTTCGGCGTCAGCTCGCACTCCTCGGCGATCTCGTCGTAGGTGGGGTCACGGGAGAGCTCCTGGCCGAGCGCGCGGCGAGCGCGCTGGACGCGCCGGACCAGGTCGGCGATGTGCACGGGGAGCCGGATAGTCCGGCTCTGCTCGGCGAGGGCCCGCTGCACGGACTGCCGGATCCACCACGTTGCGTACGTCGAGAGCTTGAATCCCATCGTCCAGTCGAACTTGTCGACCGCCCGCATCAGGCCGAGGTTCCCCTCCTGGATCAGGTCGAGCAGCGCAACGTCCGCGCGCGTGTAGTTGCGCGTGATCGACATGACGAGCCGCAGGTTCGACTCGATCAGCCTGCGGCGCGCCTCGAGGTCACCCTCGTCCTTCCGCTGGGCGAGCTCACGCTCCTCCCCGGGCGTCAGGAGACGGCCGTCACCGATCGCCCTCACGTACAGCTTGAGAGGATCCTGGACGGGCTCCGCCGCGTCGACCTCGTCGTACGCCTCGCTCGTCGAATCGAAGAGCGGCTCCGCAGCGTTCGTCTCCACGGGAGAGCTATCGGCGGCTCGCGTCCCCCGCTTGAGGCATTTCAGAGGGGCTTCGACCTGGCCATAGGTCGAGGACTGTCGGGTCACAATCCGTACAACTTGCTCACGAAGGCAGGACTAGGGTGAGTGAGGCGGCGCGGGCGTCGCGTCGAGAAAGGATCGAAGAGCATGTGCGGCATCGCGGGCTACAGCGTCGGAAGCGGCTCACGCCTCTGCCGGACGCTGGCCGCCCAGGCACTGCTCGCCGGGATCGCGGAACGCGGCGCTGACGCGGTCGGCTACGCGTTCGGTGACGCGACCAGGCTCGAGACCCACAAGCAGCAGACCGGTGCGAGCGCGCTCCTCGAGAGCATCGCCGTCTCCCCCACCGCGACCCGCGCGCTCGTGCACGTGCGCGACTACACGAAGGGTCACCCGACGATCCCGGCGAACAATCACCCCGTCCGCCACGGCCGCGTAACGGGGATTCACAACGGGATCGTCCTCAACGACGACGAACTCTTCGAGCACCACGGGTTCACCCGGCAGGAGCCCGAGATGACCGTCGATTCGGAGATCATCTTCGCGCTCGTCGACGCGTACGGCACGCGTCCGGCCGTGCTCGAGAAGCTCTACGGCTCTCTGGCGGCGGCGTGGATCGACGAGCGCGACACGGACACTGTGCACCTCGCGCGGGGCGTCGGCCGGCCGCTCTGGATCGGTCGCGGCCGTCACGAGGTGCTCTTCGCCTCGACCCGCGCGGCGCTCGAGGTCGCAGAACGGACGCTCGGAGCGACGTTGCGAAAGACCGAGGTCGCCGAAGGTCGCCTGCTGACGCTCGTCGCCGGCAAGCTCGTTGCCGAGCGCCGGTGGAGCCCCGACCGGGGCTATCGCGAGGAGCGCGAGCTCCCGGCAGTGCGTGCACCGCAGGAGGGCTCCTTCTGCCTCGAGCGCCTTGCGACGCTCACAACTCTCGCGGTGTAGCCGCGCTCAGCGAACGAGCGTGCCGTCCGGAGCGGCACGAACGCCTTCCTCGCGAAGCCGCTCCCGCACGAGGAACTGGAACGCCGACCAGGCGCCCGGCTGCACGTCGACCATCCGGTAGACCTGCCACTCGGAGAGCAGGGTCGCGTCCCGCGCGCGCGCGGCTTTCCAGTCGGCCATCTTCGGCAGCCGGCCGAGCTCCCGCGCGAGCACCGCGCCGTCGGCGATCGCCCGCTCGAGGCGCTCCTCCCCCACCGGGACGTCGAAGCCCGCCTCCTTCAGCGCGACGGCGAGCGACCCGAAGGTGTGCCAGATCAGCGACTTGGACGCCATCCGTCCGCGGCGCTCCTCGATGTCACGAACGGTCGGCGTGCGTCCGAGCTCCTCCCCCAACCCCTTGAGCTGCGCCAACAGCTCGTCACGGCTGATGTATCGGCGTGCGCTCAGACCGGCCGCTCGCTTCGCCGCGTTCCAGGTGCCGAAGTGCTCGATCACGGTCTGCGGATGCACGCTCGCGCCCTCGTCCGCGGCGAACTCGCGCATCGTCGGCGATCGCCCGAGCCTGTCGGCCGACGCCCGCAGCTCGGCCAGGATCTCGTCGTCCGTGTACCGGCGCCGCATGCCCGCGCGAAACGACGCCAACTCCTGCTCGTCGAGCGCCTGCAGCGCAGGATGGCGGCGCCGAGGCCTGCTCATGCAATAATACTAGAGCATTTTCAACATTCTGCAAAGTTACCAGAACACGGGTAGCCTGCGCTTGGTGACCGCGCGACTCCGAGCGGAGACAGCGGCCGCGCACGCCGTCGCGCGCCTCTCGCGCTGGGCACGCCGCGGTGGAGGCACCACGCTGCCCGGAAAGCTCGTCTGGAAGCTCGATCCGGGTGCGCTCGACGCCCTCGCCAATGCGCTCCCGCACGGTGTGGTCCTCGTCTCCGCGACGAACGGGAAGACCACGACGACCGCGATGGCGAGCGCGATCCTCTCCCCCACGCGCCGTCTCGCCTGGAACAACTCGGGCGCGAACCTGGCGTCCGGCGTGGCGTCGACGCTGCTGCTCGCGCGTGACGCCGAGCTCGGGCTGCTCGAGGTCGACGAGTTCGCGCTGCCCGAGGTGAGCCGCCGAACGGATCCGCATGTGATCTGCCTCGGCAACCTGTTTCGCGACCAGCTCGACCGCTACGGCGAGCTCGAGCACGTCGCGGAGCGCTGGCGCGCGGCCGTCTCGGAGCTGCCCGCCTCGACCACGGCCGCGGTCAACGCCGACGACCCGCTCGTGGCAGTACTCGCCGACGGACGCGAGCGGGCCATTCGGTTCGGCGTCGACGACCTGTCCGCCGCGCGGTCGGGCCTGCAGCATGCCTCGGACTCGAAGTACTGCGTCCGGTGCGGCCGCCCGTACCGCTACAACGCCGTGTACGTCGGCCACCTCGGGGACTACCGCTGCGATGGGTGTGGGCATGCGCGACCGCCGCTCGACGTCGCCGCGCGCGAGATCGCCTCGCACGGCCTCGACGGCATCTCGTTCACGCTTCACACGCATCGGGGAAGCGCGCCGGTGCGACTCTCGCTCCCTGGCCTCTACAACGTCTACAACGCGCTCGCCGCGAGCGCGCTCTGCCTCGCGCTCGACGTCCCGCTCGAGGACGTCGTTACCGGGCTCGAGCGGTTCCGCGCTGCATTCGGGCGGTTCGAGCGCTTCGCGGCCGGCGACCGCACGGTGCTGCTCCTCCTGGTCAAGAACCCGGCCGGCGCGAACGAAGTGCTGCGCACGCTCGAGGAGGACGCGCTCCCGCCTGTGATCGTCGTCGCCCTGAACGACCGGATCGCGGACGGCAGGGACGTCTCCTGGATCTGGGACGTCGACTTCGAGCCGCTTCTCGCACGCGCCGAGACGATCGTCGCGACCGGCGAGCGCGCGGCGGAGCTCGCCCTTCGCTTCACCTACGGTGGGCTTCCCGTCGAGCGCCTCGAGGTCGTACCCGCCCTCGAGGCGGCGCTCGACCGCGGGCTCGCGCTGACCCCGAGCGGCGGCGAGCTCGTGGTGCTGCCGACGTACACGGCGATGCTCGCCCTCCGGGCGATCGCGACCGAGCGCGGGCTGACGCGTCCTTACTGGGAGTGGAGCACGGTCACGTGATCATCCGGGTCGGGCACCTCTACCCCGAGTACCTCAACATCTACGCCGACCGGGGGAACATCGCGGTCTTCAGTCATCGCGCGGCGGCACGGGGTCACGAGCTCGCAATCGACCAGGTATCGGTTGGGACGCCTCTCGAGCCGGGTACGCACGACCTTCTCTACGTCGGAGGCGGTCAGGATCGCGAGCAGACGCTGATCGCGCCCGATCTCGCCGGGCGCGGCTCCGCCCTCCGCGAGGCCGTCGACGGCGGTGCCGCGCTGCTCGCCGTCTGCGGCGGCTACCAGCTGCTCGGTCGCGGCTACCGCGGCCGCAACGGCTCCTGGCTCGCCGGGGCCGGGCTCTTCCCGCACGAGACGCATGCGGGCGAGACGCGGATGATCGGCGACGTGCTCCTCGAGAGCACGCTCGCGGAGGCGCCGGGCAGGACGATCGCCGGCTTCGAGAATCACGCAGGTCGCACGGTGCTCGACGACGGAGCCGAGCCGCTCGGTCGTGTCGTCGCCGGCTACGGGAACGACGGCCGCTCGGGCCACGAGGGCTGCCGCGTGGGCCGGGCCGTGGGCACGTACCTCCACGGCCCGCTCCTGCCACGCAATCCGTGGCTCGCGGATCTGCTGCTCTCGTGGGCGCTGGCGCATGCGACCGGCAGCGAGCCGGAGCCCCTCGCGCCGCTCGACGACAGGCTGGAGCGCGAGGCGCAGCTCGTCTCGGCCTCGCGTGCGCGCGAGCGCGGCGGGCGCCCTGCGCGGTAGGCGAGGGCGACCAAGGCGAGGGCGAGATGTATCTCGCCCCTACTCCGCCCAGCGAGCGCCGAGGTAGACGCACGGATCGCCGGGCTGCCAGCGCCGGAGGAAGTGCCCGATCGGAGGGTGGATCATCACGGCGTCGAGCTCGTCCGGAACGAAGAGCCGGTGACCGCGCACCGCCTCGTCGCTCGAGGCGACGTTCTCGAGCGATCCGTCGAGCTCCCCCGCAAAGACGACGTGCACGACGTGCTTCGACCAGAGGCTCCGCTCGGGTGAGATCGACTCGACGACCGCGATCGGTCCTTCGACCGGAAGCTCGTCCCCGCCGCGGACAAGGCCGGTCTCCTCGGCGAGCTCCCGCTGGAGCGCCTCGACGAGCGTCTCCCCGCTCCTCACGCCGCCACCCGGGAGCAGCCAGTGCTCACGACCGCGCTTCTCGTGCCGGCAGAGGAGGATCGCACCGTGCCAGTGGAGGAGTGCTGAGACGCGGATTCTCGGCTCGGGGCGCATGCAGCACTCCGCTCAGCGGCCCGACGACCCGTGTCCTGCAGCCCCTCGCACGCCGCTCGCGAGCTCGTCGACCTCGACAACGTCGAGCTCCGGCAGGTCGACCACGACGAGCTGCGCAATCCGCATGCCGGGCTCGACGACGAACGGTACGACCAGATCGGTGTTCTGCAGGATCACCATGACCTCGCCGCGGTAGCCGGGGTCGATGAGCCCGGGCGCATTCACGATCCCGAGCCCGCTACGGGCCGCGTGACCGGAACGCGGCACGACGAGCCCCGCATGACCTGGCGGAATCGCGACCGCGACGCCCGTCCCCACGACCGCGCGGCCACCCGGCGGGATCTCCACCCGCTCGCAGGCGGCGAGGTCGAGCCCGGCGTCACCGTCGTAGGCCCGTGTCGGGAGGATCGCGTCGCCCCGCAGGCGCCGGACGGCGAGCTCGGTCACGGTCGAGTGACCCGCGTCGACGACGCCTCCGCGACGAGGTAGCGCGCAAAGCGGCGAACGTCGCGCTGCGGCAGGCGTGCACGGATCACGACGCCCTCCTCGGTGTCGAGGCGCTCGTCGATCGGGGCGCCGAGCGCGTAGAGGGCCGAGAGCGAGGCGCCGTCCTCGTACGGCACGAGCAACCGCACCTCCAGGTACCGGTTCTCGAAGAGCCCCGCGACGCGCTCCTTGAGCTCGTCGATCCCCTCGCCGTTCGTGGCGGACACCTGCAGGGCAGTTGGATACCGGTTTGCGAGCCGGCGGCGAGCCAGCGGGTCGAGCCGGTCGATCTTGTTGAGGACGAGCTCGCGCGGCAGCTCGTCGGCGCCGATCCCGGCGAGTATGTCGTCGACCGCGGCGATCTGCTCGCCGAGGCGGTCGTCCGGCAACGCGGCGTCGAGGACGTGGAGCACGACGTCCGCGACGAGCGTCTCCTCGAGCGTCGAGGCGAAGCCCTCGACGAGCTGTGTGGGCAGCCGCCTGATGAAGCCGACGGTGTCCGTCACCAGGTAGCGCTTCCCGAGATGGTCGAAGCCGCGCGTCGTGGGATCGAGTGTCTCGAAGAGGCGGTTCTCGACGGACACGTCCGCGCCGGTCAGCGCGTTCAGAAGGGTCGACTTGCCGACGTTCGTGTAGCCCGCGAGCGCGACCGTCGGCACTCCAGCGCGCGCACGCTCCTTGCGCCGCGTCTCGCGGTGCGCCGCGACGTCGCGCAAGCGCCGCCGGAGGAGCGTGATGCGCCGTCCGGCCATGCGCCGGTCACTCTCCAGCTGGGACTCTCCGGGACCGCGCGTCCCGACACCGGCTCCAAGGCCGCCGGTGCCGCCGCCGAGCCGCTCGAGGTGCTTCCACATGCCGCGCATGCGCGGGAGGTTGTACTCCAGCTGCGCGAGCTCGACCTGCAGCTTGCCCTCGGCCGAGACGGCGTGCTGCGCGAAGATGTCGAGGATCAGCTGCGTCCGGTCGACGACCCGGGCGGAGAGCGCGTCCTCGAGCGTGCGCTGCTGGGTCGGCTGGAGCTCGTCGTCGACGAGGAGCACCTCTGCTCTGGCTTCCGCCCAGGCCGCTTTGAGCTCGTCAACTTTGCCGCGCCCCACGTAGCTCCGGGGATCCGGGCGCTCGCGGTGCTGGACGACGTGCGCGACCGGCTCGACGCCCGCCGTGCGGGCGAGCTCCCGGAGCTCGTCCAGCTCCTCCTCGCCGTCGACGCCCTGCGGCAGGACGGCGACGAGCAGCCCGCGCTCGGGCTCCCGCTCCGCCCGAGGCCTCGTCTCTCCCGCCGTCATCAGCGCGAAGTATGGCGGTACGCTCGCGCCGTGGACAGCCTCGCCGAGCGCCTCGCGACCCGCACGCTCGAGCTCGTCGACATCCCGTCCGAGAGCCTGCACGAGGCCGAGATCCGCGAGCGGCTCCGGGCGCTCGTCCCGCTGCCGTTCGCGCCCGTCTTCGAGGGCGACGATGCGTTCCTCTGGGCACGCGAGCGCCGTTCGGACGCCCCGCTCCTCGTCCTCGCGGGGCATTACGACACCGTGCCCGCGCAGGCGAACGTCCCGGGCCGCCTGGAGAACGGCGCCGTGCACGGCTGCGGTGCGAGCGACATGAAAGGCGGCGTCGCCGTCGCGCTCGAGCTCGTCCGGGAACTCGCCACCCGAGAGCCGGGGGAGATTGACGTCGCGCTCCTGCTCTTCGGGCGGGAAGAGCTGCCGCCTGTGCACAACCCGCTGCCCGCGCTCTTCGAGGGCTGCCCGCTGGTCGGGGAGGCCGCGCTCGCGATCCTGCTCGAGCCGACCGACCTGACGGTTCAGGCGGGGTGTGTCGGCAACGTCTCCGCGCGCGTCACGTTCACCGGCTTCAGCGGCCACTCGGCACGACCGTGGCTCGCAACGAACGCTCTCCACGCCGCAATCCAGGGGCTGGCCGCGATCACCCGGCACGAGCGGCGCGAGGCCGTGATCGACGGCCTCCCGTTCTTCGAGGTCGTCTCGGTGACGAGGCTCGAGGCCGGCACCGCCGACAACGTGATTCCGGCGCGCGCGACCGCGACGCTCAACATGCGGTACCCGCCCGACCGCACCCCGGAGGAGGCCGAGGCGTACCTCCGGACACTCCTGCCGGCCGAGGCGGCGCTGGACGTCGTCGGCAACTCTCCTCCGGCGGACGTCGTGATCGACGCTCCTCTCGTCGAGGCGCTCCGGGCGGCGGGCAGCTTCCCCGTCGAGCCGAAGCAGGCGTGGACCAATGTCGCGGACTTCACCTCGCGCGGTATCCCCGCGGTCAACTTCGGTCCGGGCGCGACGCGCTACGCGCACGCTGCTGACGAGCAGGTCGAGATCTCCGCGCTCGAGACCACGTATCGCGCGCTCCGCCAGGTCGCGCTCGGCCGACCGGAATAGTGCACCCGCCGGTGCAGCTCTCGCCCATCCTCCAGGCGCAGGCGACGTACCCGTTCGTGCGTCTGACCGCCGCCGCGGCGGCGCGCCGTGCTCGTGGTCTCGAGGTGGTCGACCTCGGGATGGGCGATCCGCGTGAGCCGACCGATCCGGCGATCCTGGAGGCCCTCCGAGACGGTCTCCGCGAGCGCATGGGATACCCGGCCGCCGCCGGCCTCCCCGAGCTGCGAGAGGCGGTCTGCGACTGGGCGGCACGCCGGTTTGGCGCGCAGCTCGACCCCGAGCGGCACGTGATCCCGACGCTTGGCTCGAAGGAGGCGATCTTCTCCTTCGCCCAGGTCGTGCTCGACGTCCCGGGCGGGCGCGACACCGTCGTCGTAACCGAGCCCGGCTATCCCGTGCCCGGCCGCGGCGCGGCGTTTGCCGGCGCCAGGGTCCTCGAGCTGCCGCTCCTCGAGGAGCACGGGTTCCTTCCCGACCTCGAGCCGGTCGGCGCGGACGTCTGGGCGCGGACCGCCGTCCTCTGGCTGAACACGCCGAACAACCCGACCGGGTCGATCGCCCCAGGCAGACTGCTCGAGCGGGCCGCAGCCCTCGCCCGGGCGCACGGCTTCGTGCTCGCCTCCGACGAGGCGTACTCCGAGCTCTGGTTCGACGAGCAGCCACCGTCGGCGCTCGAGCTCGACGACTGGACGAACGTCGTCGTCTTCAACACGCTCTCGAAACGGTCGTCCATGACGGGGTTCCGCAGCGGGTTCGTCGCCGGCGATCCCGCGCTGATCGACGCGCTCCGCCGTTTCCGACCCAACATCGGGACAGCGCCGCAGGAGTTCGTCCAGCGCGCTTCCGTCGTCGCCTGGGGCGACGAAGCCCACGTCGAGCGGGCGCGCGACAGCTACCGGGCAAAGCGCGAGCTGCTGCTCGACGTTCTCGAGCGGCGCGGTCTCCGAAACGCGGGAGGCCCCGCGACCATGTATCTCTGGATCGCCGTCCCGACGGGTGAGACGTCGGAGGAGCACGCCGCGCGGCTCCTCGAGCGTGGCGTGCTGGTCACGCCCGGCTCGTACCTCGGGCCGTCCGGCGAGGGGTATGTCCGGTACGCGCTCGTGCCGACGCACAAGGAGTGCGCCAAGGCTGCCGCCATCCTGGAAGATGTCCTCGGATGAGCCTGCAGCAGCGGATCGAGGAGCTCTGGGAGAGCGGCGAGCTCGAGGCCGAGCCGATCGAGGAGGCCGTCGCGCTGCTCGACCGGGGTGAGCTGCGCGTCGCCGAGCCGCACGACGGCGGGTGGGTCGTGAACGAGTGGGCGAAGAAGGCGATCCTCCTCTACTTCCGGCTCCGCAAGGTCGAGCCGCTCGATGCGGGCGGGCTCGCGTACCTCGACAAGATCCCGGTCAAGCGCATCGAGCCGACTGCCGGTGTCCGCATCGTGCCTCCCGGAGTCGCCCGGCACGGTGCGTTTCTCTCGGAGGGCGTGGTCCTCATGCCCGGCTACGTGAACATCGGGGCCTGGGTTGGCCCGCGCACGATGGTCGACACCTGGGCGACCGTCGGCTCATGCGCGCAAATCGGCGCCGACGTCCATCTCGCGGGCGGCGTCGGCATCGGCGGGGTGCTCGAGCCGCCCCAGGCGACGCCCGTGATTATCGAGGACGGTGCGTTCGTCGGCTCGCGCGCGGTGATCGTCGAGGGCGTGCGGATCGGTGCGGGGGCGGTGATCGCGCCGAACGTCGTGCTCTCGGCGAGCATCCCGATCATCGACGTGACAGGTTCGGCGCCGGTCGAGTACCGCGGCGAGGTGCCGCCTCGCAAGGTCGTGTTGCCCGGTACCCGGGAGAAACGCTATCCGGCCGGCACATACGGCCTCTCGTGCGCGCTCATCGTCGGTGAGCGAAGTGCCTCGACCGATCTCAAGACGTCGCTGAATGCCGTGCTGCGCGAGTTCGAGATCGCCGTGTGAGGCTCGAGAGCGTCGTTCAGGTGAGTGCCGCGCGGACGCGCTGGCCGATCCCCTCGAGACGCTCGACGGGCTCGTTGGCGAAGACGAGCCGAACGTAGCGCGCGGCCTCCTCGCCCCAGCCCGTCATCGGGGTCGCGGCGATGCGGGCGCGATCGAGGAGCAGTGCCGCGGCCGTTTCCGCGTCGTGGCCAAGCGCGTTGCTCTCGAGGAGCAGCGACCAGCCGCCGTGCGGCCCGATCGCGGGAAGCCCGTCGAGCTCACCCATGACGACGTCACGCCTTCGCTCGAGCTCGGCCGTCGCCACGGCGACGTCGGAATCGCCTGCTTCGAGCGCGACGGCGACGGCAGTCTGGGCGATGCCGACCTGGCAGACGACGTTCGAGATCGCCACGAGTCCGATCGCATCGACGATCGACCGCGGAGCGACTGTCCAGCCGACGCGCCAGCCGATCATCCGTAGCTCCTTCGAGGCCGAGCCGACCGTGATCGTGCGCTCGGCCATTTCGGGCAACCCGGCGGGCGCGATCAACGGCCGGTCGTCGAAGAGCAGGCGCTGCATCGCAGCGTCCTCGATCAGCCACAGGTCATGCTCGACGCAGAGGTCGCGGATGACCGCCCAGTCCTCGGCGTCGTGCACGCAGCCGGTCGGCATCGACGGGCTCATCGCGACGATTGCGCGGGTCCTGGGTCCGACGACGGCACGCAACGCGTCGTGGTCGAGGCGCCATCCCTCCCGACCCGGAACGAGCGGCACCGTCCGTGTCGTCGCACCAGCGAGGCGAGCGCGGTTGAGCAGCCCGATGTAGGCGGGATCCGTCAGGACGACCTCGTCGCCGGGCTCGACCAGCGCCAGGAGCACGTTGACGATCCCGTTGAGGCCGCCGGCGCTGATCACGCACTGTTCGCTCCAGTCGTATTCGACGCCCGATAGACGTGACACGTGAGCGGCCGCCGCCCGACGCAGCCGCTCGTGGCCAGGAAACGGTAGATAGCTGTTTGCGTCGTCGTCCGCGACCGCCTCGAGGGTCGCCGTCAGCGCCGCTTTCAACGGCCGAATGTCGGTGTCGAGGTTCTCGAGCCGGAGAACCGCGCGATCGGAGATCGCGTCGGCAGCCGCGCCCATGCGGTCGACACCGATCGGGCGCATGCCGGCGAGACGCGAAGGCGGCTCGTACCGTGTCACAACGTGAGTATCGCGCGCGTGACGTCGCTCTCGTGCTCGGCCTAGAGGCTGGTGGTCCCCGTGCAGATGTGCTCTGCCGGCCCCTCGAGGGTCACGCGACGCCCGTCGATCCAGGCGTGGAGCTCACCGCCCGGCATCACGATTCGCACCGGGCTGTCGCACCAACCGCGCGCCACACCCGCCGCTGCGACAGCGGCAGCGGAAGACCCGGATGACGCTGTCTCTCCCGCGCCCCGCTCCCAGACGAGCACCGACACGGCGTCCCGGTGGTCGAGACGTGCGAGCTGGACGTTCGTGCGATTCGGGAATGCAGGGTGCGACTCGAGCGCGGGCCCGAGCCGCCGGAGGTCGTCACCTGACAGCTCGTCGCGGAGCACGACGGCGTGAGGGTTCCCGAGATCGACGGGAATCACGACGAGTCGCTCCCCGGCGACGTCGAGCGAAAGGTCGGCCGCGACCGTAGCCTCGCCGAGCGATTGACGCACGAGCCCGTTGCGCCCGGCCTCCGCCTGCACCGTGCGCCCTCCCGTGCGGATCTCGACCTTTCCGGCGCCGACCTCGCGGAGCAGCCAGGCGGCCGCGATGCGCGTCCCGTTCCCCGACATCTCCGTGACCGACCCGTCGGGGTTCCAGACGCGGACGGCGGCTCCGTGGTCGTCGCGCTCGAGGATCTCGAGGATCCCATCGCTCCCGATTCCGGTCTGGCCGTCACAGAGCCGCCGTACACGCTCGACAGACAGCGCTCCGTTGTCATCCGCGGCGACGAGCAGGTAGGCGTTCCCGAGCGCATGCCACTTCTCGAACCGCATGCGGCGACGTTACCCCGACCCGGCGAGCCGGACGATCTCGTCCGCGACGTCGTCCGTCGTGCGTGTCGCGTCGAGCGCGACAAGTCCCGGCATCCGGCGCATCCACTTGCGCTGGTAGGCGGCGTACCGGCGGGTGCGGATCACGATGCGCTCGAGGGCCTCGTCCGGGTCGAGCTCGACGATCTCCCGGAGTCCGAGGGTCTTCGCAGCCGTCCGCGAGACAGCGCCCGCGAGCGCCTGCTCGACCTCGGAAACGACTCCACGATCGAACATCTGCTCGGTTCGACGTCGAATTCTCTTCTCGAGCACGTCGGGGGGCACCGCGAGCCCGACGACGAGCGTCGGCCGGCGCACCTCGGCGCGCCACAGGCGATCCTGGCCGTGGACGAGCGAGCGACCGCTCTCGAAGAGCTCGAGCGCGCGGACGAGGCGATGGCGGTCGTGCGGGTGGACGGCTTCCGCGCTCGCCGGGTCGACAGCGACGAGCCGCGCATGCGCGGCGAGCCCGTCCGCGGCGACCTCGCGCTCGATCCGGGCGCGAACCTCCGGGGGCGCGGGCGGCGGGACGTCGAGCTCGCCGAGCGCGGCCCGGAGATACAGGCCGGTGCCCCCCGCGACCACCGCGTTGCCTGTCCGTGCAACGAGCGCGTCGATCTCCGCGTGCGCGAGCGTCGCGTACGCTCCGACGCTCATCTCCTCGTCGGGGGCGCAAAACGCGACGAGGCGCGTCGGCCGGTGCGGCTGGTTCGTGAGGAGCGGGAGGCCGCGATAGACCTGCATCGCGTCCGCCGAGACCACCTCCGTGCGGAGGCGCGTCGCGACCTTCTCTGCGATCTCTGTCTTGCCCGATGCCGTCGGTCCGAAGATCGCGACGACCTCGACTCCAACCGTCGTCTCGGCAGCGGTGGTCGGCAACACACTCGACGGCGACGCCAGTTCCCCGGCTGGGACCGCAGCCGGGTCCTCCAGCGGCATGTCCCGTTCGGCCATGTCCCATTCGGCCATGTCCCGTTCGGCCATCGACCGGGCCACCGACCTCCTCCCCACGTCGTCAGCCTACTGTCGAATGTGTGACGTGTGAGTCACGACTCAGTGCCATCTTCGTGCCGGTGACGGCGCCTTGCGCGACTCAGGCGAGGACGAGCGACCGCTCGCGTCCACGCAACGTCGTCGACGTGGCACTCTCGATCTCGACGTGGACGAGCTCACCCGGCGCCGCCGCACCGGCGAAGTTCACCGTCGTGTTGCGTCGCGTGCGACCGCGGAGGAGAGTCGGATCCGTCCGGCTGACCCCCTCGACGAGCACCTCCTCGGCGCGCCCCACGCGCTCGACGTTCCTGGCTGTCGCGACACGTTGCACGACCTCGACGAGGCGCTCGATCCGATCTCGCTTCACGTCGTCGGCGATCTGATCGGGCAGCCCTGCCGCGTCGGTGCCCGCACGGGGCGAGTAGACGAAGGTGAACGCGCTCTCGAAGCCGACCTCCTCCACGGCCTCGAGCGTCTCGCGGAAGTCGGACTCCGACTCGCCGGGAAACCCGACGATCACGTCCGTGCCGAGCGCGAGGTCGGGAATCGCGTGACGGAGCTTTGCGGCGAGAGCGACGAAACGCTCGCGCGAATACGTCCGACGCATGGCTTTGAGAATCCTCGTCGAGCCCGACTGGAGAGGCAGGTGAACGTGCTCGCAGACGGCGGCGCACTCAGCAATCGCCGCGATCACCGGGGCGCGGAAGTCCTTCGGGTGCGGGCTCGTGAACCGGATGCGCTCGATTCCCTCGACCGCGTCGCACGCACGGAGCAGCTCACCGAACTCCGTCTCGAGCGCCGGCGCGAGGTCGCGACCCCAGGAGTTGACGTTCTGACCGAGCAGCGTGATTTCCCGAACCCCGTCCCGCGCGAGCGCCTCCACCTCGGCGACGATCTCTCCCGGCCGGCGGCTCTGCTCGCGCCCGCGAACAGCCGGAACGATGCAGTAGGCGCACGCCGAGTTGCAGCCCATCGAGACCTGCACCCAGGCGCTGAACCGCCGCTCGCGGCGCATCGGGAGCGTCGCGGCGAACGTGTCGTGCCGACCGAACCGGCCGCGGGGGACGACGTGCCCACCCGCCTCGAGCCAGTCGCCGAGATGCGGGATCGAACCAGGGCCAAAGGCGACGTCGACGAACGGATACCGCTCGAAGATCTGCTCGCGCTGCGCTTCGGCATAGCAGCCGCCGACGGCGACGACGAGCTCGGGATCGCGTCGCTTGCGTGCCGCTGCGTCGCCGAGGTATGCCGCGAGGCGCGTGTCGGGCTTTTCACGGATCGTGCAGGTGTTGAAGACGAGCACGTCGGCTGTGTCGGCCGCGCTCGCCTCGCCGAGCCCGAGCGACTCGAGCATTCCCTTGATGCGCTCCGAGTCGTGGGCGTTCATCTGGCACCCGAAGGTCGTCAGGTGATAGCGGCGCATGACGAGCCAGTGTAGGGCGCCGGCGGCTAGCGACGGTCGTGGAAGACGGCTTCGATGTTGTTGCCGTCGGGGTCGCGCAGGTAGGCGCCGTAGTACCCGACGTGATACTGCGGACGTTCCCCTGGCTCGCCGAGCGACGCATGTCCGGCCTCGAGCCCCGCGAGGTGGAACGCCTCGACCGTCTCGCGGTCGGGAGCGGAGAACGCTAGATGCACGTTCTCCGTCGGGGGGCCAGCGAGCACCGAGAAGCTTGCGCCGTCGCCGTGAATCCGCGTGCGATCCTCGTGCCGGGTCACCTCATAGCCGACGACCGGCGCGACGGCCTCGTAGAAGTGGCTCGCGGCGTCGAGATCGCGAACGCGGAGCCAGAGGTGGTCGATCACGGTCCCGTCGTCCCGCAGCGGGCCGTTGTGTACCGCCTCGACGCTGTTGCCGTCGGGGCCGACGACGAACGCCCCGTAGTAGGTCGCGCCATACTCCGGTCGCGGCCCGGGCGCTCCGCCGTCGGGAGACCCTGCGGCCGTCATCGCGCGCCACCACGCGTCGACCTCGTCTCGTGAGGCCGCCTGATACCCGACGTGCAGCCGCCGCGTCACGCTGAGCTCGTCTTCGGCTGCAGCGATCGAGAAGTCGCTCCACTCCGGGAACGCCGGGTCGACGCTCGGCTCGGGAGCGTACGCCAACAGGTCGAACGCGTGTTCGTAGAACCGGCGGCTCGCGTCGAGATCCGACACGCGGATCGTCACGTGATCGATCATCGACGCGTTACTTGGCGACCTCGACCGCGCGCGACTCGCGGATCACGATCACCTTGACCTGACCCGGATACTCGAGCTGGTCTTCGATCTGACGCGCGATCTCGTAGGAGAGCAGCGCGGTTCCGTCGTCGTCGACTTCGGTCGGCTCCACGATCACCCGAATCTCCCGGCCCGCCTGGAGGGCGTACGCCTTCGAGACGCCGTTCTTCGCGAGCGCGATCTCCTCGAGAGCGGAGAGGCGCTTGATGTAGTGCTCGAGGCTCTCGCCGCGTGCGCCGGGTCGTGAGGCCGAGACTGCGTCGGCCGTGATCAGCAGCACCGCCTCCACGGTCTGTGGCTGCACCTCGTAGTGGTGAGCCTCGATCGCGTGGACGACACCGTCCGACTCGCCGTGACGGCGCGCGAGCTGCGCGGAGACGAGCGCGTGCGAGCCGTCGACCTCGTGCGTCATCGCTTTTCCGACGTCGTGGAGGAGCGCGGCGCGCTTCGCGGTCTTGACGCCGGCCCCGAGCTCCGCGGCCATGATTCCCGCCAGATGAACCACCTCGAGGGTGTGCTTGAGGACGTTCTGGCCGTAGCTCGTCCGGAATCGCAGACGCCCGAGCACCTGGACGAGCTCCTCGCTGAGCTCGCCGCAGTTCGCCTCGAAGACCGCCTGAGCGCCTGCCTGATGAATCTGTTCGTCGAGCTCCGCCTTGGACTGGTAGTACATCTCCTCGATCCGGGCCGGGTGGATGCGCCCGTCCTCGATCAGCTTCTCGAGCGTCAGCTTTGCGACCTCGCGACGGATGCCGTCGAACGACGAGAGGACGACCGCGTGCGGGGTGTCGTCCACGATCACGTCGACCCCCGTCAAATGCTCGAGCGCGCGGATGTTCCGACCTTCGCGGCCGATGATCCTCCCCTTCATGTCGTCGCTCGCGAGCTCGACGACGG
>Ga0183260_10000814_pt1 | contig 26547 bp, 25 predicted proteins | sample AntDrymUQ4972206_2_FD_129768 | JGI IMG/M metagenome (GOLD analysis project Ga0183260, IMG submission 129768) | Polar desert sand microbial communities from Dry Valleys, Antarctica - metaG UQ497 (22.06) (version 2) (version 2) | ecosystem: Environmental > Terrestrial > Soil > Desert | place... | reverse complement strand
TGGGCGCCCGGCCGTGGATGGTGTGGAAGCCGTAGGTGTTCATGTAGTACGGCAGCCGGCCGGAGCAGCCGATGCCGGAGATGAAGACGATGTTCTCCTTCGGGTACCCGAAGTCCGGCATCACCTTCTGGGTCTGGGCGAGGATCGAGTAGTCACCGCAGCCGGGGCACCAGCGGACTTCCTGGTCGGACACGAAATCCTTGCGGGTCAGCTTGATGACCTGGGCGTTCTCCGGGCTCAGGGCTGGCTGGACCGGGGCGTGCCCGTTGGTCGATTCGGTCATGACTCGGCCAGCACTCGCTCGGCCTCTTCCTGGATCTCGGCGATCCGGAACGGCTTGCCGCGGACCTTGTCGTAGCCCACCGCGTCGACCAGGTAGCGGGCGCGGACGAGCAGGAGCAACTGGCCCAGGTTGACCTCCGGGATAAGCACCCGCCGGTAGCTGGCCAGCACGTCGCCGAGGTTGCGCGGGAAAGGGTTGAGATGGCGGAGATGGGCGTGGGCGACGCTCCGACCGTCGGCCTGGAGGCGCTCGACCGCGGAGCGGATCGCGCCGTACGTCGAGCCCCAGCCGAGGACGAGGAGATCGCCGCGCTCGGGGCCATGGGCGATCAGCTCGGGGATGTCGTCGGCGATCCGGGCCACCTTCTCCTGGCGGAGGAGCTGCATCCGGTGGTGGTTCTCCGGGTCGTAGCTGACGTTGCCGGTGATGTCGGCCTTCTCGAGGCCGCCGATCCGGTGCTCGAGGCCGGGCGTGCCCGGGACGGCCCACGGTCGCGCCAGCGTCGTGGCATCGCGGGCGTAGGGCTGGAAGGTCGCCTTGTCGGTCCAGTTGTCAACGCCGATCCGGGGCAGATCTGCCACCGCGGGCACCTGCCAGGGCTCGGAGCCGGTGGCGAGGAAGGCGTCGGACAGGTAGACGACCGGGGTCATGTACTTGAGGGCGATGCGCCATGCCTCAATCGCGTACTCGAAGCACTCGCCGGGCGTGGCCGGCGCGACGATCGGCATCGGTGAATCGGAGTTCCGCCCGAACATCACCTGGAGCAGGTCCGCCTGCTCGTTCTTGGTGGGCATGCCGGTCGACGGCCCGGCGCGCTGGACGTCGACGACCACCAGCGGCAGCTCGACCATCACGGCCAGGCCCATGGCCTCGCTCTTGAGCGCGATGCCCGGCCCCGAGGACGCGGTCATGCCCATCGCCCCGCCGTAGCTGGCGCCGATCGCCGCGCCGATCGCTGCGATCTCGTCCTCCGCCTGGAACGTCTTGACCCCGAAGTTCTTGTAGCCGGACAGCTGGTGGAGGATGTCGCTCGCGGGCGTGATCGGGTAGCTGCCGTAGAAGAGCTGGCGATCGGCGAGCTTCGATGCCGCGAGGAAGCCCAGCGCCGTGGCCTCGTTGCCGGTGATGTTGCGGTAGGTCCCCGGCGCCAGGCGGGCCGGCGCGACGCGGTAGTGGGTGTGGAAGATCTCGGTCGTCTCGCCGAAGGCGTAGCCGGCCTTGAGCGCCCGCTTGTTCGCCTCCGCGATGACCGGCTGCTTGCCGAACTTCTCGTCGATCCAGCGGAGCGTCGGATCCATGCTCCGCTCGTAGAGCCAGAACATGATCCCGAGCGCGAAGAAGTTCTTGGTCAGGTCCTTCTGCTTCGAGGTCATCTCGAGGCCGTCGAGGGCGCGCTCGTTGAGCGTCGAGATGGGGATCTCGAAGACGGTGTACGGCTGGAGCGACCCGTCGGTCAGCGGGTTCGAGGCATAGGCCGCCTTGTTGAGGTTCTGCTGGCTGAACGCGTCGCTGTTGACGATCAGCGCGCCACCGGCAGGGAGGTCGCCGACGTTCGTCTTGAGGGCGGCCGGGTTCATTGCGACGAGCACGTCCGGGGCGTCGCCCGGCGTGTGGATGTCCGAGCTGGAGAAGCTGATCTGGAAGCCCGACACGCCCGGCAGCGAGCCGGCCGGCGCGCGGATCTCGGCGGGGAAGTCTGGCAGCGTGCTGATGTCGTTGCCGAACACGGCCGTCGTGCGCGTGAACTGCGTGCCGGTCAGCTGCATGCCGTCGCCGGAGTCGCCGGCGAATCGGATCGTCACGCGGTCGAGATCGCGGACCTCGGGCTCGACCGGCTTCGTCTCGGTCGTCATCCGCCTTCGGGCTGCTCCATCTGCTGATGCGGCCGCGGAGGAAGGTTGAGGAGCTCCTCGGGAAACGCCTCGGCCAGGTATCTCAGGATGTCCTGCGGCCGGACGACGCCGACGAGCTGGTCGTCATCGTCGAGCAATGGGACGTTCCGGTATCGGCCCGTCTGCATCAGCTCGATCGCGTCGCGCACGGTCTCCTCGAGATGGAGATGCTGCGGCTTCGTGGTCATGAACCGCTCGATCGGCTGGTCGAGGTCGACCGGCCCGACGTCCTGGCCAACGAGCCGGGCAAAGATGTCGCGCTCGGTCAGCACGCCGACCAGCCGGCCGTCGCGGTCCTTGACGAACACCGAGTCACCCGTGCCCGTCTGCTGGATCGCGGCGATGGATGCCCGCAGCGTGGTTCCGGGCTCGACGGTCACCGGATCGCGACGGCTGAGCACCTTCAGCCGTGCGTCGGTGAGGGACGGGACGCGCGTCGCGACGGCGCGCTCGGTCAGGTCGGTCACGCGATCAAGTGTAGACGCTGTGCCCGATGGACCGACCCGGCACGTCCCTGCACGCGCGAGCGTGTCGCCGGTCGGCTGGCTGGTAGCCTCCGGCCGTGGATCGGCGGCGCGCGCTGGGGATAGGGCTCGTGCTGCTGTCGGCGTGCGCGTTCGGCTCGGGGCCCCTGTTCGCCAAGCCCGTCTATGCCCTCGGCGTGGACTGGCACGTCCTGAGTGCCTGGCGCTTCCTGTTCGGCGCCGCCATCGCGTGGCTGTGGGTGCTCGCGTGGCCCGGTCCGCGCGCCGGACTGCGGAGGCTGTCACGCCGCGCTGTGCTCGTGGCGGTGGCGCTGGGCGTGCTCTACACCGGAAACTCGGCCACCTACTACGCCGGGCTGGAGACCGTCAGTGCCTCGCTCGCTGCGCTGATCGTCTACATCTACCCGGCGCTCGTGGCGGTGCTGACCCTCCGGTTCGGGCGGAAGCTGGAGGGCCGCCGCGCATGGACCGCGCTCGGGGTCGCGCTCGTCGGGGTGGCCCTGTCGGTTGGCGGCATCCCAGCCGGCACCGCACCTCCGCTCGTGGGCCTCGCCCTGATCATCGCCTCGCCGATCATTTACTCACTCTGGATCGTTCTCGCCGCCCGGCTCTCCGGCGAGCGGGCCGAGAACGAGACGTCCCGCGGCGCCGAGGCGGCCGGCGCCACGGCGCTGATGATGTCGGCCACGGCCGGCATCTACTGGGTCTCGGCGCTCCTGCTGGGCCGCCAGGTGCTGCCCGCCGAGGTACCGGCCGACTCGTGGCCGGGGCTCGTGGGCGTCGGGCTCATCTCAACGTTCGTCGCGATCCAGGCCTTCTACGCAGGCGCGCAGCGAGTGGGCGCCGCGCAGGCCGCCCTCGTGAGCACGGTCGAGCCGATCTGGACGATCGCGCTGGCCGCGCTGCTGCTGGGCGACCGGCTGGCGCCGATCCAGCTGGCCGGGGGTGGGCTGATCATCGCGGCCGTGCTCCTCGCCCAGACGACGCCGCCGGCCGTGTCTCGGGTCGAGGGGGACGCCCGCCTGGCCGACAAGAGGGCCGCGTCCGACTAGGTTGCCACCCCGGCCGGCGCGCTGATCTCGCGACCGGATTCCAGCGCAGCACGAGCGCCGTCGACCAGCCAGCCGGCATCCGAGCCCAGGCCCACGAAGCGGAAGCCGAGATCGAGGTGGTCACGCAGGGCAGCGGTGCCGTACAGCAGGATCCCGGCCGCCTTGCCGGCCTCCCTGCACGCGGCGACGACCCGCTCCAGGGCGTCCCGGTAGGCCGGCGCATCGAACTGCCCGGGGATGCCGAGGCTGTGCGACAGGTCCGCCGGCCCGACGAAGAGCACATCGACACCGTCGATCGCCGCGATCTCGCGAGCGTTCTCGACCGCCAGCCCGGACTCGACCTGGAAGATGCCCAGGATCCCGTCGTTGAGCGCCGCGACGCCGCCGTGGGCAACCGCGCCGAGGCCGGCGCCACGGGTCAGCAGCGCCACGCCGCGACCACCCGCCGGCGGAAAGCGCAGGTACGACACGGCCTCGCGCACCTCGGAGAGGGTTTCGAGCCGCGGGATCATCACGCCGGCAGCGCCGAGGTCGAGCGCACGCCCGATCCGCAGCCGCTCGGTCGACTGGGGCCGGACCAGCGCGGCGGTCCCGGTGGTCTCGAGCGCGTGGAGCGTGGCGACCAGCTCGCCTTCGGTCCCGAACCCGTGCTCGAGATCGACGATCGCCCAGTCGAACCCGGCACGGCCGACGATCTCGGCTGCGGGCGGCGAGCCCAGCCCGACGAACGCCCCAAGCAGCGTGTCGCCGGCGAGCACGCGCCGCCGGAATGAGGATCGATCTGGCACGCCCCCCATGATGCCCGCTCCCGAGCCCTGCCGACGCGTCGTCGTGTGTCCCGGCTGCAGGCCACGAATGGGACGGATGACGCAGGCCGATCCGGGACCTTCGACCATGACACGGCGGGGCGGGAGGGGCAGACAGTGCGGTCCGCAATCGAATACACCCTCCGCCGGGCGAGGCTCTCCTCCCTGCCGAGCAGCGATCTGGAAGCGGCGCCGACTCCTCCTCCCGGCGCCGCTTCCCTTTGCTTCCGGCGCAGCAGGCACGGCGATTGAACGCCTGATGCCTTCCCTCGCTCAGTAGTCTCGGAACGCGCCCCCAATGGGCGCACGGGAGACACGGGTGGACCGAGATCTCGTCGAGCTTGCCAGCCATGGCGATCGGGAGGCCTTCGGCGTCCTGGCGCGCGTGCATGGCGATCGGCTCTACGCGATCGCGCATCGGATCCTCCGAGAAGTCGACCGGTCGGAGGACGCCGTGCAGCAGGCGCTGGTGATCGCCTGGCGCGAGCTGCCGCGGCTCCGCGATCCCGACCGGTTCGAGCCGTGGCTCAATCGCATCGTCGTCCGCGCCTGCTACGGCGAAGCGCGCCGGCGGCGGGAGTGGACCGCACACGTCCGGTTGCTGCCGATCGACGGACCGGCGCAGCCTGACGACTCGAACAACTTTGCCGACCGGGACCTGGTCGACCGAGGGTTCCGGCGGCTTCCGCCCGAACAGCGGGCGATCCTCGTCCTGCACCACTACCTCGGGCTCAGCCCGGGCGAGATCGCCGAGACGCTCGGCATCCCGGCCGGGACCGCGCGATCCCGATTGCACTACGCCCACCGGGCGATGCGTGCGGCCCTCGAGGCCGACGAGCGCGCCGCGGTGGTCCTCGGAGGACGTTCGTCATGACCAGCCGATCCGACGTCGAGCGCGTGCTCGACCGCTACCTCGCCGAGGGCGCGGAGCAGGTTCCGGACCGGGTGGTCGACGACGCCCTGCGCCAGATCGACCACATCCCACAGCGGCGCGCCCTTCCCGTGCCGTGGAGGTTCCACGAGATGCCTTCCTTCCTGAAGCCCGCCCTCGCCGGGGCCGCCGTCATTGCCGCCCTCGTCGTCGGCGGCATGTTCCTGAACCGGGGCCCGACTGAAAACGCCGGCGGCCCGCCTGTCGCCACACCTTCACCGTCGGCGTCCGCGCCGGCTGCTGTGACCGCGTCCCCGTCGCCTTCGCTGAGCCTCACCGACACATCGAACTGGAAGCCCTTCACATCCGAGCGGTACGGCTACGAGATCGCCCATCCGCCCAGCTGGAGCGCCGAGCCCGCGACCCGGGACTGGTCGCTCGAGGACGACCTGAGGAACTGGGCCGGGTACAGTGTGGCGGACCGGTTCCTCGGCTCGGCCGCGGGTCTGAGTACGCTCGTAACCGCCTTCGCGGCTAACGTGCCGTCGGACATGTCCGCGGACGAGTGGATCGCTGCGTACTCCGAGGGCCTCGAGATGGACGGCGGCGGGCCGTGCCCCGCGTACGAGCAGCTGCCTCCGATCTCCGTCGACGGTCACGCGGGCGGGCTCCGTGTCAACGACCCCTGCGGCACCGCCCAGGCGTTCGTCTTCATCGACGGCCGCGTGCACGTCTTCGCCGTCTACCGGCCCGATCAGGAAGCGCTGCTCGAGGCCTTCCTGTCCACCGTCACGTTCCAGCAATAGCTCACAGCGGGGCTCGGCCGCACCGAGCCGCTTGTCCAGAACCGCCTCGGGGCCGCGGTCGCCGTCTCGGCGGCCGCGGCCTCGGCGCGCCTGTCAGGCCAGGAGCGCCTCCAGCGCGTCGCGGCCCGGATCGTGATGTCGAGGCGCCTCCAGAGCGCTGAACGCGGCGTCGGCGGAGACGATGGCGACTGCTCCTGCCGTCAAGGCGGTGGCGGCGAGGACTGCATCGAACGCGCCCAGTCTCGGGTGGGTCCGGAAGAGTTCCAGGCCCTCGCGCAGCCCGCCAGCGTCGACAGTGAGCAACGGCGCGAGAAGATCGGCGTACGCCCGGCCGAGGGCGACGGCGTCTGAACGATCACGGCGTCGTGCCCGGACATGCACGAACTCCTGGATGGCCTCGGGCGTGGTGGTTGCTGCGAGGCGGCCGTCCGCTACGGCTTCGAGCAGCCGGCGACACGGTTCGCGCAGCAGATGGTCCGATCCCTTCGCATATACGAGGATCGTGGTGTCGAGGACGATCATGCCCGCCGCCCGCGAAGCTCCTCGAGCTCTGCGCGAAGGCCATCCACCTCGGGAACGGTCATGTCGTCCGCATCGAGGAGCTCGCGAACGGCAGCCCGCCGACGCGCCGTCGGGACTGGGAACGTCCGGTCGATCGCCTCGCGGACGACCGAGGCGACGGACGTGCCGCGGGCGGCAGCTTCGGTGGCCACCCGGCGGTATCGCTCCTCGTCGAGGAGAATCTGGAGGCGTCGGTCAAGCATGCACATACAGTAGCATGTGCATGTCGACGGGCCGGTCCCTCAGTCGGGGAAGGCCTCGGGGCCGCGAGTCGCGAGCTCGTCTGCCTCGGCTCCCCCGTCATCGGGCGGCAGCCAGCTGTACGGATACCGGTCGTCCTCCATCCCCGCCGCCTGCTTCGTCAGGCGGAGGGGATGGAACGTGTCGACCATGACCGCAAGCTCGCCCGTCGCCTCCTTGCCGATCGAGGCCTCCGCGGTGCCCGGATGCGGGCCGTGGGGGATGCCGGCCGGGTGGAGCGTGAACGAGCTGATGTCCACCCCGCGCCGGCTCATGAAGTTGCCGGCGACGTAGTAGATGACCTCGTCGCTGTTGATGTTCGAGTGGTTGTACGGCGCCGGGATCGCCAGCGGGTGGTAGTCGAACTTGCGGGGCACGAACGAGCAGACCACGAAGTTGCGAGCCTGGAACGTCTGGTGGACCGGCGGCGGCTGGTGGATCCGCCCGGTGATCGGCTCGAAGTCGCCGATGTTGAAGATGTACGGCCACAGGTAGCCGTCCCAGCCCACGACGTCGAACGGGTGGTGGCGGTAGTGGTACGCCGTGATCCGCTCGCGCACCTTGACGTGGACGACGAAGTCACCTGTCGCGTCGCGGGGGCCAACCCAATCCGGCATCCGGATGTCGCGCTGGCTGTAGGGCGAGTGCTCGAGGAGCTGGCCGTAGTCGTTCCGGTAGCGCTTCGGCGGCTCCAGCTCGCTGGGGCACTCCAGCCACAGCATCCGCTGCGCCGAGCCCTCGTCCGGGTCGAGCCGCCAGGTCGTCCCGATCGGGATCACGAGATAGTCGCCCGGGCCGTAGCGAAACTCGCCGAAGACGGTCGACCACGATCCGGTCCCCTCGTGGACGAACACCATCTCGTCGGCCTGGCCGTTACGGTAAAAGGTGCCCTCGGGCATCCGCTCCGAGGGACGCGCCACGCCCATCACGACGTCGCCGTTGAAGAACAGCGGCACGCGGCCGTCGATGGCGTCGCCTCTCGGCTCCAGCTGGCCGGTGTTGATCAGCCGGTGGCGGTGCGCGTCGTCGTCCGACTCTTCGAGCTTGACCCGGCGGACGGCCTCGACCCTGTGCGTCCGCGTGGGCGGGACGAGGTGGTAGAGCAGCGAGCTGCGGCCGGTGAAGCCCTCCACGCCGAACAGCTCCTCGGCGTAGAGCGAGCCGTCGGGCGCGCGATGCTGGGTGTGCCGCTTGTGCGGAACGTTGCCGAGCGACAGGTAGAACAATGCGACTGGCCTCCTCGGATGGAGGAGGCCAGTCTAGGCGAGGACGGGAGAGCTACGGGGTCGGCTGGAGGAAGCCGGCGTACCCATAGCCGAGCACGTCGCCGAACCAGGTCAGTCCAGGCTGGTTGATGTGTGCCGCGGTCTGGCCGTCCGGGTCCATCAGAGCCCATGACCGGTAGCCCCAGAACAAGATCCTGGTCCCGTCGGGCGTCCAGCTGGGCGCCCAGCCCCCACCCAGGCAAGGGCCGCAGACGAGCCTCAGCGTGGAGCCGTCCGGCCGAATGGTGAAGATGCCGGGGAGGGGTGGACCGTCGGTCAGGCCTTCGGTCTCACGGTTGGGGAAGCTGGTGAAGACGATCCGCGAACGCGTCCTGGTCCGCCCTGGCTTGCCCGAACCACGAGCTCACGCTGCATCGAATGCCTCGGGTTGTACGGTCGTGTCGACCGCCTCAGTGAGTATGGAACCGGCTCGGCCCGAATCGTTCACGCCCGCTCACCGCACAATCACCGGATGGGACGATCCAGCCTGCGCCTCGAGGATCTCGCGCTGGCCGTCGTGAACGTGGCGGCCGTGCCGCTGCTCGCCGCGGTGGGCGGCACCGGAAGTGGCAGTCCCGCCCCGCTGCTGGGCCTCATCGAGCTGGTCGCGGTCCTGGGCGCCATCGCAGCGCTCGCGACCAGGGCGCCGGGGTCGCAGCCGCTCGATGCCGACGGCCTTCACGGCTGGCTGTTCGCCGGCCCGCTGCTCGGAGGCGTGGGGCTGGTGGGTGGCGATGCCTCCGATCACCTGGGCATCGACGCCAGCGGCGCGCTCGGGCTGCTCACGTTCGGTGCGGTCGTCGGCGCGTTCGCGCTCGGCGATCGACTCCCCGTCCTGCCCGAGCCCCGGCGGCGCCTCCTCGTGACGCCGTTCATCATCGTGGCGTCGGGCTGGTTCACCGCGTTCGCCGGCGACCTCTTCGACGGGCTCGACCTGCGTGACCTCGCTCGCGTGCTCTTCGGGCCCGAGGGCAGCCCCGAGCTCGTGTCGATCGCCGGCATCGTCGCCTTCGCGATCCTCGCGGGCTCGGCCGTCTTCTACGCGATGCTCATCGTGGCGCCTCGCGAGCTCGCGTCACGCGAGCCGCAGCCCCGCGTCTGGCTCGTCCGCTACCTGGTCTTCGTCGTGAGCGCGGCGATCGGCGCGGGCGGCGCGGTCCTGGTCTGATCGTCAGTCCACGCCCACGACCTCGCTGCGCCGCTCCATGAGCACCACGTCGCGCCAGCGGCCGTGCCGATCGCGGCCCAGCCGGCGGTTGAGGCCGATCTCGCGGAAGCCCGCCCGCCGGTGGAGCAGGAGGCTGGGGCGGTTGTCGGCCACGATGCCGGCCAGCAGCGTCCAGATGCCGGCCGCCTCCGATTCGGCCACGAGCCGCTCGAGCAGCGCCCGGCCGACGCCACCCCGTCGGGCGCCCTTCGCGACGTACACGCTCTCCCAGGCGACGCCCGCGTAGACCGTCCGGGCCGAGTACCGGCTAAGCGCGACCCAGCCGACGACGTCGCCTCCGCGCCGGGCCACGAACCGGCAATCCCGACGATGGCCGGCGTCCCATCGATCCCAGTCGGGCGACTTGGGGTCGAGCGTCGCCACGCCGGTCGCGATGCCCTCGCCGTGGATGCGCCGCACCGCCGGCCAGTCGGCCGGGGTCATCGGCTCGATCCTGAGGCCGCGGGACGAGGCAGGCGCGACCCTGCTCATCGCCCGACCGGGCGCTCGACCACGGGCGACGCAAGCTCGCCGAGCCGGTCGATCGCGAGGACCACCTCGTCGCCCGGTTCGAGCCACCGGCCGAGGGTCTCCTCGCGCACTTCCAGCAGGCAGCCAGTGCCCACCGTACCCGAGCCGAGCAGGTCGCCCGGCCTGAGACGGACGTCCGCCGAGGCGCGCTCGAGCATCTGACCGAACGAGAACTGGGCATCCGACCAGCGGCCCTGGCTGATCTCCACGTCCCCGACCCGCGCGGTCATCTCGAGGTCGTAGCCCGGACCGCGGCGCGCGTCGGCGAGCTCGTCGGGGGTCACGAGCCACGGCCCGATCGACGACGCGAAGTCCTTGCCCTTGGCGGGTCCGAGCCGGACCGTCGTCTCGTCGCGCTGCAGGTCGCGCGCGGACCAGTCGTTGAGGATCATGTAGCCGCCGATCGCCTCCTCGGCCCGGTTGGCCGGCAGGTCGACCGCCGACGTGTCGACGAGCGCGCAGACCTCGAGCTCGAAGTCGAGCTCGGAGGAGCCGCGCGGCGCCCACACCGCCTCACCCGGACCCCGGATCTCCGACACGTTGGAGAAGTAGAAGATCGGCAGCCGGTACCAGGCCTCGGGCACGCTCTGATCGCGCCGCTGCCACATGGTCGCGACGTGCCCCTCGAAGGCGTAGAAGTCGCGCAACGAGGGCGGACGCAGGATCGGCGGGCCGAAGACGAGGTCGGCCTCGTCCAGCACCGCATCGTCGTCCTGGTCGCGAGGCTGGAAGCCTTCCAGCACCTCCGCCAGCGCCTCGACCCGCAGTCCCCGCCCGAGGTGCTCGTCGAGCGTCGTCAGCGGCTGCCTGAACAGGATCGCGTCGTGCCGGCGGTTCGAGTCCGCGGCCACCGAACGCCGGCGCGCCGCCTCGAGGTCCAGCCAGCCATCCCGTGTGGCGGCCGCCAGACGCCAGGGCGAACCCGCGGGCCCGTGGCGCTCGCGAACGTGGGCGATCCGCATGCCCGAAGTGTAGGCGGCGGGAGGTCCGTGTCCGGTGGGGGATTGACGGCTGGGCCATACTGGCCTAGACCGGTCTAGGCACCGTCTCGGGCGGCCGTCCGAGCCGCCAAGGAGGCCATGTGGGGATCATCGGGTCAGGCGCCTCGCTCGACCGCCTCGGCCCCACGCCGATCTTCCAGCAGATCAAGGCCGCCCTGGAGCAGGCGATCGCCAGCGGCGAGCTGGCGGCCCACCAGCGCATCCCGTCGGAGCGAGAGCTGAGCACGGCGTTCGGCGTCAGCCGGATGACGCTTCGCCAGGCGCTCCTCGAGATGACGAGCGACGGCATCCTCTACACCCGCTCGGGCAAGGGCACCTACGTGGCCGAGCGCAAGATCGAGCAGCCCTTGCAGCGGCTCTCCAGCTTCACCCAGGACATCGTGGCGCGCGGTATGCGGCCGGCCAGCCAGGTGCTGGCCCAGGAGCTGCTGTCCGCGCCGCTGGAACTCGCCGGCGCCCTCCAGGTGCCCCCCGGCTCGGAGCTCGTGAGGATCCGGCGGCTGCGCCTCGCCGACGAGCAGCCGCTGGCGCTCGAGACCAGCCACCTGCCCCATTCGCTCTGCCCGGGCCTGCTCCGGCATGACCTCTCTCGGACGTCGCTGTACGAGCTGCTGCGGACGGAGTACGGCGTAGTGCTGGGCTCCGCGAAGCAGACCATCGAGGCCTCGCAGCCGGTCGCGGACGAACGCCAGCTGCTCCGTCTGCCGGATGGTATCCCGGTGCTGCGTATCCACCGGCTGACGTCCGGCGTCGACGGTCGCCTCGTCGAGTTCGTGCGGGCGGTGTACCGGGGCGACCGGTATCAGCTGCATGTGGAGCTGCGGTGATAGGGCTCTACGGCCGCACCTATGCCCCGGACGCCCTGGGGACGTGCCTCGTGACAGTGGACGAGGGACGTGTGACGGCCATCGAGCCGAGGGACGGCTGCCCTGCGGGCGCGCTCGGCTCCGACGACTCGATCGTGGCGCCGGGCTTCATCGACCTTCAGCTCAACGGTGCGTTCGGGCACGACTTCTCCGATCCGTCAGCGGACCTCGCGGTCGTTGCCAGCGCCCTCCCGGGGACCGGGGTCACCGCCTTCCTGCCGACAATCATCAGCCTGTGGCCCCAGCGGTACGCGACCTGCCTCCGGAACCTTGCCCAGCCTGTTCCGCTCGACGCGGCCCGTGTGCTGGGCGTTCACCTGGAGGGACCGTTCCTCGACCCCGACCAGGCCGGCACGCACGATCCGACCGCGCTCCGGGCACCCGACGTCGACGAGGCCATGGCGTGGCTCGCTCACGGAGACGTCCGGCTAGTCACTTTGGCGCCGGAACAACCGGGGGCGCTGGACTGCGTTCGAGCGCTCGCGGACCGCGGCGTCCTCGTGGCCGCCGGACACAGCGGCGCCACTTGGCAGGACGCCGAGCGGGCGATGGATGCCGGCCTGCGGATGGGGACGCACCTCTTCAACGCGATGCGACCGCTCCACCATCGCGACCCGGGCCTGGCCGGTTGGCTGCTCGCGGCTCCCGTCCCGACCAGCATGATCTGCGACGGCATTCACGTGGCGCTCGAGACGGTGCGCTGGGTCGCGGCGGCCAAGGGGCCTGACCTGCTGGTCATCGTCACCGATGGGCTGGCGGCGCTAGGCATGCCGCCCGGCAGGTACCGGCTTGCCGGCCAGGCGATCGTGTCGGACGGGACCGTCGCCCATCGGGCGGACGGGACCCTGGCGGGATCGGCCCTCCCGATGGATCGGGTCCTCGGGGGCCTCGTGGCGTCGGGGTTCGATCCGTCGCTGGCTGTTCGCGCTGCGAGCACCAACCCGGCGCGCCTGCTCGGTCAGGGTGCTGCCTTCGGGACGATCGCCGTGGGCCGTCCCGCCCACCTGGTGCTGCTCGACGCGTCATGGCGGGTCGCGGCGACGGTCATCGACGGCCGGTTGGTCTTCGATGGCGGCCCGATCACCCCGATCGCCGGTTCCGGCGGAGGGCGGTCCGCCGGCCCTGCGGTCCTGTCGCGGACATGACGGCACCCCCCGTGAGCGGCGAGCTCCTGCGCAGCGAGATCGGAGAGCAACCGGCCGTGCTGGCCGCCACCCTCCGGGACCTCGAGGCTCCGGCGCGCGAGCTCGCCGGACGGATGCGGCAACGGGACGTCCCCTTCGTCGTGGTCGCGGGCCGCGGCTCGTCGGCCAACGCCGGCCAGTACGCGCGGTACCTGTTCGAGGTCGCGAACCTGATCCCGGTCGTCCAGGCAGCTCCTTCCGTGGTGACGATGTATCGCCGCCTGCCCGCGTGGTCGCAGGCCGCGCTCATCGGCATCTCGCAGTCGGGGCAGATCTCGGACGTCGTCGAGCTCGTCGCGGCAGCCCGCGCCGACGGCGCGCTGACCGTCGCATTGACGAACCACGCGGGGTCGCCGCTCGCCGGGAGCGCCGAGCTGGCCCTCGTCACGCCGGCCGGTCGGGAGGCGAGCATCCCGGCCACCAAGACCTACACGGCAGCGCTGGCAGCGCTGGCCCTCGTAGCGCAGGCGCTGGGGACGCGCGGACGGACGCCCGGACCCGCGGGGCTCGCGCCGGGCGACCTCGCGCGGCTACCGGCAGCGGCGTCCGACGTCCTGGATCGCGAGTCCGATCTGGCGTCCGCCGCCCGGGCGCTCAGCGAAATCGGCCGGTGCCTGGTGGTGGGCCGTGGCTTCAATCGTTCCTCGGCCTTCGAGACGGCCCTGAAGATTCAGGAGACGAGCTACGTCCTGGCTCAGGCGCACGGCGCGTCAGACCTGCTGCACGGGCCGGTGGCCGTTTTGGACCGTGGCTTCAGTGTGATCGGCCTGCTGTGCGGGGGCCCGACGGCGCCCTCGGTGATGGACGCACTAGAACAGGCCCATCGGCGCGGCGCACGGGTGCTGGTGCTCAGCGACGGCGACGTCGACGAGGCGGCTCTCGAACAGGTCTCGGACGAGCGGATCCATCTCGACAGCGGGCTGCCCGAGCCGCTCAGCCCCATCGCCTTCGCGATCGCCGGGCAGCTGCTGGCGCTCCACCTGGCGCTGGCGAAGGGTCTGCGCCCCGAGACGCCGCGGGCGCTCGAGAAGGTCACGGTGACGGGATGACCGCCTCGCTGTCCCGGCGGGAGCGGAGGCTCGATGCCGCCTCGGCCGCTGCAGGCGTGGCATGGATGGAGCTGCCTGGGCCGGAGCTCGACGACGCGTCGCGCAGCCTGCTCGAGGGGGGCATCGGCGGAGTCGTGCTGTTCGGGGCGAACATCCGCGGGGTCGACCAGCTACGCCGGTTGACGGCGGAGCTGCGCGCGGTCGCCGTGGGCCCGCTGCGCATCGCAATCGACCACGAGGGCGGCCATGTCACGCGCATCGGGGCGCCCGTCACGCGCTTCCCCAGCGCCATGGCAATCGGGGCGACCGGGTCGGAGGAGCTGGCCCACGCCGTCGCGCGCGCCGCCGGCGAGGAGCTGGCCTCGCTCGGGATCGACGTGAACCTCGCGCCGGTCATGGACCTGGCCGCCGACCCGCGCAACCCGAGCGTTGGCGCCCGGTCGTTCGGATCGTCCCCGGGACTCGTCGCGCGACTGGGAGCCGCCATGGTGCGAGGCTACCGCGCCGCCGGCATCGCGCCGACCGCGAAGCACTTCCCGGGACATGGCCGTACCGCGGTCGATTCGCACCTGGCCGTCGCGACGGTCGAGGGCGGGATCGAGGCGCTGCGGGGCGCGGACCTGCCGCCGTTCCGCGCGGCCATCGCGGCAGGCGTCGATCTCGTGATGGCCTCCCATGTCGTCTACGAGGGCCTCACCGACGGCCTGCCCGCAACCATTTCGCCGCCGATCCTGCGCGACCTGCTGCGCGGCGAGCTGGGGTTCGAGGGACTGCTCCTCACCGATGCCATGGTCATGCGCGCGCTGGCCGACCGGCGGCCGATCGCCGCGGCCTGCGTGGAGGCGCTGGCTGCCGGGGCGGATGTCGTCATGCCTATGCGCGACCACCAGGCCGAGGCTGTCGACGGGCTGGAAGCGGCCATCGGATCAGGCGAGCTCGCCGAGTCGCGCGTGCTCGAGGCGCTGGGCCGCGCGGCTCGGCTGGACGAGCGCCTCCGTGCCCTGCGTCGCCCGCCGGCGACGGGCGTGGTACTGCCCGATTCAACACACGCGGAGCTGGCGCGTACCGTCGCGCGGCGGTCGCTGACGCTGCTGCGGGGGGCCGAACTGCTGCCGGTCGATCCTTCCAGCTCCGTCGCCGTCGTCGAGCTGGCGAGCCGGCGGCCCAGTCCCGTTGAGGAGGAGGGTGCGCACTCGGCGACCCTCGGGGCGGCGCTGGCCGGGTATCTGCCGCGTATGCGAGCGGTGGTCGTCGGCGGCCCGGACGACGCTGCCGGGCGCCGCGCGGCTGCGGAAGCGGCGGCCGCCGCCGAGCTCGTCATCCTCGCCACCCGCGACGCCTGGCTGTGGCCCGAGGACAGCGAGCTCGTCGCCGCGATCGCCGCCAGCGAGCGGCCCACAGTGCTGGTGGCGCTGCGCAACCCATATGACCTCGTACAGTTGGCACGGACGGCCGGCGCGATCGCGGCCTACGCGGACGTGCCGGCCACGCTCGAGGCGCTCGCGGAGGCGCTGACCGGACGGATCGGCTGGCCGGGCCGGCTGCCCATGCACCTGCCGGAGCGGCTGGCATGACGGCGACGGGACGAGGCGCCTCGGCTGCGAGCAATGACGCGCGCGACGAGGTCCCCGGGACGGAGCGCGCCAACCACGCGGCACGTTCACTCGAGGACCTCCCGACGCTCGAGCTGCTGCGCCTGATGAACGACGAGGACGCGCGCGTGGCCGGGGCGGTCGCAGCGCAGCTGCCGGCGATCGCCGAGGCCGTCGATGCCATCGCCGAGCGCGTCCGGCTGGGCGGGCGGCTCTTCCTCGTTGGTGCCGGGACCAGTGGGCGGCTGGCCGTCATCGAGGCGGCCGAGGTCCCTCCCACCTTCGGTGTGGCAAGCGGCATGGTCATCGCGGTGATAGCCGGCGGCGCAGACGCCGTGACCCGCTCGCATGAGGGCGCCGAGGATGAAGGCCCGAGCGGCGCCGCCCAGATGGCGCGACTCGCGGTGGGGCGCGACGACGCGGTCGTGGGCATCTCGGCCAGCGGTCGCACCCTGTTCGTCATGGGCGCGATCGAGGAGGCGCGCCGGCGCGAGGCCCTCACCATCGGGCTCTGCTGCGACCACCCGGCGCCGCTGTCTGCGGCCGTGAGAATCGCCATCCATCCGGTGACCGGGCCGGAGGTGATCGCCGGATCCACGAGGCTCAAGGCGGGCTCCGCGCAAAAGCTCGTCCTGAACATGCTCACGACCGGGGTCATGGTCCGCCTCGGGCGGGTGCATGGGAACCTGATGATCGACGTGCAGGCGACCAACGCGAAGCTGCGCCGGCGCGTCCGCAGCATCGTAGAAGAGGTGACTGGCCAGTCCGGGCAGGCTGTCGATCGGGCCCTCGATGCCGCCGGCTGGTCCGCCCGGGTGGCGGTCGTGATGCTCGCCCGGGGCGTCGACGCCGAGGAGAGCAAGCGGTTGCTCGACAGCGGCCTGCCGCTCGACCGCCTCATCGAGACGCGGGCCGGGGAGCGGCGCGATGGTTGAACCCACGTTCCTGGGCTTCGACGCGGGTGGCAGCAGGACGGTCTGCCTGGCCGGCGACCGCCGCACCGTGCTGGGTCGGGGCGAGGGCGGAGCCGCGAACCCGAACGTCGCCGGGCTCGATGGCTTCCGATCGGCGCTTGGCGAATCGGCGCGCCAGGCGCTCGAAGCCCTCGGCCCGAGGCGCGCAGCGGTCGCCTGGATCGGGGTCGCAGGCTCGGAGCGGCCGGCGCTCCGAGCGGCCCTGCGCAGCGCGGCGCTCGAGACGCTCGACGTCGAGGAGGTCTGGATCTCGCATGACGCGCGCCTGCTCCTGGCCGCGGACGGCATCACGAGCGGGATCGCCGTCGTCGCCGGGACGGGCTCGTCCGTCTACGGTCGCGCAGCCGATGGTCGCGAGGTGACGGTGGGCGGCTGGGGGCACCTGCTGGGCGACGAGGGCAGCGGCTACGACATCGCCCGGCGAGCGCTGCGGGCAATCACGCAGGCAGCCGACGGACGCGGAGCCCGGACACTCCTGAGCGATGCCATCCGCACCGAGCTGGGTGCCGCGGACGTCGCGCAGCTACGCGAGCGCTGCTATCCGGCCGCGTCGGTGCCGGAGGTCGCGAGGCTGGCGAGCGTCGTGCTCGACCTCGCGGCTCACGACGAGGTCAGCGCGTCGATCGTCGCGGCCGCGGCCGGCGACCTGGCCCTCGCGGTAGGCACCTGCGGCCGGCGGCTGGATCTGCCTGCCGGCGCACCCGTGCGCGTCGTGGCGGCGGGCGGGCTGCTCCAGCCGGAATCCGCGCTGCTCGCGGCGCTCACGGAACGGCTGCGCGCACACGACACGCGCTACGGCGTGGCGCCGCTGGCGGCCGAGCCCGCCAGCGGCGCCCTGGCCCTGGCCCGGGACGGACCCGGCGGCAGCGCGGACTCGATCGGCGCATCGCGCCAAGTCAACGAAGCGGAGGAGAGCCTGTCATGACGAGACGAAGAACAGCCATCGGGCCAGTCATCCTGGCCATGACCATGGCGCTGGCCGCCTGCAGCACCGGCGGCACGCCGTCCGCCAGCGGGCCAGCCGGCAGCGGGCCGGCCGCAAGCACCAGCTATCAGGGCACCCTCGATTGGTGGCACCTGGGCTACGCGCCGGGGGGCGCAACGGCATCGGCCAAGCTCGTCGACGCCGCGGTGGCGGCCTACGAGGCCAAGAACCCGGGCCTCGACATCGTCGTCACCGGCATCCCGTTCGACGACCAGGGCCTGGCGCGACTCGATACCGCTATCGCCGCCGGCACCGGCCCCGACATCTTCCGGATCGCCTCGGACCGGCTTCCGGGCTTCGGAGCCCAGGGCGTCCTGTCACCCATCGACGACCACCTCACCGCCGAGGACAAGGCCGACATCCTGCCCAACCTCCTCGACGGGGTCGCGTATGAAGGCCAGCACCTTGCGTGGCCGCAGTGGGTGCCGCCCGTGGGCTACTACCTCAACAACGCGATCTTCGAGGACGCCGAGGTGGACCTCCCCGATGCCACCTGGACCGCCGAAGACTTCCAGCAGCTGGCCCAGGATCTGACCGCCGACGACGTCTTCGGCTTCGCCACGTACATGGGACCGGCCAGCGTCAACGAGCTGACCCTGCTCTACAGCCAGGGCGCCACCGTCCTCAACGAGGACAACTCCGCCTACACGCTCAACAGCGAGGCCGGGGTCAAGGGCCTGCAGGTGCTGGTCGACCTCTTCGAGGCTGGAGCGATGCCACCCGACAGCACGACCATCGCGCTCGCCGACGTCGAGCAGGGCTTCATCGACGGCCGCTTCGCGATGATGACCGCAGGCTCGGGCAGCATCACGAACCTCAAGGCCAACGAGATCGCCTTCACGATCCTCCCGCCGCCGATCGGGGATGCAGGGGAGCCGGTCACCGTGGGCGGCATGGGCACGTACGCCGTGCCCAAGAAGGACGACGCGGCGCGCATGGCGGCGGCCCACCGGCTGGGCCGGTACCTGACCAGCGCCGAGGTCGCCGCGGACGTCACCGGTTGGTATCTCGCACCAGGCACCCGCAAGTCCATCAAGGTCTCCGACACGACACCCGAGATGGCAGCGTTCGAGGAGATGCTGGCCAACGTCAAGTTCATGCCGCTCATCGAGGACTGGGCGAAGGTGGACTCTTTCATCCACCCCGAGATCCAGCTCGCGGTCTCCGGGCAGAAGAGCGCCAAGGAGGCGCTCGACGCCGTCGGCGAGCAGGTCACGCCGCTGCTGGGCCAGTAGCCGGCAGGGGGCGCGACGACGGTGGCTGCCAGCCCTTCGGTCAGACGCGCCGGCCGGGTCCGGCGCTTCTGGGATCGGAATGGCCCGGGGTATCTGTTCGTCGCGCCCAGCCTGCTCTTCTTCGGGGTCTTCATCTTCGTCCCGCTGGGCTGGTCGTTCCTCCTGTCGTTTCAGGAGTTCGGGTTCCGGGGCAGCACCTGGGTGGGCCTCGACAACTACCTGGGCTTGCTGGGGGACCCGATCTTCCGCCAGGCGGCCATCAACACCGTCATCTACTCCGTGTTCACGGTCGCGGTGTGGGTGCTGGTCGCGATGGTCCTGGCCACCCTCATCCATCCCCTGCCCCCCCGGCTGCGCACGTTCTTCCGGGCCGCCTACTACCTGCCCGCGGTCACATCGGCGGTGTTCATCGCGCTGGTCTGGAAATGGATCCTCAATGCCAACCCGTGGGGGCTGGCGAACCACGTGCTCAGCCTGTTCGGGGCCGGCCCGCTGGGCTTCATCTCCGATCCGTCACCGTTCGCAGGAGCCAACGTCGCGCTCTGGTCGGTGATCCTCTCGTCGGTCCTGACCATCCCGGCCGTCGGCGTGGTGCTGTACTCGGCGGCCCTGGCGGGGATCCCGCAGGAGCTGTACGAGGCTGCCGAGACCGAAGGGGCTGGCGCCTGGGCCAAGTTCCGCCACATCACCGTCCCGCTGCTCAAGCCGATCACCCTGTATGTCGCGATCATCTACACGATCGCCGCGTTCGAGGTCTTCGACCGGGTCTACGTCATGACCGGCGGCGGGCCGGGTTATGCGACGAACACGATCGTCTACCTCATCTGGCGTACCGGCTTCCGGTTCGGTGACTACGGGGTCGCCTCGGCCCAGGCGTTCCTGCTATTCGCCGTCATCGCGACCATCTCGGTGCTCCAGTTCCGGGCCCTGCGCTCGGACGTGGAGTACTGATGGCCGTGAGGGATCCGCTGACCGACCCGGCGATCGAGCCGCGCCCGGCCGCTGGCGTCCCATTGCTCCCCGAGGCGGTCCCGGCTCCGGCCGGCACGGGCGGAACGGGCTCAGGCCGGCGCCAGTCGCCTCGCCAGCGGCTGGCCAGCCTGGCGGTGCTTGTGCCGGTCGCGATCATCGGCCTCTTCCCGTTCTACTGGATGGTGACCACGGCGCTGACGCCCAAGGCGGCGGCCATTCGCGTCCCGCCCACGCTGTTTCCGCTCGACGCCACCCTCGACAATCTGACCAGCCTCTTCGCCCAGGCACCGGTGCTCCTGTGGGCCTTCAACAGCCTGCTCATCGCCACCGCGATCATGGTCGGCCACGTCATTCTCGACTCGATGGCGGGCTATGCGTTCGCCCGCAAGCGCTTTCCCGGCAAGGCGCTCTTCTTCACGCTCATCGTCGGCAGCCTGATGATCCCGGTCCACGTCACGCTGGTCCCACGCTTCATCCTCATCACCAACCTCGGGTTGAACGACCATCTCCTGGGCGTGATCGCGCCCAGCATCGCCGACGTCTTCGGGATCTTCCTGATGCGCCAGTTCATGCAGTCGCTGCCGACGGAGCTGGAAGAGGCGGCGCGCGTGGACGGGGCCAACGAGTGGCAGGTCTTCTGGCGGATCGTGATGCCCCTGTCGCGGCCCGCGGTGGCCACGGTGGGGATCTTCAGCTTCGTCGGCGCGTGGAACGCCTTCCTCTGGCCGCTCATCGTGCTCTCGGACAGGAACCTGCTGACGCTGCCCGTCGGCGTCGCCCTGCTGCAGCAGGAGTTCAGCTCGAACATCGGCCTGCAGATGGCGGGCGCGATCGTGGGCGCGGTGCCGATGATCCTGCTGTTCCTGCTCTTCCAGCGGCACTTCCTCGAGGGCGTCCGGGTGGGCGCGCTGAAGGGCTGAGCGAGGCGTGCGAGTGATGGGCTCGATCAGCGGGACGTCGCTCGACGGCGTGGATGCGGCCGTCGTCGACATCGACGCGCGCGAAGGAACGCTCGAGGTTTCGCTCCTCGGATGGGTCGAGGAGCCATGGCCCGCCGAGCTGCGCGACCGGATCAGCGGCTGGTCGGATCCGGGAGCGACGATTGCCCCAGGTGAGCTGTCGTCGGCGGCGATGGCGATCGGCGAGCTGTTCGCCGACGTGGCCGCACGCGCCGCCGATTCGGCCGCCGTCCCGCTCGAGGCGATCGACCTCGTGGCGTCGCACGGCCAGACGATCCACCACCACGTGGATGCCCGCGGACGCGCGCTGTCGACACTCCAGATCGGGGAGCCGGCGGTGATCGCCGAGCGGACGGGCCGCACCGTCGTGGCCGACTTCCGGCCGCGCGACATCGCGGCGGGCGGGCAGGGAGCGCCGCTCGTGAGCTTCGTGGACGCGCTGCTCTTCGGCGAGGCCGGACGCACCGTCGCGGCACTGAACATCGGCGGCATGGCCAACGTGACGATCATCCCGGCCGGCGATCCGTTCGGAGCCATCGCCTTCGACACGGGACCCGGGAACTCGCTCATCGACGGCCTCGCGCGTCGCCTGCTCGACCGGCCGCTCGACCGCGACGGTGCGGTCGCGGCGTCCGGGCGACCCTCGCCCGAGCTGACCGAGAAGCTGCTCGACGACCCCTGGTTCCGGCGCCCGCCACCGAAGAGCACGGGTCGCGAACGCTTCGGTGACGCCGCCGTCACGCGCATGGTGGCGGCGGGCCGCGACCTGGGACTGACCGACGACGCCCTCCTCGCGACGGCGACGGAGCTGACCGCGCGGTCGGTGGCGAGCGCGATCGCGCGCTGGTCGCCGGTCTGGCCGGCCGTCATCCACGTCTCGGGCGGCGGAACGGGCAACCCAACCCTCATGAACGCGCTCGAGCGGGCGCTCGAGACCCGGACGCCCTCGGGTGCGGTCACGCCCCACCTGCAGCGGGTCGAGGATTTCGGCCTGCCCGCGGCCGCGAAGGAGGCCGTGTGCTTCGCGGTCCTTGGCCACGAGGCGCTGCACGGCCGCCCGAACAGCCTGCCGGGCTGCACCGGCGCCCGGCATGCATCGGTCCTGGGCGCGATCTGGCCCGGGGCGAACTACCTGGAGCTGCTCGAGACGGTGCTGTCGTCGGCCGGGACGACCGGACGAATCGATCGCATAGCCATTGATGGACTCAAGGAGAGGAGCGGAGTGCCGAGATGAAGCGACTATCTGTGCCCGGCCTGCTGACGCTGGCCCTCGTGGCAACCATGCTGACCGTCGCGGCGACGGCGACCGATCCGCCGAGGGAGGAGCTCCGGGCGTACTGGGCTGACGCCTTCAATGAGGGCCTCTACAGCGAGGCCGAGGTCGACGAGCTGGTCGCCGCCGCCAAGGCGGCCAACATGAACGCGATCGTCGCCCAGGTCGGGCGTCGCGGTGACTGCTTCTGCAACCGCGCCGCGATGCCACGCACGCAGGCGACGATCGCGCCTGCCCCGTACGACCCGCTCCAGACGCTGATCGACAAGGCGCACGCCGAGGGCATCGAGGTCCACGCCTGGATCATCGCCACCGCGATCTGGAACAGCGGCACGCCGCCGAGCGACCCGGCCCACGTCTACAACACGCACGGCCCGGCGACGACGGGCGCGGACAACTGGGTCATGACCCGATACGACGGCAGCAGGCCCGGCGACACGTACCTCGATCCGGGACACCCTGCCGCAGCCGAGTACATCGTCCGGATGTACACCAGCGTGCTCGAGAGGTACGACGTCGACGGCATCAACTTCGATCGGATCCGCTACCCGGACGGCCAGCTCGCAACCTGGCCGCAGGACAACTCCTGGGGCTACAACCCGGTGGCGCTCGCGCGGTTCCACGCCGCGACGGGCAGGAGCGACCGGCCGCTGCCCAACGATCCGCAATGGAGCCAGTGGCGGCGCGACCAGATCACCGGCATCGTGCGCAAGGTCTACCTCCAGAGCTCCGCCCTCAAGCGCCACGTCCGGATCAGCGCCGACACGATCACCTACGGGGACGGACCCGACCAGCTGGGCGGCTGGGAGCGCTCGCGGCCGTACCGCGAGACGCTCCAGGACTGGCGCGCCTGGATGGAGGAGGGCATCCTCGACCTCAACATCGCGATGAACTACAAGCGCGAGTTCTGCGTGGTCGGCAACGAGGCGCCGGCCTGCTTCGGGTTCCCCCAGCGGGCCTGGTACGAGCACTGGAACGAGTACATCAAGGACCACCAGTACGGCCGCCAGGCGGTGATCGGCTCGGCCCTCTACCTCAACAGCATCCCCGACTCCGTCGCCCAGGTCCGCAAGGCGCTCGCACCGAGCGCGGCGGGCAACCGGAGCCATGGCTGGGTCGGCTACTCGTTCGCCAACCCGGACAGCCTCGCGACGGCCAACCAGCGGCCGCGCGACACCAGCCGGGCCGAGCTGACCCGCGCCCTGACCCAGCCCAGCGAATACGACCCGGTCACGCCGCCGGTGTTCGCTGATCCGACGCTCGTGCCGGAGATGACGTGGAAGACGCAGCCCATCGCGGGCCACGTCATAGGCACCGTCGCCACGGCTGCGGGCGTGCCGTTCGATCAGGTGTCGCTCGAGCTGCGCGATGCCGAGACCGATGCGCTCCTCGCACAGCGGCGGACCGACGGCAGCGGGTGGTTCGGGTTCGTGGACCTGGCGCCCGGTCGGTACAAGGTCATGGTCGACGGTGATCGGGCCTATGGGCGTCGTGGCTCCGTGTTCACGGTCCGGGCCGGCGAGGTGACGGCGGGGCAGATCACGCCCAGGGCTCGCTAGGGTGGGTGCGTCATGCTACGCTGCACGTTCAGTCTAGACCGCCCTAGACCACCTTGAGGATCGTGCCGGATCCCGCATCCGGCAGGCGAACGAAAGGGAGGGTCGGAGATGTCGAAGACCCCGTCGACCTGGTCCAGGCTCGCAGCCTCGCTGGCTGCGACAGTGCTGTTGACGGGCGGCCTGACGGCCGGCGCGGAGCGGGCGGACGCTCGCTCGGGACCGCTCCAGGAGATCGGAGCTCGTCGCCGACTGAAGGTCGGCTCGTGACACCGCGAGCTGGGCTGGCGTCGCTCCCGGTGTACGGGCGCGCCTACCCCGAGGCCGGAGCCTACGCCGCGCACCCGGATGTGACGGTCCAGCCGATCGTGCCGTTCCAGTACACGATCCCGCAGGGCCAGAGGTACGTGGTGGTCGATCGGGTCACGGCCGACTACTACTGGGCGAAGACCTTCACAATGGATCCTTCCACCCACACCGTCGTGGAAGGACAGGACGAGTACTACGTGATCTTCTTCAATCACCGCCTGGCCTTCGTCCGGGCGACCGACGTCGAGGTCGTGGCCGCGCGATGAGCGACGGTCGTCGACCGGCAGGCGCGGGCCTGGCAGGGCTGGTGGCCTGGTGGCCGTCCTGACGAGGGCGGCCGCCCGGCCGCACGTTGCCAATACCAGGCACACCGCCGACGACCTCGTCCCGAACGGCGGCGCCGGCCTCGTCCTCGACGAGATCGACGGCCGGCGTCATCTCCGGATCGCGCCGCGCGCCCGACTCGCGAAGGGCAGCGTCACGACCGGCGCCGGCGAGCGGCCGGGCTGGTCCGATACCCTCGACTCGCCGGTGGTCCAGACGGACCTGCCCTTCGACACCGCGATCCCCTCGTGGAACGCCATGACGCCGCCCGGCACGTGGCTGCAGGTCGAGCTGCGGGTCCGGCTGGGCGACGGACGGTGGACGAGGTTCTACACCATGGCCGTGTGGGCCGCTGACTCCGGGACAGTGCGCCGCCACAGTGTCGATGGTCAGGACGACGCCGACGCGACCGTCGCGACTGACACCCTCAACCTGCGCGAGGGGTCCAACGGCCGTGGCTTCCAGTACCGCCTCACGCTGTGCACCGTGGATCCCGAAGCGACACCCGGCGTCCGATCTGTCTCGGTCACGACGTCGGACTCAGGGCGGGAGGCCGGGGGTGGCGCGTGGACCTCCGATCGTGCGGCCTGGGGCACGGAGCTTCCCGTCCCGGAGCGCTCGCAGCGCGTCGAGGGTGACGGCGTGGGTGGCTGGTGCTCACCCACCGCGACCTCCATGGTCCTCGCCTTCTGGGGCCATCCGGTGCCGGTGCGCGTCGCGGCGGCCGCGACCTACGACCATGTCTACGGCGGCACCGGCAACTGGGCGTTCAACACCGCGTGGGCCGCGACCTTCGGCCTGGAGGCGTTCGTCACCCGACTGGGCTCGCTCGTCCAGGTCGAGCGCTGGGTCCTGGCCGGCGTGCCGGTGATCGTCAGCCTCGCGTTCGGGCAGGGACAGCTGCCCGGCGCCCCGATCGATTCGAGCGACGGTCACCTCATCGTGGTCCGCGGCTTCGACGCCGCGGGTGACGTCGTCGTCAACGACCCAGCCGGTCTGTCCGACAGCGACGTCCGGAGGATCTACGATCGGCGCGCGCTGGAGTCGCTCTGGCTGCGATCATCGGGCGGCACGGTCTATCTCATCCATCCGCCGGGACTTGCCATCCCGGGCGACGGATCAGGCAGCTGGTGAACGAACGGCGAGGAGGAACCATGCAACGCCACCGACCATGGATAGTGATGGTGGTCCTGGCACTGATCGTGACCGCGTGCGGTCCGACGGCGGTGCCGAGCGGCACCGGGACAAGCGCGCCGAGTGGCACCGCCTCGGCAGCCCTGCCGAGCGGCAGCGCGTCCGGCGAACCATCCGCGTCACCATCGGGCCCGACCAGCGCGGTGTGCGACGTGCCCAAGACGCCGCCTGCCGGCGACGGCACGACTGCCGCCGATCAGACGCTCCGGCTTCCCCTGGGCGACGAGCCCGAATCCCTCGATCCCACGCTCGTGTCGAGCCTGCGGGCGGTCGAGATCATGCGCCAGCTCACCTACCCGCTCGTGTACTTCGACAAGGACCTCAACACGGTCCCCGGGCTTGCCGAGAGCTGGGACATCGACGGCACGACGATCACGTTCCACCTGCGTGACGCGAATTACAGCAACGGCGAGCCGATCGTCGCCGACGACTTCGTCTACAGCTGGCGACGCCTCGTCGACCCGCGGGTAGCAGCCGAGTACGGGTACGTGATGTACGGGCTCGCCGGCGCGGCGGCCCTGCTCGATCTCGACACGGACGCGCTGCCGCCCGACGCGGAGATCGACGCGCTGCTCGCCGACGTCGGCGTGTCTGCGCCCGATGACAAGACCTTCGTGGTCGAGCTCGCACAGCCGGCGGCGTACTTCCTGTCGGTCGCGACGCTCTGGGTGACCGTGCCGATCCAGGAGGCGTGGATCGAGCAGGAGGGCGCAACGGAGGCCGGCAACTACGTGGCCAGCGGCCCGTTCACCCTCGAGACCTGGGACCACAACTCCAAGATCGTGCTCGTCCGCAACCCCGAGTGGTTCGGCGAGCCGGCCAAGCTCGAGCGCATCCAGTTCACGCTCATCGAGGACGAGCAGGCCGCGCTTAGCGCCTACCAGGCCGACGAGCTCGACATGGTGGGCGTCCCATCCGCGGACATCGCCCGCATCTGCGGCGACGCCACGCTCAAGGAGCAGATGATCGAGACCGCCACCGCGGGCTTCGAGTACTACGGCTTCGATCTCAATGACGACCAGGGAGCCTTCGCGCGCAGCCCGCACCTGCGGCGGGCCTTCAGCATGGCCGTCGA
>Ga0183260_10000813_pt1 | contig 26567 bp, 22 predicted proteins | sample AntDrymUQ4972206_2_FD_129768 | JGI IMG/M metagenome (GOLD analysis project Ga0183260, IMG submission 129768) | Polar desert sand microbial communities from Dry Valleys, Antarctica - metaG UQ497 (22.06) (version 2) (version 2) | ecosystem: Environmental > Terrestrial > Soil > Desert | place... | reverse complement strand
TTGCGGTTGACCGCGCCCGCGTTCTTCCAATCGGTCAGGTTGCCGATCGTGGCGTGCCAGCGGCACCCCGAGGCGGCCAGCGCCAGCATGGCTCGCTGCTGGTTGCGGGTGCCGGTCGACGTGCCGGTGGTAAGGCGTTCGCGCACGATGCGCACGCCGAGGTCCTTGAGCAGGTTGACCACGGCGTCGGTGTGGCCGTACACGGAGTCTTTCCACCACAGCTTCGTGTTCACCATGTACGTCTCGCACACATCGTCTGCCATGCGTGCGGGCATCATCGTGAGCGCGGTAGGCAGAGTCGCAACGGGGGCTGCGGCGGCAGAGCGGACAGGGAGTGTGGTGGTGGCCAGAGTTGCCAGACTGAGAGAGAGAAAATCGCGCCTGATCACGTAGGAATCGTCTCCAGTGGTCACGTGCCGGCACGCCATTCGCGTTACCGAGGTGCATCCCCCGTGTCAGGCATACGACCCGGGTGCACGTCCACCGCGAGGCCGATGCTCGTGCGACCAGCGGCGACCCTAACCCGCGAGTGCCGGAAAGGTAAACCCCTCGTCGATTAAATCTGGAGCACATTCGCCGGGACCAAACTCCCGATGGTTCCGTAGCAGCGCATTATCGGGGCGACGCCGCGACGAGCTTGTCCCACTGGCTGAACCCGCAGCACGCCCCTAGAGTCGCCGGCTGACCTGGCCCGCGGCTCCGCGGTGCCGGCGAGCTCAGGCGGGGCCCAGCACGGCGGCGGAGCGTGCCGGCAGCTCCACGAGCGGTCCCCGGACGGTAGTCGCGGCGGGGTCCCACGCCAACGTCACGACCAGGCCGGCGACGCCGAGGTCCAGTCGCGCCGGCCCGTCCGCCAGGTTCACCGCGACCCGGTGCCGGTCGCGCCGCACCACCACCGTGCGAGCGACCGGGTCGTGGTGCACCACCACCTGGTCCAGCCGCGGGTCGCGGAGGTCGGCACGCTCGCGGCGCAGGGCGATCAGGTCGCGGTACCACCCGAGCAGTTGCGCGTGCGGTTCACGGTCGGGCTCGGCCCAGTCCAGCCGCGAACGCTCGACGGTGCCGGCGTCCTGGGGGTCGGGGACGTCCTCGGGCGCCCAGCCGTGGCTGGCGAACTCGCGCCTGCGCCCCTGGCGGACGGCCTCGGCCAGCTCCGGGTCGGGGTGGTCGGTGAAGTACTGCCAGGGCGTCGAGGCACCCCACTCCTCGCCCATGAACAGCATCGGCGTGCCGGGACCGGTCAGCAGCAGAGCGGCGCCGCACGCGAGCACGCCGGGGTCCAGGGTGGCCGACAACCGGTCACCGGTGGCCCGGTTCCCGACCTGGTCGTGGGTCTGCAGCGAGACCACGAAGCGCCACCCGGGTGTCCGGGCGCGGTCGACGGGCCGGCCGTGTGTCCGCCCGCGGAAGGCTGACCAGGTCCCGTCGTGCAAGAACACGGTGGTCAGCACCTTGGCCAGCGCGCCCGGCCAGTCGAAGTCGGCGTAGTAGCCCTGGGTCTCCCCGGTCAACGCCACGTGCAGGCCGTGGTGCACGTCGTCTGCCCATTGGGCGTGGATGCCCGCGCCGCCGTCGGAGCGTGGGGTCACCGTGCCAGGGTCGTTGCGGTCGGACTCGGCGATGAGCCACAGCGGACGGCCGAGCCTTGCCGCCAAGACGTCGACCTCGGCCGACAGCTGCTCCAACAGTGGCAGTGCGCGCTCGTCGTGCAGGGCGTGAACCGCATCCAGGCGCAATGCGTCGATGTGCAGGTCGCGCAGCCACATGACGGCGTTGTCGATGATGAAACGACGGACCTCGTCGCTGCCGGCTCCGTCGAGGTTGACCGCCTGTCCCCATGGCGTTTGGTACTGGTCGGTGAAATACGGCCCGAAGACCGGCAGCCGGTTGCCACTGGGACCCAGGTGGTTGTAGACGACGTCGAGGCAGACGGCGAGCCCACGGGTGTGGCAGGCGTCGACGAAACGACCGAGTGCGTGGGGGCCGCCGTACGGCTCGTGCACCGCCCACAACCCCACTCCGTCGTAGCCCCACCCGTACCGACCGGGGAAGCTCGCCACCGGCATCAGCTCGACCAGCCCCACGCCGAGGTCGACGAGGTGGTCGAGTCGCTCCACGGCGGCATCCAGGGTGCCTTCGGTGGTGAAGGTGCCGACATGCAGTTCGTAGACGATCGCGCCCTCAAGCTCGACGCCGGCCCAGTCGCGGTCGGTCCAGGGCAGGTCGGAGAGGTCGACGACCTCGGCGGCACCGTCTGGACCGTTCGGGAGCCGCAGCGCCCGTGGGTCGGCCAACGGCGCGCCGCCGTCGAGGGCGAAGCGGTATCGCGCGCCCCGCCCCAGCTCCTGGTCGGCGCGCCACCAGCCCCGGTCGAACGGCCGCATCGGGACGGTCCGGTCGTCGGTGCTGATGCCGCCGTCGTTCCACACGAGCTGGACCCGCTCGGCGCTCGGCGCCCAGACCTCAGGTGTCACCACGGCAGCACCCTATGAAGCGGTTACGGTGCTGGCCTAAGCGGGGCGAGCCGTCACGACGGCAAGGTTCTGGTAGCCGCCACGGTCGGGCAGGAACGGGCCCGCACAGGTGATGAGCACGAGGCGAAGCGGGCCGGTCGCTGCGAACGTCTGCTCCCGGGTGTCCAGACTCGCCTTCGAGACCAGGTCGACCGTGTCCACGACGAAGGTCTGGCCGAGGCCGCCGCCCCCCAGCACCACCCGGTCGCCGCGCCGGGTCCGCAGGAGCTGGGCAAAGGGGCCGAGTCCCTGGGTCGCGGAGTCCACGTGCCCGGCGACGACGATCGCACCGAAAGTGTCGCCCAGCCGGGCACCCCCGTCCCACCAGCCGGCAGCGCGGATGTCCGGGGGGACCTGCAGGAGCCCACTACGGCTGGTGCTCGCCACGCGCACGGGGACGGTCATGCCGCTGCTCAGCCGCACCGACCTCGGTCTGGTCAGCGTCCGCTGCGACCTCGCCTCGGCGCCGGGCTTGGCGGTGACCTCGTAAGACGCGCCGCCTTCGCCGGCTCCGTTCGGGCCGGCCGGTGCGGCGGCGGTCGTCTGAGGTGCCGGGCTCTGCTTGCCGGCCGAGTCCGCGGTGCTGGTGGGGGCTGCGCAGCCGGTGCCGGCCAGTACCAGCCCCAGCAGGATGATTGCCAGCCGGCTGCCGACCGGCGCGCGGAGGACCGACCGGGGCTCTACCGGCGTCATCGAGACAGCAGCGAGCCCGCTGGACCCCGAGGCGGCGTCAGCTCTGATGCCAGCCCGGCCGACCCGGTCTCGACCTTGTCCGGCTCCGCCGAACCACGAATCTCCAGCGGCAGCGTCTGGACGACCACGTCCATCGATCCACCGGCGGGCTGTCCCACGGCGAATACCTGAGTCAGCGTCCTCGGCTGCGCCGAGAGGTCGATGGGTCCGAGGAGTACCGGGCTGGTACGGCCGGTGGGGACGATGGACACCTTGTGGTTGCCGACCGGCACCTCGGCCGTCGCAAACTCCCCGTTGGCGATGTTGGCGAACACGACCTGGCCATCCACGGTGATGTCTGCCGGCGGCACGGTGGCGGTGTGGGCGACCATGACCCGGCCCTTGTCACCGGCCACCGGGCCGACGGGGTTGCGGTACACCGTCACCGTCGGCTGGCCGTCCACCGACGCCGGCCGGTGCAGCACGACGTCGGTGCTCCCGCCGGCCGAGGTGCGCACCGACGCCTCCATCTTCCAGGCGGGATTGCGACCGGCCACGACGACCGTGTGCTCGCCGGCGGGCAGCGCCAACGGCCCAAGGATGTCACCGGGGGCCACGCCGCTCTGCGCAGCCTTACCGTCGATCGACACCGAGACGACTGAGTCCGGTAGTGCCTGCACGATGAAGACGTCGGCGCTCGCTGCCGGTCTGGCGAGCGCTCGACCCGGCTCGGCGCCGGCGACGGCCGGCGTGCCCGCGAGGGCGAGCCCCACGACCAACACTGCGCCCCAGGGGGCGAGCCGAGTGAACATCTGAGGACTCACTTTCCGCGGTCGAGACATGACCCGCGCGCACAGGTGTGGGAGTCTACCCGGCCATCACAACATACAAAGCCTCGTATGTGCCGGAATCGGGATAAAACGTATGCTCTGGCGAAGGGTCCGACTTAGGATCGGCGGCAGCAGCCGACGTGGAGACAGGAGCGGTCGATGCCCCCTTCGCGTGACCAAGGCCCGCGCGACTGGACCGGTCGTGACGATGGGCCGCCCCCGCCGGCCTCCGCGCACACCTGGGAGTCGGTGCGCGCGGCGCGGGAAGCGCAGCGTCGTCCCTCGATCGCTCGGGCCCGTAGCAAGTCATCGGCCAAGCTGCACCGCTCCAAGCAGAAGGCTCGCGAACGCGCCCAGGCGGAGAGTAGACACGCAACGCTGCTCAGCGCCCGCGCGGACGAGTCGCTGCGCTCCTGGGAGGAGCTGCGTGCCGCGGCAGCCGTCCGTCAGCCGGACCTGATGCGTCCGACCCCGAAAGCCGCTGCCCGGGCACCGACCTCGCCAGCAGTGCCCCCCGCACCGTCACCGTCGGCGGCATCGACGTCACGGCCGCCGGTGCCGCCGCCTCGTCCAGTCGCGGCGGTGCGGTCGCCCGCTGCGCCGTCGGGATCCTCCCCGCTCAGTCCCGCCGAGCCCGCCGCGCAGAGAGGCCGACGCGGTCGGTCGGTGCTGACAGCCGCTGCTGTCGCGCTCATGCTCGCCGGCGCCGGCGTCGCGATCTGGAACGTCTCGACCGAGCAGCCGCAGGAGCCGTCGTCGATCTCGACGGCGGTGGACCCGGATGCCGAGCCATCGCCGGCCGTTGACAACTCAGCCATCCCGGATCGGCCCGGCACCTATGTGCAGACCCAGCTGCTGTCCAACGGCCGGTTGCGCAGCGACGAGTACATCGTCACCCGAGAGCCCACCGACACCGTGACCCTGCGGGTACGGCCACTGAGTGGGTACGACGGCATCGCCCCGGTGGTGCAACGTCTCGAGGTGTTCGCTGACGGTAGCCGGGTCGCGCCGGCCAGACCTCGCGTCAGCGGCACCGATGTGCGCACGGTGACGCTGTCCGAACCCAGCACGCGGGTCCACCTGCGCTACGTCACCTCCCGCGGTGTGCTGGAGTCGGCCCCGTCGGAGACGGGTCGGGCCCTGGTGCTGGCCAATCCGCTCAGCGCAGTGGTCGAGGTCCCGGTGCGGCCCAGGTGGGTCCAGCTGACCGGTGCCGATGTGCTGAGCCTGTCCTGCGTCGTGGGCGAGCAGACTCCGCAGCCGTGCGGCGGACCCGACGACGTCGGTGCGGGGTGGCGGGTCGAGCTCCCCCGCGCAGGCGTTTCCCCCGGAGTGCTGGCTCAGGTGGACCTGCCCGCCGCCTAGGTGACGATCCGCGCACCCGCACGGCTGCGACCAGCCCACCCGCGGCCGGCTCAGCCCTGCTCGCGCACCAGCAGAGCAACCGGAAGACCTGCCAGCACGTCGCGCACCGGTTGCCGTCCGCCCCGCACGGCGCGGCCGGTGAGCGTGTCTGTCCAGGAGCCCGCCGGCAGCACGACCCCGGTGTCGCCCCAGCCGCCGGCAGCGGCGAGGCGGGTGGGCCAGCGGGTCACAAGGGTGACCGCACTGCCGCCGCGGACGAAGCCCACCAGCTGCGGTCCGGTGCCCCGCAGGGGCTCGTAGGCACCGCCACCGCCGAACAGGTCAACCCGCTGGCGGCGTAGCCGCAACGCCCGAGAGGTGATGAGCAGCTTCTCGTCGTGCAAGTCCACGGGGTTCTCACCTGCGTCGAGGCGGGCCAGGCGTCGGTCCAGCTCGTCGTAGTCCACCGGCCTGCGGTTGTCGGGGTCAACGAGGGACAGGTCGACGATCTCGCACCCCTGGTAGACGTCAGGCACGCCAGGAAGGGTCAGCTGCAGCAGCTTGGCGCCCAGCACGGTGGCCCGGTTCGCCTCGCTGGTGGCGGTGATCAGGCCTGTGACCGCCGCACGCAGTGCGGGATCGTCGCTGACACTGCGCGCCAGCTCGACGACCCGTGCCTCGTAAGCCTCTGCCGGGTCCACCCAGGTGGTCCGGCGCTTGGCCTCCCGGGTGGCTTTGACCAGGTACTCCTCGAGCCGTTCGATGGTGATGGGCCAGGTCCCCACCAGGGTCTGCAGCACCAGGTAGGCGGTGGGCCGGTCGACGCCGAGTCGGTCCGCGGCGGCGCGTACGGGGGCCCAGGCCGCCCGCCAGACCGCGCTGTCACCCGCGGCGGCGAGCAGCCGGGCGCGGACGTCTTCGCTGCGCTTGGTGTCGTGGGTCGACAGCGTCGTCATGCCGGTGGGGTGCTCGGCGGCCTGCCGCAGGGCCCACGCGTGCAGCGCCGCGACGGTTGGCTCCTCGACCGCGTGCGGGTCACCACCCACCTCACCGAGGGCGACCAGCTCGAACCATCGGTAGAACGTGGTGTCCTCCACCCCCTTGGCCATCACCGGCCCGCAGGTCTGCTGGAAGCGCACGATGAGGTCGCGACCCGCCGCGCTCGTGGTGGACGCGTCGAGGAGCAACCGCTCCAGCAGGGTCAGCTCGGCGGTCAGGTCGGGGCGGGCGACGTGGGCGCGCTCAGCCGCCGCACCGAGCCGAGCCGCGGACTCCGGCTGCACCTCGCGACCGAGACGTACGTAGGCGCGGTAGACGTCCATGGCGACCAACAACTCGGTCAGCGCCGCCTCGACCCGGCTGGCGTCCACCTGCTCGCCGGCGTCGTCGGCTGCTCGCTGCGCCACCCGCGTCAGCCGGCGCAGCTCAGGCTGGAGCAGCCCGGAGACCACCTCGTGTTTGGCGCGCAGCTCCACCGCCTGGAGGTCGGCGCGTCCGGTGCCGCGGGCGTCGGCCCACACCTCCTCCAGGGCCTCGCTGGTCGGGGGCACCAGCGCCTGCTGCACGGCCCGGAGCGCGTCATAACCTGTGGTCCCTGCGGTGGCCCAGCCCGGTGCCAGGGTCTCGTCACCTTCGAGGATCTTCTCGATCACCACCCAGGCTCCCTCGCCTGTCGCGGTCGCCGTCGCGGCTCGAAGCTGCTCGAGATAGCCCTCCGGGTCGAACAAGCCGTCCGGGTGGTCGATCCGGAAGCCGTCGATGACCCCCCGGCGGTGCAGGTCGACCAGCACGGCGTGGGTGGCGTCGAAGACGTCCTGCTCCTCGACCCGGATCCCGATCAGCCCGTCGACGTCGAAGAAGCGCCGATAGGCCAGCACGTCGGCCTTGTCGCGCCAGCTGGCCAGCAGGTAGTGCTGCTGGTCGAGGACGTGGGCCAGGTCCGGGTCGTCGAGGTCGGTGCCGTCGGCGAGGGGGAAGACCTGGTCGTGGTAGCGCAGCACCGCGGTTGCGTCGGGTCCGCCGCTGCGGTCGAGCACCAGGTCGCCCGCCCGGATCGCCTCTGCGGGCGTCTGTCCGAGCAGTGGCAGCGGGAAGCGGCCGCCGACGTGGTCCCAGTCCACGTCGAACCAGTGCGCCGTCGGCGCCGCGCGGCCGAGCAGCAGCACCTGCCACAGCGGCCGGTTGAGGGACAGCGGAGCGACCAGAGCCATGTGGTTGGGGACGAGGTCGGCGATCACGCCGAGGCCGTACGAATGCGCCTCGTCGGCCAGCCGGACAAGGGCTGCCTCCCCACCGAGCTCGGCATTGACGTGGTCGTGGTCGACCACGTCGTAGCCGTGCTGGGAGCCGGCCACCGCCTGCAGCACCGGCGACAGGTACAGGTGCGAGACCCCCAGTCGCCGCAGGTAGGGCACCAGCACCCGGGCGTCGTCGAAACCGAAGTCGGCGTGCAGCTGCAGCCGGTAGGTGCCGGTGGGCGGCATCCGTTCGGCGCTGGTCCCCTCAGCAGCGGGTTGGTCAGGCACGGCGCAGCAGCACGGTGGAATGCGCCAGCACGGGCCGGACGGTCTTGGCCGGCAGCAGCTCGGCGTCCGGGTCGGTCGTCACGCCCGCAGCGTTGCCGGTCACTGCCACCGCTGCCGCCACGTCCGCGTTCGCGGGCGCGTCGGCGGTGTCGAGGACCGGCATCCACCCTTCACCCAGCTGCCCGTCCGGCAGCGTGAAGTCGACGTCTTCGTTGCCCGGGTTGAGCAGCAGCAGGAAGGAGTCGTCCTCGATCTGCTCGCCCCGTGGACCCGGTCCGATGATGGCCTGGCCGTTGATGAAGACCGCCAGCGCCCGCACCGTGGCGGTGCCCCAGTCGTCGTCGCCCATCGAGTTGCCGTCAGGCCGCAGCCAGGCGATGTCCGGAACGCCGAAGCTGTCGGTGGCGCCGGTGAAGAACAGCCGGCGCCGGAACACCGGGTGTGCCGCGCGCAGCGCGACGACCCGGCTGGTGAAGTCCAGCAGCTCCTCGTCGACGTGCGACCAGTCGATCCACGACAGCTCGTTGTCCTGGCAGTAGGCGTTGTTGTTGCCACGCTGGGTGCGACCGAGCTCGTCGCCGTGCAGCAGCATCGGCACGCCCTGGCTCAGCAGCATCGTGGTGAGCACGTTGCGCTGCTGGCGGCGCCGCAGCGCCACCACCGCGTCGTCGTCGGTGTCACCTTCGACGCCGCAGTTCCACGACCGGTTGTGGCTCTCGCCGTCGTTGCCGTCCTCGCCGTTGGCATCGTTGTGCTTGTCGTTGTACGAGACCAGGTCACGCAGCGTGAAGCCGTCGTGGGCGGTGACGAAGTTGATGGAGGCGTACGGGGCGCGCCCGTCGGACTCGTACAGGTCCGACGAGCCGGACAGCCGGTTGGCGAACTCACCCAGCGTGCGGGGCTCGCCGCGCCAGAAGTCGCGCATGACGTCGCGGTACTTGCCGTTCCACTCCGTCCAGCGGGGCGGGAAGTTGCCCACCTGGTAGCCGCCGGGCCCGACGTCCCACGGCTCGGCGATGAGCTTGACCTGGCTCACGACCGGGTCCTGCTGCACCAGGTCGAAGAACGCGCTCAGCCGGTCCACCTCGTGGAACTGCCGGGCGAGGCTCGCCGCCAGGTCGAACCGGAAGCCGTCGACATGCATCTCGGTGACCCAGTAGCGCAGCGAGTCCATGATCAGCTGCAACACGTGCGGGCTGCGCATCAGCAAGGTGTTGCCGGTGCCGGTGGTGTCGTAGTAGTGCTGCGGCTCCTCGTCGACGAGGCGGTAGTACGACTGGTTGTCGATGCCGCGGAACGCCAGCGTCGGGCCAAGGTGGTTGCCCTCGGCGGTGTGGTTGTAGACCACGTCGAGGATGACCTCGATGTCGGCGCGGTGCAGCTCGCGCACCATCGCCTTGAACTCGAGCACCTGCTCGCCGGTCTGGCCGGTGGAGCCGTAGGCGTTGTGCGGGGCGAAGAACCCGATCGTGTTGTAGCCCCAGTAGTTGGCCAGCCCCCGGTCGACCAGGTGCGAGTCCTGCACGAACTGGTGCACCGGCATCAGCTCCACCGCGGTCACGCCGAGGCTGGTGAGGTGGTCGATGATCACCGGGTGCGCCAGCGCGGCGTAGGTGCCGCGGATCTCCTCCGGCACGCCGGGGTGGGTCATCGTGAGTCCGCGTACGTGTGCCTCGTAGATCACCGTCTCGTGGTACGGATGGCGCGGGGGCCGGTCCTCCTGCCAGTCGAAGTACGGGTTGGTCACCACCGACTTCATCGCATGCGGCGCTGAGTCCTCGGTGTTGCGCTTGTCGTTGTCGGCGAAGTCGTAGGAGAACGAGGCCGGCGACCAGTCGACCTCGCCCTCGATGGCCTTCGCGTACGGGTCGAGCAGCAGCTTGGACGGGTCGCAGCGGACGCCCCGGTCGGGCTCGTACGGGCCGTGCACCCGGAAGCCGTAGCGCTGCCCGGGACTCACCCTGGGCAGGAACGCGTGCCAGACCAGCGCATCGCGCTCGGTCAGGCTGATGCGCGTCTCGACGTCAGCGTTGTCGAAGAGGCACAGCTCGACGGACTCGGCGACCTCGCTGAACAGCGCGAAGTTGGTCCCCGCTCCGTCGTAGGTGGCGCCCAAGGGATAGGGCGTCCCAGGCCAGACCTCCATGCGGTGTGCTCCTGTCGTTGGTGTCGGTGCTGGGCCCGCGGTCGGGCCCGATCGCTTGAGTGTGGCGGGGCGGCATGAGCGGGAGTCAGACGCCGCTGACTCCTTCGCCGCCACCGCCCTGCTCGTCGAAAGTCTCGTGCTCGAGCAGATGCAGCGTCGGGATGCCGATCGCCCGCCGGGCCCGCGAGGCCCAGTCGAGATGAAAGAAGTCCTGGACCGCGTGCGGGGCAGTCAGCACGATCGCCTCGGCGGCGTGGTGCTTCGCGACCTCGGTGGCGAGGGCGCGGACCGGGTCGTCGGGGGTGATGTGGCCGTCGGCGGCCGCACCGGCGGCGCGCAAGACCGCGATGCTGCGGGTGAGCTCACCGCGGGCCCGCTCGACGAGGTCGCGGTTGAGGCGCTCCAGGGTGTCGGCGTCGACGGCGTCCATCGGCGGCACCATCTCGTAGCGCGCGATCGACCCGATGGCCGCCTGGACGCGGCTGGCCGCATCCTCGACAGGCAGCAACACGTGATAGACGACCGCTTCGTCCAGCCCCTTGTGCAGGTCGACGACCTGGCTGGCGTCGAGCTCGGTGAGCTCGCGCTCCACCAGCAGCACCACGTCGTAGGTCTCGTCCACCCACGAATGCTACTGCCGCGCGCCGCCGAGCAGAGACTGCAGGTCGTACGAGACCGCCTCCTGCAGCTGGGCGTAGGTGCAGGACGCGGCGGTCCGATCCGGCCGCCAGCGCTTGAACTGGGTGGTGTGCCGGAAGCGGTCGCCTTGCAAGTGGTCGTAGCCGACCTCGAGGACACGCTCCGGCCGCAGCGGCACGAAGGACAGGTCCTTGCCGGCGTTCCAGCGCGAGGTGTTCCCAGGGCGCCGCCGGCCCTCGGCTGCGTCGGTCTCCTCCGCGCCCCAGCGCCACGGGTGGGCCGCCCGCTCCTCGTCGGTGCTGACCCGCCATGGCTCAAGCTCCGGGACCAGCTCGGCCCGGCGGGCAGCGCTGAACGACGCGCAGACGCCGACGTGCTGCAACGTGCCGTCGGAGGTGTGCAGCCCGAGCAGCAGCGAGCCCAGCAGCGGTGACTGCGGGGTCGACGTCTTGTGCAGGCGGTAGCCCCCCACCACGACGTCGGCGGTGCGCTGATGCTTGACCTTGAGCATGGTGCGGCCCCCCGACACGTACGGCGCGGCCAGCGGCTTGGCGACGACGCCGTCGAGTCCCGCGCCCTCGAAGGCGTCGAACCATTCGCGCGCGGTGTCGGCGTCGTGGGTGAGCGGGGTCAGGTGTACCCGCGGCGAGGGGACGCGCAGCGCCTCCTCCAGCAGCCGGCGGCGCTCGGCGAACGGGCGGCGGGTCAGGTCGTGGTCGTCGAAGGCCAGCAGGTCGAAGGCGACGTAGGCGGCGGGTGTCTGCTCGGCGAGCAGCCGCACCCGGGAGTCGGCGGGGTGGATCCGGTCGAGCAGCCGCTCGAACTCCAGCCGGTCGTCCACGGCGACGATGATCTCGCCGTCGACGACGCAGCGCGGCGGCAGCGCCGCCCGTACCGCCTGGACCACCTCGGGGAAGTAGCGCGTCAGTGGGCGCTCGTTCCGGCTGCCGAGCTCGACGTCGTCGCCGTCGCGGAACACGATGCAGCGAAAACCGTCCCACTTCGGCTCGTAGGCCAGCCCGCCTTCGACGGCGTCGGCCGCGGGCACGGTCGTGACCGACTTGGCGAGCATCGGGCTCAGCGGGGGAGGCACCGCCAGGTCCGAGACGGCCATGTCAGCGTCCCTCGGCCCGGACGTAGCTCAGCAACAGGTGGTCCCCGTCGATGATGGCGTGCCGGTATCCCAGCGTCATGGCGGGCTCGAGGACCGGTCCGACGGCCATGCGGCGCGCGTCGCCGGCAAGCAGCAGCGGGCTCAGGGTGAGGCAGACCTCGTCGAGCACACCGGCGGCGGTCATCGTCCCGGCCAGCGACGGACCGCCCTCGCAGAGGATCCGGCGCAGCCCGCGGGCAGCCAGCTGTTCGCGGACCTCGTGGTGGTCGACAGTGCCGGCGCCGCACACGAGCACCTCGGCGCGCTCGCGGACCGCGGCAAGGCGGTGGGCGGGTGCGGCCGCGCACGTGACCACCAGGGTGGGCGCGGCGACCTCACCGACTCCGAAGAGGTCGTCGGGGAGGTCCAGGCTGGTGGAGACCACGGCGATCGGGGGCAGTGGGGCCAGCCCCGAGCGGTCGCGCAGCCCGGTGTCGACCTCGTGCGGTCGCACCGGTGCGTATCCCTCGGCACGCGCGGTGCCCGCGCCGACAACGATCACGTCGGCGAGGCTGCGCAGCAGCGCGAAGACGCGGGTGTCACCGGGGGACGACAGGCCCTCGGACCGCCCGGCGGCATCGGCGGTGCCGCCGTCGAGGCTGGCGACGACGTTGAGGCGGGCCCAGGTGCGCTCCGCGGGATAGGCATAGGCGGCCTGCAGATCGTCGTCGGCCAGCTCGCTGGCCGGCTGAAGCATGCGCACGATGGCGATCCTGCCACCGCAGCGGTGCGGACGTACGCTCACCAGCGTGTCTGCGAGCGCTCCGATATCGCTGGTGGAGCGCAGACCCGTGGTCAGCGCCGGGCGGTTGCTCGGCGAGCTGGTGCCGCCGCCGCGTTTCGTGGCGGTGTCGCTGGCGTCGTATGAGCCCCGATTGGAGGCGGTGCGGCACCGGCGGGCCATCGCCACGGCGAGCAGTCCGGACGCGGTCCCGCCCAGGACGACCGAGCCGAACACTGCGAGCGTCACACCGCCTCCATGCATGGTGTGGTGTCGTGCGGTCTGGCCATCGTCGCCAGCGCAGCTGAACGCCGGTAGAACGGCCGGACGCAAGGCGGTGGCGGTCAGACTAGGAGTCGGTGAACCCGGTCCGTGCTCCCGCCTGCCCGGCACGGGCTGCGGGTGGGCCGGCGGGTCCATGCTGCGGTCCATCGCAACCAAACACGGTCAGGGTGGAGCGCGGCCGGGCGGCAGCGGAGCGAACCGTCGAGGTTCGTCAGGGTGGGGTCGATCAGCCGTTGACCGAGAACGAGCTGTCGGGGTTGATCGCCCGGTTCCGGGAGAACGACCCGAGATCCAGGTCCAGGCCGGTGTAGCGGCCCTTGACCACTAGCGGGTCGGCGTCGTGGTCGTGGCCCCCCTCCACCGCTGCGACCAGCTCGGCCATGCAGTGGCCGGCCACCCCGGCGTTCTTGAACTGGTTGCCCGAGGTCCCGATGGCCACGTAGAAGCCGTCGAGGTCGGTGCGGTCGTAGATCGGGATCCAGTCGTCGGCCACGTCGTACAGGTCCACGACGCCGCGGGGCTCGTTCGGCACGCCGAGGTCGGGAATCCGCCGGGCCAGGCGCAGCACCTGCGCCTCCCATTGGGCCGCGGTGATCGTGCGGTCGAAGTCGTCGGGGTCGTCGACCCAGTCGCGGGTGTCGCACGCGGGGTCCTCCGACCCCACCAGGATGCTGTTGCCGACCTCGGGTCGGAAGTACACCCCGGTGTCGCCGTCGGACACGTGGCAGCCGACGTGCTCGTAGTCGACGGCAGCCGGCGACGCGACGTGGTGCACCTCGTGGCGCAGCGGCCGGGTGCCGATCTTCATCGTGCCGTCCAGTCCCGCCATCGCGTTGATCTTCGCCGAGTGCGGGCCGGCCACGTTGATCACGACCCGTGCCGAGACCGTGGAGCCGTCGTCGAGCGTGAGCCCGCTGACCCGCCCGCCGGCCCGTTCGACCGCGACCACCTTGGTCGAGAACCGGAACCGGCCGCCCTTGGCCTCGGTGGCGCGCTGCAGGTTGTGGCTGGCCAGCTGGGGGTCGCTGACGTAGCCGGAGTCGGCGGTCCAGATGGCGCCGGGCAGCGGCTGGCTCGGCTCGGCCCAGAAGTCTTCGTCGTCGACCCGCTTCGGCGGTCCCATCAGCCGCGGGTCCAAGGCCGGCATCCGCGTCCTGAGCTGGTCGGCGTCCCAGTCCTCGTACGGGATCCCCAACGCGTCGAACAGCGGCGCGACCTTGAGGTGATGGCCGCCCGGCTGCTTGAGCAGCAACGTGCCGCACTGCACCAGGCTGGCCAGGCCGCGCTCGTCGGTGGCCTGCAGGTACGCCGGCCAGTCCGTCCAGTAGTGCAGCCCCTCCCACGACATCGCCACGCCGCTGTAGGTGGAGTAGGTGAACCGGACGATCGCACACGAGTTGCTGGTCGACCCGTAGCCGGCCGCCGGCAGCGCGTCGAGGTTAAGCGTGCGCCAGCCGCGGCTGGCCAGCTCGTAGCCGACGGCCGCACCGATCACCCCCGCGCCGATGATGACGACGTCCGCGTCTGGCTCTGACATTCGACGACCTTCCAGGACCGGTGTCGGTTCCACTAGACGAGATTTTCTGGCTATTGTGCCGTGCAGCGGAAAACGTACGCAGGATGATGCCCGATTCCAAGGGGTTCAGGGTGGATGGTGTCTCACGGTGCCGCCTGATGGGCGACCTATTCAACTCCCTGGTCGGCTGCCCGGTCGCCTGCCGGGTCACCGCGGACGCGGTGGCGCCGGACCCTTGATGCGACGACCTGCCCGCTACTCCGCACTCGGGCTGCTGACGCGCGGGCTGACGGGCCGGAAGTGGCCGCGGCTGTGGTCACAGCACGACCTGCGGCGTTCCTACGACGTGGTGATCGTCGGCGCTGGCGTGCACGGCCTGGCCTGTGCCTACTACCTCGCCAAGGTGCACGGCATCACGAACGTTGCGGTGCTGGACAAGGGCTGGCTGGGGGGCGGCGGGTCGGGGCGCAACACCGCGATCCTGCGGTCCAACTACCTGACCCCGGAGGGCATCCGGTTCTACGACCGGTCGCTGCACCTGTACCGCCGGATGTCCGCCGAGCTCAACTTCAACGTGATGTTCTCCCAGCGCGGGCACCTGACGCTGGCCCACTCCGACGCCGCGTTGCGGACGATGCGCTGGCGGGCCGAGGTCAACGTGCTGCAGGGCGTCGACTCCCGGGTCGTCGACGCCGCCGAGGTCAAGACGCTCGTACCTAGCCTGGACGTGTCACCGCACTCGGCGCACCCGATCCTGGGTGCCCTCTACCACCCGCCGGGCGGGATCATCCGGCACGACGCCGTGGTCTGGGGCTACGCCCGGGCGGCCGCGGCCCTGGGCGTGCAGCTGCACCAGGAGACCGAGGTGAGCGACATCTTGGTCGAGGGTGGCGACGGGCCGAGCGGCAAGGGACCGGGCGGGCGCGTCACCGGCGTGCGGACCAGCCGGGGGGACATCAGCGCGCGGGTTGTCGTCAACTGCGCGGCCGGCTGGGCCTCCACCGTCGCCCAGCTGGCTGGCCTCACGCTGCCGATCACCACGATCCCGCTGCAGGCGGCGGTGACCGAGCCGGTGAAGGTCTTCCTCCCGGCGGTCGTGGTGTCGGGTTCGCTGCACGTCTACGTCAGCCAGACCGACCGGGGCGAGCTGGTCTTCGGTGCCGCCGTTGACCCGGTCGCTGCGTACTCGACGCGCGGCTCGTTGGAGTTCGTCGAGGGGCTGGCCAGCAACATCCTGCAGCTGATGCCCGGCATCGCCCGGATGCGCCTGCTGCGACAGTGGGCCGGCTTGTGCGACATGACGCCGGACTACTCGCCGATCATGGGCGGCACCCCCGTCGACGGCTTCTTCGTCGACGTGGGCTGGGGGACGTACGGGTTCAAGGCCGGGCCGGTCTCCGGTGAGCAGATGGCCGCCTGCATCGCCACCGGCCGGACCCCCGAGCTGATCCGCGCGTTCGACCTGGCCCGCTTCACCGAGGACCGGCTGGTCGGCGAGAAGGGCGCTGCGGCGGTGGGACACTGATGCTGCTGGTCGCCTGCCCGCACTGCGGCCCCCGGGACGCGGCGGACTTCCACTACCTCGGCGCGACCAACCCGCGTCCCGACCCCACCGACACCACCGCACCGGCCTGGCGGACCTACCTGCACCTGCGCGCCAACGTGGCCGGCTGGCAGCAGGAGACGTGGTACTGCCGAGCCTGCCGCCGCCATGTCGTGCTGGAGCGCAACACCGTGACCAACGAGTTCCGCGACCCGCCCGTCGACCCGCTGGGCGGTGCCTCGTGACGAGCCGGCGACTGTCCGGTCGCGGCGCCGCGCTGAACCGGGACGAGCCGTTCACCTTCCGCTGGAACGGTTCGCGGGTGCGGGCCTTCGCCGGCGACACGTTGGTGTCCGCCCTGCTGGCCGGCGGGCACGAGGTGATCTCCCGCTCGATGAAGTACCACCGGCCTCGTGGGGTGCTGACCGCCGACTACTGGGACCCCAACTGCATCGTCCAGGTCGGGGCGGAGCCGAACGTGCGCGGAGCCCACCGGCTGGCCGCGCCGTGGATGGACGTGCGCGCGCAGAACGTCTGGCCGTCGCTCGACCACGACGTCAAGGCGGCCAACTCGCTGGCCGGGCGCTTCCTGACCGCCGGCTTCTACTACAAGACGTTCATGCGTCCCAGCGCGCTGTGGCCGGCGTACGAGCGCGTGCTCGCCACGTTTGCCCCCGGCGGGACCGTCGACCTCGACGCCGAGCCGCCGCAGTGTGACGTCCGCTTCGCCCACCCCGACGTCGTGGTCGCCGGGGGCGGGCCAGCCGGGATGGCAGCCGCGTTGGCGGCCGCCCGCGCCGGTGCCGACGTGCTGCTGGTCGAACACGGCCATGACCTCGGTGGCCACCTGCTGTGGGGCAGCGACGACGATCGGGACCGGGCGGGGCAGCTGGCGGCGACCGTGCGCGCCGCCGGTGTTGAGGTGCTGACCGACGCCACCGTGACCGGCCGCTATGACGGCAGCTGGGTGGCCATCAACCAGCGCACCGTGCCCGGCGTGTGGGAGCGGCTGGTCAAGGCCCGGGCGAAGTGCCTGGTCGTGGCCCCCGGGCTGATCGAGCGGCCGTACGTGTTCGCCGGAAACGACCACGTCGGCGTCATGCTCTCCGGTGCGGTGCGCCGGCTGCTGAACAGGTACGGCGTGCTGCCCGGTGAGCGCGCGGTGGTGTTCAGCGCGAACGCCGAGGGGGCGTCGGCCGCGCGTGACCTGCGGGCGGCGGGTGCGGAGGTGCGGCTGGTCGAGGCCGGCAGCGGGGTGCGGCTCGAACGGGTGGTGGGGTCCAGGCACCGGGCGCAGGCGGCGGTGCTGTCCGACGGACGCCGGCTGGACGCCGACCTGGTCGTCACCGCGGTCGGCTGGACCGCGCCGACGTCGCTAACGAACATGGCAGGTGACCGGCCGGTCTACGACCCGGTCGCGGCGCGGTTCTTCCCCGGCCGGCTGCCGCCCGACGTCCTGGTTGCGGGCGGCCTGGCCGGTGACGGCTCGGTGGACGAGCTGGTCGCGCACGCTGAGGCGACCGGCGCCCTGGCGGCTCGCCGCGGGCTGACCGTTCGTGCGCAGCTGCGCCGGGCGACCCCGCGCGCCGACCCGACCGTGGTGTCGGCGCCGCCCGATGCCGACGAGCCGGCGGCGCTTCGCCGCGACCCGCATCCGGAGCTGTTCATGGCCAGCCATGGCATCGTCGACTACAGCGAGGACGTGTCGTCCACGGACATCGTGGACGCGGCGGCCGAGGGGTTCGACTCGGCCGAGCTGGTCAAGCGCTTCACCACCGCGACGATGGGGCCTTCGCAGGGCAAGCTGGAGATGGTGAACACGGTGGCGGTGCTTGCGCAGACGCTGGGCACCACGGTTGGCGGGCTGGGCACCACGGTCTGGCGGCCGCCGTACGCGCCGGTCTCCCTGGGCGCGTTGGCCGGCCGCAACGACACCCCGCGCCGGGCGTCGGCGCTGCAGGACTGGCACGCGGCACATGGCGCCGTGCCGCTGCATGCGGGGGACTGGGTCCGCCCCGACCACTACGGCGACCCGGCCGCCGAGGCGGTGGGCGTCCGCACCGCGGTGGGGATCATCGACGTGACCCCGCTGGGCAAGCTCGATCTGCGCGGGCCGGATGTGGCCGACCTTCTCGAGCTCGTCTACGTCAACCGCTGGCGCAAGCTCGCGGTGGGGGCGGTGCGCTACGGCGTGATGTGCACCGAGGACGGCATCGTCATGGACGACGGTGTGACCGCCCGGTTGGCCGCGGGGCGCTACCTGATGACGACCACCTCGTCGGGAGCGGGCGCGGTGTGGGAGTGGCTCGAGCGCTGGCTGCAGCAGGAGCGGCCGCGGTGGGACGTCCGGGTCACGCCGGTGACGACGGCCTACACCAGCATCAACGTCGCCGGGCCACGCTCGCGCGAGCTGGTCGCTGGCCTGGTCGACGACGTCGACCTGTCCGCCGACGCGTTCGGATACATGCAGGTGCGCTCCGGCACGGTCGCCGGTGTTGACGACTGCGTGCTGCTGCGCATCGGGTTCACCGGCGAGCTGAGCTACGAGCTGCATGTGCCTGCGGGTTTCGGCCTGCATGTGTGGGAGTCGCTGCTGGCCGGGGGGAAGGAGCTGGGGGTCCGCCCGTTCGGGGTTGAGGCGCAACGCATCCTCCGCCTGGAGAAGGGGCACCTCGTCGTGGGTCAGGACACCGACGGGCTGACCCGCGCGGCGTCGGCCGGTCTCGGCGGGCTGGTCAAGCTGGCGAAGGCGGACATGGTCGGTCGGCCGGAGCTCGGGTGGGCGGCGGACCGCACCGACCTCCCGATGCTGGTGCCGATCCTCACCGACGACCCCGGCGTGGTCCCGGTGGAAGCCGCGCAGATCGTGGAGCCGGGCACCAACGCGATCCGGGGTCGCATCACCTCCAGCCGGATGTCGCCGACGCTGGGGCGGTCGATCTGCCTGGGGCAGGTCGACGCTGAGTTGGCCCAGCCGGGCTGCGCGCTGACGATCCGACTGCCCGGCGGCGAGCTGGTCGGCGCCCGCGTGCACGACCAGCACGCCTTCGTGGACCCTGAGGGGGTGCGGCTGCGTGGCTGACACCCACGGGCCGAGGTTCCGCAGCCCGGTCCGCGCCACGATCGACGGGGCCCCGCTCAGCGTCACCGACCACACCGACAGCGCCAAGGTGGTCGTCCGCGCTGCCGCCGACGGCGCGACGGCTCAGGCGTTGGGCGTACGGTTCGCACGCGCCCGCCGAGTGACCCGCGCCGACGGGTCTGAGTGGCTGGTGGTGGGCAGCAGGCCGGGCGAGTGGATGGTGTTCGCCGGGCGGGACCAGGTTGCCTCGATCCGGGGGGAGCTGCCCGCCGACCCCGTCGCCACCGTCGTCGACCTCACCCACGGCCGCGCGCTGCTGCGGGTCGCCGGCGCGCTGTCGGCCCGGCTGCTCGCGGGGCTGTGCAACGTCGACCTGAGCGACGACATGACCCCCGATCTCGCCGCGTTCTCCGGCTCGGTCGCGGGCGTTATGTGCGACCTGGTGCGCGACGACATGGCCGGCGAGCGCTCGTACCTGATCTGCGTCGACCGGTCGTACGGTGGCTGGCTCGCCGAGGTGCTGGTCGATGCCGCCACCCGCATCCGCCAGCATGAGCGGTGAGGACGACCGCGCTGCCCCCCCGACGCGGGTGAGCGCACCACTTGGTCCCTCGGGCACCCTGCCGGCCGACAGACCGGTGCGGTATGAACCGAGTGCGCCGGTGCGGGTGGCCTCAGCCCCGATCCACCGGGGCGTGTTGGTGGGGTGAGCGTGGCGTAGAACGAGAATGCCCTCCTGAGCAGGGAGGATGTCGATTGCTGAAGTCGTCATCCACCGCTCAAGAGGGGCACCTCGTAAGTGAAACCTTCTCACACGATCCGCCCGTGCTTCGATGACTCGAATCTGGTGTCGGCCGCGGGCCTGGATACGCCGCCAACGCCGCCTGGGTCGCCCACACCGTGATCGCCTTCAACCTCGCCCGCGCTGCCGCTGTCGCGGCCGGTCAAGCCCGAGCCCGCTGGGCCACACTGCGGACCCGGATCATCAACGTCCCGCCCGGCGGCATCGGCGGTGCCGCCGTCGAGGCTGGCGACGACGTTGAGGCGCGCCCAGGTGCGCTCCGCGGGATAGGCATACGCGGCCTGCAGATCGTCGTCGGCCAGCTCGCTGGCCGGCTGAAGCATGCGCACGATGGCGATCCTGCCACCGCAGCGGTGCGGACGTACGCTCACCAGCGTGTCCGCGAGCGCTCCGTTATCGCTGGTGGAGCGCCAACCCGTGGTCAGCGCCGAGCGGTTGCTCGGCGAGCTGGTGCCGCCGCCGCGTTTCGCGGCGGTGTCGCTGGCGTCGTATCAGCCGGAGCTGGCCGAGCCGTCGCAGTCGGCGGCGCTGCAGCGCGTACGCGCCTTCGCCGCATCCGTGGGCGCCGACGGTGCCGCCGGCGCCGCGACGCAGGGGCGGAGGCGGTGGTGGCGGCGGCGCGGCGGGGCGCCGAGCGGAGCTGCCGGGCTGTACCTCGACGGCGGATTCGGCGTCGGCAAGACCCACCTGCTCGCCTCGACCTGGCATGTGGTGCCCGGGCCCAAGCTGTTCGCGACCTTTGTCGAGCTGACCCACCTGGTGGGAGCACTGGGCTTCGCCTCCGCGGCGGCGCGGTTGTCGGCGTACCGCCTGGTGTGCATCGACGAGTTCGAGCTCGACGACCCCGGCGACACCGTGCTGGTGTCCTCGCTGCTCGGGCGCCTGGCCGACGCCGGGGTACGGCTGATGGCCACCTCCAACACGTTGCCGGACCGGCTGGGGGAGGGGCGCTTCGCCACCGAGGACTTCCTGCGCGAGATCCAGGGTCTGGCGGCCCGTTTCGACGCCGTGCGCATCGACGGTCCGGACTACCGCCACCGGGGCCTGCCCGAGGCACCTGCGCCTCTTGCCGATGCCGCGGTGGCCGCGGCCGCATCCAGGTCCGCGGACGCCAGTCTCGACCACTTCGTCGACGTGTGCCGGCATCTGCAGTCGCTGCACCCGTCGCGTTACGGCGCACTGCTTGACGGCGTAGGTGCGTGCGGCCTGCTCGACGTGCGTACGGTGTCGGACCAGTCCGTGGCGTTGCGGCTGGTCGTCCTCGCCGACCGGCTCTATGACCGCAAGGTGGCGGTCGTTGCCAGCGGAGTGCCGCTGGACCGGGTGTTTGCCGCGGAGCTGATGGCTGGCGGGTACCGCAAGAAGTACGCGCGCGCCGTCAGCAGGCTGGTCGCCCTGGCCCGCGAGCCCTAACCCCCCGCCGCCCCCCCGCCACGATCCGCGGATTCTGGTCGACCGATCCGCGGATTCTGGTCGACCGATCCGCGGATTATGGACGCGGTGCGGCCCCGCGCGACTCGTTGCGGGACGGTCGGCAGTCAGGCGGGGAGCGGGACCAGGTCGACGGCGCCCACGGCGTAGCGCTCCAGCACGGTACGGGCGATCTCGACGTCCGCGCCGAGCGGCTCCGACACCGCGACGGCGCCGGCCTCGTGCGACAACTCTCGCACCCGGTCGGGCAGAAAGCCGGGCGCGAGGAAGAAGGACCCGACCGCGATGTGGCGGCGCCCCTCGGCACGGAAGGCGCGTACGGCCTCGCCGGGCGACGGGGGAGTGGCGGAGGCGAACGCCGTGAGCACGGGGAGCCGGTGCTGTGCCCCCCAGGCCCGCGCCACCCGAGCGATGCCGGCATTGGCAACGGCATCCGACGACCCGGCGGCAGCCAGCACCAGGGCGTCCAGCTCGCGGACGTGGGAAGCGGTCAGGGCCGCGCGCAGCCGTCGGTCCAGGACACCGAGGAACGAGCGCCGGGCACCGAGCACCGAGGTGGTCTCGACCCTGAGATCGGGATGCGCGCCCACCGCGGCGGCAATGGCGGACGGGACGTCGACCCGGGCGTGATAGGCCTCGCTCAGCAGCAGCGGGACGACGACAACCTCCTCCACGCCGTCGGCGGCCAGCTTGGCAAACATGTCGGTGTGGTGCGGCCGTGACAACTCAAGGAAGGCCGACTCGATCCGCAGATCGGGCCGCATCGTGCGGACCACGTCGCGAAGTGCACGGACCGTCTGCGACGAGCGAGGGTCACGGCTGCCGTGGGCAAGGGTGAGCAGGGCCGGTGCGGTCATGGCAGCTGCTCCTTCCAGGTGGAGGGTCGATGCTCGAAGGTGCGGACGTCGGCGGCCGCGTACGGGGCGCGCAGCGAGTGGGCGCGCAGAGGTGACCGGCAGCTCATGCGTGGATGCCGCACTCGGTCTTGGCATGGCCCGCCCACCGCCCGGCGCGCGAGTCCTCGCCCGGCGCCACCCTGCGGGTGCAGCTGCGGCAGCCGATGGAGGGGTAGCCGTCGTGGACGAGCGGGTTGACTAGCACGCCGTGTCGTTCGACGTAGGCCTCGACGTCGGCGTGTGTCCACCGTGCCAGCGGGGAGACCTTGACCTTGCCCAGCTTCGCGTCCCACCCGACGACGGGCGCGATCACGCGGTTGCGCGTCTCTGCCCGCCGCAGTCCGGTCGCCCAGGCGTCGTAACCCGCCAGCGCCTCGCTCAGCGGCGCCACCTTGCGCAGTGCGCAGCACAGGTCGGGATCCCGGGCGTACAGGTCCGGTCCGTAGGCAGCGTCCTGCTCGGCCACTGTCTGCGCGGGTGCCACCGTGCGCACCGTGACCGGCAGCGTCGCCTCGACCGCGTCGCGGGTCCCGATCGTCTCGGGGAAGTGGTAGCCGGTGTCCAGGAACACCACCTCGATGCCCGGCGCTACCCGCGAGGCCAGGTGGGCCAGCACGGCGTCGGCCATGGACGACGTCAGGCAGAACCGCGAGCCGAACGTCGTCACCGCCCACGACACGATGTCGGCAGCGGAGGCGAGCTCGAGCTCGGGCCCGGAAATCTCGGCGATCTCGCGCAGCTCGTCCCGGCTGCGCTCGTACGAGGGCGGGCGCAGGGTCAGCGGTATGGCGGTCACGACCGACCTCCCGTCTGGGGCCCGGCCGGTGGCGCGAGCAGGCCGACAAACTTCACCGAGAACGCGCGCAGACAGCTGCGGCACTCCCACGTCCCGTGCTGCTCGGCATGGGGGAACAGGTCCTCGTCGCCGCAGTACGGGCAGTGGTGGGGCACGGACATGCCGCTCATCGCAGCGCCTCCTCGTCGGCGGCCACGGCCCACTCGGCGAAGGTCTGACCCTCGCTGCGAGTGTCCAGCCAGCCCCGTACGACCCGTTCGATGTAGTCGGCGAGCCCGTCGGCGGTCACCTTGTGCCGGCGCAGCTTGCGCCCGACACCGGGCTCGGCGCGCTGCTGCATCGCGAGCCCGCCGCCGAGGTGCACCTGGAAGCCCTCCACCTGGGTGCCCTCGTCGTCGGTCACGATCTGGCCCTTGAGGCCGATGTCGGCGACCTGGATGCGCGCACACGAGTTGGGGCAGCCGTTGACGTGTACGGTCAGCGGCTCGTCCAGATCGGGGACCCGCTTCTCCAGCTCGGCGATCAGCTCGGTGGCGAGCGACTTGGTCTCGACGATCGCGAGCTTGCAGAACTCCAGTCCGGTGCAGGCCATGGTGCCGCGGCGCCACGCCGACGGTCGTGCCTGCAGCCCGATCACGTCCAGGGCGTCGACGAGCGACTCCACCTGGTCGTCCTCGACGTCGAGGACGACCAGCTTTTGGTACGCCGTGAGCCGGACGCGGTTGCTTCCGTGCGCGGCGACGACGTCGGCGACCTGCGCGAGCTGCGAGCCCGACACCCGGCCGACGGTGGGCGCCACGCCGACGTACGAGCGGCCGTCGGCCTGCGCGTGCACGCCGATGTGATCGCCGGGCTCCGGCGGGACGACCGGCGCCGGTCCGTCGACGAGGGGGCGTCCGAGGTAGTCGTCCTCGAGGATCTGGCGGAACTTCTCCGCACCCCAGTCGGCCACGAGGAACTTGATGCGTGCCCGGGCCCGCAGCCGGCGGTAGCCGTGGTCGCGGAACAGCGCGGTCACGCCGGCCCACACCTCCGGTACCTCTGCCAGCGGCACCCAGGCCCCGAGCCGCTTGGCGAACATGGGGTTGGTGGACAGGCCGCCACCGACCCACAGGTCGAAGCCGGGGCCGTGCTCGGGGTGCTCGACGCCCACGAAGGCGATGTCGTTGACCGCCGGCACCACGTCCTGGCTGGGGTGCCCGGTGATCGCGGTCTTGAACTTGCGCGGCAGGTTGGCGAGCTCGGGGTCGCCGATGTAGCGGCGCTCGATCTCGCGGATGGCCGGGGTGCCGTCGATGAGCTCGTCGGCGGCGATCCCCGCCAGTGGGCTCCCGAGCACGACTCGGGGGGTGTCGCCGCAGGCCTCCTGGGTGGTGAGCCCCACGGCTTCCAGCCGGTCCCAGATCACCGGCACGTCCTCGACCCGGATCCAGTGCAGCTGGATGTTCTGGCGGTCGGTGATGTCAGCGGTGTCGCGGGCGTACGTGCGCGAGATGTCGGCGATGGTCCGCAGTTGCGACAGACTCAGCTGGCCGCTGTCGACGCGGACACGCAGCATGAAGTACTCGTCGTCGAGCTCGTGCGGCTCCATCGTGGCGGTGCGGCCGCCGTCGATGCCGGGGCGACGCTGGGTGTAGAGGCCCCACCAACGAAAACGACCGCGCAGGTCGGCCGGGTCGATGGAGGCGAAGCCGCGGTGAGCGTAGATCGACTCGATCCGGCGCCGCACCTCCAGCGGCGGGGCGTCCTTCTTCACCTGCTCGTTGGCGTTGAGGGGCTCGCGGTGGCCGCGTGCCCACTGGCCCTCGCCGCGCGGACGACGCGCGGGGGTGGCGGCCGACGGCGCCGCTGACGGGACGGCGGTCGGTGCAGCAGCAGTGGGCGCGGAGGTGGGAGGCATCGCGTGGGACTTTCAGGCTGAGGCGCCGGATACACCCGACGGCGGTGTCGAGAGGGCCGGTCGTCCGGGAGGTGCGGCATCAAGCCGCGGGGGACGAGGTCAGGCGCGTCGACAGGTCATGCTGCGCAGGCGCATGAGGTCGACGTGGCGTCGACCCACCAAATGCGTGCTGAGCGCTGAGTCCATGCGGTGAAGTTTGTGTGTCTCGGGTGTCCTGAGCAAACCGTTGCCCGAATGTTGAGACGCCTATCCACATGACGAGACGACACGTGGCCCCTCGAGGTGACCACGCCCGTCAAATCACCCGGTGTCGTTACCGTAGGGCCATGGCCGAGGCGACGACCGGCGCGACGCCGGCCTCCTCCGTGGGCGCCGCCAGGGCGCCCGTGAGCCTTCTGGGCGCCACCTGGCGGCTGATCGGCAGCACCGTCAGCGCATGCATGCGCTACCGGGTGACAGGCCTGGCGGCCGAGGCGGCCTTCTTTGCGATCTTGTCGCTGCCGCCGCTGCTGTTCGGTCTCGCCGGGTCGATCGGCTTTCTCGCTGAGCGCTACGACGTGACCGAGGTCGATGCCCTGAAGCAGCAGATCCTCGATGCGTCCGCCCGTGCGCTGACCGACGACACCGTGGCCAGCGTGATCGCACCCACCCTTGATGATGTTCTCCGCCGCGGCCGCTTCGACGTCATCTCGTTGGGTTTCGTGCTGGCGCTGTGGTCGGGATCGCGTGCCCTCAACGTGTTCATCGACACCATCACGATCATGTACGGCCTCGCCGGCCGCCGAGGCATCGTGCGCACCCGGGCGCTGTCGTTCTCGCTGTACGTCGTCGGCCTGCTGCTCGGCATCGTGGTGGTGCCGTTGGTGCTGGCGGGCCCGAGCCTGGTCGAGCGGCTGCTGACCCCCGAGACGTCGTGGCTGGCGCAGCTGTACTGGCCGGTCGTACTGGCCGGGACGATCGCCTTCATCACCACGCTCTACCACCTGTCAGTCCCGGTGCGCACACACTGGCGCCACGACGTGCCCGGCGCCGTGCTCACCTTGGTGTTTTGGCTGGGCGGCAGCTGGGTGCTGCGTGAGTCGCTGCAGGGCGCCATCGGGGGGACGTCGATCTACGGGCCGCTGGCCGCACCGATCGCGGTGCTGCTGTGGCTGTACGTGTTGTCCATCGCGGTGCTCATCGGGGCCGCGCTCAATGCCGCGTTCGACCGCCTTTTCCCCGACGACACGACGGCCGGTGCCCGGCTCGAACTGGTCCGCCGGCTTCGGGCCAAGGCGGTGGCAGCCCGGATGCGCGAGGTCGGGTTGGACGACCAGGTGCCTGCCTGGGAGGACCTGTCCGCCCCCCGGACGCACGAGCTGCGGGTGGACCTGGCCGACGGGGTCGACCGGGTGGATGCGGATCGGCAGGCCCGCGCCGAAGGCCGGCAGAAGGCGCCTGCGCCGCCGCGACGACAGGGCTGAGCCCGAGCGCCTCGTTAGGCCCGCGCTGGGCGTGCTGACATGTGTGCGGAGTGGACCGTACTGGACTCGAACCAGTGACCTCGTCCGTGTCAAGGACGCGCGCTACCAGACTGCGCCAACGGTCCGCGTATTCAGTTCGAGCCCCGTGCAGAGCGGTGAGACCGTCTGGACGAGACCGAGGTGGAGACGGGATTCGAACCCGTGTAGACGGCTTTGCAGGCCGTTGCCTCGCCTCTCGGCCACTCCACCGGAGGGAGGTCCAGGTCGGGAACAAGGTACGGGCCCGACCTGACGTGCTACTCCGGGTACT
>Ga0183260_10000812_pt1 | contig 26569 bp, 24 predicted proteins | sample AntDrymUQ4972206_2_FD_129768 | JGI IMG/M metagenome (GOLD analysis project Ga0183260, IMG submission 129768) | Polar desert sand microbial communities from Dry Valleys, Antarctica - metaG UQ497 (22.06) (version 2) (version 2) | ecosystem: Environmental > Terrestrial > Soil > Desert | place... | reverse complement strand
GATGCCGAAGTCGAGTCCAATGTATTTGTTGAACTGATCACCCTGGGTCCCGACCAGAATGTTGCCGGGATGCATGTCAGCGTGAAAGAACGCGTGATCGAATACTTGCGTGAAGAAAATGGTTACGCCATCGCGTGAGAGTTTCTTGATATCGATGCCGGCTTCGCGCAGATGATCCATCTTGCTGATCGGAATGCCGGTCATGCGCTGCATCACCAGCACGTTTTCGCTGCAGTAGTCGAAGTGCATCTCGGGCACCACGAATATGTCCGAGCCCGCAAAGTTCCGCCGCAGCTGTGAAGCATTGGCAGCCTCGCGCATTAGGTCGAGCTCATCGTGAAGGTACTTATCGAACTCGGCGACGACCGCGCGCGGGCGCAAACGCTTGCCGTCACGCCACAGCTTCTCGATCAGCATGGCGCCGGTTTCCAATAGCGACAGATCCTTTTCGATCGCCTGCAGCATGTTGGGTCGAAGCACCTTGACGGCGACGTCTTCCCCAGCGCGGGGTCCATTTTTAAGGACCGCAAAGTGCACCTGTGCAATTGAAGCCGATGCCACGGGCTCGCGTTCGAAGGAAGAAAAAACTGCATCGATCGGCCGCCTAAGTCCGCGCTCGATCTCGCGCATCGCGATGCCTGAGTCAAAGGGCGGGACGCGATCCTGCAGCCGCGCGAGCTCGTCTGCCATGTCGGGTGGTAACAGATCGCGCCGCGTCGAGAGCACCTGTCCGAATTTGACGAATATTGGACCGAGGTCCTCCAGAGCGCGGCGCAATCGAACCCCGCGCGGCTCGCGCGGTGCGCCGAAACTAGTCAGGTCGACCAGCCGAACCAGTGCCGCATTCCTGAGACTGGTAACGACAATTTCATCGAGCCGGTAGCGCCAGACGATCGCCAAAATGCGAAATAAGCGCAGGAGCCGCATGGGCGGCGATTGTAGGGGTACGAACGCGCGCAGATCGCACGCGAACACGCCGAACAGCGGCTTATCAGTGCGACTGCCGAGCGAGAAGTTGGATCCGCTTTTCAACGCGTGCGACGGCGTCGCGCACGCTATTCACTTCGCTGCCAAAGGCTTCCAGGTCGCTGCGGCCGACGATCATCGGGTCTTCGTGCACCGCGTAATGCGCGGTGCTTTGGAGCATGCTCTGCGCCATTTGCTTCCACTGAGAGGCGCTGGCCCGCATCACACCCACCAGGCGCATCGCTGCGGCGTCGCCGATGAAGCGCGATAGCTCTTCCTCGGGTTCAGGGCGCAAGTTCTGCAACACAAAGGCCAGCGCCTGTGCAAACTCGGCATCTCCAGAGAGTCGCACGTCCTTCATCGCTGCCTGTGGGTCAGCCAGTGCCTGCGGCAACGATGAGAGCGCCACGCTGATCGTGACCGCGGGCTCGCGCCCATCGGTGGCAGTAAACATGCCGTCTGGTGCAATCAGCAACACGACAACAAGCGGGTGCGCCTCGAATCGAGCCGCTCGCCCAATAAACGGAGCGAGTTTTTCTCGCGCCCAGTCCTCGCGCACGAGCAGGCGGTTGAGGACGGATACCACGGCCGAATTTGCGAGGCGCTCCAGCATGGTCTAGCCGAGCGCCATCACGCGGGCAAACGCCTTAACAACGTCCTACACGCTGCACAGCGCAAACGTCACGCCAGCTGTTGTATTCCTGCCAGTACCCAGCCGCCGTTACGCACCGGCTTGGCCAGATTCCAGACTTCGGAAACTGGTTCGATCTCGCCGTCAACCCGCAGCGAACCGTCGAATTTGACGCTGGCGATGTGCTCACTCGCGGTCGACTCGATGCCGAGCAAATCTGCGTTAAGCGTGATGACCTCGGTATTCGAATGACCACCGCGAGCGCGCAGCTCATGCGTCAACGCAATGAACATGTCATTGCTGGTGAATTCCGACAGTTCGGCAAGATCGCCGCTATCCCAGGCACGCTGCAGTTTTACGTAGTTCGCTTTGGCAGCATTCAGAAAGGCAGCGGTGTCGAAACCGGCCGGGATGCCCCATGGCCCGCTGCTCGCCGTAGCATCGCCGCGTGCGAATTGATCCATCGCGGAGCCTGGGCAGGCGGATCCTACAGGCGACGACGCCGACATGCTGCGCTGTGCGGGCAGTTGCGCCGCAGGTTGCTGATACGCATCGCGCGAACCTGCGTTCGTATCGGCTGCGGTTCGGCCGGGCGTTGCTCGGCCGGTCGCGCCATACGCGGGCTGCGGAGTTCCAGCACGCATGCGGCGCAGGAAAAAGCCCGCGATCATCATTACAAGCATGCCAAGCAGCAGCACCGTCAGAATCATCGACAGTCCCTCACCGAAACCGAGATAAGAAGCCAACGCCGCGAGTCCAAGACCGGCTGCAAGACCCATTAACGCGCCGCGCCATGGGCTGCGCGGAGCAGCAGCGGCCGGCGCGGCGCCTGGACGCTGCGCCGCCGCAGTGGCGGGCGCTTGTTGTGGGTTACCGGTTTGGGGTGATTGGGCTGGCGGCGTGGCCTGCCTCTGCTGCACCGGCGCCGACTGGCGCCCGAGATTTTTTCCGCCACCAAACCGCCGCTGGGCGTCAGCGTCGAGCGTGAAAGTGATCGTTACCAGGCTGATCATCAAAGCCGATAGCCACTTGCCTGCGATTTTCGTATTCAGTTTCGTTTTCATAATGTCTCCGTGCCGTCAGTACGTCGTGCCAACGTGCAATGCGCATACGCCAGCCATCAGGTTGAACCATTGGACGCTGTCGAACCCCACATGTTCCATCATTTCGGCAAGCGCGTCCTGAGCAGGGTGCATCCGAACCGATTCCGCGAGGTAGCGATAACTCTCCTCATCATCAGCAATCTTGCGTCCCAGCCACGGCAGGACGTTAAATGAATACGCGTCGTAAATGGGCGCTAGCGGTTCCCAGATGCGCGAAAACTCCAGCACAAAGAGACGACCGCCTGGTTTGAGCACGCGCCGCATCTCCGACAAGGCCACGTCTTTGCGCGTCATGTTGCGTAATCCGAAGGCGACCGTGACGACGTCAAAGTAGCGCGAGGCAAACGGCAGCCGCTCGGCATCGCACTGCGCTAGCGGGATCATCAGGCCGCGATCAAGCAAACGGTCGCGGCCTTCGGCGAGCATCGAGGCATTGATGTCGGTCAACCATACCTCGCCCGTCGTACCCGCTTGCTTGGCAAAAGCGCTTGCGAGATCGCCCGTGCCCCCCGCGATGTCGAGCACCTTCATGCCGGGCCGGATATTGGCCTGGCGAATCGCAAAGGCTTTCCACAGGCGATGCAGACCGGCCGACATCACGTCGTTCATCAGGTCGTATCTGGACGCCACCGAGTCGAAGACACCAGCCACGCGCCGCGCTTTGTCGGCTTCTTCAACTTCGGTGAATCCGAAGTGCGTCGGCATTTCAGTGGCCGCAGGCCGGGCCCGCTGGCGCGGCCGCGGCAGTGCCCGGTGCACCGGCATCGCGACTCGCGCCGGCGCCTTCGAGTTGCGCCAGATACTCGCTCCACAGTCGGGCCTGGTGCGTACCGATTTCGTGCAGGTAGTCCCAGGAATAAATGCCGCTGCTGTGCCCGTCCGAGAAAATCGGCTGCACTGCGTAGTGCCCGATCGGATTCAGCTCGGTGATGGTTACGTTGCGCTTGCCGGCCTGCAACGTTTCCTGGCCGGGTCCGTGTCCCCGCACCTCGGCTGAGGGTGAGTAAACGCGCAGAAACTCGAACGGCAGCTTGAACACCTGCGCGTCGTCAAACTCGACCTCAAGCACACGCGAAGCCGAATGCAGCGTGATATTGGTCGGTGTCGGCGCGCGGATTGCCATCGTTGAACTGAAAGCCGTCGTAAATGTGGTGCGCCCGGCGGGACTCGAACCCACGACTCCTGGCTTCGGAGGCCAGTACTCTATCCACTGAGCTACGGGCGCAGATAGTCAGGCAATGGTAGCGAGTTTCCGTTATCAACTCACGTCGCTATAATTTCGCGCCTCGCACTGGAGCTCCGATGTCGGATCACGGCAATTCCCTGATAAAAACACCACGCCAATTGGTGACGGTCATCGTGTTGGCTTTTGTTGTACCGGTGATCCTGATAATTTTGCTTGCGACATTTGTCGTGCGCAGCACCACCGCAGGCGTTTCAGGATCCGATGCATTCAGCGAAAAGTCGGTGGGTGAACGCATGCGGCCCGTCGGTTTCGTCGCGTTCGCGGAGGCCGGCGCCGCAAAGACGCTGCAAACTGGCGAGGCGGTCTACACCGCTGCGTGTAGCGCGTGCCACGCCGCCGGATTGGCCGGCGCGCCGCGCACGGGCGACGCTGCCGCGTGGGCGCCGCGGATCAGGGGCGGATTCGATTTGCTGGTCAAACACGCGGTTGAGGGGTTTAAGGCGATGCCTCCAAAAGGAGGCAACTCAAACCTCGACCCGATTGAAGTCGCGCGCGCCGTTGCCTTTATGGCGAACCAGGCCGGCGGAAAATTCAAGGAGCCTGCAGCGCCGGCTGCGACGGCCGCGGTGGCGACAACGGCAACACCGGCCCGCGCACCCGCCAGCGCTACTCCCATCGGGGGCTTGGTGCCCACCGCTGCGCCCGCGGGCTCGAAGATGGCAGTGGCTGCTGCGCCCGACGGCGCGAAAGTCTATTCCGCCGGCTGCAACGTGTGCCACGCGGCGGGTGTTGCCGGGGCACCCAAGCTGGGCGACAAGGCCGCCTGGGCGCCGCGGATCACGCTGGGCATCGACGCGCTGACGGCATCGGTTATCAAAGGCAAGGGCGCGATGCCTCCCAGAGGGGCAGTAGCCAATGCCACTGATGCGGAACTGCGTGCGGCAGTGGGCTATATGCTCACCTCGGTCAAATAGCCGCGAGCTCTAGAGTTGCAGCGGATCGACCTCGATATTCCAGCGCGGGCTGGCGCGGTGCAGCCGCAGCGTCGCCAGCCATGGCCGCAGAAATGCATGCAACTGTGGCCGTTGGTCGGCCTCGATCAAAAGCTGTGCGCGCGCGACTCCCGCGACTCGTTGCAGCGTCATTGGCACTGGATCGAACAGCCGCACCGCACCCTCGGACGCACTTAACGCCTCGGCACCTCCCGCATGAGCAGCGCGCAAAAATCCGAGCGCTGCTTCCATCGAGGGCGCTTCGGCCGTCAGCAGGGCCTGATAGGTAAACGGCGGCATGCGCGCAACGGAACGCTCGGCAAGCTGCGTTTCCGCAAACTGCGCGTAGTCGTGCCGCTGCAGCGCTGCGAACAACGGATGGGCCGGAAATCGTGTCTGCACCAACACCCGGCTGGGCATACCCGAACGACCCGCTCGTCCTGAAACCTGCATCAAAGTCGCGAACAATCGCTCTGGCGCGCGGAAGTCGTGCGAAGCAAGCTGGCTGTCGGGGTTTAGTACGACCACCAGCGTCATCCGTTGAAAGTCATGTCCCTTTGCAATCATTTGCGTCCCGACCAGCACGTCGACGCCGCCTGCGTGAACGGCATCTAGCGCGCTCTGAGCCGCGTGGCGCCGCCGCGTCGAATCTCGGTCGATCCGCAAAATCCTCGCGGCCGGCAGCAGCACCTGCAACGTTTCCTCGATGCGCTGCGTCCCCTGGCCGACGCCTTTCAGCGCCTGATTGCCGCACGTGGGGCAAGCGCGCGGGACAGGCGCCGTGTAGCCACAGTGATGGCAGCGCAGGGTGCGGTCCGGTTTGTGAAATACTGCGAACACGGAACAGCGCGGGCAATTCGACAACCAGCCGCACGTTTCGCACGTCACTACGGGCGCGTAGCCACGACGGTTCAGAAACACGAGCGACTGTTCGCCGCGATCCAGTGTGGCGGTCAGTGCATCTGCAATGGGCTCGGACAACCCGTTGCGCGGCTTATGGATGCGCGCGTCGATCAGTTCGATCGGCGGCTGCTCCCCGGTAGCACCTGCGGCACCGATGCGATTTGCAAGACGCAGCAGTCGGTATCGGTCGGTGCGCGCCTGAGCCCACGTTTCGAGCGATGGCGTGGCCGACCCGAGCACGATGGGAATGTTCAGAAGCTGGGCACGCTTGACTGCGAGGTCGCGCGCCGAGTAACGCACACCTTCGCTTCCTTTATAGGACGGGTCGTGCTCTTCGTCGACGACGATGAGTGACAGGTGTGGCAATGAGCAGAACACTGCAAGCCGGGTCCCGATAACAATGCGCGCGCGCCCCTCGTGCGCTGCCAGCCACGCGCTCGCTCGCTCGCCGTCCGCAAGATTGCTGTGCATCGCGACCACGGGTTGATCGCGAAAACGCGCCCGCACCAACGATTCGAGCTGAGGCGTCAGATTGATTTCAGGTACGAGCAGAAGCACTTGCGCATTGGCATCACCGGCCAGCCTTTGCGCAATTGCCGAGAGGTACACCTCGGTCTTGCCACTACCGGTGATTCCGAACAACAGATGCGGTGCAAACCCGGTTGCTTGGTTCAATATTTCGACGGCTGCTGCCTGCTCAGCTGTTAATTCCACCGGTGGTGCGGTGGCTTCGGACCACGGCGCAACCTGGCTTTCGCGCAGCCGGGCAAAGGACCGCGCAGCGCGCGCTCCTGGGACAGTACGCAGCATGCGCGGCAATGACGGCAGCGCGACTTCGCCCCACCCGTACTGGTAATAGTCGGCCGCAAACTGAGTCAACTGCAGCCAGTGCGCCGAAAGTGGACTGGTGTCGTCAAGGCTGCGAGTGATCGGTTTAATCCGGCTAGGCACGATGGCGGAAAGCCCACTGGTACCGACGATGATTCCAACTCGAGCGCCGCGGCCCAAGGGCACAACACATCGAGTCCCGGCCTGAACATCAGCGTCAGCAGCCAGATAAACCAAAGGTTCCGCCACTGGAACATCAAGGAGGACTTGCGCGTAACGGGGCGCGCCTCGGCCAGCGTTCATTACTCAACGCTGGAAGTAGTCGAGCTAACGTGCTGATTTAACAGAAACAACGTCACGCAGATGGCCTGTGGACAATTTTGTGGAGAACTGTTTCCGGCGTGGCTTAAAAGCAACGGGAATTTTCTACACAGCGCGGCGCCGCGAGGTTTCCCGCCATCGCGGCTGCCTGCGAAATCAATGGTTTACCTCGAAGTCGCTGGAATGCAAGCGCTAAACCACTTGGATAGGCGCATGTAATCTAGAGGTAACTGATTTTGTGCATAAGTCAAGCGACGCTACAACTCTTCGTGCCGTTTCCAAACGTTTTTGAAGTGACCACTCACATGCGTTGCATGCGGCTTTGGGAGTGAACGACTTCCACAAGTGTTTGAACACTTTCCGGTGGCGTGAATTGCGAAATTCCATGCCCAAGATTAAATACGTGGCCGCCGACCTTCCCGTGCTGGTCACGCAGAGGTCCGAACGCGTTAAGAACGCGAGTCGCGGCCGCCTCGATCTCATTGGCGCCCGCAAACAACACCATTGGGTCCAAGTTACCTTGCAGCGAGCAACGATCACCGATGCGCGCCCGCGCCCGCGTGAGATTAACCGTCCAATCTAGTCCCACACCATCGCAACCCAGGTCGGCGATCTCCTCAAGCCAAAGGCCGCCGCCCTTCGTAAATACAATCGACGGTATTCGATCACCGTCATGTTCACGCTTCATCTGCGCGATCACCTTGCGCATGTATGCGAGTGAGAATTCCTGGTACGCGCCGTCGGCCAGAATGCCACCCCACGTGTCAAACACCATGACGGCTTGAGCCCCAGCTTCAATCTGTGCGTTCAGATACGCCGCAACTGCGCGTGCGTTGACGTCGAGTAGTCGATGCAGCAGATCCGGCCGCGAGTACAGCATCGTCTTGATCAAGCGAAAGTCGCTGGAGCCCCCGCCCTCGATCATGTAACACGCCAACGTAAATGGGCTGCCGGAAAATCCAATCAGCGGAATTCGATTGGCAAGCGCGGTACGAACCTGCCGCACGGTATCGGTGACGTACTTCAGTTCCACATTCGGGTCGGGGCAAGCCAGTCTTGCCACGTCCGCTTCGGTACGAACCGGACGCTCAAATTTCGGACCTTCGCCGTCAACGAAGTAAAGCCCGAGGCCCATTGCATCCGGGACTGTCAGGATGTCTGAAAAAAGGATCGCGGCATCAAGCTTGAAGCGATCGACCGGCTGCAGCGTCACTTCCGTTGCATAGGCTGGGGATTTGGCAAGCCCGAGAAAGCTACCCGCTCGCTTGCGCGTCGCGTTGTACTCCGGCATGTATCGGCCAGCCTGCCGCATCAGCCAGATCGGCGTGTACTCGGTAGGCTCGCGAAGCAATGCGCGCAGCAGCGTGTCGTTTTGTGGTCTCACTGGCTAACGATATAACAGACGCAAAAAAAGCAGGCGCCGTGGCCTGCTTGTGCGCAAAAAAATGCAGACTTATCTATCAGGGCTTTTTAACGTCGGCCTTGATTTCTTCTTTCTGCTTATCGGCACGCATTTTACTTTTCTCGGCCTTCGCGGCCTTTTTGTCTTTTCCATCACTGGCCATTGGAGCTGCGTCTTTTTTCGCCGGCTTCATCGAGTCGCTTTTCATTGAGTCAGTCTTCATGGAGTCGGTCTTCGCAGGCGCCGCATCTTTCGCCGGCACTGCTGGTGCTTTGTTTTCGGTGGGGGTGTTGCCGTAAGGCTTGGTGGCTTCAACCTTCTTATTTTCGTCTTTCATCTTGTCTTGCGAGAACGCGACCGTCGCAAACGCGGAAGCGATCAGGGCAACGAGCAGCTTTTTCATAGGGATCCTGGGACGGTAAGTTAATGACGATCGGCATGGTTATGCGACTGCCACAAATCGTGGCGGAGCCTTGGCTTCAATTCCACGAAGCTGATACCTGACTCTGCCACCATCACGTCCCAGCCGGGGCGCAGGTTGACACATCCGGATCGCAAAAGGGGAGCAACACAGCCGGCGCAGGTCATTGGAGCCGACGCCGGGCGGTAAATGATGCTTTTTTGCTACTCCTGCGGCAAGGCGAGGCTGCGCAGCTGGAAACGGCCATCCTTACGAAACAGCCAGGTTTCCTGATACACCAACGGGCCGCGCGCGACTAATGACGGCGGGGGTGCTGGCAATGGAGATGCACTCCCAAGCGACCTTAGTGCGGCAGCATCGAGCGAAGCGATGCCCGGCGATCGCATGATTTTGGAATTCATTACCTTGCCGGTCCGGTCCACCGTTGCCTCAACCACGATCACCGCGCGCAGCAAATGCTCGGGACGACCCTCGAAAAGCTGTTTGCTATTGACTTCGTGGATCCGCCCTGCGGCGCGCTGCTTCCAAGATTCGAGTTGCGGATTCAGTGCGGCCAGACGCGCCGTCGGTTTTGAAGGCTCCGGCGAGGATGAGTACGGCTCGACGAGTTCGGGCTTCGCAACGACTATAGGAGCGGATGGGGTTGCGGCAGTTGCGGTAGACGGGCGGGCAGGCGGCGCCGATTCGCAGGCCGCCAGGCCCACTACTGCCACTAAAACGAATGGGTAAGAAGACTTCACGGCGAAAAGCGTAACAGCGGCCAGACAGCGCTCAATACCGCAATTAAAGCCGCAAATCCAGCCCAGCGAGCCAACTGCGCCCCGGCGCCGGTTCGAAGAATCGGCCGTTCGCTTCGTTCACGATGACCGACCCGACAATGCGCGCGTCAAGGAGGTTATCGACCCGCACGAACGCGCGCAAAGTCGTCGCGCCCAGGACAAACGTGCGGGCGATTGCTGCGTTAAACGTGGCATAACCCGGCGCGGCCTCAGTGTTGCGGTCATCGGCCCGCAACTTTGACTGTGCATGCACTTCAAGCGTGAAATCGGCCAGCGGCGCGCGGTACTTGGCCTCCAGATAGGCGGTGCGTTCCGGCACACCCGGCAGTCGATTGCCCTGCGCAACGAGGACCGTCGGTTGCGTGCACGGCGCGGCGGAGCACAACACAAAAGGCTCCGAAAATTCGGCGCGCATCGCAGCCACCGATGCATACATCGAAAGCGCACTGCTGGGCTGCCACCCCAGACTTGCCTCGACGCCGCGTCGGCGCGTTGCAGCGGCGTTTGCAAACGTGGAACGCCCACCTGTGTTGGTGCGAACGACAATGTCATTTTCCGTGTCGATGTAAAACACCGCGACCGTCCCGTGCAACTGGCGCGACCACGCGACTTTTGCGCCAAGCTCGAAGTTGTTGCTGCGCGCAGGTTCTAGCGTCGTATTAAAACCAGCGCTGCCGTCGGGACGATACGCAAGCTCGTTAAGCGTCGGTGTCTCGAAACCACGCCCGTATGACGCATAAACACTGCTTGAGGAAGATGTGCGAAACACCGCACCCACAGTCGGATTGACAGAGTCATAACGGGCGCGGCCGGAATCATCGCCGTTGGTGAGAAACCGGTCACTGCCGCGAAATTCAACGTTAGACGCGCGTACACCTGCATGCAACGCTATACCACTGCTGAGACGGGTCTCAGCCTGGGCATAGGCATCACGCGCTTCGACCACGTTGCGCTCATCGCGGCGCAATCTGCCTTGCTCACCCAGCGTTAGCGCAGGCTGAAATCTGAAGTTTTCATACCCGCGCCGGTTCTCATCGAGCCGTTCTATATTGACGCCAAACGTGAGAACGGAAGCGTCGAGTGCGAGCTGTGCGCGCGCATCAACGCCGCCATAGCTTCGATCAAGGTCAATTACTCCGCCCGGATGGGTTGGGCTCGCCTGTACCGCCACCGGGATTGCCTGAAACTGAGTCACGCTACGGCGTCCAGCCCAAGCGGCTGCGTGGTAACTCCATCGCTGGGAGAAGTCGCCAGCGAGCTGTGCCCCCAATTGCTGCTGATCCGTCGACTTGCGCGTTCTGAATTGAAGCGCCTGTGGGGATGCCTGACGCGGATTGTTTTGCCACTGTGCGCGCGTGAGACCCAGTGGGTCTTCCGCCTCTGGAATGTCGACCGCGTTGAAGGTCAGCCGAAGACGGCCAAGTGGATTGTCGAGTGCCGCGGCGCGTACATTGACGACGTCGCGCCTAGCGGCGCTGTAGTCCCGATAGCCGTCGGTCGAAAACCTGCTCGCATCGAGTGCATATGCGTAGGGGTTCATACCGCCGGTGACGTTCGCGCCTGCACGCCACGTACCGTGCGAGCCGGCTGCGCCCGTGAGTTCGACTTCACTTGGTCCCGGTGCGAGCCGCGTCGTCATCGTGATCGTTCCACCGGACGAATTTCCGTACAACGCAGAAAATGGACCGCGCAGCACTTCGATGCGGTCAACTGCATTCAGCGGGAAATGCGAGACCTGCCCCTGGCCATCAGGCATCGTGGCTGGAATGCCGTCGACGTACAGGCGAACCCCGCGCACGCCAAAGGTCGAGCGCGCGCCGAAGCCTCGTATCGAGATCTGCAGATCCTGCGCGAAGTTATGTCGATTGAGTACGACCACACCCGGGACGCGCACCAATGATTCAGAAAGATTGACACGAAGATTTGCGTCGCGCACTTCGTCGCGAGTCAGTACATCCGTCGAGGCAGGCACATCGAACTGCGCCCGCTCGGTGCGCGTCGCGGTGACTACGACGCGGTCTAGTGTTAGCGGAGATTCCTGGCCGGTGGCCGTACACGAAAAAAAAACAGCAGCCAATCCGACGACTACGAGAACACGTTGATTCATTCGGGACGCATTGAATCGCAGCAGCGCTTCAGTGGTTGACGGCTTCGCCTCTTCTGCCAAAGAGTCGCGCTTTGCAGTGGCTACTTGCCGCGCAGCTTTCGTATCGCGGCGAGCTGGGCTGCCAATGCCGACATCTCGGCCTCGACTTTCGCAATCTCGAGCTCGCTTCCGGCGTTCTTGCGCACTTCCTCTGCCTTCTCGAGAGCGTCGCGCGCCTTTGCTTCATCAAGATCCTGTCCGCGAATCGCCGTGTCGGCCAGAACCGTCACGACGTTAGGCTGCACTTCGAGAATCCCGCCTGCGACGAAGACGTGCTCCTCATCGGCCTGGCCGGGGATTCGGATGCGCACTACACCCGGGCGGATTCGTGTGATCAGGGGCGTGTGACGTGGATAGATGCCTAACTCCCCCGCTTCACCGGGCAGCGCCACGAACTCCGCCTCGCCCGAGAAGATGCCTTGCTCGGCACTGACCACGTCAACGTGAATGGTCGCGGCCATTACTGAAGCTTCTTCTCAAACGCCTCATCGATCGTGCCGACCATGTAAAACGCCTGCTCCGGCAACGCATCGCATTCACCATCGACAATCATCTTGAAGCCGCGGATGGTTTCCTTCAATGTCACGTACTTGCCCGGCGAGCCGGTAAACACTTCGGCCACCTTGAAAGGCTGCGACAGGAAGCGCTGGATCTTGCGCGCGCGCGACACCGCGAGGCGGTCTTCGGGCGAGAGCTCGTCCATGCCGAGAATTGCAATGATGTCGCGCAGCTCCCGGTAGCGTTGCAAGGTTGATTGCACGCGTCGAGTGGTGTCGTAGTGCTCCTCGCCAACGACGTTCGGATCGACTTGCCGGGACGTGGAGTCGAGCGGATCGACCGCAGGATAAATTCCGAGCGAGGCGATATCGCGCGACAGAACGACCGTCGCATCCAAGTGACCAAATGTCGTGGCCGGCGACGGATCGGTCAAGTCATCCGCCGGTACGTACACCGCTTGGATCGAGGTGATCGAGCCAACTTTGGTCGACGTAATGCGCTCCTGCAGCTTGCCCATTTCTTCCGCCAGCGTGGGTTGATATCCCACCGCCGACGGCATACGCCCGAGCAGTGCCGAGACCTCGGTTCCCGCAAGGGTATAGCGGTAGATGTTGTCGACAAAGAACAAGATGTCGCGGCCTTCATCGCGAAATCGTTCGGCCATCGTCAAGCCGGTCAGTCCGACACGCAAACGGTTGCCGGGCGGCTCGTTCATTTGCCCGAACACCATCGCTACCTTCGATTTCGACAGATCGTCCTGCACAATGACCTTCGCGTCGGACATCTCGTGATAGAAGTCGTTGCCCTCGCGCGTGCGCTCGCCGACCCCCGCGAACACGGACAGTCCCGAGTGCTCAGTTGCGATGTTGTTGATCAGCTCGAGCATCGTCACCGTCTTGCCGACACCGGCGCCGCCGAACAAGCCGATCTTGCCGCCCTTGGCAAAGGGACAAATTAAATCAATCACCTTGATGCCCGTCTCGAGCAGCTCGACCGACGGCGACAATTCATCGAACTTCGGTGCTGGCTGATGAATTCCGCGGCGCTCGTCCGAAAGAATCGGTCCGCGCTCGTCGATCGGACGCCCCAGCACATCCATCACTCGCCCCAGCACACCCGGGCCGACAGGGACCTGGATGTTGCCACCGGTATCGGTGACCGCCATGCCACGCCGCAACCCATCCGACGAGCCCATTGCGATCGTGCGCACGACGCCGTCGCCCAACTGCTGCTGCACTTCAAACGTGAGTCCCTGTTCGACCAGCTTGTTGGTCTTGTCTTCATCAAGGGTAAGCGCGTTATAGACATGCGGCATCTGGTCGCGCGGAAATTCGATATCGACAACCGCGCCGATACATTGAACAATAGTTCCGGTACTCATGACGTCCTCACGTTAGGAGACTGCGGCGGCACCGCCGACGATCTCGGAAATCTCTTTCGTAATACCTGCCTGCCGCGTCTTGTTGTAGACGAGCTGCAATTCTTCAATCAACTTCTTTGCGTTGTCCGACGCAGCCTTCATCGCGACCATGCGCGCGCTTTGCTCGGACGCCATGTTCTCGGCGACTGATTGAAAAATCAGCGCCTCGACATAGCGGACCATCAACGTGTCGATCACCGCGCGCGGATCGGGCTCGTAGATGTAGTCCCATGAGTACGCGCGTTTTTCTTCTTCGGTCTGCGCAAGGCGGTCAGCGGTTAGCGGGAGCAGCTGCTCGATCACCGGCTCCTGCTTCATCGTGTTCACGAACCGTGTGTACGCAAGGTATACCGCGTCGAGCTTCCCTTCCGCATACTGATCGAGCAAGATCTTGACCGGCCCGATCAGAGCTTCGATGTGTGGCCGGTCGCCCATCTGCACGTAATGCGATACGACGTTTGCATTCAATCGCTGCAGAAATCCGAATCCCTTGTTGCCAATTGCGGTGGCGTTGATCTTCACATCCTGCGCGGACAGTTCTTTGAATCTGACAAGCACCGCGCGCTGAATATTCGTGTTCAATCCGCCGCACAACCCTTTGTCGGTCGTGATGACAATCAAGCCAACAGCCTTCTTGCCTTGATGCTTCTGAACGAATGGATGCCGATACTCCGGGTTCGCGAGCGCCAGATGCGCGACGATGTTGCGAATCTTGTCGCCGTAAGGCCGCACCTGGCGCATGCGCTCCTGCGCTTTTCGCATCTTCGATGCAGCGACCATCTCCATGGCCTTGGTGATCTTGCGCGTGTTCTGCACGCTCTTGATCTTGCCGCGGATTTCTTTGGTACTGGGCATGACGTTCTGGCTACGAGCTCTTCTTGAAGTCTGCGATAGCCTTGGTCAACTCGGCTTCGTCGTCTTTCGACAAATCCTTGGTGGACTCGATGCGATCGATTAGGGCGGCGTACTTAGTCTTCACAAAGTCGCGCAGCGCTTTTTCGGCGCCAAGACAATCCTTGACCTCGATATCGTCAAACGCGCCGTTGTTGACCGCAAACAACGTGACTGCCATCTCCCACACCTGCAGCGGCTGATACTGCGGCTGCTTCATCAATTCGGTAACCCTGCGACCGCGCTCGAGCTGCTTACGCGTGGCTTCGTCGAGGTCGGACGCAAACTGCGCAAAGGCAGCGAGCTCGCGATACTGCGCGAGCGCTAGGCGAACACCGCCGCCAAGTTTTTTGATCACTTTGGTCTGCGCCGCGCCACCGACGCGCGACACTGAGATGCCGGCGTTGATTGCAGGGCGAATGCCGGCGTTGAACAAATCGGTCTCAAGAAATATCTGACCGTCGGTAATTGAGATCACATTGGTCGGAACGAACGCTGTGACGTCGCCCGCTTGCGTTTCGATAATGGGTAGCGCGGTCAGTGACCCGGTCTTGCCCTTGACTTCGCCTTTCGTGAACTTCTCGACGTAGTCAGCGTTGACACGTGCCGCGCGCTCGAGCAAGCGTGAATGCAGATAAAACACGTCGCCGGGATAAGCCTCGCGCCCCGGTGGACGACGCAGCAGCAACGAAACCTGCCGGTAGGCCCATGCCTGCTTAGTCAAGTCGTCATAGATGATCAGCGCGTCCTGCCCGCGGTCGCGAAAATATTCGCCCATCGTGCAGCCCGAATACGGAGCGATGTATTGCATCGCAGCCGAATCCGATGCGGACGCCGCGACGATGATCGTGTAGTCCATCGCACCGTACTGCTCGAGCTTGCGCAGCACGGTGGCTATCGTCGACGCTTTTTGCCCGATCGCGACGTACACACATATCAGATCCTTGCCCTTCTGATTGATGATCGTGTCGACCGCCACCGCGGTCTTGCCGGTCTGGCGGTCGCCGATGATCAGCTCGCGCTGGCCGCGGCCCACGGGCACCATCGCGTCGATCGCCTTCAATCCGGTCTGCACCGGCTGTGACACCGATTCGCGCGCGATCACCCCCGGGGCGACCTTCTCGATGACGTCGGTCATCTTCGCGTTGATCGGGCCCTTGCCGTCGATCGGCAGTCCGAGCGAGTTGACGACCCGGCCGAGCAGTTCGGGACCGACCGGCACTTCGAGAATGCGGCCGGTCGCCTTGACCGAATCGCCCTCGCGAATATGTTCGTAGGGCCCGAGCACAACCGCACCCACGGAATCGCGCTCGAGGTTCAGCGCCAGCCCAAAGGTGTCACCCGGAAACTCAAGCATTTCGCCTTGGCTAACGTCTGCCAACCCGTGTATCCGGCAGATGCCGTCAGTGACAGTGACGACGGTGCCCTGCGTGCGGAAATCCGCCGTCAGTGTGAGTTTCTGAATCTGGTTGCGGATCAGCTCGCTGATCTCGGAAGGTTTTAGCTGTTGCATCAAATTCCTTGCTGGTGGTTCATTCAGCGCGCAGCGCCGATGCCATGCTTGCGAGGCGCCCGCGCACGGTGCCATCGATGACTTCATCACCCACGGTGATCAAGGCGCCGCCAATCAGCGCGGGGTCTACCGTTACATGTGGCCGAACTTTGCGTTTAAACCGACGCTCCAGATCGCCCACCAACTGCGCAAGTGACGCGTCGTCGACCGGAAACGCACTTTGAATCTGCGCCTCGATGACACCTTCACGCTCGTCTTTCAACGAATCGAACAACGTCGCAATCTCGGGCAGCACCGACAGCCGATCGTTGTCGATCAGCACTCGAACAAAATTCTGTGCTTCAGCGTCCAACGCGTCGCCGGTACCCGCAGCGACCAGTCCATAAAGCTGCTCCGGACCCACTTTCGGATCGCCGATTGCGTTGTGCATGTTCGGATCTGACACGATCATCGCCAGACGCCGCAACGCCTGCGACCATGCTTGCAGTTTTCCGCCGGCATCGGCCGAAGTGAAAACAGCATCGGCATACGGGCGCGCTATCGTCAGATTTTCTGCCATGCGATCGCTTAGCGCAGTTGCTCGCGCAACTGTTTTAACAAGTCAGCGTGCGCTTGCGCGTTGACTTCCTTCTGCAAAATCTTCTCAGCGCCCGCAACCGCCAGCATGGCAACTTGCTCGCGCAATTGGTCTTTGGCACTGGACATTTGCTGCTCAATCTCGGCTTGCGCCGCCGCCTTCTCGCGCGCGCCCTCAGTGCGTGCCGCCCCCTTCGCGTCTTCGATCATTTGCGCGGCGCGCTGCTCGGCCTGCAGGATGATCTGCGACGAACGCTGTCTGGCTTCGCCCACCGATTGGTCGGCCTGCTTCGATGCGTTTTCAAGCGTCACGCGTGCCTGCTCTGCCTCCGCAAGCCCGGCGATAATTCTCTTCTGCCGCTCCTCCATTGGTCCGGCCAGTAGCGGCCAGACCCACTTAACGCAGATCCAGATGAACAGCACAAACATGATCGCCTGCGCGAACAGCGTCAGGTTGATATTCATCGCGCCGTGAACCTAATTAATCACAGTCAGCAGAGGATTGGCGAACGCGAAGAACATCGCCAAGCCGACGCCGATGATGAAGGACGCGTCGATCAACCCAAGCAGCAGGAACACCTTCGCCTGCAACTGCGGCATCAATTCTGGCTGCCGAGCCGCACCTTCCAGAAAGCGGCTGCACATGATGCCAACGCCAACACATGCGCCGAGTGCACCGAGGCCAATCATCAGGCCGATGCCGATACTGGTATAGGCCTGCACCATTGCCAGCAGTTGAAGCTTTTCCATTGTTATAAGTCCTCGTTGTAAATAATCAGTGATGCTCGTGAGCGATCTGGATGTAAACGATCGTCAACATCATGAAGATGTAAGCCTGCAATAGAACTATCAGAACGTGAAAAAGCGCCCACAGCAGACTTAACGGAATGGCGAATACGGTACCCACCACTCCTGCCGCTGCCATAGTCCATAGCAACAGAAAAATAATCTCGCCCGCGTACATATTGCCGAACAGCCGCAGCGAATGCGACAAAGGTCGCGAAATCAGCTCGACTAGGTTAAACAACAGGTTGGGAACCCAGAGCAATGGATTCTTGCCAAACGGCGTACAGAACAACTCGTAAACAAAACCGCCAAGCCCTTTAACGGCGATGAAGAAGTAAATCATTAGCAGCCAAACAGCGAGCGCCAAAGCGAACGTAGTATTGACGTCGGCCGTCGGAACGTTGCGAAAGTGCTCCTGCCCCAACACGTACTTGTGAAACAAGTGCATCAAATCAACCGGAAGAAAGTCCATTGCGTTCATCAGCAACACCCACAAGAACACTGTGAGCGCGGTGGCTGCGACAAAGCGATGGTTGTCCCCGTGATAGATGCCCTTAACCTGATTCTCGACGAACTCAAAAACGAACTCGACAAAGGCTTGCCTTGGTCCCGGGACGCCGGAAGTTGCGCCACTTACCACCCATCGCAGGAAACCCAAGAACAAGACTCCGAGTACGAACGAGACGGCAATCGTGTCCCAATGAAACGCCCAGAAACCTTCGCCTGACGCATTGAACGTCAGGTGATTGGCAATATACGAAGTCGGTGTGAGCTGCCCTTCTGTCGCCACGGCTAAGTTTCTTTAACAAAAAGGGCCATCGAGAACAGGATTGTCGTGACCGTAAAGGTCGCTATCAGCCCGATCGCAACGACATTCTTGTACAGCACAAATACCGCCGCCAGCCCGGCGACGAGCAATAACACCTTCAATGCTTCGGCCACCAGCGCACTTGATATCGCCGTCGCCGCATCAGACGCCGGCTTGCGCAACGCGAACCAGGCCGCGGCCAGCCCACCCGTCATGCTGATAGCACCACCGAGGGCCGCGGACAACGCTCCATGCACACCGGCCAGCCAACCGACGACAACGACGGCGAGTCCGGTTGCGACAAGCTGCCACCTGAGAACCGTGCGAATCGGCTGGGCTAGTGCAAAAGACATTCAGACGGGAATGACGCAAGTAAAACGAAAAAAGCCGCGCATTGTACTGCGCCGCGACAGCACGGGTCAAAGGTGCATCTTGAATCAGTCACGGCGATCAGCGCCGCAGACGCGTAACGATACCGTCGAGTTGATCGAGGTTCGAAAATTGAATCGTTAGCACACCCTTGCCGCGCGCGTTTGCTTGGAGTTCGACAACCGCGCCGAGCGAATCGGCAAGTTCTTCCTCGAGCCGCACAATGTCGCGACTGCGCACGCGCGCCTTCCCGGAACCCTTGCGGGGCTTTGCGCCATCCGCCCGCGCGACCAGTGCTTCGGCTGCGCGCACTGACATTTGCTTGGCCGCGATCCGATTCGCAAATTGAATCTGTTGGGCGGCGCCTAGAGGCAGCAGCGCGCGCGCATGCCCCATGTCGAGCTTGTCTTCCATCACCATCTGCTGCACCGGCGCCGCAAGATTGATCAGTCGCAGAAGATTCGAGGTGGCGCTGCGCGAACGCCCAATCGCATGCGCCGCCTGCTCGTGCGTGAACTGGAATTCACGTATGAGCCTTGCCACCCCATGTGCTTCTTCAAGGGGGTTTAGGTCCTCGCGCTGAATATTTTCGATCAACGCCATCGCGAGCGCCGCGTTATCCGGCACCTCCTTGATGATGACCGGTACTTCGAAAAGACCCGCCAGCGCAGCAGCTCGCACGCGGCGCTCACCGGCGATGATTTCGTAGTCCGCGCCGACCGCTCGCACCAGCACCGGCTGAATGATCCCCTGTGCCTTGATCGACTCGGCCAATTCGCGCAGGGATTCACCGTTCATCTTCGTGCGCGGCTGGTATTTGCCTGGACGCAGCCGCGCCAACGGCAGCGTGCCCGGCACCGTCGAGTCTGCTGTTGCCGTTACGCCGCCCAGCAGTGCGTCAAGACCACGCCCGAGGCCCTTGGTCCGCTTCACAACCTTGCTCCGCTGTCGAAGCGCGATGTTTGAAGGACAGCTCGGCTTGGTCGATTCATCGTTGATCCTTACCTTCAGCACGCACCCGATACCAATATGCGTAGCAGTCCTCAAACCCGAATTTCGCATATGCGCGACGCGCCGCGATATTGTCGGCCTCCACCTGCAGATAGGCGGTTGACGCACCCGCACTTCGCGCGCGATTCAACAGCTCAGACACCAGCGCGGTGCCGATTCCCTGGCCTCGATGCGATTCCGCAGTGACCATGCCGAAGATGCCTGCCAGGGTGCCGTCGACCGCGACGCTGCCACATGCGATCGGGACGTCGCCATCAAAGTGCGCAACATAGACTCCCATGATCGCCGAACGCGCATAGCGATCGTGTTCCGCTTTTGTCTTTTTCCCGTCAAGCCCGTGCAGCTGGCCGAACGCCGACGTGAAGGTGTTTACATCAACACTTCGCACCTGCGAGTGACTGCAGTCGTTCAATGCACCCGAAAGCGCAAGCGACATAACGCGAGTGTCTTGATACGCGTCAAAGTTGGCAGCCGCTAGAGCCGTATCCAGTTTGTCCGGTCGAGAAAACGGTGTGACCCGGTAAAGACAGGGCAAGTCGTGGCGCTGATAAAAATCGATGCAGTAGTTTATTTTTTCCGGAAGTGGGAGGACGCCCGCACCCATCGCGTTGATGCAGCAAGCGCGCTTCGCCTTGCCGGGCGAATACCGCAATACCCATCCATCGTAAAAGCTTTGCTGGCTCGGCTGAGCCACCGAAAGTGAAGCGTCTTCGATACGCGCCGCCAACTGATCGCGTGTATCGCGCAGAGATGCTGGGATGGTGCTGGGATCCAACATGCGTTAAGCCGCGAGCTTCATCGCCTGCACGCGTTCGATCATCTCGGCTCCAAACGAAATGTAGGCTTGAGCGCCCTTTGACGCGCGATCGTAGGCAACGCCGGGAAGCCCGTAACTGGGCGCTTCCGCGAGGCGCACGTTGCGCGGAATGATCGTTGTGAAGACCTTGTCTCCAAATTTCTCGACGAGCTGTTCGGAGACTTGCTGTTGCAACGTCATGCGCGCGTCGAACATCACGCGCAGCAATCCGATGATCCGCAGGTCCGGATTTAAATGACCCGCCACACGCTGAATTGTGTTGACCAGATCTGCCAGACCCTCGAGCGCAAAGTATTCGCACTGCATGGGAATGATTACTCCGTGCGCCGCACACAATCCATTGAGCGTCAGCAGTGAAAGCGACGGAGGGCAGTCGATCAGGATGAACTCATATTCGTGCTGGACCTGTGCCAGGGCGCGCTTCATCCGCATCTCGCGCTGGTCAAGGTTGACTAGCTCGATCTCGGCGCCTGCAAGCTCGCGGTTTGCACCAAGCACGTCATAGCCGCCATGCTCGGCATGCTGACGTGCGTCCGTTATGTCGTTGATGCCGAGCAGCACCTGATAGACACTGGCATCGAGCGTGCGCTTGTCTATCCCGCTCCCCATCGTTGCATTGCCTTGGGGATCCAGGTCAACCAACAGGACGCGCGGGCCATGCGCCGCAATGCCCGCGGCAAGATTGACCGCCGTGGTGGTTTTGCCGACGCCACCTTTCTGATTGGCAATGCAAAAGATTCGAGCCACCGGCCGCTATCCCGACAATGGACGCAGTTGCATGACAATCAAGTGGCGCTGGGCGGCAAGACCCGGCACACGCAATCGAATCGTCTCGAGCACTTGGACATCTGACGCCGACACCTGCAGTGCGTCCAACTCCGCGTCGGGACGTACGCCTTTCATGGCAAACCACCACCCGCCCGGAGCAATCAGGTGCCGTGTGGCCCGCACGAATTCGGACAGCGTCGCAAACGCTCGAGCGACAACCACGTGGAACAACGAAAGCGGGCGTAGATCCTCGACGTTTGCATGCACGCATTCGACGTTTGCCAGCAGAAGTTCGAGCTTTGCCTGCATCAGAAATGCGACTTTTTTCTGGACCTTGTCGACCAAAGTCACGTGCCAATTTGGAGCAGCAATCGCCAGAGGAACGCCCGGTAGACCGCCACCGCTGCCGACATCGAGCACCTTGACAGGCCGCGGGCCATTAAGGCGCTGCAAGTGGGGTAGCACTGCCAGCGAGTCGAGCAGATGATGCGTAAGGACATCGGCCGAAGACTGGATGGCCGTAAGGTTATGAACGGTATTCCAGCGCAGCAACAGCGCCACGTAGCGGGCCATCGTCTGCGACTGCGACGTGCTCAAACCCAATCCTAGCGGCAGCGCCGCCTCTCCGATGCATGCGGCATCTAACGACTCCAATCGCGGGGACGGCGAAATAGCCACGCAAGCAGCGTGGCGGATCAGGCTGCAAGGCGGCGCTCGCCGCTGCTCTTGTTGAGACGCTTCAGATGTACAAGCAGTAGCGAAATCGCAGCGGGTGTCACGCCCGAAATTCTCGATGCCTGCCCAATCGTCTCGGGGCGCTGCGCCAGCAACTTTTGCGCAACCTCACACGACAGACCGCGGACCCCTGCGTAATCGAACGCCGCCGGGATGCAGGTTGTTTCGTGACCGGCGCGGCGCGCGACCTCGTCTTTCTGGCGCGATATATAGCCGGCGTACTTGACCTGTATCTCAACTTGCTCGGCAACGTCCGACGGCGGCCTCGGGGTTTCCAAGAGCAGAGCGCCGTCCGAACCGGTCAGAGAAACCAGGTTCGAGTACGTCACTTCAGGGCGTCCAAGCAAGTCTGTGAGCGCGTACTCACGTTCCAGCACCTTACCAAACACCCGCACCATCGCTTGCTCCCCAAGTAAGCGAGGATTCACCCACGTGGACTTCATCCGTTCGAGTTCAAGCGCCACGGCGTCGCGTTTCCGACTGAACGCTTCCCACCGCTTATCGTCAACACACCCCAGCGATCGGCCTATTTCCGTCAGCCGCGCGTCTGCGTTGTCCTCGCGAAGAGACAGTCGATATTCTGCCCGGCTCGTAAACATGCGATACGGCTCTGCGACTCCGCGGGTGATCAGATCGTCAACGAGCACTCCCAGATAGGCCTCGTTGCGTTGCGGGCACCAGGCCGAGCGGCCGCTAGCCGCCAGGGCTGCGTTGACGCCAGCGAGCAAGCCTTGGGCGGCAGCTTCCTCATATCCGGTCGTGCCGTTAATTTGCCCCGCGAAGTACAGACCGTCGATAGCCTTCGTTTCCAGCGAGCTCTTTAGCGCACGCGGATCGAAGTAATCGTATTCAATCGCATAACCCGGGCGCACGATGTGAGCGTGCTCCATGCCATGGATCGATCGCACAACTTGCAGCTGCACGTCAAACGGCAGCGATGTTGAGATTCCGTTCGGATACACCTCGGACGTCGTCAACCCTTCGGGCTCGAGGAATATCTGATGACTTTGTTTGTCTGCGAATCTGTGAATCTTGTCTTCGATCGACGGACAGTACCGGGGACCGACCCCCTCGATCACGCCGGAGTACATCGGAGAGCGGTCAAGGTTGGCGCGAATGACTTCGTGCGTTTGTTCGTTTGTGTGCGTAATCCAGCACGATAATTGCGCGGGATGCTGTGCCGGACTGCCCAGGAAGGAAAAAACAGGCACCGGATCCAATTCGCCTAACTGTCGCTCGCACTTGGCATAGTCAATCGTCCGCCCGTCGATGCGCGGAGGCGTTCCCGTCTTCAAACGGCCATGAGGCAACTGCATGTCCTGAAGTCTGGCTGCCAACGAAGTCGCCGCGGGATCACCTGCGCGCCCCGCGGCGTAGTGCTTCATGCCGATGTGAATCAGGCCGTTAAGAAAAGTCCCGGCGGTCAGCACAACGGTGGATCCGTAAAACCGAATCCCCGACTGCGTGACAGCGCCCACCACGCGCGTTCCCTCTAGCAACAGATCATCCACAGGCTGCTGGAATAGCGACAGCCGCGGCTGGGCCTCAAGGCGCGTGCGAATCGCATTTCGATACAGCACTCGGTCTGCCTGCGCGCGTGTGGCGCGGACTGCTGGCCCTTTGGAGCGATTCAATATTCGAAACTGAATACCTGCTTCGTCAGTCGCAGCTGCCATCGCGCCGCCCAGCGCGTCGATTTCCTTCACCAAATGACCTTTGCCAATACCTCCGATCGACGGATTGCAAGACATTTGGCCCAGTGTTTCGAGGCTGTGCGTTAGCAGCAGAGTAGAGCAGCCCATACGAGCAGAGGCGAGGGCAGCTTCGGTCCCGGCGTGCCCACCGCCGATGACAATTACATCGAAATGTTCCGGAAACCGCATCGCGCTTTAGATGGATGCCGCGCTGGATGCGGCCCTTCCAAGAAGTATACGCAGCGGTGATGTGTTCCACGTGGAACAGCTCGCTACGTTCCACGTGAAACAGCACGGCCTATTGACTGAACCGAGGCACCAAAGCCGTCCCGCGTACCCTCAAGTTGACCGGTGCCTGTACGCGCTGAGCGCCCAGCTCAACGCGCACAGCCCCTGCAAGGGCCAAGTCCGGCGCAACTGTGAAATCGCTGCGCGCCGCCATCGCTCCCGCACGACCGCCGGTATCCTCGAATCGGACACCGCTGGAAGACGCGGCCAGCATTCCGTTGAACTCTGTGAAACGGGTTATGCCCGCCGCCATCGCGCCTTGCGAAGCAGCCAAGCCAAGGTTGATGCCATTCAGCGTGGCCCATCGCATTTGAAACGGGCCGGCGATAACGCTTCGTGCAATTGCATCGTCGAGCGTTGGACCGCGACCGGCAACGGTCAGGCTCAAGGTTGCAGTCCCCTGCACCGCCGTAGGAGGCTCTTCACCGGTAGCAGCACCCTGCGTACGTGGCTTGAGCCCATGCAGCACAGATTCGACGTCAATGTTCGACGCTCCCGCGACACCCGTGATTGCCCATTCGACGTCGGTCGCCGCGTAGATCGTCCCGCTGGTCATCCCAAAGAATCCCGCGAGCGTGAAATCGGAAATTTCGATGACGTTATCGAAGATTCGGCCTGACGCCTGCACTTCATTCCACCGAACGCGGGGTCCAAAAGGAGGCATCCAACGATCAGCATTGAGTCGAAACTCGATTGAGTCACGACCGTCAGGCATCCGACCCGGCATAAACGACAGCTGGACGCTGCCGTCCGCGTCGAGCGGGCGTAACACCAGGGGGCCGAAGGTGCCGTCGGCTTTACGCCGCAGTACACCTTCGTACGCATCGGGAAATAGCGCCGATTCTCCGATGCGGACCGAAGCGAAACGGATCGTGGATATCTTGCTCGGAAGTTCGCGTGCGCCCCCAGGCAGGCTGCGGACGATGTAGGCGGCCTGCGCAGGCGTCACCGTCATCGGCGCAATCAAAGCTTCGCTCCACACCCAATTGCCGCCCCGCACCGCGCTCCACAAATCTTTCCAGTTGATTAGCAGCGAGACTTCTTCGGCCTTGAATTGCCCACCCGCGTCGATTCCACGTACCGTCAACCGCGGCGTCGGCGTGAAGCGAAAGTTGGTGTTTGCTACTTGCACCGGTCTCTTGAAGACAGCGGTAAGCCGCTCTGAGACACGCGACGCCGAGGTCTCCTCACGCAGCGGGGCCAGCGTCGCATATACACCGGCGGCGATGACCGCTAATACGGCGACCATTAGCAACCTTTTCATCCACACGCGAAGAATTTCCCGGCGCCTGCCATCGGAATATTCATTCGCTTCGGCTCGATCGCGCTCCTCTTGCAAATCCAGCCGGTCGGGGACGTTGACGGTCGTTATTGCCCAGTGGGTCGACGCGCCATTGATCTCATAACCACCCGTCGTGCTAGGCGGGCGCTTCTTCGACTTTCGTGAGCGCTCACTATCGCGAGAGCGGGCTGCTACCCTTGGTTTTTGCGCCGGCTCCATGCCCGAATGCAGCGAGCCCATAACGGTCGCCTCACGTGTTAACTGCGCTGCTGCCTGCTCAATGCTGGCGCGAACCATCTCAGCAGCAACCGCCTCATCCGAGTCGCCGAAAACGGTAATCGGATCAAGATCGGTCTGCTCGAGAAAGTGCGCTACCGCCTGAGGCTCGAGAGGCGGCGGCGTCGGAATCGAGCCATTACCCTTGGCCGGTTCGTAACTCATAGGCTCGACGAGACTCGCATCTTGAAGCTTGCGCAACGCGCGCTCGATGCGTTCATCATTGAGGCTAGGCAGCCTGCTTTTCAGGCCGGCGACATTCAGTCGGCCGTCGAGCAAAATCAAAATCAGCCGTTCGCTCTGCGTGAACTGATGCGATTTCTCATAGACCTCGCGCACACCTCTATCGGTGCGTCGGTACATCATGGAAACGTTTAACGCCATGCGATTGGAGAAATGTACGAAGCCTGTCAACGTGAGCAATAGCCCGGTTCCATCGATTGTATCGATGAAGGGGCCGTCATCACAGGCTCCGTTTGGCCGATAAGGAGGTCATAACAGCCCTGTTTATGAAGCTGCGTCAGGTTCCCTCGCGCACATAAGTGCAGGGCGCTTGTTACTCGGTCGGAGTTCGACGCGCAATCGCGCTAAAGGGCAGGCCGCAAATCAGGAAACCGGCTGCATGCGACGGCGTACCCACCACTCCTGAAATTCGCCCACGATGCCGCGACGAAACGCCATCACGCAGATGACGAAAATGAGCCCGGTGACTATCGTGACCGCTTCGCCAAGGCCGTTAAACCATTCGATGCCGGTCGTGCGTCCAAGAAAGGCGCCGATGTTGCCGACCTTGTTTTCGAGCGCGACGACGATGGCGGCGCCCAGGATCGGGCCAAGCATGGTTCCCATCCCGCCGACCAGCACCATCAGAATGACCAGGCCGGACATGCTCCAATGTGCATCGGTCAGCGTAGCGAACCCGAGCACCAGCGTCTTGCTGGCGCCGGCCAATCCGGCGAGCGCTGCCGACAGCACAAAGGCGAGTAGTTTGAAGCGGGCTACGTTATAGCCAAGCGACGTGGCACGCGCCTCGTTCTCGCGAATCGCTTTCAGCACCTGACCGAAGGGTGAATGCACGATTCGGTAGATCAACAGGAACGACAGCACGAAGATCCCGAGCACGACGTAGTACAGGGTCAGATCGCTGGTCAGATCGATG
>Ga0183260_10000811_pt1 | contig 26583 bp, 27 predicted proteins | sample AntDrymUQ4972206_2_FD_129768 | JGI IMG/M metagenome (GOLD analysis project Ga0183260, IMG submission 129768) | Polar desert sand microbial communities from Dry Valleys, Antarctica - metaG UQ497 (22.06) (version 2) (version 2) | ecosystem: Environmental > Terrestrial > Soil > Desert | place... | reverse complement strand
CGGTGGGCGCACCTCCTCCGGACGCGGCTCGATCGCGGCGACCGCGTCCTCGTGATGCTCGGCAAGACACCCGCCTGGCACTGCGCGATGCTCGGTGCCCTGAAGGGCGGGCTCGTCGCCGTGCCGTGCCCCGACATGCTGCGCGCGGCGGATCTCGCATACCGGGTGCAGCACTCGGGGGCGCGACTCGTGATCGCCGACCGGGCGAACGAGATCGAGGTCGAGGAGATGCGCAACCAGGTCGGCGGCAGCGTCCTCGTGCTCTACCTGGACGAGGCGAAGCGGGAGCTGACGAGATACCTCCCGGTCGCGCCGACCGAGGACACCCGCGCATCGGAGTCGGCGCTGATCCTCTACACCTCGGGCACGACCAAGGAGCCGCGTGGCGTCGTCCACACGCATGCATATACGTGGGCGAAGCGAATGCAGGCGGGACAGTGGCTCGACGCAGGCGAGGGGGACGTCGTCTGGTGCACGGCTTCGACGGGGTGGGCGAAAGCGGTCTGGAACGTCCTCCTCGGCCCGTGGTCGCACGGCGCGGAGATCGTGCTCCACGAGGCGCCGTTCGAGGCCGAGGAGCGGCTCGGGCTGCTCGAGAAGCTCGGAGTCACGATCCTGTGCCAGGCGCCGACCGAGTACCGCTTCCTCGCGAAGAGCGAGGCGCTCGAGAAGGCGTACATCCCGAGCCTTCGCCACGCCGTCTCCGCGGGCGAGCCGCTCAACCCCGAGGTGATCGCGCGCTTCCAGGAGACGCTGGGGCTCACGATCCACGACGGCTACGGACAGACCGAGAACACACTGCTCGTCGCGAACCTCCCCGAGGCCGAGATTCGACCCGGCTCGATGGGACTTCCGACGCCCGGTCACGACGTCGCCGTGATCGACGAGGCGGGGCACGTCTGCCCGCCGGGCGTCGAGGGGGACATCGCGCTGATCGGCCGGCCGCCGACGCTGTTCACGGGCTACTGGGAAGCACCGGAAGACACCGACAACGCGTTCCGCGACGGGTGGTACCTCACCGGCGACCGGGCCACGCGCGACGACGAGGGCTACCTCTGGTTCGTCGGGCGCGCGGACGACGTGATCCTTTCGTCCGCGTACCGGATCGGGCCGTTCGAGGTCGAGAGCGCGCTCCTCGAGCATCCCGCGGTCAGGGAGAGCGCCGTCGTCGGCGTCCCCGACGAGGATCGCGGTCAGATCGTCAAGGCCTTCGTCGTGCTCCGCGAGGGGCACGACCCCGACCAGGCGCTCGTCACCGAGCTCCAGGAGCACGTCAAGGCGGTTACCGCGCCGTACAAGTACCCGCGCGCCGTCGCGTTCGTCGACGACCTGCCGAAGACGTCGAGTGGCAAGATTCGCCGGGCCGAGCTGCGTGCCAACCCCGACGTCGGCGTCGTTCCCTCCGCCGCCGACGAGCCCGAGTTGGTCACGATCCCGTTCGCGTTCGAGACGCACGAGGCGGACGTCGTCAGGCAGCGTCCCGGGGACGCGACGCGCGAGGCGCTCGAGGCGGCCCGCCGAGCGGAGGCGGAGGAAGCGGAGCGCCGGTCGGAGGACGCAGTCGAGACCGAGCGCGCCCGTGCGGCCGAGGAGGCGCGCGCCGAAGCCGAAGCGCCAGCACGCCGGGACGCCGAAGAAGCACGCGCCCGCGCCGAAGCCCAAGAGCAGGCACGTCGGGAAGCTGAGGAGCAAATACGTGCCCTCGCCGAAGCCGAAGAGGCACGCGCCCGCGCCGAAGCAGAGGAGCAGGCACGCCGCGACGCCGAAGAAGCCCGCGCCCGCGCCGAAGCCGAGGAACAAGCACGGCGCGAAGCAGAGGAGCAGGCACGCCGCGAGGCCGAGGAAACGCGCGCGCGCGCCGAAGCCGAAGCGCAGGCACGACGGGAAGCCGAAGCCCAGGCACGACGGGAAGCCGAAGCGCAAGCACGCCGCGAGGCCGAGGAAACACGCGCGCGCGCCGAAGCCGAAGCACGCCGGGAAGCAGAAGAGGCACGCGCCCGCGCCGAGGCGGCGGAGCATGCGCGCCTCCAGGCCGAGCAGGCCGAGCGCGCCCGCCTCGAGGCCGAGGAGACGGCGCGACGGGAGGCCGAGGAAGCGCGTCTGTGGGCAGAAGCAGAGGAAGCGCGGCTCCGGGCAGAAGCCGACGCGGCCGCGCGCCGCGAGGCGGAAGCACTCGCCCGTCGCGAGGCAGACGCCCTGGCTCGAGGGGAGGCGGAGGAGGCTGCGGCGCTGCAGGCCGCCGCCCTCGAGGCACCGCGGGTGGACGTTGCGATTGCACCCGAGGACGCGATGGAAGAGCCCGCGATACAGGGCTCGGAGTCGGCCGGCTGGCGCGAGGAGCGTCGCCGGCGACGGGAGGAAGCAGCCCGAGCGAAGGCCGAGGCGGACGAGGCAAAGCGGTCACAGAAGGAGCAGGCCGAGGCGCGCAAGCGCGCGGAGGCGGAAGCGAAGGCGGAAGCCAAACGGCAGGAGACGGAGGCGAAGCAGCGCGCGAGGGAGGAGGCCGAGCAGCGCAGGCGCGAAGAGGCCGAGGTACACCAGCGCGCGAGAGAGGAGGCGGAGCAGCGCAAGCGCGAGGAGGCCGAGGCACGTCAAGGGGCGGAGGCCGCCTCGCGACGGCTCGCGCGCGAGGAGGCAGAGCAGAAGAAGCTCGACGCGATCGCTGCGAAGGAGAACGCGCGCCGTCGGGAAGCCGACGCAAAGGAAGCGGCACAACGCCGCGCCGAGGAGGAGAAACGGCGCCAGGAGGACGAGCGGGCGATCGCCCGGGAGCGCGCGGAGGAAGAGAAGCGCCGCGCGAAGGAGCTTGCCCGGCTCAGACGGGGTTCCCGAGGGCGGCTCTTCGGTCGCGAGGAGGATCTCCCGGCGCCGCTCGAGGAGGACGGGGTCGAGGAGACGATCCCCGATCTGCTGGATCGGCTCAGCCGCTACTCCAATGTCTCCCAGCCTCCGTTGGAAGGCAACGATGGAGCCGTCGCTGCCGAGGATGCGCTCGACGCCGAGCGCCCCTCCGAGCACTGAGATAGTCACACTGCTCCGTGTGACGCAGATCGTCGAGAGCCCGACCCGGCATCCGGCGCCGACACCGACCGACCATCCCGTCGACGAGCGTCCATGGGTCGTGATCGTCTGGAACGACCCGATCAACCTGATGAGCTACGTGACCCTGGTGCTGCAGCGGCTGTTCGGCTATACGAAGGCGAAGGCGACGCGACTCATGCTCCAGGTGCACCACGAGGGGAAGGCGGTCGTCTCGGCCGGGACGCGCGAAAAGGCCGAGCTCGACGTGTCGCAGCTCCACGCGCACGGGCTGTGGGCCACCATGCAGCAGGACTGACGACGGCGTGGGCAGAGGGATCGAGCGCGCGCGGGACGGCAGCTTTCGCGTCCGCCTTCCGGCCGAGGAGCGTGACGTGCTGGCCGCTCTCCCGGGACAGCTGCGGGAGGCACTCGACGAGGGAGAGCCGACCCTCTACCGAATGTTCCCGCCGGCGCACAGCGACGACGACGAGGCGAACGCCGAGTACGCGCAGCTCGTCGGGCGAGGACTCCTCGACGGCAAGCTGCGTGCGCTCGCCGAGCTCGAGCGCACGGCACGCGCCGACATGTTGAGCGAGGACGAGCTCGGTGCCTGGCTCGGCGGGCTCGAGAGCCTCCGCCTCGCGCTCGGAACCCAGCTCGACATCACGGAGGAGAGCTACGTCACCTTCGACCCGTCAGATCCCGACGCGCCTCGGCTCGCGCTCTACCACTGGCTGTCGTGGCTTCAGGAAGAAGTCATCCAAGCCCTCGGGGACTGACCCCGGAGGGGTCTGTCCCCGTGCTACGAGCGACGCCACACGCAATCGAGCGCCTGTCGCGCGGGGTCAGTCCCCTGCGGGGACAGACCCCAAGGCCTCCTTGACCTCGGCGCAGGTGGTGACGATCGAGACGTTCTGGAGCGCGTAGTTGATCGAGGCGTTGTGCCACTCGGCGTTCATCGTCGAGCAGCCGTCCTCGGGCACGACCATGTGGTAGCCCATGTCTGCGCCGGTGCGCGCGGTGTGCTCGATCGACATGTTCGTCCACGCGCCGGTGACGATGATCGTGTCGCGCGCGAGCCCCTGGAGCAGGTTCTCGAGGCGCGTTCCCTGCCAGGCCGACATGCGCATCTTCTCGACGACGAAGTCGCCCTCCTGCGCCTCGAGCCCGTCGACCGGCGCAGCGCCCCACGTACCGCGCACCAGCGCCCCGCCGGCGACACCCTCGAAGAGCGGGGCGTTCACCTTGAGCCCCGGCGCGCCCTTGTCGACGACGTACCACACATGGATCACGGGAACCACCTTCTCGCGGCAGAAGGCGGCAAGATCCTTGACGTTCTCGACGACGTTCTGCTCCGTCGCGTGGTCGGGGGAACCCGACTCGGCGAACGCTCCGTCGGCGATGATCACGTCGTTCTGCAAGTCCTGGATCAGGAGCGCGCAACGTCCCGCTTCGAGCGTGTAGTCGGCCATTGGTCTCTCCTCCTCAGCGCATGTACGGCTCGCGGCGCGGGCCGACCAGGGTCTCGATGGCGTAGAGCGACGTCGACGACGGGATGTAGAGCGTGTGCCAGTCCTCCCCGCCCCACGTCAGGTTGCCGGTGTTCTCCGGGACCTCGACGACGCCGAGCAGCTCCCCCTCGGTGTCGATCACCCAGACGCCGCGTGGACCGGTGACCCAGATATTGCCGCGCTCGTCGCACTTCATCCCGTCCGGGATCCCCTCCTCGATCACGCCGGAGCCGACGCCGGAGAAGAACCGCCGGCGGTTCTCGAGCGCCCCGTCGTCGCCGACGTCGTAGACGTCGATGTACGCGCCGGGAGTGTCGTTCACGTAGCAGAGCGACTCGTCGGGCGAGAAGCAGACGCCGTTCGGCTGCTCGTACGCGTCGCGGTCGACGGCGAGTGCCGGCTCACCACCCCCCGGCGCGATCCGGTACACGCCCTGGAACCCGAGCTCGCGCTCGCGCTCCTCGCCGAAGACGGGCATACGCCCGAACCACGGGTCGGAGAAGTAGATCGCGCCGCTCGAATGGACGAGGACGTCGTTCGGGCTGTTCAGCTCTTTGCCCTCGAAGTGCGTCGCGAGGGTCTCGCGCGTCCCGTCCGGACGCTCCCGGACGAGCGAGCTCGTGATGTGCTCGCAGACGAGAAGGTTGAGCTCGGCATCGTAGGTCATCCCGTTGCACTTGTTGGACGGCCTCATGACCTCCTCGGCGCCCCCTCCGGGCGTGTACTTGCGACGGACGTCCCCGGGCATGTCGGAGAACAGCAGGTAGTGCTCGGTCGGATGCCAGATCGGTCCTTCGGTGAACGTGAAACCGGTCGCGACCTGCTCGACCTCGGAGCCTTCCTCGACGAGCTCGTAGATCGCGTCCGACCTCGCGTCGATTCCCACGGCAGTACCCCTTTCGACGATGTCGCGGCGACCATATCGCTCCCCGTGTCCGGCTGTCCTCGTTCGCCAGCAGGATTCGGCATGAGCCGAATCCTGCGGCTTGGTCCGCGCCTTCGGCGGGGCAGATCCCTAAAGGCGCCCGCTGTCGCGGTCGAACTGCTCGGTCGCATCCGCAGCAGTACGCTCCGCGCGTGCTTCCTCCCGACACGGTCGTCTTCATCCCCGCCTGGAACGAGGAGGCGAGCCTACCGGAGGTGCTCTCCGAGCTTCGGGCCGAGCTTCCCGAGGCCGACGTGCTCGTGATCGACGACGGCTCGACCGACCGCACGGCCGAGGTCGCACGGGACGCCGGCGCGATCGTCGTCTCGTTCGGCGAAAACCGCGGGCTTCGTGCCGGGATCGCGGCCGGCTACCGCGAGGCCGGTGAGCGCGGCTACGCGTGGTGCGGCCGCGTGGACGCGGACGGGCAGCATCCGGCGGCCGAGGTCCGTCGTCTCCTCGGCCTCGTCCGGAGCGATGCCTGCGACGTCGCGATCGGCTCGCGGTTCGCGCCGGGCGAGGGCTACGCGGTCGACCGGTACGAGCCGTCCGGCGTCCGACGATTCGGGATCGGGCTGCTCCGCCGGGCGATGCACCTGCGTCTCGGCGACCCGTTCCACGACCCGACGAGCGGGATGGTCGCGGTCAACCGCGCCGCGCTCGGCGTCATGTCGGAGCCGTACGTGAGCGGTGCGCCCGAGGTCGAAGCGCTGCTCCGCCTTCGCCGCGCTGGGCTGCGGGTGACCGAGGTCGCGGTACACATGCGCGAGCGCGCGCACGGCCACTCGAAGCTCCAAGGACGGAAAGCCGTGAAGCTCGTCGTCACCGTGATCGGCACGCTGCTCTTCGTCGGCTGGCTCAAGAGGCACCGTTCGTGACCCAACGAGTCGTGGTCGTGCTCGGCTACTCGGACGGTGGCCGTGGCGAGCTGCACCCCGTCTGCGAGGCGCGCCTCTCAAAGGCCGCCGAGCTCTCGACCGCCGACGACGTGGTGGTGCTCTCCGGGCACGCGCGGGTGCACGGCACGGAGCCAGAGGCGGCGCTGATGCGAGCCGCGTGGCACGGGGCAGCGCAGGACGTCGTCGTCGACCCGGACGCGCGGACGACCGTCGAGAACATGGCGAACACCGTGAACGACGTGCTGCGGGTCGGCGCGCGTGAGGTCGTCATCGTCACCTCCGGCTGGCATGCCCCGCGGGCGACGACGGCTCTCCGCTGGCTCCTCCGCTACACCGGGGTCAAGGTGCGGTCGGCGAGCCCGCCGGGACGCTCGGCGAAGGCCGTGCTGCGCGAGGTCTCGGTCTGGCCGCTCCTTCCCTTCCAGCTCTGGATCGTCGGCCGCAAGACGTGGCAGGTGTAGGCGGCGTGCACACGCTGGCTCCGGTCTGACCTTTCCTTCCGCTTTCTCAGGCGGCTAAAGCCACGTCTTATCCATGTGGAGGCGCCTACAGCGCCTCCACATGGATTCTCTTCTTGGCCTCGCGGAGCGGGCCCCCGGAGCGGCGCGCGCGGACGGCGAGGATCTCGGAGAGGATCGAAAGGGCGGTCTCCTCCTGCGTGTCCGCGCCGATGTCGAGGCCGCACGGGCCGACGATCCGCGTCAGCTGCTCCTCGGGGACGCCCGCCTCGAGCAGCCGCTCGCGCCGCCGCTCCTGGTTCCGGCGCGAGCCGAGCGCACCGATGTAGAAGGCCTCTGTCCCGAGCGCCGCCATCAGCGCGGGCTCGTCGAACTTGTCGTCGTGGGTGAGGACGACGATCGCCGTCTGGTGATCCGGCGCGACCTCCGCGATCGCGTCCTGCGGCCACTTCGCGATCAGCTGGTCGGCCGACGGCATGCGCTCAGGCGTCAGGAACGTCGCGCGAGCATCGGCGACGATCGTCGTCCAGCCGAGGAGCTTCGCGGCCTTGCAGAGCGCCTCGCCGGTATCGACCGCGCCGTAGACGAGGAGACGCGGCGGCGGGCCGTACCACTCGGTAAAGACCCTCGCCCCGTCGACCTCGAGGAGACGATTGCGGCCACCGCGGACGAGCTCGTCGAACTGGCCCAGCGCAGCGTCTGGGACACCGTCACCGACGGTCTCGTCACCCTCGACCACGAGCGCCTTGCCTCCTGCGTTGTCTCCTTCGACAACGGTGAAGAGAACCCCGCGCCCACCGCTCTGACGCAGGGCCGAGAGCCGATCGAGCAGGCTCATGCTGCGCGCCTCAATCGACGGCCTCGACGAACACGTCGATCTCGCCGCCGCACGGGAGCCCGACCTCCCAGGCCATGTCGTCGGTGATCCCGTAGTGGAGGAGCCGCGGCTCGCCGCTTCGCATGACCTCCATCGCGTTCGCGTAGACGTCGCTCTCGACGCAGCCCCCGGAGACCGAGCCGCACATCTTCCCGGACTCCGAGACCGCAAGACTCGTCCCGACAGGGCGCGGCGCAGAGCGGCGCGTCGCGACGACCGTCGCGACGACGACCTTCTCGCCGGCCCCGCGCCATGCCTCGACCTCGGACAGGATCTCCTTCACGCCGCGTGCCTCCTTTCGATGCCGGCGAGGACCGCCGCCAGCTCTTCAAGACTCCTCAGATTATGACCGGGCAGGAACCGGTCGACGTACGGGAGCGCGGCGCGCATCCCGCCCGCGAGCGGCTGGTACTGCGGGTTGCCCTTGAGGGGGTTCACCCAGACGACGGCGTAGGCCGCCCGCGCGAGCTTCGCCATCTCGCGACCGACGAGCTCGGGATCCTCGCGCTCCCAGCCGTCGGAAACAACGACGACGATCGCCCCGCGCGAGAGCGCGCGCCGCCCGTACGTGTCGTTGAACTCCCGGAGCGAGGCGCCGATCCGCGTGCCGCTGCCCCAGTCGACGACCGCCTCGGTGCACCGTTCGAGCGCCGCGTCGGGGTCGCGCGTCGCGAGATCAGGGGTGAGGCGCGAGAGACGCGTCCCGAACGCGAACGCCTCCACCCCGCGCCCGGTGCCGACCACCGCGTGAAGAAAGAGGAGGAGCGCTCGCGCGTAGCTGTCCATCGAGCCCGAGACGTCACAGAGCACGACGAGCTTGCGCGGCACGTCCTTGCGCGCCCGCAGCGGCCGGTCGACGGGGTCGCCACCGGTGCGGAGCGAGCGACGGATCATCCGGCGCACGTCGAGGCTCTCGCCTCGGACGTCCGCCGCCCGACGGCGCGAGAGCCGTGTGGGCCGAATGCGCGCGATGCGCGCGATGAGGTCGCGCACGACGCGGAGCTCGTCGCCCGTCAGCTCGGCGAAATCCTTGCCGCGCAGCAGCTCGTGGCCCGAGGCGCCGAGCTCGAGCGGATCGCCGTCCGACTCTTCTTCCTCATCCCCCGACGTGCGCAGCCGCTCGGTGGGCAATTCCGCGACCCGCGTCACGACGTCGGCCGTCGTCCGCGACCTGACCGGCGGCAACACGGGTGCGCGCAGGAACCACGCGCTGAAGGCCCGGTCGAAGAGGTCGAGCTCGTCCTGGCGCGAGACGAGGGTCTGGCGGAGCGAGAAGTAGACGTCTTCCTGCCGCGCGAGGTCGACGGCGTCGAGGGCACGCAGCGCGTCGGCGACACGACCTGGGCCGATCTCGAGCCCGGCCTCGTGCAGCACGCGGCCGAACGTGACCACGTGCCCGACGATCGCGTCGCCGGTTGCCATTACGAACCCCGTGCCATGTCAGGCGGACGAGCCCGCGATCGCGCGGGCCTCGCCGACGAGGCGGGAGAGCGTCTCGTCCTGGACCGCCTCGATGTCCTCGCGGTACTTGAGCACCGAGCCGAGCGTCTGCTGCACGACCTCGGCGTCGAGCTCGCGGCGGCCGAGCGCGTTCAGCGCCATCGCCCAGTCGATCGTCTCGGCGACGCCAGGTGGCTTCGAGAGGTCGAGCCCGCGGAGCTCGCGGACGAACGCGGCCGCCTCCGAGGCGAGCCGCTCCGGGATGCCGGGCACGCGGATCCGCACGATCTCGATCTCGCGCTCGATCGACGGGTGCCCGATCCAGTGGAAGAGCGCACGGCGCTTGAGCGCGTCGTGCAGCTCGCGCGTGCGGTTGGAGGTGAGGATCACCGCCGGCCGACGGCGCGCGGAGATCGTACCGAGCTCGGGGATCGTGATCTGGAAGTCGGAGAGCACCTCGAGCAGGAACGCCTCGAACTCCTCGTCCGCCCGGTCAATCTCGTCGATCAGCAGGACGACGCGCTCCTCGCTGTCGATCGCCTCGAGGAGTGGACGGCGGATCAGGTACTCCGGGCCGAAGAGCTCCTCCTCGCGCACCGTGCCCTCCTGTGCCGCGCGGATGTGCAGGAGCTGCCGCGGATAGTTCCACTCGTAGACGGCGTGCGCGACGTCGAGCCCCTCGTAGCACTGGAGCCGGATCAGTCGCGCGTCGAGGACGGTTGCGAGGGCCTTCGCCGCCTCGGTCTTGCCGACGCCGGCCTCGCCTTCGAGCAGCACGGGCTTCTCGAGCGCGAGGGCGAGGAAGAGCGCGGTCGAGAGGCCGCGATCGGGCAGGTAGTCGGCGTCGCGAAGCGCCTGCTCGAGGTCGTCGATCGACGCGAACTCCACGATCTCAGCCTACTCGTCGGGTGCTCGCGACCGGGGTTTGCGGGCTGAGGCCTCGGGTAGCACGGACGCACCGCAACGCAACGAAAGGGGCGCCGCAGAATGTCCACACAACCCGACATCTGGACGTACCGCACCGAAACGACGGACATGGGCGAGGGCACGATGGGTGCCGATGTCGTCGGCTACTCGGTGGAGGCCACCGACGGTGGGATCGGCAAGATCGACGAGGCGTCCGACGAGGTCGGCGCGAGCTCGATCGTCGTCGACACCGGGCCGTGGATCTTCGGCAAGAAGGTCATCCTCCCGGCAGGCGTGATCGACCGCGTCGATCGGGACGAGGAGACCGTCTACGTGAACCGCACGAAGGATCAGATCAAGAACGCGCCGGAGCTCGGCGAGGGCATGGAGCGCGACGACGCCTACCGCGGCGAGCTCGGGTCGTACTACGGCCCCGGTGGCGGCGGCTGGCAGGACGACCGCATGGGCGACCGCACGACGGACGACGACATGAAGGACGACGACCGCAGGATGTGAGGTTGTCGGTGCGGGACGGCTTTGCCGCCTCGCTCCTACGAACTGCAGCAAGGGGCCGGCAATCGCCGGCCCCTCTTTCGTCGTCCTTGCGAGCTGTGAGAGACTCGGGCCGACCGAGCGACGAGAGGAGGCTCAATGCCCGTGATCGAGGTGAAGCTCTACGACCGGCGCGTGACCGAGGAGTCGGTGCCCAGGATGATCGAGGCGCTCACGACCGCGCTCGCCGAGACGAGCGGCGCGGATCCCGCTCACATTCAGGTGGTGATCCAGGGCGTCGATCCCAAGCACTGGGGCATCGCTGGCAAGCAGCAGAGCTAGTCCAGGAGAGAAGGGTTGTCGATGACGCAAGCCACGGAGGTGCTCCTCCCCGCCTCGCCGGACGAGGCCAGCGAGCAGTTCGGCGACGGTGACGACGTGACGGTGATCGGTGGTGGCACGATCGTCGTGCCGGAGCTGACCCACGGGCGCCTCGTGCCGAAGAAGGCGCTGCTGCTATCGCGCGCGGGGCTCGATACGCTCGCCCACCAGGGAGACACGGTCACGATCGGCGCCGGGCTGCCGGTGCACCGGCTGGCGGAGCTCGCCGACGACGCGCAGGCCCTCGCCGAATGCGCGCTCAACGTCGCGGACTACGAGGTGCGGCGCCAGGGAACCGTCGGCGGCAACGTGTGCGCACAGCCGGGCCCGGACGCGCCGCGCGGCGACCTGCAAGGCCCGCTTCTCGCGCTCGACGCGGTCGCCCGATCGACCGGCGCCGGCGGTGAGCGGTCCGAGCCGCTCGAGGACTTCCTCGCGAGCCGGGACGGACGCCTCCTGCTCGACCTGAGCTTCGAGCGGCCCGCCGCCTCCGCCTTCGCGGCGCTCCGCTACCCGCACACGCACGCCTACACGGTGCTCGCGGTGAGCGGCGTCCGGACGACGTCGGGCGAGACGCGCCTGGCCGCGACGGGGGTCGCTGAACATGGCGTTCGATTACACCGCGCCGAAGGCGCGGTGGACGACCGTGGCGTGGCCGCACTCGCTGACGTGGAGCTCGCGGACGACGCGCTCGCCTCGGCCTGGTATCGCGAGCGGGCGCTGCCCGTGCTCGTTCGCCGGGTGCTCGCGACCCTCGAGGAGGCCGCATGAAGCTCACCGTGAACGGGATCTCCCACGAGCTCACGAGCCCACCGCTCGCGACGCTGCTCGACGTGCTGCGAGAAGAGCTCGGGATCACGAGCCCGAAGGCGGGCTGCGAGCAGGGCGGCTGCGGCTCGTGCACCGTTCTCGTCGACGGCGAGCCGCAGCGCGCGTGCCTCACGCCGCTCGCCGCGGTCGATGGCTCGGAGGTGACGACCGTCGAGGGTCTCGGCAGCCCGGAGGAGCTCTCGGCCGTCCAGCAGGCGTTCACGCACCACTATGCGGCGCAGTGCGGCTTCTGCACGAGCGGGATGATGATCGCCGCCGAGGCCTACGTCGCTCGCGGCGGCACCGACGACCACGAGGCGATCCAGGAGGCGCTCGGCGGGCACGTCTGTCGCTGCACGGGCTACGTGAAGATCATCGACGCGGTTGCGGCCGTCGCGCGCGGCGACTCGTTCGACCTGACGACGACGGCGCCGAGCGCCGGCATGACGAACCTCGGAGGTGTCTCCTGATGAAGGCCGTCGGCGCACGACTCCCTCGCTACGACGGGATCGAGCACGTCACCGGACGCACGCAGTACGTCGACGACGTGCGCGTCCCTGGCACGCTCTGGACGAAAGCGCTCAGATCACCCGCCCACAGCGCGACCTTCGACGGCCTCGACACTTCGAAGGCCGAGGCGATGCCCGGTGTCCACGCGGTCATCACCTGGAAGGACGTGCCGCTCCTCGAGTACGGACACCTCTCCGCGCTCGGGATCCCGGCGGACGAGCCGCTGCTCGCGAAGGACGAGGTGCGGTACAAGGGCCAGCCGATCGCGCTCGTTGCCGCCGAGGACGAGGAGACGGCGATGGCAGCCGTCGAGGCGATCGGGATCGAGCTCGAGGAGCGCGAGCCGCTGCTCGACATCCGGCGCGCCTTCGACGACGACGCGCCGAAGATCCACCAGTGGGGCAACTGGTACCCGCACTTCGAGGGCGAGATGGACTGCCGCCAGATCCGGAAGGGCTCGATCGACGACGCCTTCGCGCAGGCCGACACGATCGTCCAGGGCGTCTACCGCCCCGCGGCGATCGAGCACGTCCCGCTGGAGACGCAGGTCTCGCTCGTCGTCCCGGAGGCGAACGGCCGTCTCACGATCTACTCGTGCACGCAGGCGCTCTACTTCTCGATGGGCGTCGTCGCGGCGCATCTGGGGCTGCCGCTCAACAAGCTGAAGGTCGTCGGCGGCACGGTCGGCGGCGGCTTCGGCGGCAAGGTCGACACCGCGACCGAGACGATGTGCGCGCTCCTCGCACAGAAGTCGGGCCGACCCGTGAAGTGGCGGTGGACGCGCGAGGAGGAGTTCCTCTGCTCGTCGACCCGGGCGCCGTGGCACATGGAGGTCGCGGACGCGGTCACGAAGGACGGCTGGATCCTCGGCCGCAAGATGCTGACGCTCCACGACTCCGGCGCCTACGCGCGATTCTCGCCGTACGGCCTCACGAAGCACTCGTTCCATCACACGGGCGCGTACACCATCCCGAACCTCCACTTCGACGGCTACGTCGTCTTCACGAACCGCGTGCCGACGACGGCCATGCGCGGCTTCGGGGTCACGTCGGTCTCGTTTGCGACAGAGACGCACATGAGCCGGATCGCGGACGTACTGGGGCTCGACCCGTACGAGGTGCGCCTCAAGAACGCGAACCGGATCGGCGACACCTCCCCGAACCGCATCGTCTATACCGACCCCTCGACCGTGCCCGTCGTCAAGGCGCTCGCGGGCGGCATGGACGTCGAGCTCGCACCCGAGTACGCCGCGATGGGACCTGGACAGCGCGAGGGCGACCTCTTGCCCGAGCACCTCGTCGCTCAGCTCGCAGACCCGGAGGACCACTGATGGCTGTCAAGCAGGGCCGCGGGATCGCGGCGATCGAGTACCCGACGGGGATGAACCAGAACGGCGACCCGTCCCAGGCGTGGATCAAGATGAAGCCCGACGGGCGCGTCGACGTGTTCGCCGGCACCTCGGACATCGGGAACGGCTCGAAGACGATCCAGTCTCAGATCGTCGCGGAGACGATCGGCGTCCCGTACGACTGGATCACCTACGACAACTCGAACACCGACTCGTCCCCTGTGTGCACCGGCACGTTTGCATCACGGGCAACATTCGTCGCGGGCAAGGCCGTCGAGAAGGCGGCCGAGCGCGTCCGCGAGCGAATCCTCGACATCGCCGGCAAGGAGCTCGAGATCGATCCGTCCGACCTCGAGGTGGTCGACGGCGAGGTCCTCGCGAAGGGCGCGCCGCAGAAGAAACTGAGCGTGTCCGACGTGGCCGCCGCGGCGACGTGGACCTACGGCGAGCTGATCACCGGCACGGGCGCGCAGCTCAAGCCGTACTCGTCGATTCTCGACCCGGAGACGGGAGAGGTCGACAGCCCGCCCCACTCCGCCATCTCGTACGCGGCTTGCGCCGCGGAGGTCGACGTCGACGACGAGACGGGGGTCGTACAGGTGACCCGCCTCGTACAGGTCTACGACGTGGGCCGCGCGATCAACCCGACGCTCGTCGAGGGCCAGATCGAGGGTGGGGCGATCCAGGGGCTCGGGCTCGGCGTGCTCGAGAGTTGTTACCCGTACTACCCCTCGGTCGAGCACCGTGGCAGCGAGTTCGGGTCGTACCTTGCCCCCGGCATGGAGGATCTTCCGCAGCTCGACACGATCATCATCGAGAACCCGTCCGCAGACGGGCCGTACGGCGCAAAGGGGATCGGCGAGATGGCCAACAATGCCCAGCCGCCCGCGATCGCGGCGGCCGTGTACGACGCGGTCGGCGTCTGGGTGACCGAGCTGCCGATCACGCCTGAGCGCGTGCTGCGCGCCCTCGAGGCGAAGGCCGAGCCAACGCGCGACGGCAAGCTCGTCGTCTTCGACGAGGAGCTCTCGGTGAACGCCGTGCCGGGCGGCGGGATGCGCTTCGAGGTGCCCGCGTAACGATGGCCAACTCGCCGTTCGGGAGCTTCGTCGACCGGGAGCCCTGGGCCATCTTCGACGGCGTGCGGCTCCAGGCGATCGCCGGCGACCAGGTCTTCCTCGGGCGCGTGACGTACGAGCCAGGGACGACCGTCGCGCGGCACAGCCACGAGCACACCGAGCAAGTGATGCTCGTCCTCGACGGGTCGCTGACGATGACGATCGGCTCGGATGCCCGCGAGCTGCGCTCGGGTGACGTCTGCGTCGTGAACCGCGGCGTCGAGCACGAGCTCCACTCGGCGAGCGGGGTCACGTTCGTCGAGGCGCTCGGGCCGGTACCGCTCGACCACATCCCCGATCGCGAGCGCGACCTCGTGCTCGGCGATCTTGGCGGCTCGTTGCACGTGGAGCGGTAGGGCGAAGAGCACGTGTCCGACTGACGTCGGACACGCACCCGAACCGATGTCCGACTTCGGTCGGACATCTGCTCTTCTACGGACATGCGGACGCTCGCAGCGACGCCGCGTGACGAGCTCTGGGCGGCATGGTCGCTCGACCCGCTCGCGCTCGGGCTCTCGGTCGCGGCGCTCGTCTTCTTCGTGCTCGGCTGGCGGCGCCTGCGCGCGCGCCGGTCCGAGCTCGCGCCGTGGTCGCGGATCTGGCTCTTCACGGCAGGTCTCGCGACCGTCGTCGTCGCCGTCGTCTCTCCCCTCGACGCGCTCGCCGAGGAGTACCTCCAGTCGGCGCACATGCTCCAGCACGTGCTCCTGGCCGATCTCGGGATCGCGCTCGTGCTGCTCGCGGTGCGCGGGCCGCTGACGTTCTTCTTCCTGCCGCGCGACCTGATGGCGCCGCTCGCGCGCGCGGAGCCGCTCCGCGGCGCGCTCGCGTTCCTGCTTCGCCCTGGCGTCGCGTTTGCGCTCTGGCTCGGGGTGGTCGTGCTCTGGCATGTCCCCGCCGCGTACGAGGCGGCGCTCGAGCAGCCGCTCGTCCACCGGCTCGAGCACGTCTCGTTCGTCGCGGTCGGCGCCCTCGTCTGGACGCTCGTGATCGACCCGGGCAGGCACGGGCGGCTGACGCTCGTGCAGCGAATCGGGTTCGCCGTCCTGCTCTTCTGGGCCGGGCAGCTCCTCTCGTACGTCCTCCTCTTCGGGTTCGAGCCGTACTACGGCGTCTACGAGCAGCAGCCCGAGCGCCTGCTCGGGCTCTCTCCGCTCGGCGACCAGAGGCTCGCCGGGGTCGTGATGATGGTCGAGCAGGCGCTGACACTCGGTGTCGCGATCGTCCTCCTCCTGCTTGCGGCGCGGCGCGAGCGGACGCCCGCCGCGGTGGAGCACGCGGCGTGAATCCTTCGCCCTGGTCGTTCTCGTTCGAGCCCCTCTACCTTGCGCTTGCGGTCCTAGCCGGTGCGCTGTACCTCCGGGCGTGGCGGCGAAGGCCAGGCGAGACGTGGCGCTCGGTCTCCTTCGGCGGGGGACTCGCCCTCGTCGTCGTCGCGCTCAACTCGCCCATCGGGACGATCGCGACCGAGTACCTCGTGCTCTTCCACCTGCTCCAGAACGTCGTCATCTCGGACTGGGCGCCGCCGCTCCTCCTTCTGGGACTCACCCCGGCGATGCGCGTCGCGATCGCCGCGCGTGGGGGTCGCCTCTTCGGGACGCTGACACGACCCGAGGTCGCGCTGCCGATCTGGCTCGTCGGGTGGTACGTGATCCACCTCGGCCCGGTGTACGACGCTGCGGTGCGGAACCCCGTGCTGCTCGCCGTCGAGCACGGCGTGCTGATCGCGATCGGCCTTCTCTTCTGGTGGCCCGTGCTCTGCGACGTGCCACGGTCGGTCGCGACCCTCGTCCGAATCGGGTACGTGTTCGCTGCCTTCGTGCTCTCGGCGTTCCTCGGTCTCGCGCTCACGTTCTCCCCGCCGGTCTACGACTACTACGCATCGCTGCCGGAGCGGCTCTGGGGGATCTCCGCCGAGCAGGATCAGAATCTCGGCGGGATCCTGATGTCGAGCGAGCAGGCACTCGTCTTCCTCGCCGCGATCGTCTGGCTCCTGCTGCGGCTGCTGCGCGAGGAGTCGGAGGCCGAGGAACGGCTGGCCGACGAGCAGCGAGCAGCGGGGTTGCGGGAGCACTGATCGTGTGCGGCTTCGCCGCACGGGCGAGATGTATCTCGCCCCCTACGGGTTGAGGCGCTCCACGTCTACCGGGGGCGCATTGGGAACGACGGCGGCCGCCTCGCGGGCGTGGAGCAGCGTGGTGCGGACGATGAGCTTCGCGCGTGCGAAGTTGTCCAGCTCGGTCGGCACAGGCCCGACCCGCTGCCCGAGCGCGTAGCCGGAGGCGTTTCTGCCCATCGCGCGGTAGCTCTCGAGCGTGTAGAGGGGGCTCATCCCGAAGAGCTCGAGGTTGTCGAGCGGCTGGAGGTCAGCGCGGTGGATCACCGCCGTTCCCTTGGACTGGAGCCCCAGCGCGACGCCCGACCCCGAGAGGACGGCGCCGTCGTGCGCGATGAACGCGACGTCCGCCGCGCGCCGGATGCGCACGAGCCGCGGCGTGCCGCCGGCGTCGCGGACGCCCTCGAGCACGGCGTCGAGCACGGCCTCGTGCGGGAGCCCGTTGATCGTCTCGCGCAGGCCGTCGGCGAACGCAGGACCGAGCGCTACGACCACCTCGCCCGGGTCGTCGCCGCGGACGGCGACCGCGCCGTGCTCGACGATCGCCGCGGCTGCTCCGGTCTCGGAGCCGAGCGTCCTTGGGTCGACCACGTGCGGCAGCGCCTGGAGAAGCTCCCAGCGCTCGCCCTCGAGTCGGTAGCCCGTGCCGGGACCGAGGTAGGCGTTCGGGTCGTTCACGGCCGAGCGGACGAGGCCGTCCGGCTCGATCACAGCCGAGGTCTGGAGGTAATCGGCGGCGATCCGCTGGCGAAGCATCCCGACGACCGCCTCCGCGACGTCGACGAAGCCTCTCCGGTCGAGCGCGAGCGCGACGTCGAGCGCTGAAACGCCGCGGGCGAGGAGGTCGTCGGCCGCTTCGACGTCCGCTGCTCGGTCGCGGTCGGGCATGTCCGCACTCGAGTGACCACCGGTGGCCACCTCGATCTCGTCGTCGGTGACGGGCGGCAGGCCGAGCTCGGCGTAGACCGCCTGCACCGCCCGCGCGGCGCGCTCGCGGACACGGAGCACCTCGTCCTCGGCGACCGGCTCGATCCCGCCGTCGACCTGCCAGTCCCGCTGGATGGTGAGCCACTCGTCGATGTCGTCGGCGTCGTAGTTTCCGCCCCCGAACGTGTTGTCGCGGCGCGGCATGACCGAGTACCCCGAGGTGACGAAGTCCGTGCCGGGCAGGAACTGACCCATGAGCTTCGCAGTCTTGCGGATCGCAGAGTGGGACGAGATCGCGTCGTTCCCCGAGGCGACCTCGAGGTCGAGCCAGGCGGCGAGTACGTTCTCTGCGAGAATCGCGCGCGTGCCGCCCGGCACCGCGAGCACGAGCGCGACGCAGGAGATCGACCCGTTCTGCACACCCTGCGCGCCGGCTGCGCGCACGACCGAGACGCAGCGGGCCTCGAGATAGAGCATCGAGTGCCCCTGCGCGAAGCCCATCAGGGCCTCCGAGCCCGTCCCCGACGTGAACCGCACCTTGACGCCGCGCGAGGCGTACGCCGAGCCGAGAAAGGCCTTCGACCACGGAGTGTCGTCGCCGTCGGCGAAGACCGGCTCGGTGCCGTACACGGAAAGCGTCTCGGCGTAGGTGACGAGCCCGCGGATCGCGAGCTCGAGGTTGCGGCGCTCCTCGACCGCGCACTGGGTCATCACCCCGGGCCTCCCGGTCTGGGAGCCTACGAGGAGCGCGAGCGCGTTGAGCGGCGCGTAGCGCGCGACGCCGACGGTGGTCTCGAGCTCGTCGAAGCCCCGTCGCGCGGCCTCGGCAGCGTCTGCCGCAAGGAGCGCGGGGCTCTCCTTGAGGTTCGTCACGTGCGCCTGGTTGCCAGGGTCGCGACGGGCGCGGAGCTTCTTCAGCGCCATCATCAGCTCGACCGGGTCGAGCATGCCCGCGACCCGCGCGAGCTTCGCTGGGGTCAGGCCGCGGGCGAGACGGACGAGCTCGGCCCGCGGGACGTCGATGTCGACCAGCATCCGCGCGAGGCGCACGTCGGGGAGCGCCATCGCCTCCTCGGCCACCTCGAGGTCGAGGCCGTGGGCGACGAGGAAGCGGTCGATCACGTCGAAGTCGACCGCCGCGCGCCCGTCGAGCCGGGTCACGACGCCGTCCTCGACGACGAGCTCCGGGGAGGGGTCGGCAGGCCCGTTCGCCGCCACGAGACCGAGCTCCGGCCACGGCTCGACGAGGAGCTCGCGGCGCAACTCGGAGCCGGCGCGAGCCTCGAACCGCTTCGAGGACTCAACCATCCGCGAGGAGGCTCCGCTCACGGTAGGCAACGAGCGCCTCGCGGACGAAGGTTGCGTTGCGCGGCGCGTTCTGCTCGGCGAGCCGCTCGGCCCACCGCTCGAGCTCCTCAGCCGTCGAGCGGCCGGGCCTGAGCGCCGTGTAGACGGCAAGCAGCTCGTCGTCCCCGAGACCCGCGAGCTCCGCGGCACGCTCGAGGTTCTCCGCCAGCTGCACGCGGCCGCTCGCGAGGGCGACCTCGGCTTGAAGCCGCAGGGTCTCCGCGGTGACGCGCATCTCGGACGCGTCGAGCTCACCCGCGCGGGCGGCATCGAGCGTCACGTCGGTGAGACGTCGACCGCTTGGCGTCCGGACGAGCTCTGGCCGTCGCAGACCGAGCGGGTAGTCCGTGACGGGATCGAATGTCACCGGGTTAGGGTAACCGGGATGATCGAGAATCGATTCTCCGGGCGGGTCGCGATCGTGACCGGCGGCTCGAGCGGAATCGGCGCTGCGACCGCGCGGCGCCTCCAGGTGGAGGGAGCGCGCGTGGCGACGTTCGACCTCGCAGGCGATGCACCGGACGGGGCGCTGGCGCTCCAGGGCGACGTCTCGGTGTCCGCCGACGTGGAGCAGGCGGTTGCCCGGGCCGCGGCGGAGCTCGGTCCGATCGACGTGCTCGTCTGCTCGGCTGGCATCCCCGGAGCGTCGCTCCCGACCGTCGAGGTGACGGACGAGGAGTGGCGTCGCGTGATGGCGATCGACGCGGACGGCGTCTTCTTCTGCAACCGCGCCGTGCTGCCGGGCATGGTCGAGCGCGGCTATGGAAGGATCGTCAACGTCGCCTCGATCGCCGGCAAGGAGGGCAACCCGATGGCAGCCGCGTACTCGGCGGCGAAGGCCGCGGTGATCGCCCTCACGAAGGCGATCGGCAAGGACGTCGCCCGTACCGGCGTGCTCGTCAACTGCATCGCGCCGGCTGTGATCGAGACGCCGATCCTCGAGGGCCTCTCCGACGATCACCTCGGCTACATGGTCGAGCGCATCCCGATGGGCCGCATGGGCGCGTCGGAGGAGGTCGCGGCGCTCGCCTGCTGGCTCGCGAGCGAGGAGTGCTCGTTCTCGACCGGCGCCACGTACGACATCTCCGGCGGCCGCGCGGTCTACTGACCGCAGCGTCCCCGAGCGACGGGCGAGACGGGTCTGTCTCGTCCGTCCCACCGTAAGCTGAGAACCCATGCGGCGAATGATCCGTTGGGTGGACGTCGACGGCCACGTCTCGATCGCGGTCGAGCCCGTCGTCGAGGGCCAGTTCCACGCCCTCGTCGGCGTCGACGACCCCCTGCCGCTGCTTCAAGGCGATCGCTTCAACCTCGACCCCACCGCGGTCGTGCCGATCGACCCGCTCAGCCTCGAGCTCGATGCCGGGCTCGCGCTCATCCAGCCACTCGACCCGCCGGAGGTGTGGTGCGCCGGTGTGACGTACGAGCGGAGTCGCGACGCCCGGATCGGGGAGAGCGCCGTCGGAGACGTGTACGACCTCGTCTACAACGCGCGGCGACCGGAGCTCTTTCTGAAGGACGCGAGCTCCCGGCGCACGGTCGGGCCGGGTGAGCCGATCGGAATTCGAGGCGACTCGGTCTGGACCGTGCCCGAGCCGGAGATCGGCCTCGTGCTCGGCGAGCGCGGGCGAATCCTCGGCTACACGATCGGGAACGACGTCTCGTCGCGCGAGATCGAGGGCGCGAACCCGCTCTACCTCTCGCAGGCGAAGGTCTACGCCGGCGCGTGCGCGATCGGCCCGTCGATCTACGTGCCCGCGCACGAGCCGCAGGGCTTCGTGATCGAGATGCGCATCTCGGACGAGCGCGGCGCTGTCCTCTACGAGGGTCGGACGACCACCGGTCAGATGGTGCGCTCGTTCGAGGAGCTCGTGTCGTGGCTCCTGAAGGACAATCCCGTGCCGCCGGGCAGCATCCTCCTCACCGGCACGGGGCTCGTCCCACCGGACACCTTCACGCTGCTGCCGGGTCACTGGGTGGAGATCCACGTTGCCGAGATCGGCACGCTTGTCAATCCCGTCGCCCTGGCGGGCACCCTCCTCTGACCGCAGAATGGAAGTAGTTGCGGCGGTGACGCCGACGCCTTCAGGGATCTGCCCCGCCCGCAGGACGGGGATCAAGCGAACGAGAAAGGAACGTCGATGACGGAGACCGTGACCGACGCGCCGGTGAAGAATCTCGTCGCTGGCGAGTGGCACGAGGCGACGACCGGGGAGACCTACGAGAAACGCGACCCCTGGCGGCCCGACCGTGTGACCGGCGTCTTCCAGGCATCCGGACGCGACGACGCCGAGGCGGCGGTGGGCGCAGCGGCTGCGGCGGCCGGCGACTGGGCGGCGCTCCCGGCTCCCTCACGCGCGACGTACCTCCTGAAGGCGGCCGACGCGCTCGAGGGACGCGTCGAGCAGATCGCGCAAGACATGACGGCGGAGATGGGCAAGCCGCTTCGCGAGGCGCGGCTCGAGGCCGCGCGCGCAGCGGCGATTCTCCGCTTCGCGGCGGGGGAGGCCTGGCGGCCGATCGGCGAGGTGTACGCCGCGTCGGTGCCTCTACAGCGCCTGTACACCGTCCGGCGGCCGATCGGGGTCGTGGGCCTGATCACGCCGTGGAACTTCCCGATCGCGATCCCCGTCTGGAAGCTTGCCCCCGCGCTCGCCCACGGGAACGCCGTCGTCCTGAAGCTCGCCTACGACGCACCGCGCACGGGTCTGCACGTCGCCGAGGCATTCGCCGAAGCAGGCCTCCCCGCCGGCGTCCTCAACGTCCTCACGGGTTCCGGCTCGAAGGTCGGCTCGGCGCTCGTCGACGACCCCCGCGTGCGGGCGCTCTCGTTCACGGGCTCGGTCGCGATCGGACACTCCGTCCGAGACGCCGCCACCACGCGAGGGTGCCGCGTCCAGCTCGAGCTCGGTGGTCAGAACCCGCTCGTCGTCGCCGCCGACGCCGAGCTCGACCGGGCGGTCGAGGCTGCCTATGCGGGCGCGTTCTGGTCGGCCGGCCAGAAGTGCACCGCCACGCGAAGGATCCTCGTCGAGGAGACGGTGTACGACGCATTTCGGGAGAAGCTCCTCGCGCGGATCGCCGCCGGAAAGGTCGGCGATCCCGCCGATCCGGAGACCGAGGTCGGGCCGCTCGTGACTGAACAGGCGATGGATGGCGTCCTCGACGCGATCGAGCGGAGTCGTGACGAGGGCGGAACGCTGCTCACGGGCGGCGCACGGGCGGACGACGCCGGCTATCTCGTCGCGCCGACGGTATTCGAGGACGTCGCCGAGGACGCGCTCCTCTCCTGCGACGAGGTCTTCGGCCCGGTGACCGCGCTCTACCGGTACCGGACGCTCGACGAGGCGCTCGAGCGCGCAAACGCCGTGTCGTTCGGCCTCTCCGCTTCGCTCTTCACGCGAGACCTCCATGCCGTGCAGCGCTTCTCGGAGGAGCTTCAGGCGGGGATCTTGCACGTCAACTCGCAGACGGCGGGCGCCGACATCCACGTTCCCTTCGGCGGCCTCAAGGGATCGGGGTTCGGCCCGCACGAGCAGGGACGTGCCGCGCTCGAGTTCTTCACCGAGACCGTGACCGTGTACCAGGACGCGCCGCTTGGCTGAACGTGTCCTCGTCACGGGGGTCCTCGGCTGTCTGGGCGCGTGGACGGCCCGCGCGGTGCTCGAGGACGGCGACGCCGTCGTCGGCTACGACCTCGGCGACGACCTCTCGAGGCTCCGGCTCGTCCTCGGCGACGCCGCGGCCGAGCGAGTGACGCTCGTCCGAGGCGACATCACCGAGCTCATCGCGCTCGAGCGCGCGCTCGACGAGCACGAGATCACCCGGGTCGTCCATCTCGCCGCGCTCCAGGTGCCGTTCGTGCGTGCGAACCCGCCGCTCGGCATGCGCGTCAACGTCGCCGGCACCGTGAACGTCTGCGACGCCGTCTCGCGACGCCTCGACCGAATCCCGTGCGTCGCCTACGCGAGCTCGACCGCGGTCTACTCGACGCACGATCCCTCGCCGGCGCCCGAGTCGGGCGGCAGCTCGCCGACGACGCTCTACGGCGTCTCGAAGCTCGCGGACGAGGGCCTCGCACGCGTCTACGCGGCCGACGTTGGCGTGCCGTCGATCGGCCTGCGGCCCTACGTGGTCTACGGCCCCGGCCGGGATCAGGGCATGACCTCGGGGCCGACGGCCGCGATCCTCGCGGCGGTGCACGGGGAGCCGTACACAATCGGGTTCAGCGGGACGGCGCAATACGACTTCGCGCCGGACGTCGCTCGAGCGTTCCTGATGGCGGCGTCCTCCGGCCGCGACGGCGCCGCCGTCTACAACGCGCCGGGTGCGGTCGCGTCGATGGACGGGGTGATCGAGGCGATCCGTGGAGTGCTTCCCGACGCAGAGCTCGACTGGGGCGGCGATCCCCTCCCCTTCCCGCCCGAGCTCGAGGCGGTCGGGTTCGACCGGGAGGTCGGGCCGTTCCCGCGCACGAGCCTTGCCGATGGCGTCGCCGCGACCGTTGCCCACTTCCGTCGTGCGTCGTCAGAGGGGCGAGATGTATCTCGCCCCTACAGCTAGCTTGACGCGCTCGTGACGAGCCGTCTGACCGACCTCGCGGTGCTTCCCGGCGCCCGCGAGACCGACGAGCGCGCCGCGCGCATCGCCGCTCGCCTGCCCGCCGGCCTCGCGCCACTCGGCCGTATCGCGCTCGACTACGGCTGGTCGTGGCATCCCGACGGGCCTGAGCTTTTTCGCTCGCTCGACCCTGCCGCCTGGGAGCTGAACGGCCGGAACCCGGTGAGGCAACTCGGCGACCTCGCGCCGCACGCACTCGAGCGGCTGGCGAACGGGTCGCTGGAGGAGCGGGTCGAGCGGCTCGCGCGTGACCTCGCCACGAGTCGCGAGCGGCCGGACACCGCGGTCGAAGGTCTCGACGGGCCGGTCGTCTTCGTTTGCGCGGAGTTCGGCGTGCACCCGTCGCTCCCCATCTACTCGGGCGGGCTCGGCGCGCTCGCCGGCGACATCCTCAAGCAGGCCAGCGACCTTGCGCTGCCCCTCGTCGGCGTCGGGCTGCTCTATCGGAAGGGGTACTTCCAGCAGCGGGTCGACCGCAAGGGGCTCCAGCACGAGTACTGGACGCAGATCGCGCCCGAGCACCTGCCGACCGTGCAGGTGACCGGTGAGGACAACGTCCCGCTGCGCCTCGAGTTCCCGCTCTTCGGCCGCACCGTCGCATTCCACGTCTGGCGCGCGGAGATCGGACGCGTCCCGCTGTACCTGCTCGACACGGAGCTCGACGAGAACGACCCGCTCGATCGCTGGATCACCGCCCGGCTGTACGAGGGAAACCCCCTCACGCGGCTGGGGCAGTACGGGCTGCTCGGCCGCGGAACCGTCCTCGTGCTGGAGGCGCTCGGGATCGAGCCCGGCGTCCTGCACTTCAACGAGGGCCATCCCGCGCTCGCGGCGCTCGAGCTCGCCGCGCGCGATGTCGAGGCCGGCGTCGGTCTCGACCAGGCGCTCGAGCGCGCGCGCAGGCGCTGCGTCTTCACGACCCACACGCCAGTGCCTGCCGGCAACGAGGCCTACGAGCCACGCTCACTGCTCGACGCGTTCGCCGACCTGCCGGGACGACTCGGGATCGACTCGGACCGGTTCCTCGACCTCTGCCGCGCACGCCCCGGGACGGACGAATGGCCCGGGATGACGCCGCTCGCGCTGCGTTTGACGAGAAAGACGAACGCGGTCAGCCGCAAGCACGGCGAGGTCGCGCGTGAGATGTGGCGACCGCTCTTCGACGACCGGCCGGCCGACGAGGTGCCGATCACCCACGTCACGAACGGGGTGCATCTGCCGAGCTTCCTCTCGCCGCCGATGAAAGACCTGCTCGACCGTCACCTGGGTGACGGCTGGCTTGCGCGAGCCGCCGACGAGGCGACGTGGGAGCCGGTCGACGCGATCCCGGACGAGGAGCTGTGGGCGGCGCGGAACGAGGCGCGAAGACTGCTCGTCGATTACGTGAAGGCGAAGTCGGTTCAGGATCGCCTGCTCCGCGGCGAGGATCCTCACTCGGTGATGGCTGTCGCCGAGACGTTCTCGGAGCACACCCTCACACTCGGCTTCGCTCGCCGCATCGCGGCATACAAACGCCTCTTCCTGCTCACCTACGACCCGGAGCGCGTGCGGCGGATCTTCACCGAGGGCACGCCCGTGCAGATGGTCGTCGCCGGCAAGGCGCATCCGCTCGACGACGTCGCGAAGCAGATGCTCGTCGACGTCTTCTCGCTCTCGAGCTCGATCGGGATCACCTCGCGCGTCGCGTTCCTCGAGAACTACGACCTCTCGGTCGCGGCGCCGATCGTCGGCGGCTGCGACGTCTGGGTCAACGTGCCGCGTCCACCGCTCGAGGCGAGCGGCACGAGCGGCATGAAGTCCGCCGCGAACGGCGGGCTCAACCTGAGCGTGCTCGACGGCTGGTGGGTCGAGGGCTACGACGGAGAGAACGGCTGGGAGATCGACGGAACCGGGGCCGAGGGTGAAGACGAGGCCGCGCAGGACGCGCGGCACGCGCACGCGCTCTACGACCTCCTCGAGCAGCAGGTGATCCCCCTCTTCGCCGAGCGGGATGCCGACGACCTCCCGCGACGCTGGCTCGCGATGGTGAAGCGCTCGCTGAAGACGAACGGCCCGCGCTTCTCCGCGGCCCGCATGGTCGAGGAGTACGCAAGCCGGATCTATCCGCCTGGGGACTGACACTCGAAGGGGTCTGTCCCCCGCGCTACGAGCGATGTCTCACGCCGCAAGCGCCGGTCGCACGGGGGTCAGTCCCCTGCGGGGACAGACCCCGGTCACGTGACCCGGAAGCTGCCCTTCACGACGAACGCGTGGGGATCGCACAGGAAGCGGTACGTCTTTCCTCGCTGGAGCGTGACCTGCCACGTCCGAGTGCCGACGAAGCCGACACCCGTCGCGCGCGAGACACCGGGCCCGGTCAGCCGGAAGTTGTGGACGTCGTCACCACTGCGGTCGACGATCCGGAAGCTGTACGTGCCGGCCGTGAGCCGCGTCACCTTCGCGCCCGCCTGCGTGCGCAGGGTGATGTCGAAGCCGGGGCCGGTACGGCCGACGAGCGTTTGTCGCGCCTGAGCGGAGCCGAGGGCAGGGGCGAGCGCTCCGAGAACGAGAGCGGCGAACACGAGAGCAAGCGCCGGACGTCTCATACCTCCTATTCGTTCGTCGGTGCTCGCGGTTCGGTTCGGCGCCGAACCACTTTGCCGCCCTCCGCGAATCCTACGATGGCACGTGCGTCCACTGGGACGACACGTTCGTTCAATTGAGAGGAGCCGAATGACGACGTACCTTCCATCCCTCGACGAGCTCGATGTCGATGGCGCCATCCGCGAGACCGCGGAGGGCGTTGGCGCTGACACGCGCGCGGCGTTCCTGCGCAAGGCAGGCGTCGGCGTCGGTGTCGTGGCCGGCGGCGGCGCGCTGCTCGGCGCACTTCCCTCG